>PVMK01139392.1_pt1 | contig 39726 bp, 35 predicted proteins | sample 1853481 | NCBI WGS metagenome assembly PVMK01 (sample SAMN08533507, study PRJNA380276) | Marine sediment metagenome, whole genome shotgun sequencing project.
CGCCACAGCCCGCGAGCGCGATGTGGTGTGCGTTGCCCACGTCACCAACTCGATGGCAGCCGCGGGGGACGACTTTGACAAAGGCGAAGCCGATGGCACCCACCGAATCCTCGACCTCGTCGACGCGATTGCCAAACGCCTTCGCCCGTGAGCTGACTCGGGCGGCGGCGGCTGGGCCTCGAGAGGTCGTGAGGATGGCGTTGTGGGTGTATTGTCTCGACGGAGTATGGCTGGGTTGCCGATTGCTGTGGTCGATGATGAGCGGTTCGATGGGCACCGTTCTATGGAGGGACATCCAGAGCGGCCCGAACGGCTCGTTGCGGCACGGGCCGGGTTGAAGCGGGCCGTCGGGGCTGAGCAATGGGCCCGCGTTGCGGCGCGACCCGTCAGCGAGGAGGAAGCGCTGCGGGTGCATTCGGAATCGTATCTCCGGCAGCTTCGCGATGCGTTGCGTGCGGGGTGGGGGCACATCGATGCGGACACCTTTTTCTGCCCCGAGACAGAAGAGGCGGCGTGGCTTGCAGCGCGGTCGAGCTTTGTCGCGCGGTCGTCGAAGGGCCGGCGCGGCACGGGCTCGCTCTGCTTCGTCCGCCAGGCCACCATGCGTGCCCTTCACGAGCGATGGGCTTTTGCTTGTTGAACAACATCGCAATCGCCGCGGCGGACGCGTTGGCGCAGGGGTTGAGCCGAGTTGCGATCGTCGACTGGGACGTGCACCACGGCAACGGGACACAGGACATCTTCTACGACGACGCGCGGGTGCTGTTCATCTCGCTTCACCAAAGCCCGCTCTATCCCGGCACGGGCCAGGTCGAGGAGCGGGGGGCGCGCGGCGGCGAGGGGTACACGGTGAATGTTCCGATGCCTCCTGGCAGCGGGCCCAACGCGTATGGAGCTGCGTTTCGAGAGGTGGTGCTTCCGGTGTTGGGGTCGTTCGATGCCGAGGTGGTGCTTGTGTCTTCGGGGCTCGATGGGCATCGGCGAGATCCGCTTGCGCAGCTCGAACTCGATGCGGAGTGCTTTGGGGCGATGACGAGCGCGTTGGTCCGGCACGTCGACGAGGCGGGGCATGGGCGTCTCGCGCTGTTTCTCGAGGGGGGGTATGACTTGGAAGCGATTGAGGAGTCGGTGTATGCGATGGCGGCTGCGCTTCGTGGAGAGCGATACGGGCTGGCGGAGGGGGCGCTGAGTTCCGGCGAAGAGCGGAGCCTTGGGCGCGCGAAGGTGCATCTGGAACGCCTTCGCCCGTGAGCTGGCTCGGGCACTTCCTTCGTTGCCCGCATCCTGAGTTGCAGCTAGGGAGGACAAATGATGGACAGCACATGGATTGTAGTCGCTCACGAAGCGGGGGCGCGGTTCTTCGAGAACCACGGTCGCGGAACGGGACTAGAGCTCGTGGAGGAGATCGAGCACGCGGACGGTCGCGCACGGGATCGGGACATGGCTTCCGACCGCCCTGGCCGTTCCTTTCGCAAGAACATCGGTGACCCGAGTCGCGCGTCGATGGGCCAGAGCGAAGGCCCGCACGACCGGGCGGTTTCCGACTTCGCGAGAGCCTTGGCCGACAAACTCAAAGATGGCCGCGTGCAGAATCGATACAAGCGCCTGGTGCTCGTTGCGCCGCCCCGGTTCTTGGGTTTGCTGCGGTCTTCCCTCGACGGTCCCACGGCTCAGCTCGTGATCGTCTCGCTCGACAAAGACTTCGCTGCAAGCAAGAAGAGCGAACTCGTGGAGCGCCTCAGCGAGCTGATCACACTTTGACGTTGCGCGCGTTGTGGCGCGCGATCGGGACAGGTTTGGCTCTCTTGGCCCAATGGGCTGAGAGAGCATGTTGCGGAGGCCTATGCGCGGCGCGGGTCCAGGCATACTATCTGCTCGGGGCCGGATCGGTTAAGCTGCCGCTGCTAGAGGTTTGCTCCTGGGGAAGGGACATTGCCATGACGTTCAAGCTGGTCTGCACCATCAACTCGGTACTCGCGTTCGGTTTCGGGATCGCATTCGTGATCGCGGCAGAGCCGACGATGGCCATGTATGCAACTGAGGGGCGCTCCCGCGCTGACACCCGCAGCATTGCTCATGGCGAACCTGCTCGGTGCGGCCTTCATCGGCTTTGGCGTGGTTAGCCTTCAAGCCCGAGACGCGGCCGACTCTGTCGCGCGCCGGGCGATCGCTCTCGGTTTCGTTGTGGGGGACGTGATCGCCGCCGTGGTGGCCATCCTCGGCATCACCTCCGGTGCGGCGAACGCCCTTGGGTGGTCGACCGTCGCGATCTACCTGCTCCTGGCGGCGGGGTTTGGCATCACGGGCCTGGCCAAGTCCTCGGCCTGAGAGGAGTGCGGGGCAAGCCGCCCGCGGGTCGTCGTCGGACGATTCGATGCTCAACCGCAGCCCCAAGGCCTCGATGATCAAGCCGAGGCTCGAGAGGCGGGGTTTTCCGTTTTCGGAGAGGGTTCGGTAGAGGGTTTCGCGGTTGAGGCCGGTGGTGTTTGCGAGCTAGTCGAGGGCAACTCGGACCGGTGTTGGCCGACGACAGGGCATGGATCCCAAGCACCTAGAGCCGCCTACTGAACCTGCCTCCGCCTCCGAATTGACATCACCCAGAATTAGGACAAATTGTCCTAATCGTGGATAGATGGATTCAGCCGAGGCGCTTCGGTTCATTCGGGGTCTCGCGAAGGCCAACCGAGTTCGCTTTACCGCTCACGCGGCTCGGGAAGCGGTGGAGTGTGGAGCGACGCGTGATGATGTCCGTTGCGCCCTCGCCAACGCGAAGAGCGTTCGAGCGAGCGGCAGGGGCCGCGCATCGGACTGGACGGTCCTCGGTCCCGACGCGGGGGGCGACGATTTGGAAATCGCGGTCATCTTGGAGGACGGGATTCTAGTCATCACCGTCTACTGAGAGAGCAAGTGAAGAAGAGCATGCGAACGACAGAGTTCAAGATCAAACTAGATGGCCGGACGTTTCGCGGTCGGGTTCCGTGTTCGGTGAGCAAGAAGCGGCCGGAGCTTGGGCCGCTCATCGATGTCGATGACCTCGAGGTGTTCGAGGGCAAGGTCGCGCAGAGGATCTTTGCCGAGAAGCTTCGGGGACCCCAGTCGTTCCGGCTATGCCGAAGCTTCTGCGAGATGAGCATGCAGGCGGTCGGCGAGCTTCTTCAGGTGGACCGGCGGACTGTGCAGCGTTGGGAGAGCGGGGACAGCCCGGTGCCTCCGTGGGCGATGTTGCTGGTGTCGAAGATGGCGGACGAGCGCTCGAAGGGGCGTGCGGTGATGCGTACTTGGCTTGTCGAGCTTGCGGATGAGGAAGGGCGGCCGACGGAGATTGATGTGGATATGGCGTAGAAGACGTGGGGGACGTAGCGGATTCCTGCTCGAGGGCGCCGTGGCGCTACTGGGCGTGGTGAAAAGGAGGGGTCAGGTGGCCTATGCTTGGGTGGCGATAGCTTCGAAGGTAAAATCCCCTTAAGCTCAGTCGGCGCATGGGACGATTTCAGCAGCTTCGCCGGATGGTCTTGGCGGGCTCAATCGGTTTGACCCCGATTCTCGTGGTTTGGGTCGGCTCGGGGATTGCTCGCTTTGTCACTGACGGGTGGTGGCTCGCCGTCCTGGTTGCTCTTCCGGTTGGCGTTGCGGCGATCGATTTTCTGACGGGCATCGTTCATTGGGGCTGCGATCGATTTGGAGACGCCGAGACGCCCGTCGTCGGCCCGCTGCTCATCCGCGCTTTTCGAGAGCACCACGTGAACCCGGGCAACATGGTCGACCACGACTGGATCGAGACCAACGGTGAGCCTTGCTTTCTCAGCGCGCTCGCCTTGGCGGTGCTCGCAGTTTTGGCGCCTGGCGTTCAGTCGGGGTTCAGTGCAACCGCCGTGACGCTGGTTTGGACGATGGCAACCGTTGGTGCCTGGGCCAACCAGATCCACAAATGGGCCCACAGCCCGGACCCTCCGCGCCTGGCGCGCTTCTTACAGCGCGCGGGCCTTGCTTTGCGTCCGGATGAGCACGCATGCCATCATCGTGCACCCCATGATTCAGGCTACTGCATCAGCACTGGCTGGATGAACCCTTTGTTGGATCGACTCGGACTCTGGTCTTGGCTCGAACGCTCGCTGAGGAGAGCTGCGTGAAACTCACACACTGGCTTACTGAACACGTCACCGATGACCCGCGCGCGTTGCGTTGGTTCGACGCCCCCGACGCGGAAGACCGCATCGCACGTTGCTACAAAGAGCTTTTGAGTGGCTACGAGATCGACCCGTCGACGATTCTAAAGACGACGCGAATGATCGGCGCGAACGAGTCCCCGGGCAAAGTGGAGGTCAAGGACATCGCGTTCTACTCGCTTTGCGCCCACCACTTCCTGCCGTTCTTCGGGCGAGTGAGCATTTGCTATGTCCCCGGCGACCGTATTCTCGGTCTCGGAAAGCTTCCTCGCCTGGTCGACGCCTACGCAAGGCGTTTCCAGATTCAAGAAGACCTCGTTCGCGACATCGCGAGCGAGATGATGGGGTCGGGGCACGCGCGAGGCGTCCTCGTGAAGTCCGAGGCGCAACACATGTGCATGGTAAGTCGTGGGCCTCAAAGCGATACATCGGTCACGCATGCGGAGTTCGCCCTCGGATGCCTTAGTGACCAGAGTGCCTGAAGCGCGACGATGGGTCGTGGTCGCCGTCCTCGCCCTGACCTCGAGCGGATGCAACACGACACCAACAGATGGCGCGGGCGGGCGTTCGCTCGAGTTTCTCGCCGAGTCGAAGTCGGTCACGTCGCTGACGGTGGAGGAGCTGACCCGAAAGGTAGAGGCTCGTCACGTTGACGTCTTCGAGCCGTATGAGCAGGCGGAGGTTGCGTTCACGGCGCTCCCGCTCGAGCAGGTACTCGACGAGGCGTACGGACCGACGTGGCGGGAGCACGAAGCCATTCTCTTCACCTGTGGGGACGGCTATCAGCCGACGATCACGGTCCGACGTGTCTTGGAGCAACGCGCGTTCCTCGCGATTGCCCGCGTTGGCGATGTCGGATTTACGATCCTCAAGTACGAAGAGGGGACGAGGAAGCGCATCGACCTTGGTCCGTTCTACGTCATTTGGGACAACCTCGACGATGCCCGGATCCGCAGCGAAGGGGACTACGGCTGGCCGTACCAAGTCGTCCAAATCGACCTCGTGTCGTTTCGATCTCACTTTCGTGAAATGGCTCCGCCGACAGACGCCTCGCCCAAGGTCTTGGCGGGTTTCGAAGCCTATGTCGTCCACTGCTCGAAATGCCACACCATCAACGGGCGTGGAGGCGACATCGGGCCCGAGCTCAACTACCCGGCCAGTCCGACCGAGTACATGAACAGCGATTGGCTTCGAAAATGGATCGACGATCCGACGAGCATGCGGCGCGCCCCGCGGATGCCGCCCCTCAATCCACAACTACCCGAACGAGCACGGGTCATCGATGAGATCATCGCGTACCTCGATGCGATGGCTTCGCACAAGATCGAGCCCGGGCAACCGTGAGCTACGCGGCGTTTTATGACTCCTTCATACAGCACCCGTTGCTCCTTTGGGCGGCGGCGCTCCTTGGTCTGTCGATCGCTTTGTCACGGCGGGGGCTTTCGCGTTCGCTCCGATGGTTTTGTGTTGCACTCACGATCTTGTCGCTCTTCGATGCCTGGCTGACCACCACCCAGATTCCGGGAATCGGCCCGCTCAGCGGCGCCGCCGCGTCGCTGGTTCCGCTGGCGTTCGTTCTGCTCGGAGATTTTCGGTACTTCGTCTTCATCGAGAGCGCTCGGTCGGACGGCACACTGGCAGCTACCTTCAGAGGGTTGCTTAGGGCGTGTGCGTGGACACTGGTGGTGCCGCTCGGTTCGCAACTGGTGGTCGTCGCACTGGATTCGGACGAACCCCGAATGCTCTTTTTGGTCTACGAAGTGCTCTTCGTCGTTCTGTCGTTCGCGATCACCGCGCTCTACCTGCCCCGGCACGCTGATGCCCTTCGCTGGACGCGACGGGTGACACGATTCGTCATCGGATACTATGTTTTGTTGGCTGCGGCTGACGCGATCATCCTCACGACCGGCGCCGACCTTGGTTTTCTTCTCCGTGCCATCCCGAACGCGCTTTACTATGGAGGACTCGTCCCGGCGATCGCGTGGGCTGCGCCTCCGCCTACTCGACGACGATGATGCGTGCGCGGTAATTCGACGTAACGGCTGGTTCGGCGCAGTTGAGTGCCACAAGCGAGCTTGACAGGCTTTTATCGCGGCCGCCTACTTTCCACGGGAGGGACAGGAGCCATGCGCAGCTTTTCTCTCGTATCGATTTGCGGTCTCTTGCTCGCAGCCTCTGCGTGCGGCAGCAGCTCCGGCGAACCCGGGGACCCCGGGGGTGCAGAGATCAGGAGTCAGGCCGACGTGCAACGACTCTTCGAGGCCATAGTGCCTGATCTGATCGAGGCGTTCACCGCGCTGGCCGACGAGCTTACGCCGTCGGCGTTGCCGTCGAGCACAGACAAGAGCAACCATATCTCGTCCATTCCATGTCCCGGTGGAGGAACGTTAAACATGGACCTCGTCACGGGGCAAGCGACGCTGACCGGGTGTTCCGCGGGGGGCGTCACTATCTCCGCAACACTGGCGCTGGCCGTCTTTGACCTCGGCTCGGGTATGTATGACGCGAATTTCAACGGATCCCTGACGGTGAGCGGCAGCTTCAACGGAACGGTCACCGTGAATCATGCGTTCATTTCGTGGACCGCTCCCGCCACGGTGGACAATACGTTTTGGGAGGTCACGGTGACCGCCAATGGCCAAACCCTCGTGGCGTCGAGCGCTGGCGACGGCGGCGGCAACTCCGAGGACTGCAGCCAGTGCGTCGGGGTCAATGCCGGAGGACCCGGCCAGCCTTCCAACCGCGCGACGGAATGCCCAAGCCCGTCAATGGGTTTCAGCTGTCTCTGCGAGACGGAGAGTGGCCAACCAATCCTCTTCTCGCTTGATCCTGCAGGATGCATCTTTTGAGGCGAAGCTGCGGCGAGCGCAACTGACGCTGACTCTGGCCGATGGGAGCACGTGCCAACCGTGCTGCGGCGAGAGGGGTTCCGCGTGTTCTTTTTCAGCAACGAGGGATGGGAGCCACCGCATGTTCACGTGGAGCGAGGCGGGGGCACCGTGAAGTATTGGTTGAAGCCTGTGGCGATGGCATAGTTGGAGCTGGCATGATTACTTTGGCACCTGAGCATCCACTCGCGAAATCGGTCGAGTTCGCTGGGGGGGTCATGCGGGTTGCGCTCGAGGATGGACGCAAGCTGGAGGTCCCCATCACGTGGTTCCCGCGCTTGCGAGAGGCCACGCCCGAGCAGCGGGAAGATCTACGGTTGATTGGCGGCGGGATCGGGATCCATTGGCCCCAACTCGACGAGGACATCTCGATCCGCGGCTTGCTCTTTCCGCACCCGGAAGACGCGCAACGCGTGGGCTAGCGATGCAAAGCCTTCATTCGCATGGCTGGCATCAGGTCGAACGGTACTCGGGATCGGAAGCGACGCAATTTGGGGCGGCGATGCCATCGGCATGTGAAGATGAGCTTGCTGGTCGCGATCAAACCCATCGCGCGAGAAAGGCGTACTCCTTTGCGCGGGCGCTCAGCAGCTCTTTCTCGATGCTCGACTCGATTAGGCTGCCGAGACCGAACATTTTCGCCTCGATGAAGAAATCGTCGGTGCGCCGGCAACGTCCGTCACCTGCCTCTTCGATGCAGACCGTGCCGTGCATCGCGACGACGTCTTTGCGTGGCTTGCTCGTGGGGTCGAGGCTCGCGGGCTGCACCATCCGCCACGTCCACTCGCCTTTCGCGCGGTCGAGGGTGCCGTGCTCTTCGTACGCAAAGCTCTCGCCGATTAGCTTAGCGACGGGAGCGGGGAGCCTCATCTTCGGCACGATGCGCAGCTTGCGCGACGTCTCGCCAATCTCGATGACCGCAAAGGCCCGGTACTCGAGCTCCTCGAGGTAGAGCGCGCTGAGATACGACTCGTCCAAAAAGGCGGCCCAGAACGTCTCGGGCGTGCAAGGCAGCACGGCGGATGTGGTAGACGTCTTCATGTGGGTCGATGACGATAACATTGTGGGGGGCGGGTCCAGGCCTACTATCTGCTCGCGGCCGGTGCTTTTTGCTGCGTTTCGGGCTTGGCCGCCGAAGCTCACGCCCCGATCCCCTCGACCAAATGATCCACGTACGCGCGTACGCGCAGCGGTAGGTAGCGACGGCGCGGGTATACGGCGAGGATGGACCAGTGGAGGGCCACCCTACCCTTGAGGACTTCGCATAGGCTGCCGGTGGCGAGGGCGTCTTTCGCCACGAAGTTGGGGACGAGGGCGATGCCTAGGCCGGCTTCTGCCATCTCGCGGATGGCGTCGGGGTTGTTGATGCGGAGGGGGCCGTCGACCGAGATGGTTTCTGTTTTGCCGCCGGTTCGGTGCGCTCGGAAGCGCCAGCGTTGTTGGTCGCGGAAGTTGGTGTCGATGATGCAGTCGTGGCTGCGCAGGTCGGCGGGGTTTTTGGGGGTGCCTCTTTGGCGCAAGTACGACGGGGCGGCTACTGCGATGATGGGGGCGGGGGCGATTCGGCGGGCGACTAAGGATGAGTCGCGGGGGGCGGTGACGCGGATGGCGACGTCGATGTTTTCCTCGATGAGGTCGACCATGCGGTGGGTGAGGTCGAGGTCGAGGGTGACTTCGGGGAAGCGGGCGAGGAAGTCTTTGGTCATGACGGCGAGGTAGTGGGAGGCGAGGCCTGGGGGGGCGGTGACGCGGAGGGGGCCGCGGGGGGCGGCGACGTCTTGTTGCACGGACGCCTCGAGGGATTGGATTTCGCCGAGGACGTCGGCGCATCGTTCGCGGTAGGCGCGGCCGGCTTCAGTGAGGCTCAGTGAACGGGTGGTGCGGCGGAGGAGCTCGACGCCGAGGTGATCTTCGAGGGCGTTGACGTATTTGCTGACGACTGCCTTCGAGCGGCCCCACTGGCGGGCGGCTGCGCTGAAGCTGCCGGCGTCGACTACGCGGAGAAAGGCTTCCATGGTGAGCAGGCGATCCATTGTTCACGATATGTGTACAATATTTCGCTTTTTTGTCTAATTGTTTATGGGGTGGAGCGGCCGCAGAGTGAGGGCATGGGCAATGCAAACATTGAGACGGGCTACCGCAGCGACATCGCGTTCACGGCGGCGGTCAAGGCCGCGCAGGAGGTTCGGGGGTCGCGGGCCGGGTACGAAAAGGCGATGGCGAGGCACGACTGGGGGGACCGGGTCACTCCGGCGCTCGCTGGGTTTGTTGCGGAGCGGGACTCGTTTTATCTGGGGACGGCTTCGGCGGAGGGGCAACCGTACATCCAACACCGCGGAGGGCCGAAGGGGTTTCTCAAAGTGCTCGATGAACGGCGACTGGCGTTCGCGGACTACCGAGGGAATCGGCAGTACGTCTCGGTGGGGAATCTCGATGAGAACGACAAGGCGTTCCTGTTCTTGATGGACTATCCGAACCGGCAGCGGATTAAGATTTGGGGGCGCGCGGAGTACGTGGAAGGGGACAGCGAGGTGTTGCGGGCTGTTGCGGACGCGGACTATGACGCGAAGCTCGAGCGGGCGATTGTGTTTCACATCGAGGCGTGGGATTCGAACTGCCCGCAGCATATTGCGCCGCGGTGGACGGTGGAGGAGTTCGGGGAGTTGGGTCGGTGAGAAGCGAATGAACATTTTGCGCCTGGGGGCTGGTGGGCGCACGGGATGCGCAGCGCGTGCATACGTAATTGTTCATCCGTTTGATTGTGGATAGTCATTACAGCGATCTTTCGCACTGCTCGAGTCGCAGTTTCAGCGGACCTGAGAACTGGCACGAAGCTCGCAGGCCTTGACCGCGAGGAGGTGAGCCATGGGACACATGGGGCAACTCAAGCAGGAGTATCGGGGGCTGATGGAGCGCCTCGACCACCTCACCGTGGCCATGCCGAGGCCCGAGGACGAGCGTGCGCTGGAGGGCTGGCGCGAGCTGCTCGAGGTGATGTACAGCCCCGAGGAGGCCGCGTTGGCGTCTCGGATGCCGATGATGCCCACGCCGCTGAGCAAGCTGGCCGGTCGCTTCGACATGGCGGAAGAAGAGCTGCGGCAGAAGCTCGAGCCGCTTTGCGATAAGGGGCTGGTCATGGACCTCGTCAGCCGGAGCACTGGTGAGACGAAGTATCTGCTGGCTCCGCCCGTCGTCGGCTTTTTCGAGTTCTCGATGATGCGGGCGCACGACATGTTCGACAAGTTGAGGGTGGCAAAGGCCATGGACGCCTACATGCACGGCGACGACACGTTTGCGCGGGAGGTGTTCGGCAACGACACCGTCGTTGGGCGGGCGATGGTGCACGAAGACGTGCTAGCCGCCGACATCCCCGAGGTGCTCGACTGGGAGCGTACGACGAAGCTCATCGAGGAGGCCGACCAACTTGCAGTGTCTCAGTGCTACTGCCGTCACAAAGCCGAGCACCTGGGCAAGGCCTGCGACGTGCCCCAGGAGATCTGTTTGTCGTTGAACAATGGGGCGGAGTTCGTCATCCGCCGTGGATTCGGTCGGCAGATCGATGAGCAGGAGGCCATGTCCATTGTGACGAAGGCACGCAAGCTCGGCCTTGTTCAGATTGCCGACAACGTGAAGAACGAGCCCGTCTACGTGTGCAACTGCTGCGCCTGTTGCTGCGGGCAGCTCTCGGCCATCAACGAGTTTGGGCTTCAGGCGGTGAACCCCAGCGGGTTCGAGCCGCAACACGACGCCGACCAGTGTAAGGGGTGCTCGCGGTGCTCCCGGGCCTGCCCGGTGGCGGCCATCGCGATGACGCCCGAGCGAACCGGGGGTAAGCGCAAGAACGAGCTGCACCCGGTGTTCGATTCCGAGCTCTGCATCGGATGCGGAGTGTGTGCGACGATCTGCAAACAGGAAGCCATCAGCATGGAACGCCGAGCGGAGCCTAGCCATGTGCCCGTGAACACCATCGAGCGCGTGGTGCGCCAGATGGTGGAGCGCGGACGTCTGGCCGATCTGCTGTTCGACGAAAGTGAGAGCCGTGGTGCGGCGTTCCTGAATCATGCCGTGCGGGCGATTACGCACCTGCCGCCCGCCGAGCGCGCCCTGGCATCCGAACAGGTGAAGTCGCGGTTCGTGAGCTTCGTTGTGGAGAACGCGCCCGCCATCGATGCCTAGCTCGAAGCTCACCAACAAGTACTTCGCTCGCCGGGCCGGGAGCGCTAGTGCAGCGCTGCCTGGATGGAACCGGTGGTGGTGCCGCCGCAATTGTAGGACACCGAGTATGGGAAGCCCTCGCCTACGATGACGACGATTTCTTGGCCGCCTGAGGACGAGAAGAACGCGACGTTGATTGCCAGGACGTGGTCATCCGGATCGGCCTTTGTGTAGCAGTTGGCGGTGTTGGCGCTGCCGCAGTAACAGACAGTATCGGTCCAGTGGTTGCGGACTGTGAGGGTTGCGGTGCCCGTTTGGATGGGGGGATCTTCACTCGTGTCTTCCCGCATTGCGAAGACGCTTCCAGAGCCGAGGGGCGTACTCTGGTTGGTCGGATCGAGGACCACGGGGACGGTGCCTTCTGCGGTGTAGGTGATGATGTAGTTCTGGGTTATTTCGTTTTCGAGGACCCACTTGAAGTACAGCTGCTCACCGGGTTCGTCTTCGGTTGCGGTGATGTAGGTGTCGTCGACCTGCGCCGGTGGGTTGGCTGAGACTTTGAGTTGCGTCCTGCCTTCCTCGGCGTCGCTGTCGGGGCGTGCGTAGAGCGTGACGGTTTGAAAGCTGTCCCAGTTGTTTTCGTCGAAGCGCATGGTGGTGGGGGACTGCACGATGATGTCGCGGTCACCGCTGGAGTACGTGACGATGGCTGTTACGCGGGAGGGGGGTTCCTTGCTGAGCTTCACGCCGACCTCGGCGGTGTCGCCCTCGGGCACACGGATGGAATACGGATCGACGACGAACCTTGCGCGGTCGTTGTCTTCTTCGGTGGCGGTAAAGGTCGCTTCGATGGTGGTCGGTTGCTCCGTGACGGAGTCGACCACGGTGGACACAGTGATGGTCGCGTGGTCGTCTTCGTCGTCTTCGTCTTCGGCCGCGGCGAGCTCGAGGTACTGGAAGTCGTTCCAATTGCTGGCGTCGAAGACCATGGGCAGCGTGGAGGTGACGGTGATGTCGGCGTCGCCGTCCACGCGTCTTGCGGAGACCTCGATGGGGCCTTCTTCTTCGCCGGGCGCCTGGCTGAGCTTCACGCCGACGCTTGCGGTGTCACCTTCGGGGACGGTGATGCTGTACGGCTCGAGCAGCAGCGCGAGCTCGCCGACCGTGACGTGGATGGTGTCGGAGGGGGTCTTGTCCTCGCCGAAGGCGCTGCCCGTGTAAGCGGAGCCCCAGAAGCCTGCTTCGGGCCCGGCACCGGGCGTGACGTGCAGACCCGCCGAGCCCCAATGGGTCGCACTGGCCTGCCACTCGAGTTGGTTGTCCAGTGGGTGGATGACGTTGCTTTGGAGGGGGTGCAGCTTGTAGAGCGCTCGGGTTGTCCCAATCGCCCTGAACTTCAGGTCAGGCACGATGTCGAACCGAGCTAGATCCCTGTCAAGGCCTTCCGGATAGAGCGATGCGTACTCTTCGAACTCGCTCTGGAGCGCATCGAATGCGAACTCGGCCACTTGCGGCAGGAGTTCTTCGAAAGAGTCGATCCAACCTACGACGGGGTCGCCGACGTCGTCCACGTCAGGAGCGCCGAAGAGAGTCTCCGCCATGGCCTTCAGGTCGTTGATGGAGAGCTTTGCCGGAACGTTGATGGCGTTGACGACGAACTCGGAATGAGTGACCTCTGAGTTCTGCAGCTCGGTTTGCAGGATCGTTAGCTCGATGGACTTCAAGGTCGCGGGGAACACCGACACCACCAACTTGTTCATGATGTAGTCGAGCACGAAGAGCGAGACGTTGACGATGTTCGCAGCACGCGTCTCGATTCCGAAGTCGGAAGCAAACTCGTGCAGGCTTCCGAACTGTTCATTCGTTTGTCGAATCAAGGTTTCTGAAAAATTCTTGATGACCACATAAGTCTGCATGTGTTTGGCGAGCTTTTCGTCGGTGTAGGGAATGAAGTCGTCGTCGGAAGCGGCCTTGGGCGAGGCGAGCGGCGAAGCAGGAGTAAGCGTGGCTTCTGAAGCGACAGCATCGGCGCTCAGGTCTTGCATGCGCTCCTTGAAGGCGGCGGCGTTCTCATCGGCGCTACCGACGGCGTGCACCGCATCGAGCAGCGCCAGCGTGTCGGGATGATTCTGGCGGAGGTCGTCGAGCAATTCGGAGAGGCTGTTTGCGTCGGGTGCCGTTCAGCAGCTCTTCGAGGGCGGCGAAGATGGCGCGGACGAGCTGCTGTTGCACTCCCGGCTCGGGAACGAGCGCATCGAGTAGACGTTCGTAGTCGGAGACGATTTGCGCGTAGTTCGCGACAATGGCCGCGGTCGTGCCTGGAGCGCGGGGCAAGTCGGTGATGGTGATTGCGGCGGGCAGCGTGACCCATGGGCTGCCGTTGCAGAAGATTTCGACGTCTTGCGGGCCGCTTGGGGGCGCCGACCATTTGGTTTCTTCGTCGTAGAAGAGCGGGAGGCGCATGAGCACTTCGTGCCTGGGCGTTGAGGACTGCGGGAGCGGTCTCGCCTGCGACTCGAATTTCAGAGGTGCGGAGCGGGCAGGCGTCGACGTCGAGGCCATCGACTTTGAGCATGGAGGCCGCGGGGGCCGATGAGGCTTCGAGCGTGACTTCTGGTGGTGCCGATGCGGTGTCGCTGCCGCACGCTGCGATGCCGATTACAAGCAAAGCGAGCAAGGGATGACGTCTGCGCTGGGTGCACTTCATCGCTGGCCTTCTTTGGTTGAAGACGATGCATCAAGCATGCCAAGTGGACGCGCGGTTCTTACAACGGAATGTCGCGATTGGTCGCGCAGATCATGCACGGCGTGCGGCGGGCATGCATCGAGTGCGCGGCGAGGCGGCCTAGGTCCGTGAGCCGGTTTCGAGGGCTGCTTCGAACTCTGCGTTTAGCTCGTCGGCTGCCTCCCGGAACTGTGCGGCGAGGTCCTCGCGGCCGAGGGCGGAGTCGAGCATGGCAAGCTCGTCGAACATGCCCTTCATGAGGGCGATGGCTCCGGTGCGGGGGGGCAGTCGAACCAACTGGTCGAAATCTGCGAATCGCTGTTCGGTGCTCGTCACCGCCCACAGGCGTCGAACGGCGGTGTTGAAAGCCAAATCCTGTGTGCCCATGGCTGCGTAGCAATTGCGCGCTTTGAGGGCGAACTCGCGCGCAGCCGTACGTTCGCCGTCCAGCCACTTGCCTACTGCCTGCTGCGCAAGGCCAGCCCCCTCTAGCAGCTGGTCGAAATCCTGTCCGCAGGAAGCGGCCTCCTCCGCAAGCTCGTTGGCGACTGCGTGGTCACCAACCAGCCGATGCAGATGGACGCCGCAAACGATACTGACCATGGTCGTCATGTCACCGGATGCCCGCATGCGTCGAACACCCTCTTGGGACTCGGCAAGGGCTAGATCCGCGTTGAGCTCGTTCAATGCGACCATCGCGCGATACGGTGGTAGGTGGCCGTAGAACGAGGACTCCGGTGACGCCTCGCAGAGGGCCTCGATCCGTTCGATGACTTGTTTGACGGCGGCGAGGTCACTCGCTGCCAGCGCGGGCATGAGCCGGGCAATGCTGACGCTGGTGGACAAGTCCTCCATCCCGAGCTCAATGAACTCCGCCGCCCCAAGATCGATCCGCTCGCGGGCCCGAGCTGGGTCCGACAGATCCAGGAACCCCAAGTTGAGGTGGACGAAAGCTTGCAGCACTGGCGGCAGGTGCCCTGCCTTCTCGCGAGCGCGCTCGAGCCAGCGGAGGCACTCCTCCGAAAGCCGGCGATGGAACCAGAAAGGAGCCCCCGCTATGGCGAGCTCGATGGCCTTGACGGGATCGCCGTGCTCGATCAGGTGTTCGGCGGCTGCCCGGAAGTTCTCCATGTTCGGGAGGAGTCGGGGTACCCAAGTTGCCGTACCAACACCCTGAAGATGGGGCCATGCCTCCTGAAGACGCTCGAGGTAGTAGTGTGCGTGCGCGTCTTCGAAACGTCGGGTATCGGCGCGCTCTTGCAGTTTCTCGGCTGCGTACTGTCGAGTGGGCTCCAGCAGTTTGTAGCGCCCCCCGGCGCCCGCCTGGTAGGTGACCAGCGCCTTGTCGATCAGGTGGGCAAGCGTGTCGAGAATCTCCTCCTCCGGAAGCTCGTCGTCCACTGCTACCGCCTCGGCAGCCAGGAGCGAGAAGCCGTCACGAAACACCGACAGGCGCTCTAAGAGGCGACGCTCTTCTTCACTGAGAAGCGCCCAGCTCCAATCGCCCACACCGCGAAGCGTCGTTTGTTGCGGAAGGGCCCCGCGGCGCCCTTCGCGAAGCACCTTGAAGATGTCGTTCAGTCGATCCGCAAGTGTGTCGACCGGAATGTTGCGCACTCGTGCGGCCGCTAGCTCCAGGGCGAGGGGGATTCCATCGAGCTGCCGAACGATGCGTGCGACCGCATGCGCGTTGGCGCTCGTCAGCGCGAAGCGCCGGTCGACGTCACGCGCGCGCTCTACGAAAAGCTGAGCGGCCTCGCTGTGTTCTAGCTCTTCGGCGGTCGAACGGTTCGAGGCGGGCAGGCCGAGCGGCTCGAGCTCATACACGATTTCACCATGAACCCCGAGCCGCGCGCGGCTTGTCGCAAGCACACGGAGGCTCGGAATGTTCTTGAGCAGGCGCTCGATTATCGAAGCGGCGGCTTCTTGCACATGCTCGCAGTTGTCGACCACCAGAACCGCGTCGCGATCGACCGGGGTTGATTCGATCCGATCCGGTGCCACGCGAAGCGCCCCAGCGACCTCCGCGTCAACCCGGTCCGCATCGACCGACGCAAGCTCCACAAACCATACACCGTCGGGGTGGCGATCGAGTCGACGGCGGCCCAGCTCGAGCGCGGTTCGTGTCTTGCCGGCTCCGCCCACGCCGTGCACGGTCAGCAAGCGAGACTTGTCGAGCAGTCCATCGAGCTCGTCCAAGGTTTGGGCGCGACCTACGAAGGTGCCGACCTGAGTCGGAAGGTTGCCTTTGCTGGGTGACTCCGCCGCGGGGCTCGTCTGGGCGGCCTCAAGTGTGCCGGCTTGCTCGAGGCGACCCGACAAGTCTGTGAAGAACTGATCGGCACCCGGGATCTGAATGAAGTGGCCCTTTCGCCGGGCCATGATGCGCGCCCCGTGGCCTTTGGGGGCGCGGGGGCCCGCCCAGTAGGTGGAGTAGCGGGGGGTCTCGCATCGTTCGAAGGCTTCGACGAGTGCGGTGTCCCACTGGCCAGACCAGCCCGAGACGAGGAGGCCGTATTCGGCAAGGATGCGATCGAGAAGCGCGTTGATGGCTGGTTCGTACTCACTGAGCTCGTCAGGGGTGTTTTTGATGCGGGTGTCGAGGTAGTCGCCGTTGACTTTCACGATGGTGACATCGCCTGTACCGAGCGGTGCGGCACCTTGTAGCGTGTGCCCGGAGGACACGACCGTGGGCGTAATGTTTTCGTCTTCGAGTGCGCGTTCGAGTAGGCGGTCGAAGTTGGTGGTGACGAACATCCGCAGGACGCCGCGCTTGGCGAGGGAGGCCAGCGCGCGGTGGGCCGGGGTGGGCTCTTTCAAATGCTGCTGGCGTTCCTGTTCGGTTGGCTCGAAGTAGGACTTGAGGAGGCGCGCGCGTTCGGTGGGGGTGTGGGCGACTTCGTCGAGGAGCTTGCTGTAGTTGGGTTCTTCGCCGTAGCGGGCCTCGTACCAAGCGGCGGGGTCGTCGCCTGGGTTTTCACCGAGGCTGCGGGCGACGCGTTCGATGAGGTCGACCACGATGCCCCAGCCTGTGGGGATTCCTGAGGTGGCCGAGACGCCCGAGCCGAGGAGGCATGCGTAGGCGCCCGGGTTCGATTCCAGAGTTAAGGCGAGGCTTACGGTGGGTTCGATCATCGGGCGGCGGCGTCATCCAACCATAGGATTGCGCCAACAGCAACCCCGGCTGCCTTGTGGTTGTTCATTGGTGGAGGGTGCGGAGGTGATGCTACTTCGTCTTGGGCTGCGGGCCCGAGCTGACGTGCGGGGCGAGTTTGTCCCAGTCGCTTGATGCGATGCAGAACAGGCAGAAATCGCCGTGGTCGTAGATGGAGCAGTCCATTGGGCCGCGTTCGTTTTTGTGGACCCGGGCTCCAACGAAGGGGGTTTTGGTGGGCCTGACTGGTCGGGTGAGGACCCAGGTGAGGCCGTCGGCGCCGTTGTTGCCGCTGAGTAGGCTGTCGCGCTCCCATTCGTTTTGTTCGAGGAGGTCGATGCCGAAGAATTTTAGAACGCTGAGCAGGGGGTGGATGGTGCGTTGGAAACGGCCGGGCTTTTCGTCGGGCATCATCATGGGGCCGGAGCCCATGCCGATGTACTTGGTGACGCCGGCGGCCTTCATGGCAGCCCAGACGTGCGGGAGGTTGTGGGTTTTCGGGCGCTTCTTTCGGTCATCGCCAAGGGCGGAGATGACGCCGTCGCAGCCGGTGAAGGCATGTTGCAGCGCCGTTTCGTCGTTGAGCTGGGTGTCGACGACTGTGGTGGTCGGCTTCACGTCTTTGAATTTGTGGGGGGAGCGGGTGACCACCACTGCTTCGATGCCGAGCTCTTCGGCTCGGGCGAGGATGCCCGTGCCGTAGGCTCCGCTAGCGCCGATGATGGCGACCTTGCTGGGCTTGGCGATGTGGGTGTTGTTCGTGTTCATGGGGCGAGTTTGCGCGTGTTGACGACGACGGTGTGTGAAGTGTGCCGTGGGAGCCACAGGTACCGTGCCCTGAGGACACACCTGCTGATGGCCGACCCTGAAACTACAGCAAAAACAATAGGCACGCCTCTTGCTTGGTATGTCCCGTATGCCCTCGAAGCATCCCAAGAGTCACTCGACCGCAGCGAGCCTGCGCGCGCGACTTCTGTTGTGGATGTGGAAGCACGGCTGGGTCTCCCAGCCCCTGTGACCCACCGCCTCGGCCAGCCCTTGTGATCCACCGCCTCGACCCTCGTGGGCTTTGCGACGTTGGTGGTCATGGTGGACCTGTATTCGAGCTACGCCGGCGGATGGGGGTGGCGGCGGATCAGCGGTGCTCTTCGGCAACGTCCGTAAGAAAGCGAAACAACTCCACCATCACGGCAGTGTCGTGGTCGCAATAGGCGCAAAGCTGGGTTCGAAGCTCGGCGCACTCATGCTCGGTGAGCTCCTCGGGCCGGCACAGCATGCGCTCGAGCAGGTGCGACGCGGCCTGGCCGTCGGCCACTTCCAGCCTGTCGTAGGCCATCGCCGGAAGCAGGGCCGGGACGACGTCCTTGATGCTGAAGCTACCTCGGAAGCCGGGGTGGTAGAGGTGGTTCTTGACGACGACGAGCAAGTCCTCGGTCTTGTCTCGTGCTTCGAGCAATGCCCGGGCGTTGTCGGGGGAAGCTTCGGCGAGGATGGTGAGGCAGCGCTTTTCGACGCTGGCGTGCCAGGCGAGGATGGTTGCTGCGCCGTCCAAGGCTCGAGCGAGTGCCTGCGCGACGCCGGGGCGGGGGTCGCCCTGCCCTTCGGCAAGGCATGACTGGTGGGAAACTTCGCCGTCTTCGTGGAGCGTGTGCACGCTAAACTGGACGGGGACCACGCCGAATGGGCTGCAGCCGTTCCAGAGCGGCAAGGCGGGGGCGACGGTTTCGAAGTCGAGCATGGCGATGGGGTAGCGGTAGGTGGCGAGTACACTCTTTAGGCCCGGCTCGATGATGACGTCGTTTTGAAGAAGGGCGGCGCGGTGACGGGCGTGGAGCGGTTTGAGTGGGAAGTCGTTTGGGATTTGGTCGATGGTTTGGATGCCAGCCGCGCGTAGGTCTCCAAGGGCTTTGTCTCGGATGCCGTTGAGCTCGTCGATGGCGTGGTCGGGCGCGGGGTTGGCGCATCGGGCTAGGAAGGGGCACTCGTACGGGGAGGTGCATTGGGGGCCGGGAGGCACGTCGGGGAGTGGGCCGGCGAGCATTTGCATTTGGGCGGCTGCTTCGTCGTGGATGGTGGCGCGGAGCTCGGCGACCTCTTGGCTGATGTCGGCTCGGGTGAAGAGTGGGCCCTCGTCGGGGTGTCGATGCTGCTTGTTGAGGTGCATGAGCTCGACGCGGGCGACCGGGAGGCCGGCCTTTTCGACGACGTGCGCTTGGACGGCGGCGTCGGGGATGTGTTGGGGCTTGAGCTTGCTGGTGGCTTTGACCTCGGTGACGACCCAGCCTTCGGGCTCTTTGGAGAGGGCGTCTACCGCGACGAAGATGTTGTCTTCGTAGAAGGAGGCCTCGAGGATGGTGGGGGCGCCGGCGGCGAGGGCTTGGCGGGTGGCTTCGACGGCGCGCTCGGGGCGGCGGTAGTCGAGGTGGATGAGGGTGGCGTCTGGGAACTCTTGGCGGGCGCGCTCTCCGACGCGGGTGCCCATGTCGAAGATGGCTTGGAGGGCGGGGTCGGGGCGGAGCTCAGGGGCGCGGGGCTCGTGGGCTTTCCACCAGAGTTGGCGGTGGCATTGGAGGCCGGCGGTGAAGCGCGATTTGGAGAGGCGGGGGGGCATGGATTGGCGGGACTGTAGCCTAGCGCTTCTGATCCTCTTGCATCTTCTTCAACCACTCGTCGCGCATTTGCTCGGCTTCTTCCTTGGTGGTTGGGCGGCCCATCATCGGAGCGCCCGGCTGGGCATGTCCGGCATGGTGGTGACCTCGTAGCCTGACGGGATCGTGAACTTGTTTGCGGCGACCTTCTTTTCTTGCATTCGGGTGATTTCGAGGCCGCTCTTCGCTCCGCTCTTATCTGTCAGCATCATCTTCATGATGAAGCCTGGCTTGACGCCGTACTTGCGTTCCGCGACTCGCGCCCAGTGGCCTGTCGGGCTCTGCGCCGCGTTCGCGTCGAACGCGAAGACGTTTTGCCACATCGTCGGCGGGTAGCGGTCGCTGAACCAGAGATCCGACACTTCGCCGTTGTCCTTGTCGATGACTTGTACGTGGCGCGTGGGTTGGCCGGCGACGGTAGCCGCGCCGAGTTGCTTGACTTCGATGTTGTCCTTGGTGGCCTGTTCGCGCGACGGCTGGGTTTTCGTCGATGCGATGACCGACTCCTTGGTGACCTTGACGGCTTGCTTCTTGTCGTGGTCAATCATGAAGTCGTACTTGCCTTTGGCAGGCTTGATGAACGAGACCCGGCGCGCTTTGCCGCGGCGACTCTTGGCCGTGGCATCCATGCGTACATCGCGCTTATCGGATACGTAGATCGCGAACTCCGTATCGTTTCCCGAAGTGTCTCCGAACGTCTTGGCGTCGATCTCGCCCTCGAAGGCAAGCGCGGGCGCCGCGGTCAACGTTACGAGAAGAGCTAGTAAGCAACGCATTGCGACCTCCTCTGTGTTTGGGTCGGGCTCCCTACGGACGGCAAGGATACTTCAGATGGCTGCAGCGGTAGCCCTTTAAGAGGATAGCGCCGGTTTACGGGCGGGTCCGCGTCGGGTGCGGTGCGGGTTGAAGTCGCCCCGAAGGAAGTCTGCGAGCTCTTAGTGGTGTGCGCCGCCGTCGTGCGGATGGTCGTGGCAGACTTCGTTCTTGCCGTTGCCTTTCATGTGGCAGTGGTCGTGACGGTGTTTGCCACTGGCGTCGTGCTTCGGCTTCTGGCTCTGCGTCGTGCTTGGATCGACCCGTGCGACCGTCATCGTGCCCGACGATGTGCAAGCGGTCGTCGCGCAGAGGCAAACGAATCCCGTAGCGGCGAGCAAAACGTTTAGCCGCGATCTCGTGATGTGTTTGTTTCGACTCATTATCAATCCCCCGATTGGCCCTCAAGGTAGCGAGTCGGAGATGTCGGCCGCTACCCTACAGGGTGCGTGCGCTTGGCGTACTGGCGGTCGTTGGCGGAGTTCGGCCAACCGGCGGCCTGTGCCCGACTAAGTGTTGGGAATCACTTCGGCGGTCGTTGGCACGGGGCGTGCTCTGTCAGAGGGTGTGAACGTAACAACTCCGCCATGCAACGCCCTTGCTCGACACGGCAGCACAAATGCTGTACTCTGACGGTGCCAGTTTCAGGGAAAGAAACCGTCCGGCGTCTCAGGAAACTCGGATGGGAAGTCGTCGGTCAGAACGGCTCCCACATCAAGATGCGAAAAGGGAAGCGACGCACTACAGTCCCAGTGCACGCAAACAAATCACTCAAACTAGGTCTGCTTCGCACGATCGAGAGGCAGACAGGCGAGAAGATTCGGTGATTCAATATCAAGCCAAGCTGCACAAAGAGGGTTCGGGCTATTGGGTGGAGTTCCCCGACCTGCCTGGCTGTTTCACGCAAGGCGATTCACGGGAAGAGGTGCTCGAGCACGCGCGCGAGGCGCTATCGCTGTGGCTTGAAGACGCAAGAGATCCGCAGTGGGAAATTCCCGAGCCGAGAATTCGTCGCGGAAGGCAATATGCGTGGGTTTCCCCCTACGAAGACGTCTCGATTCCGTTGATGATTCGGCAAGCCCGCCAGCGGAAGGGGCTCTCGCAGCGTGAGCTCGCGAAGAAGCTCGGCATGAGCGTGCAACAACTTCAAAAGCTCGAGTGCCCCGGGAGGTCGAACCCTACGGTACGGACGCTTGCGGCGATCTCAGAGGCGCTCGAGGAGGAGCTGCGCATCGAGCTGGTAGCTTGATGGCGGCCGTGCGGCCTGTGGCTTTGCCTGCGTTTCGAGCATGGTTGCCCGTCTTCTTCTGTTATCGGCGGGCAACGGGTTCGCTGGGGGCTGTTCGTTCGAGTTGCGAGCGGCCGTCGGCGCAGATGAGCCAGCGCCCTTCGGGCACCTCGGTGGCGCGGCACTCGACGAGCAATCCGGAGGCTCTAACTCTCAAGGGGGCGGCACCTGGGTTGACGACTATGTAGGTCACTGCGGGGTTTGTTCCGTTGGGCTCGAACGTCACGCGCGAGCCACAGTCGCTTAAGACGCCTCCGCTGTATGCCTTGGTGTCACACGAGGCGGCTTCCGACTTGGTCGCACAACCTGTGACGAGCAACGCTAGAACGATGAAATGACGGATCACAGGTGTCCCTTTCGCTTCGGCCTCTAGGTCGAGAGCCTTCCCCTCGGATCATGATGAGCAACGGGGCTATGGGCGAGCAAGGGTGACCCGCACGAATGGTGGACTAGGTCACAGGCTCTTGACTCCGGCCGGGAGCTGGAGAACATGGCACTCGTTATGGATAGATCTTACTTGCTCCTTGGTTTCCTCTGCGGCCTCGTGGTTGGGGTCGTCGGCTGTAGTAATGGCGACACCTCGACCGTGGCGCGGCCGGCTGATGCGGTGGTGGAGGGGCCCATCACCGGGCCGGGGGATCCGTTTGTTGCGGGTACGCTTGGGCTTGTCCTGGCGGATGTGGGGTACCAGCAGGCGGAGTACTTCGTTTCCGGGACGGCGGTGTCTTACACGAATGTCGGCGAGCTCGGGACCGATGGGCGCTGGGAGGTTGAGGAGGCGGACAGCGCCGACTACACGACGCGCATTCTCGTTTACCGACCCCAGGACGCCGACGCGTTCAGCGGGACGGTGGTCATCGAATGGCTGAACGTGAGCGGGGGGTTGGACGCAGCGCCGGACTGGAGCGCGTCGCATACGGAGCTCATTCGCGAGGGGCACGTCTGGGTCGGGGTGTCGGCGCAGATTGTCGGCATCGAGGGTGGGTCTTCGGGTGGGTTCGGTTTGCATCTCAAGAGCGTGAACCCGGAGCGCTACGGCTCGCTGTCCCATCCGGGCGACAGCTTTTCGTATGAGATGTACTCTCAGAGTGCGCAGGCGGTGTGGAGTCCCGTTGGCGTCGCGCCTTTGGGCGGGCTCGTGCCGGAGCGGGTGATTGCGATCGGTGAATCGCAGTCCGCCGGGAGATTGCTGACCTACGTGAATGCGTTCGCGCCTCGTTACGAGGTCTTCGACGGCTACCTGATCCACAGCCGAACCTCGAGCAGCTCGCCGTTGTCGCAAAGCCCAGAGGCCGAAGTGCGGGCGCCTGCGCTCGTGCACGCGCGCGACGACCTCGATGAGCCGGTTCTCATGTTCCAGACCGAAACCGACCTGTTGGTCCTGGGGTCGCTTCCGAGCAACCAACCGGACTCTGAGTTGTTTCGACTGTGGGAAGTGGCGGGGACTGCGCACAACGATGTTTACTCCCTGGTCACGAGCAACACGGACCTTGGCGATGATCCGTCGGTGGCCGACGTCGTCGAAATCTCGGAGCCGGTGCCGGGTATCATCAGCTGCGACTCACCCATCAATTCGGGCCCGCAGCACTGGGTGCTCAAGGCGGGCCTCCATGGGCTGGTGGAGTGGGTCATCACCGGCGAGCCGTTGCCCGAGGCCGCGCGTCTGGCGGTGACGGAGGAGCAAGACGCCTTTCAGCTCGACGAGCTGGGCAATGTTCTTGGGGGCATACGCACGAACTACGTCGATGCTCCGGTGGCCGTGCTGTCTGGGCTTGGCCAGAGCGGCGAATCGTTCTGCCGTATTTTCGGAACCACGAACCTGTTCGATGACACGATGCTGGGTGAGCTGTATCCGACGCACCAGGCGTATCTAGACGCGGTCAACAGCACGACGGAAAGCGCTGTGGCGGCGGGCTTCGTTTTGCCGGTGGATGCCGCGTTGATTATCGCCGCGGCAGAGGATTCGGATATTGGCGGGCCGGCCCCCTGATACAGATGCGACCGGCGGGCGCTGACGGTCACCGGAGGTCCGCCGGCTACGACTCCGTCAACTGGCTGAAAACACTGGCCATGAAGGCGGCACGGAGCCTGCACTGCTACTTCCCGTGCCTGCCAATAATGGTTATACTCTGGGTATGAAAATCGCTGTTTCGGTGCCGAATGAGGTGTTCGAGCGGGCGGAGGGGCTCGCAAAGCGGCTCGAGGTGTCGAGGAGCGAGCTCTACAGCCGGGCCCTCCGGGAGTACCTGGCGCGCCATTCGTCGGATGAGGTGACGCTAGCGCTCGATCGCGTTTGTGAAGAGGTCGACACCGACGCGGGGGACTTTGTGCGCGAAGCGAGCCGGCGCGTGTTCGAGGGGACAGAGTGGTAGTCAGTCAGGGCGACGTGTGGTGGGCAGACTTGGGTGCCCCCGAGGGATCGGCTCCCGGGTTTCATCGACCGGTCGTCGTCGTTCAAGGTGACGCGTTCAACCGAAGCCGGATCGCGACGGTGGTCTGCGTTCCGCTCACGAGCAACCTTCGGTGGGCGGAAGCGCCCGGCAACGTGCTTCTCTCTGCGCGGACTACGCGGCTGCCGAAAGACTCCGTTGCCAACGTTTCGCAACTGGTCACGCTCGATCGCGGCACACTTCAAGAGCACATTGTGAAGCTTCCACCGAGGCGCCTCGAAGCAATTCTCTCGGGCGTTGACGTCGTGTTGGGGCGGTGAATGCGGAACGGGGTCCTGTCTTGTTGGGTTTTGCTTCTCGTAGCCTGCGTGTGGGGCGGCTGCCGTCGCGAAACGCCTGCAACGACAGTGTCGAAGCCGGCTTCGGAGACGAATGCGCCGATTCATCCAAGCAAGACCCAACTTGTAAGCGTCGTCACGAAGGATTGGGAGCGTTTTCAGGCGAAGCTTCAGCGTTACGAGCGTGTGCCGGGGCAGGCGTGGAAATCGGTAGGTCCGGCGATTGACGTCGTGCTGGGGCGTGAAGGGTATGGGTGGGGGCGCGGGCTTCATGGTGGTGGGGCGCCGGTGGAGCGGCCTGGGCCGATCAAACGGGAGGGTGATGGGCGTTCGCCGGCTGGGATTTTTGAGATCGGCACGGCTTACGGCTACAAGCCTGCGCGCACGGGGATGGCTCTTCCGTACGTCCAGGCGACCTCCGAGCTCCGCTGCGTCGATGACCCGAAGTCGCGTCACTACAATCGGATCGTATCGACGGCCGACACTCTGGTCGATTGGCAGAGCGCCGAGTACATGCGTCGACAAGATGAGCTCTACGCCATTGCGATTGTCGTTGAGCACAACACCCGGCAAACCGAGCCGGGGGCGGGCAGCTGCATTTTCATTCACGTGTGGAGAGGTCCCGATAGTGGCATGACCGGGTGCACGGCGATGCCGATGGAGACGTTGGAAGCCTTCGCGGGTTGGCTGAAGCCGAACGCTGCGGTGCTCGTTGCCCTACCCCAAGGTGAATACGACGCGCTTCGGGGTTCGTGGGAGCTTCCGTAGACCGAGGCCGCTGGTGCTCGCTAGCGACCCCGGCATCGGTCAGAGCCAGCCGACCTCTTCCGCGGTGAGGCCGTCCTCTTTGAGTAGCATGTACTCGTACCGATAAAGCTGGTCGTTGTTCTTCCAGTCGGCATTGGCCTGGTTGAGGCGTCTCTGCGTGCGGTTCTTTCTTTCCTTGAGCGGCTTGCCTCGGCAGGGGTCGTCGCTGGCATGGACGACCGTGGCGCCGGCGAGCCAGCTCTTGAGGAGCTTGTACGAATCGGTGCCTCGCTGAACCGGCGTCACGTCGGACACGCGCGTCGTCACCTTCTCGAGCGAAAAAAGCCGAACGAAGTAGGTGCGGCCCGCTGCGAGGTCGAGGTCGAGGCGATGATTGTTGTACGCCGCCACGTACACGGTGTGCTTCCCGGGTTTCATCGGGATGACCTCGGCTTCACGGCCACGTACCTCGGCTACGCATTGCTTGTCGGCATCGAACACGATGTAACTCATCGACCGGTCTTCGTGGAGGTTCTGAATGAACACGACGAGGGCCCCGTCTGCGGGCGCAAGGAAGGGGGACTTGTCGTCTGCGGCGGTGACGCGCGGGCTCACGGCGGCCACGAGTACGAGCGAGATCCACAAGACTTGGCGCGTGTTCTTCAACTCAAACTCCGCGAGGCTCGTGTAGATACCACGCCGCGGCCAACACCAGCGCGCCGATGACCGACCACACGACCTTGCTCTTCAGGCCGGGCAGCAGTCGCTCGAGCGGCCAGATCTCCTGAGTGAAGAAGTTGTCCGGGTAGGTTTCGACGCCCGCGAAGCCTAGGTGCGCCGGCGGGTCGGGTGGCATCTTCGCGGTGCCGAAGATCCAGTCCCAGCTGCTGAAGATGATGCCGAAGTTCACGGTGGTCTTGGGGTCGCCCTCGTAATCGTGGTGCCAGATGTGCATCCGTGGGCTGTTGAGAATGTAGCGCCAAGGGCCGTGGCCCAAGTTGAGGTTGGCGTGGTTGAGGTGGCCGATGAGCGTGCCGAAGATGGCGTGAAACATCAGCGCCACCATGCCGAAGCCGAAGAAGACCATCGGCAGGTAGAGGAGCGACCTGTAGACGATCACCTCCAGCCACGAGAATCGGAAGGATACGATCCAGTCCATCTCCTCGTCCTGGACGCTGTGGTGCGCCTTGTGAAACTCCCAGAAGAGGGGGATGCGGTGCAGCAGGTTGTGCACGCACCATTGGAGGAAGTCGACGAGCACGAGGGCGACGATGATCTGCAGCCAAATCGGCCAGTCCGTTGCGGCGTTTCGGTAGACCGCGTCGGTCAGCCCTTGGGCGCCGAGCCAGCGGTCGACGTGAGGCAGGACCCATGTGCCGGCCAGGCCCGCGAGCAGAACGCCGAGGAAGTGGCCGTTGAACACGAGGTGGATCAGGTCCGACCACAACTTGGGTCGCAGCTGTTTCTGCTCAGGCCGCCACGGGAAGAAGCGTTCGAGAGCGACCATCAGGCCCGACAGTGCGGCCAGGCTGATTGGATACAGATAGGCTGCCATCGCCGCTAGGCGTAGCACGTCTTCAGGGGCTGTTCCGTGCGAGGTTGTGCACCTCGGTAATCAACTCCCAGGTTACGGCGTTGCGTTGATCGGCGGTCCAGTAGCTCTTCATGGGGTCGGCATGCATGATGGGGCTCGCGTGATCTCCGGGCGGGAGCTCGAGGTGGACGGCGCCCCGTAGCGGGGTGCTGGCCTTGGGCACGAGTCCGTCGTTCGGAAGACCCAAGACGCCTGCTAGGTAGAGGTTGGTGAGGTCCATCGGGCCGATGGTCGCAAGCGCTGCGGAGAGCGCGTCGGCGACTCGCTGACGGATGAGGGTGATTGCGGCCCCGGTCGACACACGGATGACGCGGGGAAGGTCGAGCGGGGTGTCCCGGTAGTTGCGGATGACGATGCGCGTGATCTCCGAAGCCAAACCGGAGTTGAAGATGCTGCGTGCATACGTGGTTGCGAAACCAGCGGCGGTCCCGCTCGCTTCGTAGGTCGAGTACGCCGAGATGGTCGGGATGCGCGCGGTGAGTTTGGCGATGCGGTCCTCGTTGGCTTCCATGTAGGGGCGGCGAGTTACGGTCTTCAAGTCCTCGACGGACTGGCCGTTTCCGCCGACTGCACTGAGCAACAGGTCGCTGACGGCAGGAGGCGATGAGTCAGCCAGCGGCGAACCATGAAAAGGCGCTTGAAGCGCGACCCAGCCCACGACGGTCTTCCCCCAGAGCTCGGGCGCGTCGAGAAGTGCCTCGAGCGTGTCGAGCCCCCCCTTGCTGTGCGTTACGATGACAATCTTCTTGTGGGTGGTGCGAAGGAACCCGAGGATCGCAGCCGCGTTGTGCTCGACGCTTTCGGACGTGTCGAACGCCTTGGATGCATCCGATAGGTTCTGGTACGCGACTCCTTGGGCGTCGAAGTAGCGCATCTGTGTTTGGAAGGAGATGAAGCGGCCGGGCTCGATGGGGAGCTCGATGCGCGGAAGGGCGTCGGCAATCGCGTCCCCGATGGGGACGTCGATGTCCTTGTCGAGCGGCAAGTCGATGTGCACGTTGAGTGCGCGTGCTGCGTTTTCGAGCGCGTCGTTGACCTCGTTCTCGAGGTTGACGCTCAGCTCGTCGTAGAACTCCGACATGAAGCCGCCGATGAAGAGCACCTCGTGCCCCTTCGGTAGCGCAATCTTGGCGATGGCAGCGCTGCCGCCCGCTCCAGCACTCCCGGCCGCACCGCCGGCGCCGCCCGCCCCCGCGGTCTCAGCGGAGCATCCGTTGAACGACTTGGTGCAGCCCGAGAACGCAAGGCTCGCAAGGGCGACGCATCCCCACAGCGCGAACCCATTTCTCGTCGACCTCATCCACTTCACCGCCGAGGAGGCTACATCGGCGCACCCTACTGTACAAACAGCGCAGGACTCAGGTGGCCGATGGCGGCTGCAAGCTCGATCTGCGCGGCGTTGAACCGCAGGATCTGCTCGATGAATGTGAGCTTTGCGCGCGCCTTCATGTTTTGGGATTGAATGACCTCGAAGCCGGAGCCGGTGCCTGCATCGAAGCGGGCTAGCTCGATCGCGTAGCTTCGTTCGGCGGCGTCGACCTCGACTTGGGCCGGTGGAATCGCTTCGCGTGCGGCTTGGACGTTGACCATCGCAGTCTCGATGTCGGCGTCGGCCTGTTCGGAGGCGGCTTCAGCCCGGAATTGGAGCGCTTTGGCGTTGGCCTTTGCGGTGCGAATGCGCCCGCCCTTTTCGAAGTCGAACGACAGGCCGATGAACGCATAGCCGACCAGGGTAGTTCCAAGGCTCGACATGTCACGGCCGACAAAGCGTCCCCCAATGCTGGCGTCGATCTCGGGGCCGAGTAGATCCCACCACCTTTGTTTGGTGCGAAGCGTGCCGCCCTCCGCCCTCTTGTGTGCGGCTTGCACGTCGGGGCGCGCGCGGCCTGCTTCACCCGTCAGATTCGCTTCGGAGGCGTCGTCGATGACCGGTTGCAACCCTATCCGTGCGTCTTCGGTCGTGAGCAGTTCTCCCAGATCCCAACGCAGGAGCTGGGCGAGGCGGATGCTCGCAGCTTTCCAAAAAGCGCGCGCCTGAATTTCCACTCGGCGGGCCTGGGCGAGCGCAGCTTCGGCTCGCGCGACATCAGCTCCGGACGCGACCTCGGCTACTGCTCGCGCGTTGGCAATGTCGTAGAAGCGCTGTGCGTCCTGCACCAGTTGGGCGGCGATCGCCATCGAGGCTCTCGTGAGTGCGATGTCCTGGTAGGAGAGCGCCCCTTGGAGCATCGCTTGCCGCTGAGCCTCCCGGAGGTCGTAACCCGCGGCATCGGCGAAGCGGCGCTCGGCCTTAGAGCCCGTACCGGCCGCTCCGGGGTTGTTGCGGTAGAAGAACGCCGCAGTGGGCTCAAACCTAGCGAAGTTCACATCGGCTACCACACCAAGGGATCCTACCTCTCGGCCGTCCAGATACCGCACGCGATAGTCCACGCTGAGGCCAGGGAGCAACTTGCCGTCGTTCGTTGCAACCCGGCCTGAGGCTGCTTCGAGCCGAGCCGCCGCTTCGAGCACGGACGTGGGCTCACCCATCGCGATCTTCACGACCTCGGCGAGGGAAACGGCGCGCGTATCCGGGGAGTCGGCGGCCTCCGACACGTCGACGTCGACGGGCTCCACCACTCCCTCCGCGTCGGCATCGGTGTGGAGCTCAGTCGGCATGGGCCGTCCGGTTAGGTGTGGGTCGTAACCACGGACGCACCCCGAGAGGGCGCACAACGCCAACACCTGCGTGACGAGTAGCGTTCGGTGCAACATGTCACTTCGCTCCTTCCTCGATGGGCTCGCAAGGGCTGCCTTCACGCGCGAGCGGCGAACCGGCCACCATGACCAACGCGTCGGTGCTGAGGCCGGTCGCGACTACGGCGCGCCGCCCGTCGTCCGAGGCCACGACGAGCGCTTGTTTGTGGAGGACGCCGTCACGCGCCACGAGCACGTAGCGCTCCTCGCCCTGCCCTCGCACTGCTCTCGACGGAATCGAGAGCAAGCCCTCGGGAACGCTGACGCGCAGATACACCTCTCCGTACATGCCCGGGCGGAACGTGCCTTCTTCATTGTCGAAGTCGACCTCGGCGCGCATGGCCCGTGTTTGCTCGTCGAGCGCGCTCGACATGCGCGCGATGGCGCCTTCAAACTCGCGGCCGGGAAATGCATCGAGGTGGATCACGAGCCCTGAACCGACGGCAACGCTCGGCACGAGGGGCTCGGGGATGTGAAGAACCAACCGAAGCGGCTGGGTGCGTGCAACTTCGACGATCGCCCGCGCGCCGGGTGTGGTGCCCTCTCGAACGAGCGCGCCAGGATGAAGGATGCGCTTGATGACGCGCCCATCGAATGGCGCACGGAGCCGCGCAAATCCGCTTAGCGTCTTCAGTCGCTTCACTTCGGCGCGCGCAAGGTCAGCCTGGGCGACTTCCACCCGCCTCTTGGCTGCGGCGTTGTCGACATCCTGTTGGGGAATCGCTTCCTTGTTGGCTTTTCGGAGGTCTCGGAGCCGCTGCTCGACCATGGACGCGAGCTCCACCTCGGCTCGCTCCTGATCGAGCTGTGCTTGCGCGCTTTGAAGCTGAGCGTCCATCTCGGGGACCACGACTGTCGCGAGCACTTCGCCGGCTTTGACCTCGCTGCCGATGTCGACCGAGACGGACTGCAGGTACCCGGTAACACGGGCGTAGAGCAATGCGTCTTCCCAAGGTTCGAGCGTGCCCGGCAGCTCGACGGTTTGCTCTCCTGCGACGGGCGCCGGTTTTGCGACGACGACGCGAAAGACCCGGCCCTCCTCAGCGGGGTTCGCACCAGAGGATTCTTTGGCACAGCCGAGCACGCAGCCGGCGATGACCGCGACCGCCATCCAGGCTCGGGAGGAATGTTCAAACATGAGCGGGGTCTCCTGTGACAACGCCAAGGTCCTCGTCGTCTTCGCGAGGCTTCGGCGGCCGTTTCATCCAAACGTAAAGACAAGGAAGCACGAAAAGGGTCAGCACCATGGCGCCGAGAACGCCCCCGATGATGGTCCGCGCGAGCGGCACGTTGCCTTCGGCCCCGGCGATGCCGAGCGCCATGGGGAGCAGCGCAAGCGCGGTGGTCATGGACGTCATCAAGATGGGCCGCAGCCGGACACGGGCGGCCTCCTTTACAGCGTCCACGATGGGCTGCCCCTGCTCGACGCGCTCGTTGGCGAAGTGAACGAGAATGATCCCGTATTCGACGACGATGCCGGCCATCATGATGATGCCCATGAGGCTTTGGATATTCAGTGAGGTGCCGGTTGCGAACAGCACCAGCGCGACCCCGATGAACCCGAGCGGCACGGTCAAGAGAATCATCAGCGGGTCGATGAACGAACGGAGCTGCGCGACCAGTAGAAGATAAATGAGCACCAGCGCCAGCACGAAACCGCGCGCGAACTGGGAGAACGAAGTACGCATAGTTTGGATCTCGCCGCTCGCGCTCATCGTGTATCCGCGGCCTGCGTAGTCGCCGCCGATCTGGAAGGAGATGTTGCCTCGCTCATCGAGAAAGGGCTCCAGCGGGAGTTCGGTCGAGTCGAACAAGACGTCTTCCATCGCGCTGACGACCTGGCCGAGGTTGGCTCCAGGCGCCACATCGGCGTACACGTCGACGACGCGCGTGATGTTGCGGTGGCTGACGAATGACGGTCCGGTTCCGCGCTCCACGGTGGCGACGGTTCGAAGAGGAACGGTGTCACCGCCGCCCGCGGGAGTCAGAGGGATGTCGAGCAATGTCTCCGCCGACACGTGCTCGGACTCGGGGTATTGCGCACCAATGAAGTAGTGGTTCCCGTTGCGCGGGTCGATCCAAAACGATGGCTTGAAGTTGATGCTAGAGTTCGTGGCAGTGACCAGGTTGTGCATCACGTCTTCGGTCGTGAGCCCGGCGAGCGCTGCCTTCGTGCGGTCGATTTCGATTTCGAGCGTGGGGTAGTCGTTGCGCTGCGCGACCCGCACGTCTTCCGCGCCCTCGACTCCGGCCAACTGCCGCGCGATTTCCACGCCAATCGTTTCGAGCACCCGGAGGTCGCTTCCTTTGACCTGAAAGTGAATCGGCGCGGGCTCGCCGAAGTTGAGCGCCGCGGTGAGCATGCCGCCGGTGTCGAACGCGAACTCGGCCTGCGGGAAATCCCTCCTCAAGGTCTGGCGCAGGGTTTCCACGACTTCGAAGATGTCGCGGCGCCCCTCCTTGAGCTGGAGCAACATGAAGGCGTCCATCGGGCCAACGTTGGGGGTGTACGCGGCGGGCCAATCCATGAGGACGCCGATATTGGTGATCAGCATGCGCAGGTTCGAATCTGGATCGTTCTCGACCGTCGGGAACTCTGGGTCTGGCTCACCGAGCTCGTCGATGACGGCGCCCTCGACGGCCGCGAGGACTCGTTCGGTCCGCTCGATGCGTGTGCCCGAGGGCATTCGCACGTAAATCTGAAGCTGCGCCGCGTCGACACGCGGAAACAGCTCGGTTCCGGTCTGGGTCAGCAGAAAGCCCGCTACCACTGCGGCAATCGCGGTCGTGGTCAGCACCGCCCATCTGTGCCGGATCGCGGATGAGATAGCGTTCGAATAGCGCTGTTGCCAGCGGCTCTCGTGAGGGCCCCCGCCTTCGCCGGTCTCCAAGAACCGTGCACAAAAGGATGGGACCACAGTCACGGCGACGATGAGGGACGCAACGATGACGAACGTGGCGGCCCACGCGAGCGGGGCGAAAAGGTATTTCGCCATCCCGGAAAGGAAAATCGTCGGAAGGAAGACGGCTGCAAAGGTCAGCGTGGAAACCACGATCGATGGAGCCACTTCCTTGGTGCCATCGAGCGCGGCACGCGCCTTCGACTTCCCGAGCGACCGGTGCCGAATGATGTTCTCGACGACGACGATCGACTGGTCGACCAAGATGCCGATCGCGAGCGCGATCCCTCCGAGGGTGAGGGTGTTGAGCGTTTGGCCACGCGCAAAGAGCCCGATCGTGGCCGCCAGGATCGCCAGCGGGATCGCGACGACGATAATCGCCGTGGCCCGGAAGGTTCGCAGGAAGAGGAACACGACGAGTCCTGCGAGGAGCGCGCCCAGCAGGGCCGCAAACTGCAAACCGTCGATTGCATCACGAACGTACACCGATTGGTCGAGCACGACTTCGAGCGACAAATCCTGCGCGCGCTCGTCCATCTCCCGCAACCGCTCGCGGATCTGCCGAAGCTGCCCCTGGATGCCATCGACGATCTCGATCGTGTTGGCGCCGGGCTGACGATAAATCGGGATGTAGACCTGCCGCCGCCCGTTGATTCGCACGATGTTCGACTGAATCTGCGAAGAGTCTTGGACGCTGGCGACGTCCCGCATGAAGACGACGCTCCCATTGTGGGTGGCAATGGGCATGTCGTTGAGCTCTTCGACTTTGGCCGGCATCGCGTTGGCGAAGATCTGGTAGTCGGTCTCGCCGGCCTTCATGTTGCCCGCGGGCACGAACACCGATTGCTTGTTGAGCGCACGCACGACGTCCATTGGGCTCAAACTGCGCGCCTCGAGCTTGTTGCGGTCGACGTACGCGAGGATGCGTCGAAGCTTTCCGCCGTAGACCGCAGGCGCGATCACCCCGGGAATCGATTGCAGCCGATTGCGGAGCTCGAAGTACGCGACGTCGTACAGCTCCTTTTCGGTCATGGTCGGAGACGACACGCTCACGAGACACAACGGCACCGACGCCGTCGGGTCGAAAGGCATGACCATCGGGGGCACCGTCCCAGGCGGCAAATAGAACATGTCGCTGACCGCGTACGAGGTGACCTGGCTCATCGCCGTCTCGAAAGCGATGCCCTCACGGAAGAAGTCCTTCACGATGCTCACCCCAAGCATCGACCGCGCTTCCTGATGCTCGATCCCCACCGATTGCCCGGTCCAGCGCTCGAGACGACTCGTGATATCCCGCTCCATCACCTCCGGCGGCATCCCGGGATAGAACGTCACGATCTGCACCGCCGGCGTCGTGAACGTCGGCAGCAAATCGGCTGGAAGCTCACGGTACGAAACCGTACCGAGCACCAAGACGATGAGCGCGCCCACAAGCACGATGTACGGGTACCGAATCGCGGCGCGAATCACAGAGACCTCTCACTACGCATAAGGGGCCTAGCTTCTCGTGCTTCGCGTCAGACTTCAAGGGCCTGGTGCGCTTTCGCAAGTCGATGTGCCGTAACGCCGCACGGCGCGCTTCCGTAACAAGTGGGTGAAACACCTGCTTGCATTCGCCTGCGCTGCGATCGGCTGCGGTCCAGGCGTCGTTCACGCGCAAACCGACCAGCTCGAAGACCCCCTCACGCCGCAGTCACAATCGCTGTCGGCGAGCCCGGATGCTCCGCAGATCGCGTTCTTCTGGAGCGGTCACTTGCGCGCCAGACTCAGTGCGCGCATCCCGTTCATCGGCGGTCTGCAGGAGCATGGGTACTCGATGGCGCTGCTTCCGCTGGTCGAGGCCTAATGATTCGAACCGACATGCAAGCGGTGACCCATGTTCCTGCAGACCGCCGATGAACGGGATGCGCGCACTGAGCCTGGCGCGCAGGTGACCGCTCCAGAAGAACGCGATCTGCGGAGCATCCGGGCTCGCCGACAGCCATTGTGACTGCGGCGTGAGGGGTTCTTCGAGCTGGTCGGTTTGCGCGTGAACGACGCCTGGAGCGCAGCCGATCGCAGCGCAGGCGAATGCAAGTAGGTGTTTCACCCACTTGTTACGGAAGCGCGCCGTGCGGCGTTACGGCACATCATCGACTTGCCGGCTCCTCATCGCGAGGAGCGACGTAGGGTGAGCTTTTGCCCCGGACGAAGGTGTACGGACCTCAGTCGATTCCAGCGTTGGATATCTTCCACCCGCCCTCTGATCTCCGTGCGACTGTTGAGCCCGTATTGTTTCTTGGCAACCTTCCACAGCGAGTCGCCCTGCTTGACCTTGTACGTGAGACTGCGGCCGACCTTCCGCGGGTGCGGGCAGTGATTGCGCGTCCACGGCTGCATCTGGTCCGGCTCGTCCTTCGAATCCAAAGTCTTCAGCAGAGCCTCCGCCATCAGCTGCCCTTTCAGACGGTACCCCCAGATGTTCAGGTGGATGTTGTCGGCCTGGGCAAGACATCGTTCGGTCCAGCGAAAGATGGAGCCTTGTCCTCCGGAGATCGCAAACCAGTCGTACCAAGCCGTCCCTTCGCTGCGGGCGATTCGTTTGACCAGGCTTGCAAAGCTAGGGCCGGAATGGATGGGCACGCCTTTGCGGGCCAGGTCGCCTGCGCTGGTGAGGAGAATCGACGCGTTCGGAGCGGCCTCTCTAATCCGGGCGATTACGTCTCGGATCACGATCTCGAGTGTGGGCGGGATCGTGTCATCGTAGAGATACTCGTTGGTGCCGTAATCGAGAATCACTAGGTCTGGCTCTAGCGCTTGCAGTTGCTCATGAAGTAGCTCTGCGTGTAGCTGCGCATGAAATCGGGTTGCCCCAACGCCGACCATGTCGACGATGACGCCGTTGGGTTCCACGCTCTCGAGACTGAGACCGTAAAACTCGAGCTCGGCCCCCGCAGGAAGGGCGCTCGCCAACCTGACCGTCAGGCCACCATCAAAGGCGGGAAGCCGGACTGAGACGAACGGCCCGGCAAGGTCGGAAGGAACGACGACCGTTACCTCGCGCCCGGCGCTCGTCAGCACCAGCGCGTAGTCTTCCTCGGCAGGCTTCACGAACAACCGAACATCTCGCCACTCGTCCGGTACGGACCTTCGGAAACGCAGGGTGAACGAGGCTTCCGGATCGGCCGTACTGCACGCTACGCCGACGACGCCCAGCAGCATCGCCGGTGGAAGGCGGCGGCTCGTCGCGCACTGCCACTCGCCGCTGTGCTCGGAGGTGTAGTCGATGGGTGGCCGCGCCGAGGCGGCGGAGTAGGGAAACATCATCCCGTAGCCGCCGTCTCCCATTCGTGCCTGTAGCTCGGTGCGCAGCCATCGCGAAAGGACGCCTTCTTGGACGTGGGAGTCCCCCATGTGAACCACGCGCATCCGGCGCGTTGACGCCTCCGCGGCGGCGGCACGAAAGGCTTTGAGCGCTCGCTTGCTCGTGTAGCGGAGCTCATTCAGATCTGGCTTACCAGCGGCCTCCTCGCGGAGGACTTCGCCAGGCGTTCGGGCCATGCTTGTCGTAGCGGGCAAGAGAACGACCGCGACGGCGAAGATGATGGACCGTAGTACGCGCGTCCGAAGCCGTTGTCGCGGGTCTCGCCTCATGGCGTGGGCTCCAGCGCCTGGTTGGCGCCGTAAAGCATCTTTCCGAGCGAGCGAATGTGGTGCGGGCCGTTCGCACTCAGGATCCCGTTCAGGAAGATCAGATCGGTCTTCATGGTGCGCGACTCGATGAGATCCATCACCCGGCCTGTGAAGCGTCTGTAGTCCAAGAAGATCAGCTCCTCGTAGTGGGCAACGAGGTAGGGCGCGAAGGCATTGCCGTAGGAGTTCTTGATCAAGATCGCGCGCTTTCCGTTTTTCACACCGGTTTCGACCCGCAGCATCGGGGCATCCCCACCGAGAAAGACGAGGTAGCCGAATGCATTCTCACGGAAGAGTGGAACCTCTCTTGCAATCTTCTGCCCATCGTCCTGGTAGCGAGTCACCTTCACGCTGACGGGGGGCACGTGGTAGTCGGTGCGGTCCCGGTTCTCGCGCAAGCTCGGATCCTTGGTTAGCCGATGCAGGGAGCCCAACCAGCTTCGGGTCCCCGTGCGTTTCGCCATTTGCGAAAGAGGCATGGGTTCGAGATCCGCTGCCGTGCAAAACGCACGGTACGCGTAATACGCGCCCAAGCCCGTCCAGTGATGATCGGTTCGGTAGTAGAGGTACTCCTCTTGATGGGCCGCGAGCTCGGAGTAGGCGTCGACGGGCTTTATGGTCGGGTTCAGTAGCGCGTAGGTCGCCTGGATGTTGGGTTTCTCTCGCCTGCTGCGCTGCCGATACTTGTCAGGCAGGTAGAACTCCTGGGGCGAGGGGAACAGCAATACGTACATGTCGGCCGAATCCCCCACTTTCTGCCGGAACGAATTCATCAGTTCGGTGTACTTGCGCGCCCCATTCGGACTGCCCCTGAACCCTTGCATGGCGCGCCCACCGTAGATGTAGATTCCGTTGGACTTCCGCGCACCCTTGGTCGCAGCGCCCTTGGGAGTGGCCTTCGCTTTCTTGGAGGGGTGCACTCTCGGCGGACACGGCTTGCGGCACAGGGGGCCCTGCAAACATCTCGACCGATGGCTCGTCGACGATTGCCTCCGCCGCTGGAAAGAGCTCAGGTGTGGACGCGGGCTGCCAATCCGGCACCTCCTGCTCGGAGTCGACGCTCTCTGCGTCCCAATCCGCGTCGACGATCCCCTCTTGGATGGTCACCGCGTAGAAGGTCTCGTCAACGGAGAGCCCACGCTGTTCTTTCAGCCAGGTCGCCACCTCGATGAAGTTGTTACGGCGAGGAAAATGATCCGCAACCCACGCCTCCACGCGTCTCGTGTAGTCCCCCTCGAACAGGCCTTCCCACGTGAACTCCGGCACAGGTGACAGGGTCCGATTCTCATCCGCGGAGACCGTCTGCCCATGCGGTCCCAGGACGAAGAGCACGCCCAGGATGGTGAGCGCTCCAGAGAACGAGGCGACGTTGAGCGTCGTTGCCCACTTCGAGAGAGCATCGACGCGGACAGGGGGAGTATGCGGCTCCTGGGTTTGGGCTCTGTCCTCTTCTTCGTTCGTTCGCATCCGTTGCCTCACTAGAATCGGAAGTAGAGAAAGGGGTTGTAGCTCTGGCCCACCAGTAAGGCGGTCGCCGGAAGCAGCAGCAGGGCTAGGTTGACCACGGCGGAGAGCATCCTCAGCACAGGCCTATTTCGAGGTGACGCAAAGGCAGTGTCAAGAAAACGCGCGCGCAACCATTGGGCGGTCGGCATGCACAGTGCGAGCGCCAGGATGAGCCAGTACAAATGCTGTCGAACGACCGACGGCAGGTCCGGACTCATCATTGGTGCCGAGGTGCCTCCGAAGAGCAACGTGCAGTACGAGAACAAGCGCGCCGAGTCTTCGAAGTAGAACAGTGTCCAGCCCATGAGGACGGCGAACAGAAGGTAGCCGTGGCTCACGAACGCGGGCAGCGCTGCGAGCAGACGGCGAAGGAACAGGCGTTCGAGCAGAATCAAGAATCCGAAGTAGAGCCCCCATAGGACGAAGTTCCAGCTCGCGCCGTGCCACAAGCCGGTCAGGAACCAGACGATGAAGAGGTTGCGATACGGATGGCGCTTCTTGCCGCCGAGCGGGATGTAGACGTAGTCGCGGAAGAAGCGCGAAAGGGTCATGTGCCAGCGGCGCCAGAATTCGCCGGCGGTCTTGGCGATGTACGGGTGGTTGAAGTTCTCCGGATAGTGGAAGCCGAAGATGCGGCCGAGCCCGATGGCCATGTCGGAGTAGCCGGAGAAGTCGAAGTAGATCTGCAGCGCGAACATGAAAAGCCCAAACCATGCTTCCGAGACCGACAGGGTGCTGAGGTCTGCGTCCATGTATCGAGCGACGAGCTCGCCGGCGACGTTCGCGATGCAAACTTTCTTGAAGAGGCCGATGCAAAACCGGGTGATCCCTTGCGAGGCGTCCGCGAGCGAGTGGGTGCGGTGGTCGATCTGTTTGGCGATGTCGGCGTAGCGAACGATAGGGCCCGCCACGAGTTGCGGATAGAGGCTCACGAACATCAGGAACCGGGTGTAGCTCCGCTGCGCTTCGAGCTTCCCGCGGTAGACGTCCACCACGTAGGAGACTGTTTGAAAGGTGTAGAAGGAGATGCCGATCGGCAGGGCAAACTCGGGTGGGGTGAGTTGGGTGCCGAGCACCGCGTTGATTTGCTCGTAGAGGAACCCGCTGTACTTGAAGATGCCGAGGATCCCCAGGTTGATCGTCAACGACGACAACAGGACGAGGCGTGCCCGAGCCGTTCCGCGCCACCGCTCGATCAGCAGACCGTGAACCCAGTCCACCGTGGCCGAGAGCAACAGCAGCGAGATCCAGACAGGCTCGCCCCAGGCGTAGAAGACGAACGAAAAGACGATGAGCACCAGGTTGCGGTGCTGTTCCCGGCGAAGCGCGAAGTAGATGAGCAGGTTCAGCGGCAGAAAGAGGTACAGAAAAACGAGGCTGGAAAAGACCATGCTGTGCTCGTGTGTTGCCGTTGTTCCCTGGTTGCCGCTGGTGCGCTATTTCCGTCTCGTCGCCTATCCCCCCTGGAACAACGCCAACCTAAGCGCTCGGACGACACTGCCCGAGAAGGTATTCACGGTCGGTCCTGGTGAGCCGACAGTGCTGCAACCGCCGCCGTGGCGAAGTCGCGGCGCGAAGCGCAAATCTCTCCGATCACTCGAGCGTCTGTCAAGCGTCCAGGCAAGGGGGTAACTAATTACGTATGCCGGATTCGGACATCGACATGTCTTGGCGAATGCTCCGTTGACATCGACCTCGGTTTCCGCCGACTGTTCCCGCGCGGCCGATTGTCCTTGCCTGACCTCGGCCCTCAGAACGTCACGTATGCGTGCATGCGGGCAACGAAGGTGGTGAGATATGTTCAAGGAAGGATTTATGTCCGTGCGGCATGTGGGTTTCGTCGTTGTGCTTGGACTCGCAAGCGTTTGGTCCGGCGGTGCGTCTGCTGAGGACGCCCGCGCCCTGGACGCTCGAGCCCGGAAACTCGTCCAGAAGGGCACGCGTCTTGGAAACGAGGCGAACGAGCATAGCCGCGGCTTCGCCAACGCCATCACCCAAATTGAAGG
>PVMK01148938.1_pt1 | contig 39707 bp, 43 predicted proteins | sample 1853481 | NCBI WGS metagenome assembly PVMK01 (sample SAMN08533507, study PRJNA380276) | Marine sediment metagenome, whole genome shotgun sequencing project.
ATGCCGAAATTCATTAAAAGCTGGTGGGTCGTCTGGGCCCATCGGGTGCGGCCTGCAAACCCCGTTGCATCGCCATTGCTGGGTGATCTTTCAGGTTTACCTCCAACCCTGGTACAAGCCAGCGAGTCCGAGATGTTACTGGACGATGCCCGCCGCTATGTTTACAAGGCCTTTGCTGCAGGGTCGCCGATAAAATTGCAGACCTGGACCGACATGGTGCACGTATGGCAAATCTTTGACCCGGACCTTCCACAGGCCGCGGAAGCCTGGGTGGAAATCGGTAAATTTCTTGAGGGTTATTGACCGCGTCAGATTCAAATGCCGCCATACACCAGTCAATCAACACAGGCGTCAAACGCATTTGAGTCTGACCCCCCCTTATTGGCTGATTAGCTTCCTCTCGTACCAATTACGCGAGCGGTTAACCACACGTACCGCCAGCAGCATGGCCGGCACTTCAATCAATACGCCTACCACAGTGGCCAGCGCTGCACCGGATTCAAAACCGAACAGGGCAATTGCCGTGGCCACTGCCAGCTCAAAGAAATTGCTGGCGCCGATCAGGGCAGATGGACCGGCCACACAATGTGGCATACGGACCTTCCGGTTCAGCAGGTAAGCCAGCCCCGAGTTGAAAAACACCTGGATCAGGATGGGTACAGCCAACAGGGCAATAATCAGTGGTTGAGCAATAATCTGCTCGCCCTGAAAGCCAAATAACAATATCAGCGTTGCCAGCAAAGCACCCAATGAGAGAGGGTGAATACGTTTTATGGTCGCTTCAAGGCGCGCTGGCCCATCCGTACCTTTGAGCAATGAAGTGCGCCAGACATTGGCAATTACCAGCGGTACAACAATGTACAACAAAACCGAAAGCAACAAGGTATCCCATGGCACAAGGATACTGGATAAACCGAGTAACAGGCCCACGATGGGTGCAAATGCAAACACCATGATCACATCGTTCAGCGCCACCTGGGAAAGCGTGAAATGCGGTTCACCATGCACCAGGTGACTCCACACAAACACCATGGCAGTGCAAGGCGCGGCGGCCAGTATGATCAGGCCGGCGATGTAGGAATCAATCTGCTCTTCCGGTAGCCACGGCCGGAACAGGTGGCCGATAAACAGCCAGCCCAACAAGGCCATGGAAAAAGGTTTTACACCCCAGTTTACGAACAGCGTGACACCGACACCACGCGCATATTGCTTCACATCTTTAAGCGCTTTGAGGTCGATCTTGAGCAGCATCGGGATAATCATCAGCCAGATCAACACGGCTACCGGCAGGTTGATACGGGCAATTTCGACCTGGCCCAGAGCCTGGAAAAAGCTTTGAAACAGGTGTCCCAGGACGATGCCTGCACCAATACACAAGACAACCCAGAGCGTCAGGTAACGCTCAAACAAACCCATGTCATTTTCCAGTTGTTGTCCGTTACTCATGCTCGGATGTCCTTCTTCTACCCAATCAGGGTTGAGACCGTCAGCAAATGTTATTCCGGCCTGACTTTTCAGGAGTCATCAGCCGGATCCTGGTGGATGAGGACTTCGGCACCGGGCAAAAACGCCTTGATCTCCGCTTCCACTTCGTCGGCAATCTCATGTGCCCGCTTGAGTGACATCTCTTCGTCCAGCTCCAGGTGTAATTGCACAAAGCGCGTTTGCCCCGACTGGCGTGTGCGCAATTCATGGGTGCCTGTCACTTCGATATGACTCATTGCAGTTGCCAGGATCTTTTCAAGAATATCAGCGGGCAATTCCCGGTCCATGAGTTGCTGGAAAGAATCATGGCCAATATGAAACGCACTGTAAAAGATGTAAATGGCAACCGCGATGGCAAACACCGGGTCAGCCCAGGTCCAGCCCAGGGTGGTGAGGTACAGGGCCAGCAAAATACTCACATTGGTCAACAGATCAGTTGCATAGTGAAGTGAGTCCGCGCGGATGGCTGTTGAATCGGTCTTGCGGATGACATAACGCTGGATTGCCAGCAATATCAGTGTCATGACGATGGCAAGTATCATCACACTGACACCGACACCGACCCGCTCCAGCGGCTGGGCCAGGCGCAAGCGGTCAATCGCATGAAAAATCAGAAAAATGGCGGAACCGGCAATGAATGCAGCCTGTACCAAACCCGCCAGGGGCTCGGCCTTGCCATGGCCGAAACGGTGCTCTTCATCAGCGGGCTGCAGAGAGTAACGGATGGCAAAAAGGTTGATCAATGAGGCAATGCTGTCCATCACCGAGTCAACCAGTGATGCAAGCAGGCCGACAGAACCGGTCACGTACCAGGCAGCCAGCTTGACGACAATCAGGAAACCTGCGGTAATTACCGAAGCAATACTGGCCAGCTTTAGCAGTCCCGCCCGATCAAGTGATTTTCTGGATTTGTTCAATGCTGATTACCCGCTTACTTCCAACGGGTTTTCTGTGCCATGCACCAGCCAGTCGGGATACCAGTTACGAAACAGTGGTTTCATCCAGAAAGGTGGTTTGAAAGGACGCCATTCTCCTTCCGGTAATGCCAGGCGATCAGCCAGGGCAAGCAGCACCCTCGGATTAAAGCCAAGCCCCAGGTGAGCACCGCCGACATGGATGTTTTCTACATCATAACGATCAGAAACCTCGACGGTAGACTGCCAGGCAACCACCCCGTCACCGCGTGTGTAGAGCGCCGTGGTAGGCACCGGTGGTGCATGTGCCATGTGTTGCAGGAATGACTCCGGCATTTCCTCGTAGGGAACCTCGGAAAACATGTTAAATATTTTATGTATATTGCTGGAACTCGGATGTCCCCGGAACGGGCTGCCCATGGTAATGACCTGGCGCACGATGTCGGGCATTTCGCGCGCAAGCTCACGTGCATATACGCCACCCAGGCTCCAGCCAACCAGGCTGATCTTCTCACCGTAACGCTCAACCAGTTCGGTCACCCGGTCACGCATACCGTAATGTAATTTGTAGCTATAACCCATGTTGTAACCAAGCTTCCACCGGTGCGAACGGTAGCCCAGGTCAGCAAGGTACTTGCGCAAAGGCTTGGTAGATCGTGAACTGGCAAGAAATCCGGGGAATACCAGTACCGGGTGATTGTCCCCCTGCGGTAAATATTTCTTCAGACCCTGCATCGGCACCATGGCAGCCGCGTCATATACCGCCCTGGCTTCCAGCATGAGCAGCAGCTTGGACGGGCGGTGTGAATGATCGATCAGATCTTCATGCTTGGCCATATTTACTCAGTCCTCAAGTGACTCAATCGCTTCATCCAATGCCTTGTTGGCATCATGAAATGCTTTTAACGGATCCTTGCTATCTTGCAATTCCGCCTGCCTGCTCTTGTAGTCAACCCCCAGCTTCGCCGGATCTGCCTGGCTAACCGCCAGTTCCAACTCCTCCAGCGAGTTTGCGAAACATTCTGCCATATTATCGGGGTCCGGTACGATCTGTTGGCAGGAAGTGATGCCTATCGATATTCTCCCGTGGTAACTGAGTACCACCAGGATTAACCCCAGGCCATCGAGAATAGGCGCCATGCCAAAGGCACTGTGAATCCGTGCCCCGGCTGCGTAAAGCGGTACCGGTGGTCCCGGAACATTGGTTATAGTTACGTTGAAAAACGGCCGGTGGAGACCGCCCAGGCGTGTACGTGTATAAACGCGCGCTGCTGCAGCCAGTGTTTCCGAGGGCAGAAATTCGGTTATCTTATTGGCCGGCAAAGCAGTTGCGTGGATTTTTGATCTTTGTGTGCTCGCACGGATATGGACAAGTCGATCGACCGCATCATCGATGTCGGTGGCCAGGCTGACCAGCATGGCCGAAACCTGGTTGCCGGCCCCTTTACCATCGTCTGTTGCACGGACCGATATTGGTGCCATCGCTACCAGTGGTTTAACCGGCAATTCACTCTTGCTATCCAGGTAACTACGCAAGCCGCCGGCGCATATCGCAAGAACTACATCATTGATCGTGACCCCGGGCACTGCCTTGCGAATTGCCCTGATGCGCTCAAAATCAAAATTCTTTCCCCAGTATGTCCTGCCCGAGGCAAGCGGCTGGTTGAATATGGTCGAAGGAGCACTCAACAACCTGGGTGGTGGTTCAAGTTTCTTTAATTGTTTGTCACCCTGCAGGCTGACCGCACCCACTGCAGCCTTGCCGACAAAACCTGCCAGGTCGAGTGCCTTGTGACCGACTTTGGACCAGGAACGGCCAATGACGCCTAAGGTAGAAGGAAGCTCTTCCGGTTCCCAGGTATCTTCGCCTTCAACTTTCCTGATATCCGGTGTCATGTCCAGCAACGCAGTCATCATCTCACTGCTGGCTTTGCCATCCACCGCAGCATGATGCACCTTGGTAATCAGTGCGTAAGAACCTTTTGATATACCGGGTACGGAATCCAGGCCTTCAACGAAAGATATTTCCCACAAGGGCCGTTCCCGATCCAGCACTTCCCCCCAGGTATCAGCAGCCATCTGCATCAACTCCGCCATGCCGCCCGGTTCAGGCAGGCTCACCCTGGGTAAGTGGTCATCAAGATCAAAACCAGGATCCCTGATCCAGTAAGGAAAGGACAAATCCAAGGGCACTTCCACCAAACGCTCGCGGAACACTTTCGAAAGTTTCAGACGGTTTTTTACCAGGGAATACCAGGATTCGTAAGAAAAACCCTCCGGTGTATCGGCTGCATCAATGACATACACGGCGCCGATGGCCATCGGGCTGTGTTTACTCTCCAGATATATAAAAGTCGCATCCAATGCAGAAAGCATTTGCATAAAAGCTTTTCCCTGACATTTCCTATCCGACCATTATGCAGAACCTCTTTCCGACATCCAAATCCTTATTCGTTTGATAAGGCCTCACACGGTGCGACGGCTGATATCGGTATAAAAAAAGCCCTGCCAAAGGGACAGGGCTTTTTATATCGCGAAATGATTACTTGGTAGGTTCAAACTTCCATAACCGGTTCTCAGTACATTTGGAAACCTCATCGAACATATCCTCAAGTTCCTTCGCAGCATCACTGTCCAACGCGGTCTGGGTTGCGGCCCAGGTAGCGAGATCCGGGTAGGTGTCTGCGAACAGGAACATATCCTGATTACCAACAACGGCTGTACCCATTGAGCTTTCGATGTTTTCATTTACGTTTTTCTTGACCCACTTCAGCCATTTGCTATTGACCGCTTGCACGTCCTTCTGTTTTTTACCCTCTTTCAGCTTACAGGTATAGCTGGCCACGATGGTGTCCGCAAAAAGTGAGTTACTAATAAAAACAATGCTGAACGCTACAAGTATGGTTGCTATTCTTATCTTCATGATGATCTCCTAAGTAAAAAATATTGTCGTCCCCAATTCAACAAATACAGTTTTTTGTAATCCCATTGCACAATGCCATAAGACTACTAAACTATAGTAGATGAGAATGATAACTGCTTACCTAATCGTAAGCGGTTAATAAACGATGAAGCTATAGACGGTTCAAGAGCGGAAGCTCGGTGTTTCTCGCCAGGCCGGATCAACATTCACGCGGCTCATATCACCATCCACCCACTCGAGAACCTTTGGGTCCATCACCTTGCGCCATAGCGATGGTACATAGGACAGCAGGAACATGCCGAAATAACCACTCGGCAATTGGGGCACATCATCGAAATGCCGTAACGACTGGTAGTGCCTGGCAGCATAGGCGTGGTGGTCCGAGTGCCGTTCGAGATGGAAGGTCACCAGGTTGGAAGCCACGTGGTTTGCGTTCCATGAATGGTGGGGAAGACAACGCTCATATCTTCCACTGGGCAGTTTTTCTCGAAGAAGACCGTAATGTTCAATGTAGTTGGCGCTGGTTAGCTGCCACCAGGCATAAGCTGTCTGGATCAGCAGATACGGCAAAACGACCAGGCCAAAGGTGATGATCAAGCCTGCATAAAGAACGATGGATACCAGGTAGGATTGCAGAATTTCGTTATGCACACTCCAGGTTTTAAAACCCCGGCGCTGGAGACGCTTGCTCTCCAGTTTCCAGGCCCTGCTGATACCACCCGGTATTTCACGCAGTACAAATTTATAAATACTCTCCCCAAAGCGAGCACTGGCAGTATCCTCCGGGGTGGCTACTTCTGCGTGATGACCGACATTGTGTTCAATGGTGAAATGCCCGTAAAAAGGCACGGCCAGTACCATCCTGGCAGCCAGGCGGTCCATGGAGCTTTTCTTGTGTCCGAGCTCGTGACCGGTATTGATACCAAATCCACTGATAACCCCAACCATCAGGCTGAGCCCTAAAAGCCCGCTCCAGCCCAGGTCGTTATTGGCGACAAACCAGGCTCCAGTAATCAGGATAAAGAAATGCAATGGCACAGTCAGGTAATTCAGCACCCGGTAATAGGCATCCGCTTCCAACTGCGGCACGATCTGCTCAGGCGGGTTGCTGCGATCATTGGGAAACAGAAAATCCAGCACGGGAATAAGTATATACAGGCCAATCAAAGGCACCCACAACATCCACTGCTGGCCGCTCCAACTCATCAGGCCCATACCGATCAAAGGAACCAGCGGGAACAGCACAGATATCAACCACAGGTAGCGCTTGCCATCGACGTAGCTGATAAGACCCAGTTCAGGGTCGTCAAACGTGTACGTTTTCATATGAATGCACAGCTTAACTCATTTATCCGTAATCCGTTTCCCGGCGTCAACATTTTGAATTACCGCTATCCGCCCCGCAAGGAAACAATCGATTTAATCGTGTGCTATTTGGTTTGATCTCAGTTGTTCTTTTGGTAAGCCACTGCCAATCATTGTTTTTTTACAGGCAATTGAAAACGATTCTTCACCGGCAATATAACAATCATAGTCAGCCAATTTATCCGGCGTTACATTCAACTTATAAATGATTTCTCTGCATAAACTATCAATATCCATTTCCAAACCGGCATCAACAGGAATGTAATTAAAATCATCCAACGCATCGGTCCATGACCTGCATAGGTTATCAAGGTAGCGATCCTGTTTATCTTCGGCAACCCAGACCAGGTGGATGTCTTCGGCGAGCTCTAGCGCCATGGCGTGTTCGACCAGGCTCCTGATGGGGGCAAATCCGGTTTGCCGGGCTATAAAGATGAGTGAACGGGGCGAGTCTTCATCCAGAATAAAATCTCCCGCCGGCCCGTTAATATCCAGTAGGTCACCATTCTTCATTGTATTAAATACGTGATCTGAAAATTCATTGTCCGTATCCAGGGGGATCTGGAAATGCAGATGCATATCATCACAGGGGCAACTCCCGACCGGATGGCTGGCGAGAGGGATTCCATTTCCACCCAGTTGCACATGCTGACCCGCCAGGAAACGCAGACGATTGGTACGGGGTGTTTTCAGGTGGATAAGGGCGACATTGTCATTAACGATCGTGATATTTTTAACTTTGGCGGTGATTTGCTGCTGCGGAACTTCACTGGCATCACTGGCTTCATCCGCTTCCAGGACTACATCGGTTACCGCAGTATTGCAGCACATCAACACATGGCCGCTGGCCATTTTTTCCTCACCTATCCGGTAATCATGGTGCCGCATTTTCTGGACTTCGCCGGAGACAATTTTTGCAAGGCATTCGCCACAATTTCCGTTACTGCAACCATATCCCAGCCTCAGGCCTGCACGCAGGCCGGCCTCAAGAAGAGTTGAGCTGCCCTCAGAAACGAATTCATGACCACTCGGAAGAATTTGTACCCGTGCTGTCATAAACGTACGGTCTTGAAAGTGTGCTTCAGCAAAGCTTGTTCCCCGACAGCTTCAGGCCGCGTAGTTTCTATTGATGAAATCATGGTGGGATGGCAGTTCATTCTAATTTCCAATCCTGCTAATACCTGTTAGCCGTATCCATGATACAAGGTGACTACGCGTGGGGTGGACATTTATGTCTACCAGATCGCCGTGCGAAACTGAACAAAGCCGACGAGGATCAGATCTGAATCGGCCAGCCAGTGGCCGCTCGTATTCCGGGCTAAAAGCTTGAACCCGGCCGGGTCAGAAATTCGATCTCTTCAGCCGTGGATTCCCTGCCAAGAACCTTGTTCCGGTGTGGATAGCGGCCAAACTTCTCAATAATTTTCTTGTGGCTGAACTCAAAATCCAGGTTGCTCCGGATACCATTTTTACGGAATAGCTCCACGGCTTCTTCGTGGATCTTCAGCGACTCGCTGTGCATGAAAGGCATATATAAAAAACTTCTCTGAACCGGTGTCAGGGCCTGATCAGCCCCACAACCTATGGCTTCCTGTGCCAGGGCCAACGACATGGCATCATTGGCAAAAGCCATGTCTGAGTCTCTGAACATGTTTCGCGAAAACTGGTCCAGGACGATAATCTCAGCCAACCTGCCTTCAGGCTCCTTGCGCCACTCAAACAATTCACAACAGGCTGCGCGCGCATGGATGCCTGAAAACCGCTCCACCAATAACGCATCAAAAGCATCATCTTTTTTCCACCACATCGCTGATTCAATTTCTTCGAACCAGAAACTGATCACCTGCTGATACATACTCAACCCTCAGTTATATAAAAATACCCCGCCCATGTTAAGCCAAACAGAGCGGGGATCTGTGTATTTCTTACAATGTAGAGAACCTCCGATCCCATTCAATATCCCGGTGATCAGTGGGTCAACAACTCCGTCAGCGCGGCAATCGTCTTATCATCATCCGACTGGGCCAGCCAAAAAAGAGCCTGGTGGCGTACCGTTCTCGAGGCTTGTTTATCTTGTGCAAGATAAAGCAATATGCGGCTACCGCTATCATCAGGCAACTGCGAAATGGCAAACACGGCCTGCTCAAGGACATCCTCATCCTGTTCGGTACTGATCACTTCCAGCAACCAATCCTGAGCCTGTTCCGGGTACTCTTCTGCCAGCCAGAACATGGCATTGCCCCGCTGTTCAGAATCCGGGTCCGACTTACTAATTTCTAACAATAACTCAGCCGCCTCAGGCGTATTGTTCTGGGCTAATGCAAAATTAATTTCACGCCGCCTGTCACCTCTGGGCAGTTCTGCAAGCAAGCGCTTAAGCAGTTTGAAGCCCTGTTCACCACGGGCTTCTCCAAGCCAGAAAATAGCTTCCTGGGATAAATCACCACCAACATCTTTGGCCAGCGAATAAAGCCGTTTTCCTGCATCCTCATCGCGGTGTACTGCAAATGCAAATAAAGCCATTTCACCCGTCGATCCAGATCCATCCAGGCGGGCAAGGGTCTCAAGCCAGTCCAGCCCGGCTGCATTGTCCACGCTGCCAATCCAGGTTACCCCGGTGCCGTTACCCTCAACCGGACAAGACTCGCCAACCAAACGTAGTGTTTGCACCTGTCCATCTCGAATCTCACTAAAGATAATCACGTTATCAGCATGTGGAGAATCAGATCTTGTCCCGTAACTTTGGTGCCTGCTTTCCAGGCTACATCCAACCTCGCCCATTCCGTTCCATTTACCTTTCCAGCAACATGGCGAGCGGGTTCCGTCCAGCACCGGCATACTGAAGGCCAGCCATTGACCTTCTGCAGCCTTTACCGCCCTTGCCGGATCGGTAATTGAAGTATTCCCGGTTACATCAGCGTTGTATAACTCACCCACCTGGGCCCATGCGTGACTACCGAGAAGCACCAGGGCCAGTCCCAGCCATTTCGCCCTCATTGCTTATTCTCCAGCATCTTGAACAGATATTCGTCAGACTCTTCTGAATCGATGGCGACCAGATTCTGCAGTATTTCGCGCTTCAGTTCCGGATCGGTCTCGGTTTTCATCAAATCGATCAGGCCCTTGGCATTATCCATGATCATCATGGATTGGATGATGGCCGTTTTTTCCTTCTGCGTCCCACCAGGATAAAGCCCGACCAGGTATTCAGCGCTGGCTTTGTCACCATTAACAGCCAGCATCTCCATGGCTACAGCCCTCAGCTCGACATTGTTTTCAGACTCCAGTACCTGGATAAGTCCGCTTGTATCATCGGCAATCATCATTGATTCGAGAACCGTCTTACGCAATTCGAAACCCTCCAGGCTTGTATACAGCGTTGCCACTTGTTCGGTAGCATCCATGACACCCAGGGCATGGATTATTTCTGTTTGTAACTCTGGGTTATCTTCTGTTTTGAGCATATCAAGCAGGAGCTCCACCAATGCATCCGACTCGTCACCGATAATATAAGCCTGGATAACAGCCTGTTTGACTTCTACGCTGGCGGATTCCCGGTACAGTTCTGCAAGCAACTCCATGGACGGCTGGTTAGAAGAAATACCAAGCATGTGGATAGCATCAACCTGTAAATCCGGGTTATTGCTGTCACGGGCAATCTGGGCAATAGCCTGCTGGGCACGGGGGTCGTCACTCATACCCAACATGAACAATGTATCGCTGCGAACACTTTCTGATCCACTGCTTTTCAAAGTATCCAGCACCAGTGGCAGGGCACGCTCCGGATCACGATCCATAAGCTGCGCCAATGCGAACATCCGCAAATCCTCATCCAGGCCGGAGCCATCAGTTGCACCTGACAGGATCGGATCGGAGCCGTCGTGTTCGATTTGCAATAACTGAGCCTCTTTTACCCAGCGGCTATCGGGGTACTTACGTTCCAGGCTACGGACCTGACGCTCTGCTTCGGACTTGCGCCTCGCTTTATAGAGCGCGTGCGACCGCCAGTACATGGATGCGTCGGCATGTTGCTTGTCAGCCTTGATGGCTTTTTTGAACTGGTCAGCAGCCTCCGTCCAGTTTTGTTCCCGCAAGGCCTTCTGGCCTTCATCATAGGGGGTCTGAGCCAGAACCGTAGCTGCGATCAGCACACTGGCCAGGATGGTACTTTTCAATATTTTGTTCATTAACATGGTCTCGTCCTTACACTGAGATTTCAGGTTTGTTAAGTTGCTTGTTCATTACGCGAACCCTGAATAAAAGGCCGTTTCTGACCTCCTTTTGCATTCGTTCGCGGGTTGCCGGTGAGCCCGACTGGGCTTCGTAGGCCAATTCGATCAGCAATGGTTCAAGATCGGCCAGGAACGCGGCGAGTTTGTGATTGCCCTGCGATGTTGCCGCTTGCCGGTATAAGCGGTTGGCCACCAGCATGTCGGTGGCAAATTCGGCCTCGCTGGCACTTGATTCTGATGCATTGGCGAACTGGGTCAGTACCAGGTTCACCTGTTCCAGGTGGCCGGATACTGAATGGGTCAAAAGACGGTTGGAATCAATACCGGCCAGGGCAACAGTAGTACTGTTTAAGGGGTCATCAGTAACATTGATGATTTCCTGTCCGCCATTGCGCCCCAACGTGAATGCCAGCACCGCTACCAGCGCAAGGGAAAGTGCGCCGGCGAGGCTGAAACGAGGTTGGGATAATGAGGCTAACCAGGTCTTTATACGACTGTTGGATTCGACTCGCTCACCGTCCAGATGTGGTGAAATCTGCTGCCAGATATCAGCGCCATAATCATCACCACGATGTGGCGGTACAAAATTGTCGGCCAGCCTGAGTTCAGCACACAAGGCATCGAAACGGGCTGAAAGTTCTTCCGATTCAGCCACCGTGGCAGCCAGGGCCGGGTTTTCATGCTCGCCGTAAAATAACAGTGTCAGGTCGTCATCAGTGATGTTTTTCATGTCGCCACCAGTGGTCTTAGTGCAATGCGCATTTTCTTGACTGCGCGAAATATGGCCTGTTTACAGGCGCCCGTAGTTATTTCCAGGATCTGCGCAATTTCATTGATGGAGTGGCCTTCAAAATGCTTGAGCAGCAGCGCACTACGCTCAACTTCGCTGAGATCCATCATGGCTGCTTCGGTTTGCGTACGAATATCTATCTGGACATCGTGGGTTGGCATTTCCGCCGACTTGAGACCCGGATCCCATTCGGGTTCTTCGATCTCAAATTGCCTGCGCCGGGACTGCTTGCGCAGGTAGTCCATCGCAGTATTTACCGTAATCCGATGTAACCAGGACTTGAAACTGGACTCCATCCTGAAACTGCCAATCTTCCTCCAGGCCTTGATAAAAGCCTCCTGCACGATGTCTTCGGCAGCGCTTTCATCACTCGTCAGACGCCAGGCCAGTCGGAACATCGCATGACTGTGCTCAAGCACCAGTTCACGGAAGGCCGCGCGGTTTCCTGCTGCGGCCTTACGGATGATCTTTTGTTCAGTTTGTCCCATTTCAGAAGTATAGACGGGGGACCCGCGCTTTAGGTTAGCCGGGGGAAGTAAAATTATGCAGGATTAACTACCAGGCTACTTTCGAGGTGGCCCCTTTTCATACTCCGGTAATGAACTGGCGGCCGTATACCAGGCTGACCTTGAGCCGCAGAATATATTCTTGCTTGGCCGAATACCCGGATCACCATCAAGCGAACCAGCCGGGACGATAACGACCTGACCACTTTTCGACAGCCACGGCAATGATGAGCCGCAATTCTTGCAAAATGACGTGGCAAAGTATTTTGTTTCGGGTGGGTCATATCGGCCGACACTATCCTCGCCGCTTAGCCACTTAAAATCATCAGGAGCAACAAAAACGTTTGATGCGTGAGCACTTCCAGTGACTTTCTGACACCGGGAGCAATGACAATATTGGAAAACGCCCATGTTTCCGGTTATCTCGTAACTCACTTTTTTACAAAAACAACTTCCGCTTACTTTGTATTCAGACACAACAACTCCTTACTGTTATTCCGGCAAGGTATCCCCGGAACCACCCATTTCAGCGGGAAAATCTTTCAGCTTTGGCAGGCCGTCTTTGATGTGCAATGTCGTTTCCTGGTAGTTGACATGCACCGCAGGCTGGAATGGGAAGTCCGGAATGGCAGCAGCATACACGTCGGTGAGTCCCATGCCCGGATGCTCGGAGAGAAAATGACCGCCACAGGTTTTGCACCATTTCCGATCGCTGCTCGGCGTCTTATTATAAGTACCGATATTATCAGCGCCTTTAGTGATCTTTACCGCTTCGGGATTCCATAAGCTAAAAGCGTTGACAGGTCCCCCGGACCAGTGCCGGCACGACTCACAGTGGCAATAACCCATTGCCGCCGGTTCACCTGTAACGGTAAATTCAACCGCTCCACAGAAACAGCTGCCTTGGTAAATTTTCTCTTTGCTCATGATGTGTTCTCCTAATGTTTTTATTGAATTTGAACGATCAGCCTGGCGCCTTGCTCAAATTTTCACCATCAAAGTCAGCTCTCCACCGGCCTGATTTTGCTTAGCTCATCATCTGCAATAAGCTTTGAAATGGCCATAAACCGTAAACCCAGCGGGATTTCCAGAGAGAAGCTCGACCCCCTGCCCGGTGATACATCAACTGTAATATGCGAGTTCTTGTAGTATTCAAACTGGTCTGCGGCCATGTAGAAATTACAGCCGTGTATTTCACCCAGGAGCAGGTCCCTGGAGCCCACTATAAAATCGCCTTTGGCAAAACACATGGGTGCGGAGCCATCACAACAACCGCCGCTTTGGTGAAACATCAAGTCACCATGTTGTTCACGAAGCTGATCGATTACCGCCCTGGCTTTCTCCGTAACTGATACTCGTTCTACGTACACACTAGAAAAACCCCAACGGATTCTTGTCGTAGGACATCAGCACATTCTTGGTATGGCGATAATGGCTCAACATCATCTTGTGATTTTCACGCCCGATGCCGGACTTCTTGTAACCGCCAAATGAGGCACCCGCCGGGTAGGCGTGGTAGCAATTGCACCATATACGACCAGCCTGGATGCCACGGGAGAATGTCTGCATCTGGTGTACATCGCGGGTCCAGACACCGGCGCCCAATCCGTACAATGTGTCATTGGCGATTTCCATGGCTTCAGCTTCGTCCTTGAATGTTGTCACACTCAAAACCGGGCCGAATATTTCTTCCTGGAAAATCCGCATCTTGTTATCGCCTTTGAAAATGGTCGGTTGGATGTAAAGGCCATCCGGATATACATCGCTCTGGAAAGCTTCACCACCGATCAGCAATTCCGCGCCTTCCTGTTTGCCGACATCGATGTAGTTCAGGATTTTTTCATACTGATCATTGGATGCCTGTGCGCCCATTTGAGTGCTCAAATCCAGCGGATCACCCATCTTGATGGCTTCAACCCGTTTCAGGCAACGCGCCATGAACTCTTCATAAATACTTTCCTGGATTAAAGCACGCGACGGACAGGTACACACTTCGCCCTGGTTAAAGGCAAACAGCACCAGGCCCTCAATGGCCTTATCGAGGAAATTATCATCCTCGGCCATAATGCTCTCAAAGAAAATGTTCGGTGACTTGCCACCCAGTTCCAGCGTCACTGGGATAATATTCTCAGAGGCATACTGCATGATCAGCCGACCGGTGGTGGTCTCGCCTGTGAATGCAATTTTCTTGATATCAGGATGGGTTGCCAATGGTTTACCGGCTTCCGGGCCGAAGCCGTTAACAATATTCAGCACGCCGGCTGGAAGTAAATCAGCAATCACATCCATCAAAAAGAGAATGGAAACAGGTGTCTGCTCCGCGGGTTTCAGCACCACACAATTGCCGGCAGATAACGCTGGAGCCAGTTTCCACGTTGCCATCAGGATCGGGAAATTCCATGGAATAATCTGACCGACGACCCCCAATGGTTCATGAATTTCCATGGAGACAGTGCTCGCATCAATGTCGGCCACCTGCCCTGCTTCGGCGCGAATGACACTGCCGAAATACCGGAAGTGATCGACTGCCAGGGGGATGTCGGCCGCCATGGTTTCCCTGATGGCCTTACCGTTATCCCATGCTTCTACAAGGGCAAGACTCTCAAGATTGTCTTCAATACGCTGAGCAATTTTGAACATGATATTGCTGCGCTCTGTTGCTGAAGTTTTACCCCAGGCATCGGCTGCCTTGCTGGCTGCTTGCACGGCCAGGTCAATATCCTTGCTGTTGGATTTTGGTACACGAGCAATTAGACCGCCATCTATGGGGGAGGTGTTTTCAAAATATTCACCATCAACGGGCGCAACCCATTCTCCTCCAATGTAGTTCTCATATTGTGGTTTGAATTCGGGTTTTTGATATGACATGGCAATCTCCGGTAATTAAAACAATCAATATTAATCATATGCCAAATCTTTCCTGATGACATTGAGAAACCGAATATCGAGCGTTTGAAACCATTTAATGCTCTATAATCAACACAGCCTAAATGGACAATACGTGATAACGCAAAGCGACCCCAAAGCCGTCGATTGGCATCAGATCAGCGCCACCGAAGCAACTCTTCGGCTTGGCGTCGATCCCGTCACAGGTCTCAGTTCGGATGAGGCCGCTACCCGGCACACCAAATTCGGCCCCAACCGCTTAAAAGAGGTTCCGCCGAGAAGCCGCTGGCTATTGCTGCTTGACCAGTTCAAGGGCGTTCTTATCCAGGTGCTTATCGGTGCAGCTGTACTCGCCGCTGCAATCGGTGATCTGACCGATGCGTTGGTGATTCTGATTGTGGTCGTAATTAACGCCGTGCTGGGTTTTTCGCAGGAATATCGTGCCGAGCAATCACTCGCTGCGCTAAAGAAAATGCTCGCTCCAACAACCGAAGTGCGCCGTGACGGCCAGACCGTGATGCTTTCTGCGGATGAGCTGGTGCCGGGTGACATTGTATTGCTTAACGCCGGTGACCGTGTGCCCGCCGATGGCCGCGTGATTTCCGCAATTAGTTTTGAAGTAGACGAATCCTCGTTAACCGGTGAGTCACGCACTGTGGGCAAGCAGGTTGATTCGCTGGCGGATCAGGATATTCCACTGGCTGAACGTGCCAACCTCTTCTACATGAATACCACCGTGACCCGCGGGCGCGCTGAAATGGTAGTGACCGCTACCGGAATGCGTACGGAACTCGGTTTATTGGCGGGTATGCTGGGACAAGCGAAGGATTCTCCCACACCATTGCAAATACAGCTGGATGGCCTTGGCAGGCGGCTTGCGTTGATCGCCGGCATTGTTGTCAGTTTCATGCTGGTGGCCGGCCTGTTGCGTGGCGAACCCTGGATAAAGATGGTTTTGACGGCAATCGCATTGGCCGTGGCTGCCATTCCCGAAGGTTTGCCTGCGGTAGTAACAGTAACCCTGGCCATAGGCCTGCAACGCATGGCGCGTAACCAGGCCATCGTCAAACGCCTGGCTGCGGTAGAAACCCTGGGCTGTACCTCGGTTATATGCAGCGACAAAACCGGTACGCTGACCGTCAACCAGATGACCGCCCGCCAACTTTATACCGGCGGCCACCACCTTCAGGTTAGCGGTGAGGGTTACGATACGGCAGGCACGATTGACGGCGGCAATACCAGCGTGCCGGACATGGAAGCTCTGCTGATGCCGATCACTCTGTGCAACGATTCCCAACTTCGCGCCGGCAAGGTCATCGGCGACCCGATGGAGGGGGCTTTACTGGCAGTTGCGGCCAAGGGTGGATTTGATGCTGAAAAATTGAAACAGCACCATCGACGTATTGCCGAAATTCCATTTGAAACTGAGCACAAGTACCAGGTGACGTTTAACCTGGATGGCGAACGTGTACGGGTCATGGTCAAGGGTGCACCCGACGTACTGTTGAATCTCTGCAAGACAGTATTTAACGAAAGCGGTGATTTGCCTCTCGATACGCATCAATACCAGCTTATTGAACACGCCAACGAAAAAATGGCCGCCACCGGTCTGCGGGTATTGGCTGTTGCCTGGACCGAACTGCCGGTGCGGGATTTTGAGCCAAACGGCGATCTGTTCGTCTATGTGAAAGACCTGGTATTCACTGGACTGGTGGGCTTGATGGACCCACCCAGGCCTGAGGCGCGCGATGCCATTGCCTTGTGTCACAAGGCCGGAATTTCGATCAAGATGATCACCGGTGATCAAAAAATCACGGCCACTGCAATCGCCCGCGAACTCGGTATTAAAGGCTCTGTTGTGACCAGCGCCGAGCTCGATGCCCTTGACGATGCTCAATTGGCCGATGTAATTGACACCATTGGTGTATTCACCCGGGCCACACCGGAACAGAAAGTTCGTATTGTGCGCGCACTCAAGGCTGGCGGACACCTGACTGCAATGACCGGCGACGGCGTGAATGATGCACCGGCCCTGAAAACTGCTGATATTGGTGTGGCCATGGGACTCACCGGCACCGATGTGGCCAGGGAAGCGGCTACCATGGTGTTAACAGACGATAATTTCGCCACCATTGTGAAAGCGGTAAAAGAAGGGCGTACCATTTACGACAATATCGTTAAATTTGTGCGTTTCCAGCTATCCACAAATATTGGTGCTATTTTGACCGTATTGATTGCACCGTTCCTGGGCCTGCCGTTGCCATTTACCCCCGTTCAGCTGTTATGGGTCAACATTATCATGGATGGTCCACCCGCTATGGCGCTGGGTATAGACCCGCCACAACCGGATATCATGTCCAACCCGCCGCGTAGGACCACCGATCGAATCCTGACGATGCGCTGTCTGGGTAAATTGACAACCTTCGGCATGATCATGATGGTTGGCACCCTGGGCGTCCTGTGGTGGGGACTACAAACCGGATCACAGATACATGCGCAGACCATGGCTTTCACTACCTTTGTGTTGTTCCAGGTGTTCAATGCATTCAATGCCCGGGTTGCAGAGGGAAGCACCTTCAATGCCAATTTTTTCCGTAATCGCTTCCTGTGGGTGGCGCTGATCGCGGGTAGTTGTATTGCAGGTGCTGGCAGTGCAATGGGAACCGGCCCAGGGGATATTTGACGTCGAAACACTTACGCTTGCAGATTGGTTAAAAGCCACGCTTGTGGCCAGTTCCGTTTTGGTACTTGAGGAAGTCAGAAAACTGGCTTTACGGATTTTCCAGTCTTAAGCTCTGTAAGGACAGTTAAAAACGAATCTCAAAGGTTGCACCGAAAAGCGCCGCAGGATCATAGTCGCTTTCCTCCACAACATCGCCCAGCGCGTCCTTGAGCTTCAGTGTTCCGTTGAGCTCGATACCGGCAAAAACTGACAAGCTGAATTTCTTGCTCGGTTCCAGGATAGCCATGAACACAACTGGCATGGACTGGTCACGTCCAACCCCTCCTGCTGCCGGACCCTCATTGTCCAGTCGAAACTCGATATCTTCGTATCGCCCTGCTAAGCCCAGCGACCAATCCTCGTTCAACTTGTAACTCAGCATCAGGCCGGGGCCCTGCGAAGCCGCCAGCCCACGACCGGTTGACAGGTTCCAACGATCCGTGATGTTCCAGTCGATTGCCAGGATGGGAAAAATCCTGCTGCTATCTTCGAGCCTGGAAAACACGCCGACGCCGGGGCCAATTGTCAGATTCTCATTTATTCGCCAGGCCGCTGCAGCATATAAACCGTAAGTGCTGCTATCACTGGAACTCACACCGTTTTCACCATTAAAACGTACCGATGGGATAATGATGAACGAGCCGGTTTCACCAAAACCAAAACGCCATGTAGCTGATACACGGGCATCTTTAATTTTATTCCAGGGCTCGCCTCCACCCAGTCCGGCAAGGTCACCAAATTCGTAGGTTGAATTGCCGCCACCCACGGAAAAACCCAGCGAGGTACGTAAGTCCCAGGCGTAGTCGACACCGGCGCTGACAAACCAGCGATCTACGGCAAAACTGCCGCCGCTATCACTCAGATCGACCTCGGACTGGTGAACTCCGCCACCATCTGCTTTGAACATAAATGTTCCTGCTTGCACCGAAAATGTTATGGAGCAGAGAATGGCGAACAAAGTGATGGATGCAGGCATCCTGAGAGTACACGTCATAATAAAGTCTCGATTAAAATGCTGCGGCGTTCAGCCACATATGGGTTGCGATACTCGCAGCATAACCAAGTGCGATGGCCTAAGTCCATTTCAAATGAGCAAAGAATGTATAAATGCAGCCTTGTGAAGCCCTGGTCATGTAACGGAAATACCTTTCCCGGTTTTATACTCTCTGTATCGTATAACCAACACCATGCCGAGTCCTGCCAGGCGGAACAAAGGCACAGTTATCACTGCAGCCATGAGCAGAATAATAATGTCTGTCAGGTAAGCCAGGCTCATTTTGGGTTATAGCTGACCATTTATTAGCCGGCTAATCACCAGAAACTCTTTTAACATGAAAATACGCAAATTTCTGCTCCGCACCCGATGGCGTAATATGAACTTCGTGTCCTGTTTCTACCAATTCAAAGCCCTGGCCTAACTCAGCCATGAGCTTGTTCGCATCATATTGAACGATATCAAGCCCGCTGCATTTAACCGGCCCACCGATAGCAAAGGCCATGATAATAAGATGCCCATCCGGCTCCAGCGCCTGCCTGAGTACACCGATGTATTTGTCTCTATCGGATTTGGCAGTTAAAAAGTGAAACACTGCCCGGTCATGCCAGAGCGAAAACCGGTGCGGCGGACTGAAACAGGTTACATCCTCCTCAAACCATTCCACGGCATTTGCTTTCTCCGCCAGCCTTGCCTGGGCGTGAGCAAGTGCATTCGAAGACACATCCAGAACCGCAATATTTGTATAGGCTTCTTCACAGAGCCTGTCCACCAGTTTAGAGGCACCACCACCCACATCAATCATCGCTGCATCAGGAGCAAGGTGGGTATTACGAATAAGTTGCAACGACAAAACCGGATCTTCCTGATGCCAACTAACCCGCAACGGCGAATTGTTTGTGTAGACGTTTTCCCAATGTGTTTTTCTGTCTGTCATGTCTTTTAATCTGGTGATGTAAACTCTGTAAACAATGCCCTACAAATTCTTTAAACGCTACAAATTCCGGTTAGGATACAAACATGTGATGGTTTAAACTGGATTTGGTGAAACGTACATGGGTTTCCGTGGTCAATATCCCTACGCTTTATTGGATGTGTCATTGATATCAGGAGTAGACATAGTGAACTCAAACAAAATTTTACTTGCCATATTGGCAGTAGTCTTTGCCTTTGCGACAAGTTCGCCTGTGTGGGCAAAGAAGAGCTTACCCGCGATCAACGATGAGGGCATGGAACTGGTTAAAGACTCCAAATTAGCCACCGTTTATGCCGATCCGGGTACTGATCTGAGCATTTACAACCGTATTTGGCTTCAGGATGCCACGGTCGCGTTCAAGAAAAACTGGCAACGTGACCAGAATCGCAGCAACCGGTTCAAGGTGCGGACCGAGGACATGGAACGGATACAGGAAGATGTCGCGACTCTGTTCCGTGAAGTTTTTACCAAGGAACTGCTTGATGGCGGTTATAAGATGACGGAAGAGATCGGTGATGATGTCCTCCTGGTGAAGCCTGCCATTGTCGACCTCGACGTTATCGCCCCGGACATTCAACGCGCAGGCCGCACCCTCAGTTACTCTGAATCAGCTGGTGAAATGACACTCAACCTGGAGCTTTTTGACTCTCTCACGGGTGACAAAATAGCCAAGGCAACCGATCGAAAACGTGATTTCCGGCGTGGTTACCTAGAGTGGGAGAACCAGTGTAAGCAACCGCGCAGATGCCAGGCGGATGATGACGTCGTGGGCCAAGGCCCTGCGATCAGCCCTGGATGAAGCCAGGTCAGCAACCACTACCACAAAATAAACATCGGGCCGGGCCGGTTACCACCCCGGACCGGCCAACCTGAAATCAGATCAATGTCAGCCGGGTAATTGGCGCATACTCTCATCTGAATTCAATTTTTCCACATTCGGATACCCTATATGAGCGCCGACAAGATTACTGCGTTTAGTCAATTAGCGCTGAATCCGTCACTTTTGAAAGCACTGGATGATGTGGGTTATGAAACCCCGTCACCTATCCAGGCACAGACAATCCCACTGCTACTGGAAGGTAGAGATGTCGTGGGTCAGGCACAGACAGGTACCGGTAAGACTGCGGCGTTTGCCCTGCCGATATTATCCAGGCTGGATTTAAAGCAAAAAGACCCACAGGTATTGGTGCTGGCACCAACCCGGGAATTGGCTATCCAGGTAGCTGAGGCTTTCCAGAAGTATGCCCATCACATGAAAGGTTTTCATGTGTTACCCATCTACGGCGGCCAGGATTACGCTGTGCAGATTCGCGCTCTGAAACGTGGCGTGCATGTAGCCGTGGGCACACCCGGCCGCGTAATGGACCATATACGTCGCGGTACCCTGGTATTGAAAAACCTCTCCACGCTGGTGCTGGACGAAGGTGATGAAATGCTGCGCATGGGTTTTATCGATGACGTGGAATGGATACTTGAGCAATCACCGAATAACCGCCAAATCGCCCTGTTCTCGGCCACCATGCCACAACAAATCCGCCGCATTGCCACCCGTTATTTGAACAAACCTGTAGATATAACCATCAAGGTTAAAACCACCACGGCGGAAACGATTCGGCAACGTTTCTGGCCGGTGCAGGGTTTTCACAAACTGGATGCTTTGACCCGTATCCTTGAAGCCGAACCCTTTGATGCCATGCTCATTTTCGTACGCACCAAGCTCGCCACCGTTGATTTGTCTGAGAAACTGGAAGCCCGTGGTTATGCCTCGGCACCCCTCAATGGTGATATTCAGCAAAACCAGCGCGAACGTACCATTGATCGGCTAAAAAAGAGCAAGCTGGATATTATTGTTGCCACCGATGTCGCTGCACGCGGTCTCGATGTACAACGCATCAGCCACGTGGTGAATTACGATATCCCGACCGATACGGAAGCCTATGTGCATCGTATTGGCCGTACCGGTCGTGCGGGCCGTCAGGGTGATGCCATTTTGTTCGTTACACCGCGTGAAAAACGTATGTTATATGCTATTGAAAATGCCACCAGGAAGAAGATCGATATCATGGATCTGCCTTCAACCGATGTCATTAATAACAAACGTATCGACAAGTTCAAACAACGCATAACCGACACCCTGGAAAGTGAGGACCTGACCCTGTTTTCCGGGATGATTGAACAATACCAACAGGAACATGATGTGCCGGCGCTACAAATTGCTGCCGCGCTTGCCCAGTTGTCCCAGGGTGATTCCCCATTCCTCTTACAAAACAAACCGCATCGAAAAGCAGGCGGGAACTGGGATAAAGAGGAAAGACCACAGCGTGGCGGGAAGGGACGTAATGAGCGTTCCAGAAAAGACGGGCCACGTCCCGACCGTAAAAAAGACGGGCCACCCGCCGAAGGCATGGAGCGCTACCGGATTTCTGTGGGTCACGACCATGGTGTCATGCCCGGCAATATCGTTGGTGCAATAGCCAATGAGGCGGACATTGAAGGCAAGCATATCGGCCGCATCAATATTTATGATAATTACAGCTTGATTGACCTGCCTACCGGTATGCCAAAGGAAACTTTCGAAGCCCTGAAAAAGGTCTGGGTATCAGGTCAGCGCCTGGGTATTAGCCGCGCGGGTGATAAAGCAAAGCACAAGGACACGGCCAAGCTCTCTTTACCCAAGGGGAAAGGGCGCAGGACGAACGAAAACAGCCCAAAAAGAAAAACCAGGAAAAAACACAGGAGGTAATTAACAATAGGGATAAACGCTAAGGTCAAGTCACGGGAACTGCGGTGCTTCCAATCGGTGTAAATTCAACGGACACCGGCATTGCCGGCATCCGTTCAGAATGGTTAATTCTGTAGAATCAGAGCGCTACAACTTTAGTTGCACAAGGGACCTTTCTGACCTTCTCCAACTTCATACTCTACTTGCTGACCGTCATTGAGCGTTGCATAACCATCAGTCTGAATTTCAGAGTGGTGCACGAACAAATCTTTACTGCCGTCTTCCGGTGTGATGAATCCGTAGCCTTTGCCCGCATCAAACCACTTTACTGTACCTGTACTCATAACCTTACTTCCTCATAAATGAAAACATTAAGTTCTAGCTTGGTATTCTGTTTTTCTACAGAATTCTTTAACCACACCGCGCAATGCAAGTGCCGGTTGTTATTCTTTAAACAACTTGATGGAAAGGAACATCCTTCAGAATTTGTAATAATTCTTATTCAAATAATCTGCAACGTTTCTAATTTCCTCATCAACCCATTTCACTTCTGCCGCACCAGTACACTGTTTAACACGGGTTTTCTAAACCCCCATAGCTTTTGATGCTTCGATCTTCACGAGTAAATACCTCGGTATTATGGCATCGGGTGCAGTTCTTTTCATATAAAGTCTTGCCCTCACCAGCCAGCAATGGAGACGTTACCGATACCAGCGCCAGGGTCATCACGCCAAGTATAATATGTACTTTCATATCCTGCTCACTATACGCCACAACTGGTTTTGGCGCCGATAATTGGTTCGTGAAACGCGGAGTGTAGCACGGTTGCTACAACTTAGAGGTATTCACCTTACCGAAATACGACTATCTATGCTTCCGGGGTTCTGATTTTCCATGTCCAACCAGGTTACTTTAGCCCTGGAATCCTGATATTCCGCTGTCAGCCAGGCGATGCGATTATAACGATGATGCCCCTGACTTATTCACCTGGTAAAACATAAAAATATACTGATACAAAATGACAAAAGCTTCCCAGTAATACAAACATATGGAAGGTGGCGTGATTAAACTTTATTTTCTTGATGCTGTATATAATTGCACCTGTTGTATAAGCAACACCCCCTGCGAAAAGCCAGAACAGACCCTCTGTAGACAGGCTATTAATCAAGGGTGTGATCGCAAAAACAATTATCCAGCCCATGAACACATACATCAGGGTTGATAAAACATTAAATCTTCCTGTGAAGAACAGCTTCAGTGTGATCCCGGCTATGGCCATGCCCCAGGAAGCTCCAAAAATCATCCACCCGACCGAACCGTTCAGTGTAACGAGTGTAAAAGGCGTGTAGGTACCGGCAATGAGAACGTAAATGGTGGCGTGATCAATAACCCTCAAGCGGCTTCTGCGCTTTGGATCTGTAGCGCTGTGGTAAAAAGTAGACGCTGCATATAAAGAAATTAAGCTAAACCCGAAAATGCTGGCACTCACGATATGCCAGGCATTGCCATATAAGCTTGCACGAAGCACCAAAATCACCAGGGCAGCAATGCTCAAAACAAGCCCTATGGCATGGGAAATGATATTGGTTTTTTCTTCCAGCGCTGAGTAGTGCTTCAGTCCATCCATATCGTTCTAACCGCTGATTTTGCGGGCTCGAACATTCCGTCCTTTGACTTTTCCATTGGCCAGGTAATTGAGCGCCTGGCGTACGGCGCTGCGTTCAATGGCCACATAACTGGACATATCAAATATATCGATTTTGCCGATCTGTGACCCGGCCAAACCAGCATCACCGGTCAGCGCTCCCAAAAGATCACCCGGACGCATTTTGTTTTTCCGGCCGGCATCAAGCTGAATCGTCACCATGGGGGATTGAATCGAAAAATCAGGGTCACGATCAAGCGAGGCATAAACATCGCAGATACAAGGATTTTTCTGGTACTGCTCGATTGAATTAACACGAAATTGTTCAGACTCAGTGAAAATACTCAGTGCGAGCCCTTTTTCCCCTGCCCGACCGGTGCGGCCAATCCGGTGAACGTAAATCTCGGGGTCACGCGGTAATTCATAATTGATCACCGCCTGCAATGATTTGATATCCAGGCCACGCGCAGCAACATCGGTAGCAACCAGCACCGGGCAACTGTTATTGGCAAATTGAACCAGCACCTGGTCACGCTCGCGCTGATCCAGGTCGCCATGAATGGCCAGGGCCTCGATCTGACGGCCACGCAGAAATCGGGCAACTTCGTCACATTGCCTTTTGGTATGGCAAAAGACCAACGCATTTTTTGGTTTGTAATGCTCAAACAAGGCCAACAAGGTGTTATTGCGCTCGTGTTTTTTAACCTCGTAAAACATCTGCTCGATTACACCGGGCTTGTGTTCGGCCTCAACGGTGACCGTCACCGGGTCGCGCTGAATAGAGTGGCACATTTTTTTTATTTGATTGGGATATGTAGCCGAAAACATCAATGTTTGACGGGTCTTTGGGGTTTGCGTAATGATCTCGGTCATCACATCAAAAAAGCCCATATCCAGCATCCGGTCTGCTTCATCCAACACCAGTGTCTTAAGGCCATCGAGCTTCAATGTTTCTTTGCGCAAATGATCCTGAATACGCCCCGGTGTACCGACAACGATATGCGCGCCATGTTGCAACGAACCCTTTTGTGGTCCGAATGGCTTGCCTCCACACAACAGCACCAGCTTGATATTAGGCGTACTACGAGCCAGCCTGCGTAACTCTTTACCCACCTGGTCGGCCAGTTCACGCGTCGGGCACAATACCAATGCCTGCACCCCGAAGAAACGCGGATTAATCTGCTCCAGCAAACCAATCCCAAAAGCTGCTGTTTTACCGCTGCCTGTTTTTGCCTGGGCAATCAGATCCCTGCCCTTCAGCACATGCGGCAGACTTTGTGCCTGGATGGGCGTCATTTTTTTATAACCAAGCGAATCCAGGTTTTTGACCTGCGCGCCGGATATGGAAAGAGAAGAAAAGCTGTCGTTGGCCATTGTGATTATTCCTTCCCGGTGTTTTTAGCCAGGAATCTATCCAGATTATCTGCGAATACTTTCCGGTCACCCTGGCTGAGTGCCGGCGGGCCGCCCGTATCTATTCCGCTACCACGCAAGGTATCCATAAAGTCTCTTATATTCAAGCGGGCCTTGATGTTTTCGGCAGTATACATTTCCCCGCGGGGGTTGAGCGCATGACCGTCTTTTTCAATCACATCGGCAGCCAGCGGAATATCACCCGTAATGACAAGATCACCGGCCGCAACTCTTTCGACTATTTCATTGTCAGCGACATCAAATCCGGAGGCCACCTGGATAAAACTGATAAAACGAGAAGGTGGTACACGCACAGGTTGATTCGCAACCAGCGTCACTTGTATTCCCGTACGTTCTGCCGCTTTAAACAGGATTTCCTTTATCACCACCGGACATGCGTCCGCATCCACCCAGATCTTCAATTGACTTAACCCCTGTTTAGTTTTTCACTTAAGTAATAATGCCACAGCATCCTGGCTGCTGTTGCACGATATGGGCGCCAGGCATTTGCTATTTCACTTAACTCCGGCTGTGTCGGTCTTTCCCGCAGACCTTTCAAATTCCTGAACGCCGTGGCCAGTGCAATATCACCAACCGGCCAGATATCCGGTCGGCACAATGCCATCAACAGGTAAACCTTCGCCGTCCACGGGCCGATACCTTTAACAAAGGTGAGCTTTGCGATAGCAGACCCATCACTTAGTTTACCCAGCTCTTCAAGATCAAGGTCACGATTTTGAATCGCTTCAGCGACATTTATAAAATATGTGGCTTTCTGCCGGGTTATGCCAAAAGAGCGAAGAAACAGAGCGCCTGCAGCAAGTACGGTGGGCGGTGTAAGCGGGTTTATATTGACAACCAGACGGCGATACATGGCATCAGCTGAAGAGAGAGAAACCTGCTGTTCAAGAATGATACGAAGCAAGGTAACAAACCCCGGTTTTCTCGCCCACAATGGTGGAGTGCCATGAATAGCTAATATTCGCGCCATGTCTTTATCGATCAACGCTACCGAACTCGCTGCTTCAGCCAGGCTTCTCTCATCCAGGGTAATTGGCATGGCTGATGCAACAGTTACATCAGGCGTAATCGGAATCTTTAACTCAAGTTTTGACATTTAATACGTCGGCAAAGACATCCTGATCGACATTGCCACCCGAGGCTACAACCGCCACTTTAGAACCAGCTATTCGTGCTTTTTCCTGGGTTGCTGCCGCCAACGCCGCCGCACCCGCACCCTCGCAGACATTATGTGTACATTCGAACATCATTCGCATCGCTGCCGATACTTCATCATCTGTTACCTGAACAATACGCTCAACGCCTTCCAGTATTATTTCGAGCGCCGCCGGTTCCGGAACCCGGCAAGCCATGCCATCGGAAAGCCTGGTCGTGACGGGCGATTCAACCGGACGTTTGGCGCTGAATGACTGCGCATAAGCACTGGCATGGGCCGATACAACCCCAACTACCCTGGTTTTCAAACCCAGCGCATCCCGCGCTGCAAGCATTCCGCAAATACCGGACCCAAGACCGATTGGCACATAAACAACATCAATATCCTTAACGGCCCGCAGTAACTCCAAACTGTAAGTGGCCACGCCGGCTATCAGCAACGGGTTGAACGAAGGCACCAAATGAAGCGACTTCTCGCGGGCCAGGGCTTGGCTGAATTCTCGGGCAGCCTGAAAGTCATCGCCATGCTCGATCAGTTCAACGCCAAGCGCCCGCATGGCTGCATTTTTCTCAACACTGTTGCCATGCGGCACAACGATAGTAGCTGGTATGCCGTAACGTTGCGCAGCATAAGCAACCGACTGACCATGATTGCCGCGTGTGGCAGCGATTACACCCTTTGGTATCTGTCCGGACTGTGCCAGATGTGCGAAGTACACAAGACCTCCACGGATCTTGAACGCGCCCACCGGAGTGTGGTTTTCGTGCTTTACCCAAACTTCTGTACCCAGACGCTCACACAGCAAAGGCCAGCGATACTGTGGTGTTGCCTGCATATCGGAATGAACAATACGAGATGCCGATGTGATGTCATCAAGTGTAATTTGCATCTCTACGCCTCTTCTTTGCTATGTCTGTATATATGCGCAGTTTGTCCCCTGAACTCAAGCTCACGTTCAAATGTTGCACCTATGGCTTCAGCGAGTTTAATTGATGGCTGGTTATCTGAAAAAATCAGACTGATCAACGATATTTCCGGCATACACTCTGCCGCGACCTTTTTCACTGCCCGGGCAGCTTCACTCGCATACCCACTGCCCCAGTAATCACGGGAAAGTGCCCATTTTATTTCCGGCCCGGGCCAGTCATTGGGATACCACAAACCCACCGGTCCCATGACTTTTCCTGTGTCTTTATCTTCAACGGCATAAGGGCCATATCCTCGAATCTGCCAGTGCCCGATCATGGTTGCCATGGTCCGCCAGCTTTCGCCTTCGGTCAGGGTACGCTGGATGGTATAGCGGATGCATTCCGGGTCAGAATAAAGCTTGTGCAAATCAAGCCAGTCACGTTCTTTGAAACAACGGAGAATTAACCGACTGGTTTCTACTTTTTCAGGTATCAGGTAGCTCATGCTCGATATTTAAGCTGCATTCCTTTCATGAAATTTCGTAGAACCTGATCTTTGCATTCACGATAGTGTCTATGGCCCGGTTTACGGAAAAACGCGCTTAATTCATGTTTGCTAATGCGAAAATCAGCCTGGTTAACCAGGCTCAAAACCTCATCGGCCTGCAGGTTTAGTGCGATCTTTAACTTTCTGAAAACAATATTGTTGGATAACTGTTTTTCCGGTTCTGGTTGCGGACCATCTTTTTTGCCACGTCTATCGACAATCAGACCGTTCAGGAAAGATGCCAATTGCCGGTCACTGCATTTTTGATAATCGGGGTCATCGTCTTTCTTCAGCCAGTCGCTGACCTCAGCACGAGTTACCTCAAGCCCGCCTAATCCGAATACAGCCATCATCTTCGAGTCATCGAAATTGAAGGTGTAGCGGGTACGGCGCAAAACATCATTGTTATTCATCAGGCATTTCCAGTTATTGTCTGTGTATGACTTGTATGTGAATCTTTTCTTGCCCAAACTCAATGGTATCGCCTGAAACAATCTTTTTTCGTTTGCGGGTTTCAACTTCGCCATTCACCAGAACATGGCCTTCGGCAATGACGAACTTTGCTTCGCCACCACTACCAACCATGCCCTCGAACTTCAGGATTTTATAGAGCTCTACAGGTTCTTGTGTAACTTCAACTACTCTCATGAGTATTCCATCAGGGGCTTGTATTGAAGTTTACCGCACAATCCATTGGTGACTGAACCAGTAATAGCGACCATCGTTTCGGGGTGCGGTGCAATTGACACGCTGGCGGCCTTTAGCCAGCGCCTTTATGGGCTTGACGGCGAAGCGCCTGTTCGGCTCAATCCAGGATACCTCCACTTTACCCTGGCCGCCGACAAAACAGGCAAGTTGCCCAAGCCTCGCGGCAGATTCAGCCAGGGTAATTGTAATTTCAGGTAGTGGATTGTCTGTGACCGGATCCCACGGTGCAACTTCTGTCACTGGCAATGACAGGCTCAAAGCCTTGGTATGAAACCCGTCCATTCCAGCATATGCCTCCGCCATTGGGAAACGGGGCAAGATGCGTTGATCACTCAACTTTCCGACTGCACCCGATTGTTGTCCGAATGCAATGTATCCCCGCTTTGTCAGTTGTAGCGCAGCACCCGTATCGTACTCTCCGTAGGGGTAAGCAAACACACCCGGAAACGGCTTAATAGCGCCGGTTAATTCCTCAGTCAAACGTTGCCACCCCTTATCAATATCTGCTCCGATTCGCTGCTGCCACCTGGACTCGGATTCATCGGGTTGTCTTTCCACCATGTATATGTGTCCGGCACCGTGGTTCGCAAACGTGACACCATTACTTGCCATCTCACGTATCTGATCCCAGTTCAGATAACCCGGCAATTTGCTATCAAGCGGATCAGTCGAGACGAAAACGGTGAACGGAAAACCATATTCTGCCAGCAACGGATACGCGACTTCATAAATGGAACGGTATGCATCATCAACGGTTATCACGACCGCCTTTGGCGGCAGCGTCTGGTTCCCGGATAAAAAAGCCATCAACTCCGCCAATGGAATAACGGTGAACCCACCGTCGCGAAGATATTCCATTTGTTGCCGAAATTGATCAACACGAATACTTGTGGATGGATATCGGTCCTCACCAAAACGGTGATACATGAAAACAACAGCACTGTCGTCGGCCCTAATCATCTGTGCAAATAGCAAACCGGATATCAACAGAATTGAAAGTGAAATTAGGCGTAGTGTCATAGTTTCTTTGGGCTCGGTCTGTAACTCATAATTATATATCGCTTATAAATAATTATTCATTGATAGACGATCGCAACTCGAAGAAATATAACCAAAAAAAACCGGCACAAGGCCGGCTTTTCTCTATCTTTAACGGTGGGCAACTAGTGCTTCATCTGTTTACGCAAACGTTCCATGGCCCGTAACTGGGCAACCGCCTCAAGCAGTTTGGCCTGTGCTTCTGCAATTTCCATATCACCGGTACGGTCTGCCAGCTCACGTTCGGCCTCTGCCTTGGCGGACTCAGCGGCAGCTTTGTCAAGGTCTTCACCGCGTACTGCAGTATCTGCCAGCACTGTTACGACATGTGGCTGTACTTCGATAATACCGCCGGAAACAAAGAAGAACTGCTCTTCACCGGCCTCATCCTGGACCCGTACAGGTCCTGGCTTGAGCTGTGTGATCAGCGGCGCGTGACGCGGGCTGATACCCAGTTCGCCGGCAATACCGGTGGCGAAGACCATCGCAACCTCACCCGAGAAGATTTCCTGGTGTGCGCTTACGATGTCACAGCGAATTGTTTTAGTCATTTGCTTTCTCTTAAATCAACCAACTTCCTAGAGTTGGATATTTTGCCGGGAGCAAGGCGCACGAAGGGATTTCGAAGCGTAGCGTACATGAAGTACGTGAGCTTCGTAATCCAGAGTGCAACGCCGCTCCCGGTGAAATAGCCCACTCTAGGCTGCCTGTTTCTTGGCCATTTCTGCACCCTTGGCCACGGCTTCTTCGATACCGCCAACCATGTAGAACGCCTGCTCTGGCAGGTGATCGTATTCACCATCGATAATGCCTTTGAAGGCACGGATGGTATCTTTCAGGGTTACGTATTTACCTTCTGAACCGGTAAAGGTTTCAGCTACGAAGAACGGCTGGGACAGGAAGCGCTGTACTTTACGTGCGCGGGAAACAACCTGCTTGTCTTCTTCAGACAGCTCGTCCATTCCGAGAATGGCGATGATGTCTTTCAGCTCTTTGTAACGCTGCAATACACCCTGTACAGCACGCGCCACATCATAGTGCTCCTGGCCGATCAGGTTCGGATCCAACAGTCGTGAAGTAGAATCCAGCGGATCAACAGCCGGGTAAATACCCTGCTCAGCGATGCCACGGCTCAATACCAGGGTCGCATCCAAGATGCGCAAAAGTCGTTGCCGGCGACGGATCGGTCAAATCATCCGCAGGGACATATACCGCCTGGAATGAAGTGATTGCACCAGTCTTGGTGGTCGTGATGCGTTCCTGCAGCAAGCCCATTTCCAACGCCAGTGTCGGCTGGTAACCTACCGCTGAAGGCATACGGCCCAGCAGTGCAGATACCTCTGTTCCCGCCAGTGTGTAACGGTAGATGTTGTCGATGAACATCAATACGTCATTACCCTGGTCGCGGAATTCTTCAGCGATGGTCAGGCCAGTCAAAGCGACACGTAAACGGTTACCCGGTGGCTCATTCATCTGGCCATAAACCAGTGATACCTTACTGAGCACATCAGCGTCTTTCATCTCGTGGTAGAAGTCATTACCTTCACGGGTGCGTTCGCCCACACCAGCAAACACCGAGAAACCTGAGTGCTCAATAGCGATGTTACGGATCAGTTCCATCAGTGTTACCGTTTTACCAACACCGGCACCACCGAACAGGCCAACTTTACCGCCTCGGGCGATTGGCATGATCAGATCAATAACCTTGATACCGGTTTCAAGCACATCGTTACCACCGGCCTGTTCTTCGTATGTGGGCGGCTTACGGTGAATAGGCATACGTTTGTCTTCACCGATGGGGCCGGCTTCATCAATCGGTCTGCCGAGCACGTCCATGACACGTCCCAGGGTTTTCATACCCACCGGAACGGTGATTGCACCACCGGTATCGGACACTGACAGTCCACGTTTCAAACCATCGGTTGAGCCCAGTGCAATGCAACGCACCACGCCGTCACCGAGTTGTTGCTGAACTTCCAGCACGATATCGGTTCCGTCCACGTTCAATGCGTTGAAAATCCTGGGCATCGAATCACGTGTAAACTCTACGTCTACGACGGCGCCAATAACCTGAACAATTGATCCAGCACTCATTTACTTTAGCTCCTAATATGCCAATGGCCTGCCTTAAACGGCAGCCGCACCACTGACGATTTCTGAAATTTCCTGTGTGATCGCTGCCTGCCGGGCCTTGTTATAAATCAGATTCAGCTCATCGATCAAATCACTTGCGTTGTCTGTGGCGCTCTTCATCGCGATCATGCGTGCAGCATGTTCGGATGCGAGATTTTCCAGCACTCCCTGGAAGATCAGCGCCTCTAAATAACGAACCATCACGCTGTTCAGCAAGGTCTCGGCATCCGGCTCGTAAATGTAGTCCCAGATATCCCGGACTTGCTCATCATCACCCGGTCGCAATGGCAGTAACTGCTCAATAACCGGCTCTTGCACCATGGTATTGATAAAGTTGTTGTGTACCAGGTAAACGCGATCCACCTTCTGTTCACGATATGCTTCCAGCAAGGGTCTGACCGCACCAATCAGGTCTTCGATTTGCGGCCTTTCACCCAATTCACTGGCAACAGCCATGACTTCAACTTTTATATTTTTGAAATAGGCTATGGCCTTTTTGCCCAGTGTAACCAGGGTTATATCCACATCCTTTTTCTGCCATTCACCCATGTCTGCCAGCATTTTCTTGAACAGATTGTTGTTCAGGCCGCCGCACAGGCCACGGTCACTGGAAATGACAATGTAACCAACTTTTTTAACATCCGGATGTTTGATCGTAAACGGATGGCGGTATTCCGGGTTGGCTTTTCCGAGATGGCCGATAACGCGATTCATCATGCGCGCATACGGACGGCTTTCCTTTCATCAATTCCTGCGATTTGCGAATTTTGCTGGCCGAGACCATCTCCAGCGCAGAGGTCACCTTCATGGTGTTCCCTACACTGCGGATCTTTGTGACAATCTCTCTTCCACCTGCCATATTCAGTTTACTCCGCTAGGACCGGCCAATACTCACCAGCTACCTGTGGTTTTGAACTCTTCACAAGCAGCCTTGAGCTGAGCTTCGATGTCGTCATTCCAGTCGCCACCGTTAAGCGTGGCCACCAACTCAGTCTGGGAATTATTCATATAATCAATCAGGGCCGCTTCAAAAGCGCCGATCTTGTGCATATCAATGTCATCCATAAAGCCGCGATCGATTGAGTACAGGGAGACCGCCATATCTGCCACAGACATCGGGCTGTATTGCTGCTTGCTTCATCAATTCGGTAACACGCTGACCGCGTTCCAACTGGGCACGGGTTGCATCATCAAGATCGGAAGCAAACTGTGCGAAAGCCGCTAACTCGCGATACTGGGCCAGGGCCAGACGAATACCGCCACCAAGCTTCTTGATCACCTTGGTCTGCGCGGCACCACCAACACGTGATACGGACAAACCAGCATGTACGGCCGGACGAATACCACCATTAAACAGATCGGTCTCAAGGAAAATCTGACCATCGGTAATGGAGATCACGTTGGTCGGTACGAATGCTGATACGTCACCGGCCTGGGTTTCAATGATCGGCAGTGCCGTCAGGGAACCGGTCTTGCCTTTGACTTCACCATTGGTGAATTTCTCTACGTATTCTTCGTTAACCCGTGCAGCACGCTCAAGCAAACGTGAATGCAGGTAGAAAACATCACCCGGATAAGCCTCACGGCCCGGGCGGACGACGCAGTAACAGGGATACCTGGCGATAAGCCCAGGCCTGCTTGGTCAGATCATCATAAATAATCAGTGCATCTTCACCGCGATCACGGAAATACTCACCCATGGTGCAACCGGCATACGGGTGCCATGTACTGCATGGCCGCAGAATCGGAAGCCGAGGCGTTGACCACGATGGTATGTTCCATGGCGCCATGCGCTTCCAGCGTCTTGACCACGTTGGCCACGGTGGACTGCTTCTGGCCGATGGCCACGTAGATACATTTAATACCGGAACGTACCTGGTTGATGATGGTATCGATGGCGATGGCAGACTTACCAATCTGGCGGTCACCAATGATCAGTTCACGCTGGCCGCGACCGATCGGAACCATGGAGTCAATGGATTTCAGCCCGGTCTGTACCGGCTGATCGACTGATTTACGCCAGATAACACCCGGTGCAACTTTTTCAATCGGTGCGAAGCCATCATTTTCAATCGGCCCCTGACCGTCAATCGGCTCACCCAGGGCATTCACTACCCTGCCCAGCAAACCACGACCGTGGGGAACTTCAAGAATACGCCCGGTACATTTGACCGTATCGCCTTCGGTGATGTGCTCGTAGTCACCCAGAATAACGGTACCAACAGAGTCACGCTCAAGGTTAAGCGCCAGTCCGAAGGTATTGCCGGGGAACTCGATCATCTCACCCTGCATGGCGTCTTCGAGACCGTGTAAGCGGGCGATGCCGTCAGAAATACTGACCACGGTGCCTTCGTTACGGGTTTCAGCTGAAATATTCAGCTCCTCAACGCGTTGCTTGATCAGTTCGCTGATTTCAGATGGATTCAATGTAGTCTGCATTGTCATTTTCCTGTCTGATTGCCCTGTTTTCGGACAATCGGTCTTCTTTCAATTAACTTAATAAGGTATCTAGCTTAGTGATGTTTCCAGTCGCTTCAGACGGCCCAGTAATGAACCGTCGATGACCTGGTCACCAGCATAAATAATGGCACCACCCAGAACATCGGCATCGACCTCGTTGCTCAGGGTTATCTCGCGATCAAACCGCTTGGCCAGGGCTGATCGCATACGCTGGATATCCGCTTCCTGCAGTGCAACTGCAGATACAACCCGCACGTTCAGTCGCTTTTCAGCATCCGCGCGTAGCTGTTCAAACATCCGGGATATCTCGCTACACAATGACAAGCGGTCATTGTCTGCCAGCACACCCATGTAGCCCTGAAAACGGGGATCAACCTCGCCACCCATGGCTTCCACAATAATCTCAATAGCCTTGGAGGCGGTCGAATGCGGGCTTTGCAACCAGCCGGCCATACCTGCATCGGCAGTAACAACTGCGGCTTCGGACAACATGTTATCCCAGGCCGCAAGATTGCAGTCGCTATTGGCAAGCTCGAAAGCAGCTTTCGCGTAGGGCCGTGCCAGTGTTGTCAAGCTGCTCATGTTCAGATCTCAGCGATCAGTTTATCGAGCAATTCGCGATGGGTGTTCTCATCAACTTCCTTTTCGAGGATTTGACGGGCACCCAAAACAGCGAGACTTGCAACCGTAGCCCGCAGCTCTTCGCGTGCCTGGTTAACAGATTGCGTAATTTCAGCTTCACCTGCTGCGACCTGCTTCCTGCGCTCATCGACGGCATCGTCTTTGGCTTGTTCGAGAATCTGGCCGTGGCGTTGATTTGCCTGGTCAACAATTTCGCCGGCTTTGTCGCGCGCTGCCATTATTTGCTTTTCAACTTCCTGGTTCGCGTCCTGAAGCGCTTTTTCAGCGCGGTCGGAAGCGGCCAGGCCGTCAGCAATCTTGGCACGCCGTTCATCCATGGCCTTTAGTATGGGCGGCCAGATAAACTTCATACAAAACCAGACGAACACCATCATGGCGATCGACTGCAGGATCAGAGTGGCATTCATATTCATGCCGTATACCTCATCGTTTCGTGTCTGCTAAAAGGGTTGTCGCCCAAAAAATGTAGGTGCTCGACAACTTATCCGCCCAGAGCGTTTGTCAGCTGACCGATGAACGGGTTTGCGAATGTGAAGAACAACGCAATACCGACACCAATCATGGCAACAGCATCCAGCAGGCCAATGGCCAGGAAGAATTTACCCTGCAACATCGGTGCCAATTCAGGCTGACGTGCAGAACCTTCCAGCAGGCGACCGCCCAGGATACCAACACCAATACCTACACCCAGCGCGCCGAGGCCAATCAGCAATGCTACGGCGATAGCGGTCATACCAATTACAAATTCCATTACTTAACTCCAGTTTCAGTTATGTGCCTAACAAAAAAAACTAACGTATAAAAAACTCCGACATTGCCGCCTAATGGTGGGTCTGAGCCATGCTCAGATACACGATTGACAACATCATGAAAATAAATGCCTGCAGCGTGATGATCAGGATGTGGAACACAGCCCATCCAAAGTGCATCAACTGGCCACCGACGAAAGCCAGACCGCCCACCAGGAACAGTTCAGCCAATAAGAACCAAAGGGTTTTCTTGGTACTCAGTTTACCCTTCAGGTTCATCCACAGCGTGGTGAATACGGTCGCTGTGGCTAATATCCAGAACCAGGCCGGGATGTGCTCGCCGAACAATGAACTAAGGCCGGCACCGACAAAACCGGAACCCGCTGTAAAAATCAGTGCAATCAGGATAAAAATCAACTCGCCGGCATACATGTTGCCGAACAGTCGTAAACCGAGCGATACCGGCTTGGCCAGTAACGATACGATTTCGAGCATAAAATTGAATGCCATCACCAAGGGCCAAACCACTTTTGGCATACCCAGCTGTTTAGGGTTCAGCGGGTTAAATACCAGCTCGGCCATAAAGCCTTTCATACCCTTGGCACGGATGCTGTAGAAAATGATCAGCACGAATACCGCAATCGCCATACCCATCGTCGCGTTCACATCAGTTGTTGGAACAACCTTTTGATAGGGAACGCCGGCGCTGCTCGCTACAAAGGGAAGCCAGTCAACCGGGATCAGATCCATCAGGTTCATGAAGAAGATCCACACGAACAGCGTCAAGGCCAATGGTGCAATCAGGCGACTGGTGCCATGGAAGGAATCCTTCACACTGGTATCGACGAACTCAATGATGGACTCAATTATCGCCTGAAAGTGTGAGGGAACGCCGGAACTGGCTTTTTTTGCAACGCTGCGGAACATGAAGAAAAACGAAAACCCAAGAATCAGGGACCAAACCAGTGTATCCACATGGAATGCCCAGAAACCCATTTCGGCGGCCTCGGCAGCGCCATGGGCTATACCCCAGCTGCCATCGGCGTGCTGGCCGAAAGTCAGGTTCTGCAAATGGTGCTGAATGTATTCGCCTGATGTAGGCGCTTCGCTTCCGCTTGACATGTATTAAACTTCCTAAGAATCAGTCCGTCTTTACCGTTTCTTCCCACTGGGAAGGTGTGTTCAAATCCTAAAAAAACAACCCTGGAAATCAAGCCCTGTAAAGCAAGCCCAGCCGTCCGCTGAAAATTGCCACTACCATACCGGTAAAAAACCATCCGGCTGCAAGGGGTTTGACCCAAACAAAAACCACCACACATATCAGGGCGGTCAAAAATATCTTTGCCACTTCAGCCATCACGGCTGTGCGTAGAAAAGCGGCGCTGTCCGGCCCGAATTTTGGCGTTACGACCAACGCGAAAAACAGGGCTGGAATGAACGCTGCCAGACTCCCAAACATGGATGAATAAGCTGCAACCTGTCCAACCATTAACAAACCACCGGCCAGCAATAGGGACACTATTGACTGAGCTCTTAAACTCCGGCTGATTGTCAGGCCAGGCGACACGATTTCGGGATCCGTCATGCACTCAACCTCATCCCTTGCTTCGTTCATTGGCACTCTGCCATAAAGCAAGCTGCTACCAGCCGACCATTTTAACATTCTGGCGGCTGGCGGAGCAATCCGAATATGCGGTTTTTTATAAGCTTTCTTTTCTTCTCCGCCTAGTCAACCTGTACATCAGTTGTTAACTCGACTTCGGATTTGAGCGAAGCCGTGATAAGGCAAATTTGTTCTGCTTTTTCCAACAGTCGCTGGGCCATCCCGACTTTGGCATCGGTTGGCACGTGTAAAACAGCATGAATATTGAATTTAGTAAAATAGGTAGTGCACGCTCAGGCCGCTCCAGCACACCATCAACCTTGCATTCAAGCGAAGTCCATTCAAACTTGGATGCACGTGCAATGGCGCGGAAACTCAATATAAAACAGTTGGCAACAGTGGCCGACAACATGGTTTCCGGTGACCAGACGCCTTCTGGCCCACCAAACTGTGGCGGGGATGCTGTATCCAGATCCGGCAAGCCTTCGCCGCTTACGATGACATTGCCCTGGTTTCTACCGGTTGCAGTGGCGAGATAATGATGGGGATAAGCTTGCATAATGCGTACCTTTAATTGGTTAAATTAGAAACTGTTAGCATCATAGCGGTAAATTTGGTGCTTGAATTTGACCTTGGTCAATCCATTTAAAGATCGATTCTTTAAGGTCAGTGCCATGGCCCAGGCCAGCCTCTCGACCGGTTCCCGGTCTCACCTTCACCGACCGCCGGGCTACGGGTACCTCCCCCTGAGACACGCTGCAAGCCCGTCCATGGGGCGCTCGGGCGCCGACATCCCTGTCGGCTCACGGTCTCAGGGGGAGGTACCCGCATCCCGGCTTGGTTTTGTGGATTCTTGTAGAAGGCTATCTCCTACGTAAGTCAGTCGGAACTTAAGCCCAGTTGCTCGAGGATTCCTTCGAATTCATCTGTTGAGTTGTAGGCGATCACCATTTTGCCCTTGCCCTTGGCATTGTGCGTTAGCTTCACCCGGGCACAGAGTTTTTCAGACAGTCTGTCCTGCAGGTGTTGGATATCAGGATCAAGTTGTTGTGTTTGTCGAACCGGTGGATTCTTCAGGCGCCGGACCAACCGTTCAGTTTCACGCACGGATAACTGCTTTCTGACCACTTCACGCGCGGCCTGCGCCTGCAGCGATGGTTCAAGAGTTAACAGCGCGCGCGCATGACCCATTTCCAGGTGCCTTGCATCTACAAGCTCGCGAACTTCCTCTGATAATTCCAGTAAACGCAAAAGATTGGAAACTGCGGAGCGTGAACGGCCAACCGCATCGCCGGCTTCCTGGTGGGTCATCTGGAACTCGTCCACCAGCCGTCTTAATGCCGTCGCCTCTTCAATCGGGTTCAGGTCTTCACGCTGGATGTTTTCAACCAGCGCCATTGCAATGGCGATTTCATCAGGTACATCGCGGACAATCGCCGGGATTTTCTCGATACCGGCTATTTGCGCCGCACGCCAGCGTCGTTCCCCTGCTATTAATTCATAGCGATTTTCACCACGTGCACGTACAACCACGGGCTGAATAACACCCTGGTGGCGAATGGACTCCGCCAGTTCTTCCAGCCGGTCTGCATCAAAAATTGAGCGCGGCTGAAACGGTCCGGGACTGATGAGGTCCAGCGGCAAAGATCTTAATGTGTCCTGGCCAGATGACCTGGATGCCGCGCTTTCTACCGCATGCTGCAACGCTGATTTGCTAAGCATAGAACTCAGGTTACGACCAAGGGGGTTCTTTTTTGTGCCATTTACTGATTTTCCAAAACCAACGCAGCATAGTATCAAGCTTAGGCTTAACATTCCTAGTAACTGGTTATGGATTTTTTGCCGGATCTTGCCGATTGTCAAATACTGCATGAACGACTATTTCAATTTTTTCAATTGTGTAGAAAATCGAAAATGGAAATTTTCTTATCAATGCACTTCTAAACCTTCTGTATTTAAAAGAATAAAGTTTTGGGTTTTCCAGGATACGGCTAATTGTTTCCTCCAGGCAATCCAGAAACTCTAACCCCAAACCTTTTCTTTGTTCCTCGTACCAACCCATAGCGATATCAATATCGATTTTTGCCCTTTTGGAATAAAGCAAGTTCACTTGTAGCTATTTTTGAGCTCTTCGTGAACCTGGTGCCATTCAATTGTTTCAGCATCTCC
>PVMK01129297.1_pt1 | contig 39694 bp, 33 predicted proteins | sample 1853481 | NCBI WGS metagenome assembly PVMK01 (sample SAMN08533507, study PRJNA380276) | Marine sediment metagenome, whole genome shotgun sequencing project.
AGAAAAGGGTTGTTGGAATCGATTCATAGGCCCCCGTTATCGGTTAAAGGCTAAATGCCTGAATGAATTAAAGAAATATATTGAAATCAAGTAAATAGTCAAGGGTAATCATGGGGTCAACAGATAGCTGATGGGATTTTTGCAAAGGCGGGAAGGCATTCTGGAAGGTGGGTTATTTGAAGGAATTGCTATCGGCTGCTATCCAAATCTGACAGAAAACAAGTTACGGTAAAGACCATTGGAATACTATTTGTTCGAAGCCTAGGGTATGGCCCCTTCATTGTGACAGCTCTCAAAATGCTGCCGGGTCTTGGTCTATAAACGGTTACCAAACTACCGTTTAATCATTAATGTAAGACAGAAAGAAGTCATTTGCCTATAATCGAGTATTGATGCTATAAGGAACGTCTAAATCATTGCCGCATATATGCGATTGTGCAGCCAGAATTGTACAAAAACTCGTTTAAACTCACAAAAACTAACATGAATATCAATAACTTGCTGAATTAACATAGAAAAAATTAAATCTTCTCTTTGACACGTGGGACCCATCATAGTAATAAATAGTATCTGAATGAAAATCAGGATTCTTCGTTCAGACACTAAACAGGTCAAAATAGATGGGCCAAAGGTTCGGAATGGCTTTTGGCATAGATGTGGGGTCCATCTTGAACGCTTTGATGGACAAAAAAGTCAATCAAAACAAAGGAGGCAGAAGATGAAAACTAGGCGTAATTGCTTTGTATGGCTGTTTGTGGTTCTGGCTTTTGGCCTTGTGACATCGTTGGCAACGGCCGCTGACCCTATCAAGATTGGGCTCATCCAGGGACTGAGTGGCCCCTATGAGATCTACGGAAAGGCCGAAATCACCGGTTTCAAGATGGGGCTGGAATATTTTACAAATGGAACAAACAAGATCAAAGGCAGACCTGTGGAGCTGATAGTTGAAGACACCCAGCTAAAAGCGGCCAGGGCCAAAATGCTCCTCACAAAACTCTACAGCGATGACAAAGTGGATCTGGCAGTAGGACCCACAAGCAGTGGTGTGGCCCTGGCCGTGCTTCCCGTGGCCCAACAATTCAAGAAGATTCTGATTGTTGAACCTGCCGTGGCAGATTCCATTACCGGGAAAAACTGGAACCGTTATATATTTCGAACCGGTCGAAACTCAAGCCAGGATGCCATTTCCAATGCTGTTGCCATATCCAAGCCCGGGGTCAGCATCGCCGCCATCGGACAAGACTATGCCTTTGGCCGTGACGGCATCGCAGCATACAAAAAGGCTGCGGAAAAACTCGGCGCAAAGGTGGTGCATGAGGAATATGCCGATCCAAAAGGCACAGACTTTACGGCCCCGGTCCAAAGGATTATCGAGGCCTTAAAGGATAAACCAGCCCCCAAGTATGTCTGGATTATATGGGCGGGAAAGGGAGGCCCCCTGCCCCAGTTGATGGCTGCCGGCCTTGACAAATATGGCATTGAGATCGCCAGTGGAGGGAATGTCCTGGCCGCTCTCAAGTTGATGAAGCCGCTCAAGGGAATGAAGGGCTCGATTTATTATTACTATGAAAACCCCAAGAATCCCGTGAACGACTGGCTGGTGAAAGAACACTACAAACGCTTTAACGGGCCGCCGGATTTCTTTACCTGCGGGGGCTTTGCTGCGGCGGGCGCCGTGGTGGAAGCCATCAAGCGGTCAGGGGGAAAGACGGACACCGAGACCCTGATCACCACCATGGAGGGGATGGAGTTTATGACCCCCAAGGGCAAGATGAAGTTCCGAAAAGAGGACCATCAGGCACTTCAGTCCATGTTCGCCTTTGAACTGGACGTAAAACCCGATGTTGAGTGGGCCATTCCCGTGCTCACAAAAGAATTGTCAATGGAAGAGACGGCCCCGCCAATTATGAACAAGAGGTAAGTGGGAACTCACTGATTGCAGACCCACACAGACGTCAAGTCCTTGTGGGTCTGCAGACCACACAACAACTCTGTCTAAACAGCTTTTTTTGGACAATGGCTGCAACTTCTCAATAACTCCAGAAGAAATAATCGAACTTCTGGAGTGGGGTTCGGGTGTTTCTTTAAGGCGCGCTCTCAAATGGGATCTACTTCTCACTTTCGCAGTGGCTGATATTTGAGGTTTTCTCCCAATGAACCCTTATTGACTTCTCCATGCTTTCGTCAAAACCTCAAATATCAGCCACGCTACGACGACCGGTTTAGAGAGCGCCTTAAAGAAACACCTGAACCACGCGGTACCCGAGCCTATTGAGAACTTACCAATGATTTAACGTAAATCCTTATTCCACCATTTCTAGCCCGCGTTCAAAACCCGCATAGAGATCAAACATGGATCAAAGATGATTGAGAAAAACGCGGGTCTCATCATAGAGACCAAAGATCTGACCATACGATTTGGAGGACATGTGGCCGTGGACCACGTGAATCTCCAGGTCGAGCCCTTTGTCCTAAAGTCCATTATTGGACCAAACGGGGCAGGAAAGACCACTCTGTTCAACCTCATGACCGGCCAATACAGACCAAACGAAGGGAAGGTCCTCTTCAAGGGAAAGGATATCACCCGTCTGAGCGCCGTACAGAGGACTCATCTGGGCATGGGCCGATCTTTTCAACTCACCAACATTTTCCCTATCCTGACGGTCCTTGAAAACGTTCGTGTTGCCATCCAGTCCCGCAAGGGAATTGGTTTGAACTTCTGGCGAAACTATCTCCATTTTTCAGGGTTGGAAGACGAGGCCTATTCCATCTTGAAAGACGTCCTCCTGGATAAAAAATGGGCCGTACCTGCAAGTTCTTTGACCCATGGAGAACAGCGGAAACTCGAAATCGCCATACTCCTTGCCCTTGACCCGGAGGTCCTGTTTTTAGACGAACCCACTGCCGGTATGTCTCAAGAGGAAGTTCCGGCCATTCTGGAGATACTTCAGCGGATAAAGGACGGTAAGGATCGGACCATGCTTCTGGTGGAGCATAAAATGGACATGATTATGACCCTATCGGATGCTATCGCAGTCCTTCAGGAGGGGAAACTGATTGCCGATGGCGATCCCGAGGAGATCCGCAAAAACAAGGCGGTTCAAGAGGCCTATCTAGGTGGGGGAACGCGGCGTGAATAAGACCATTTTACAGGTCGAAGAGGTCCACACGTTTATTGGCCAACACCATATCCTTCAAGGGATTTCTTTTGACGCAAAGGCAGATGCCGTAACAGTCCTTATTGGCCGTAACGGGGCGGGCAAGAGCACTGCGCTAAAAACGGTAATAGGCCTCACCCCTTCCTCAGAGGGGAGAATTATCTATAAAGGTAGGGAGATCCAGAAAAACAGGCCATACGAAATCGCCCGAATGGGGATTGGCTTTGTCCCGGAAGACATGGGAATCTTTACCGAACTCACCGTAGAAGAAAACATGCGGGTGGCCATTCTTATAGAAGATACTGCTACGACCCGAAGATTGGAGAGGGCCTTAGAAATGTTTGCCGATCTCAGAAAATTCTGGAAGGCCAAAGCCGGAAACCTGAGCGGTGGACAAAAACAGATGCTCGCCATAGCCAGGGCCATAGTAAACGACACATCACTGCTCCTTATTGATGAACCTTCAAAGGGCCTCGCACCCATAATTGTGGATGCCGTCATCGAGGCCATCAATCGGATCAAAGAACACAGTGTCGTCGTCCTGGTGGAACAAAATTTCTACATGGCCAGCTCGGTAGGAGACTATTTCTTTATCCTGGATGACGGGATGACTGTCCACAGTGGCCATATGGAAGTATTGATCCGGGATGAGGAATTAAAGAGCAGATATCTCGGTATCTCCAAAGTTGAAGATTAGAATCGAGGAAAAACAGGAGTAACCTCAAATGGCCGAGTCCATGTTAAGACGTTGGAACCAGGAACTTACCATAGCAGGTGCAATTGTTCTCCTTCTCCTCCCCCTCATCGGGATACAACCAAAAACCTACCTTACACTCACAATCGCAGGCCTTGCCATGGGGATGCTTCTCTTTCTTGTGGCTTCAGGCGTAAGCATCATATTCGGATTGATGGATGTCCTCAACTTTGCCCACGGCGCCCTGTTTGCGTGGGGGGCCTATGTGGGTTTCAGCGTCTTCAAATATTTGATGAAATGGGTAGTCGTCAATTCGGTTCTTAAGAATCTGGCGATCTTTTCCATAGCCATTGTTGCCGCCATGTTAGCGGTTGCCCTTGTGGGGATTCTCCTCGAACGGGTGCTCATGCGCCGTGTATACGGAAACCATTTGTTTCAAATTCTCATCACCTTTGGCGCAACCATCGTTCTTGTGGAACTTATCCGCGTCTTCTGGGGGCCTAACGATGAAGTAATGACCGTACCCCTCACATTTGCGGGAAGTTGGAACATCATGGATGTCATCGTTTACAGATACCGTGTCATATGCATCGTAATGGGTCTTATCGTGTATGGTGTGCTCCAACTCATACTCAAAAAGACAAAACTTGGGACCATCGTTCGAGCCGGGGTAGAGAACAAGGACATGGTCCAGGCCATGGGACACAACATCCATCTGCTTTTCACAGGGGTCTTTGCCGTGGGTGCAGGGCTGGCCGGCCTGGGAGGGCTGGCAATGTCTCTATTTAGTCTGCAGGTGTATCCGGACATGGGAAGCACATACCTCCTCTTCGCATTTATAGTGGTCATCATTGGGGGCCTCGGGAGCGTGACCGGGTCTTTGGTGGGGGCACTTATTGTTGGACTCGCTTATAACTATGTGGCGTACCTTTTGCCTTGGGCCGCAGCCGGTGTCAACATCCTGATTATGATCATCATCCTTCTCATTCGGCCAACTGGGCTTTTTGCAGCAGGAAAGTAACGAGGCATCTTTATGGCAGAACCAACCCCGGTTCAAATCTTTCGTGAGGAGGAAAAACAGAGACAATACAGGAGTGGGAGCTTTGTTCTCAAGGTCTGTCTCTTGATCCTTTTCATGGTGGTGCCCTTTTTGTTCCCCTCGTTCAAGACAGTTGATCTGGCCATGCAGATCGTCATCTTTGCTGCGCTGGTGGCCAGTTTTGACATCCTTCTCGGGTATACCGGGATACTCTCCTTTGGCCACGGCATGTTCTTTGGGATAGGCGCCTACTGCGTAGCCTTTCTTATTGGCAAGTATGGTATACCTTCTTATGCCAATCTGGTCCTGGGATTTCTTATTGCCGCGGTCGTCTCCGCTGCCCTGGCCCTGCTTATCAGCTTTCTCACCCTTCGAGTCAAAGCCATTTTTTTCGCCATGATCACACTGGCCATTGCAGAGTTGGCCATAATCCTCGCCACCAAGCTCACCGGTCTCACAGGGGGGGAAGATGGAATAAGCCTGAACACGCCCGGGGTGTTTGCGGTATCATTTAATATGGGAAATTTTATGGGGATCGAGATTACAGGGAGGATTCTAACCTATTATTTTATCCTTTTTTCCTGTATCGGGCTTTTTTTGTTAATGCTGCGATTCACTCAGTCTCCCTTAGGTCGCGTCCTGCAGTCCATTCGGGACAACGCCCAGCGTGCAGAGGCCCTCGGTTACAACACCTTCACTTACCAGAGTATCTCAATTACCTTTGGCTGCATAATGGCCGCCCTCATCGGAGGTCTATATGCCATGTGGGTGGGGTATGTGAATCCTGAGTCGAGCCTTGGCGTCTTGACGATTATGCTCGATGTTCTCCTCATGGTTATCATAGGGGGGATGGGAACATTATACGGGGGGATCATAGGCGCCGCGTTCCTTAAAATAACACAGACCTTCCTGCCCGACCTTCAGCATCTGGCAAAGGATCTTTTTCCAAACACCGAACTGCTTCACAATGTGCTGGAACGATGGCTGCTCCTTTTCGGGATACTCTTTATTCTGGTGGTTATCTTTTTTCCAAAAGGCGTCATCGGGTCTGTGAAGGAACGCCTCTCACAACGGAAGACAGCCAAGTCGGGGCAGAATTAACAAACTATTCCGGGAAAACCTTTTTAATAAAAAAACAGGAGGATTGTTTGTAATGACCGAACCGATCATGAAAAGGGTCAACGGTGATGGGGTTGAGATTCAACTGGCCGAATGGGAAGGAGAAGGGAAGACCGTCCTTTGTGTCCACGGCCTAACCGCCAATTGCCGGTGCTGGGATGTTTTAGCCAAAGCCATCACCCCGGCGAACCGGATGATAGCAATGGATCTCAGGGGGAGAGGCCTTTCCGGGAAGCCCGCCACCGGATACTCCATTGAACATCACTGCCGGGATATCCTGGCCGTTCTGGACAATCTGGGGCTTGAACGGGCCGTGATCATGGGGCACTCCCTCGGGGCATTTATTTCTCTGATTTTTGCTGCCCGGTATCCGGAGCGCGTTGATCGCCTCATCCTTGTGGACGGTGGAGGCAAATTATCCGAGACACAAAGGGAAAAGGTCTTTGCCGGTATCAAGCCCTCACTGGACCGACTGGGGAAGGTCTTTCCGTCCTTTGAGGATTATCTCGCCCTTATGAAAGGAGCTCCCTTTCTCAAACCATGGACATCTGCCCTGGACACCTACTATGAATACGAGATAGAGGCGGTCAAAGACGGTATTTGTTCAAGAATCAAACCCGAGCACATCCAAGAAGAAGCCCTCAATCTGGCAAAAGTTGACGTGTCTCAATTCTACAAAAAGATTGTCTGCCCGGTCCTCATCCTCCGGGCCACTGAGGGGCTGCTTGCCCCGGATGATATTTTGCTCCCCGAAGAAGTGGTTAAAAAGATGGTGAACGAAATCCCAAATGCCCGCCGTGTGGACCTGGAAGGTACCAACCACTATTTCATCGTCTTTCAATCCAACGCGACCAGGGACCAGGCAATAATGGCGTTTCTAAAAGAATAAGTGTGACAGTTGATAAGAATCCCATAAACGTAAAAATATCTTCCGGAGCGAGCCCTAAGGTGTGCAAAATATTGATCGTCTATCATTCCCAATCCGGAAACACCCAGAGGATGGCTGAAAGTGTGGCAAGAGGCGCTGCGGCCATAACAAATGTCAGTGTCACGCTCAAAAGGGCACCTGAGGCGACCCTTGAGGATCTGTTGGAATGTGACGGGCTGGCAATCGGTTCTCCAGAATATTTTGGATACATGGCGGGGCTGGTAAAAGACTTTTTTGACCGGACGTATAATGAAGCACGTGAAAGAAAGGAGATCTTCAAAAAGCCTTATGTGGTTTTTGTCAGCGCCGGAAATGACGGAACCGGCGCCCTAAGCCACATTGAACGAATTGCCATGGGTTATCAGTTCAAGAAAGTCTACGCCCCCGTCATTGCCAAGGGTACGATCAACCAGGAGATATTGGAGAAATGTGAAGAACTGGGCGGGACCATCGCCGCAGGCTGTGAAGCGGGGATCTATTAGACCCCCAAAGGCCTAAATCGCTGCGGCAATTGCCTCACCCAGTTCCACGGTCGAAGCCTTGCCACCCATATCGGGGGTTCGGAGGGCAGGGTCCTGGAGCACCCTTTCGATGGCACGCTCCACGCTCAAAGCCGCCTCCGGATGCCCCAGATGATCCAGCATCATAGCGCCTGACCACACCTGGGCAATGGGGTTGGCAATCCCGCGGCCTGCAATATCCGGGGCCGAGCCATGAACCGGTTCAAACATGGACGGGTACTCCCGCGTCGGGTTGATATTGGCCGAGGGCGCGATACCGATGGTCCCTGCAACGGCAGGCCCCAGATCCGAGAGGATGTCCCCAAAAAGATTGCTTCCCACCACAACGTCAAACCAGTCTGGATGAAGGACAAAATTGGCGGTCAGTATGTCGATGTGATACTGGTCAATCCGAACATCCGGATACGCCCCTGCCATGGCGGCAAAACGTTCATCCCAATAGGGCATGGTGTGCATGATCCCGTTTGACTTGGTGGCAGAGGTGAGGTGCCTGGCTTTACGGTTTTGGGCCAAATCAAATGCAAAACGCAGGACCCTGTCCACACCTCTTCGCGTAAACACTGACTCCTGCATCACCATTTCAGCTTCGGTTCCGGAATAAAGACGTCCACCGATCTCGGAATACTCTCCCTCATTGTTTTCACGAACTACGATAAAATCGATGTCCTCCGGTTTCCGATCCCGCAACGGGGAAGCCATCCCCTTTATCATCCGTACGGGACGAAGATTGATATATTGTTGCATCTGTCTGCGGATGGGCAATAACAGCCCCCACAGGGAGACGTGATCCGGCACATTTGGATATCCAACGGCGCCTAAAAAGATGGCGTCATAGGACTTGAGCTGTTCGATACCATCTTCAGGCATCATGGCCCCCGTACTTGCATAGGTCTCGCAACTCCACGGGAAGGTATCCCACACAAACCCGATGTCGTGTTTCCGGCTAACGGCCTCGAGCACCCGGATCCCTTCGGGCACCACTTCCTTTCCAATACCATCTCCTGGGATCACGGCAATTCGGTAATTCGCTTGGATGGATTTTGATCCGTCACTGGTCATCTTTGGACTCCTGTCTGATCTTGAGGGTCGGGTCGGTTGTCAACCCCAGGACACATCTCTCTGCCTGGGAACCTGACTTCACCAAAGCGAGTCCCCAGTCTCTTTGTATTCATCCCCGTTTTCCTGGTTCAGGAGGATTTACTGATTCGGAAGGATGATATTTTCATTTCCAGGTCATCCCCGACGGGCAATTCATATCACTATTGAAAAGCCGCCATCCACGGGAAGGGCGACACCGGTTACAAAATCCGAAGCAGGGGCCGCCAAAAAGACGGCCGTACCTGCCAGGTCATCCGGCTCACCCCAGCGACCGGCTGCGGTTCGACTCAGAACACGTTCGTTCAAACCGGGCAGATCTTTTCTTGCCTGTCTCGTCAGATCCGTATCGATCCACCCCGGCAGAATCGCGTTTACCTGGATGTTATCAGGTGCCCAGGCGGCTGCCAGGCTTCGGGTCAGCTGAACAATTCCCCCCTTGCTCGTCCCATAAGCGGCAAGCTTCGCGCCGCCAAAAATAGATGTCATGGATCCAATGTTTATGATCTTTCCGCCGCCTGCCAATTTCATGGCAGGGTGAACCGCCTGGCAACACAGAAACGGGCTGCGAAGGTTGACCTCAATCACTTCATCCCATTCCGATGAGACATAATCCTGGGGCATTTTGCGGATGTTAATGCCGGCATTATTTACCAGAATGTCGATTCTCCCAAAGGTATCGACTGCCTGTGCTGCCATTTTTTTGATCGCATCCTCTTGCCGAATGTCCAGTTGTATCTCCAAAACTCGGACGTCAAATGAATCCTTGATCTCAGAGGCTGCCTTTTCCGTCTTTGACGGGTTGCGGGCCGCGATGACAATATCAGCTCCCGCCGCCGCAAATCCCCTGGCAATCCCTTTACCGATTCCGCCATTGCCACCTGTGACGATGGCCACCTTACCCTTCAAATCGAATATTTTTTGCATGGCTCTTTTCTATCCTCACGCTATGGGTTTACAAAAACTTGTTTCTAATGATCGGGAGTTTATGGAAATTGGGAAAGTGTGTCAATCATGAAACTGTCCGAACACTCAATAATTCCGGGCACTGCGGGCTTTGACCACACTTAGGGTTTGCGAAAAAATAACTTCGCAGAATTGGCGCCCGGATTTGGGTCAAATTCGGGTCAGGTTTGTAATTGGCTGGAATCAGAAATATTTTTTGGTACCGCAAAATCAGACGACACCACCTTCATCTTCCCCTTCATCTTCTATATTGCCCCCCAACGACAGGAGGTTATGCACATCATCAAGAATGGCATAGCCGCAGGGGACCAGAAGAAGTGTAATTCCGGTGGCAAAGAGCACCCCAAACCCCAAACTCACGGCCATGGGAATCAAAAACTGGGCCTGCAGGCTTTTCTCAAGGAGCATGGGCGTAAGCCCCGCAAAGGTGGTCAAAGAGGTCAGGATAATGGGTCGAAAACGAAGTCTGCCCGCCCTGGTCACTGCTTCCCGGGCGTCCGCCCCTTCCCGACGAATCCGATTGGTGGTATAAATCAATACTAGTGAATCATTGACCACAACCCCTGCAAGCCCCACGATTCCAAAAAGGCTCAGAAGGCTGAGATTCAGCCCCATGATGAAATGTCCGGCCATGGCCCCTACCATTCCAAAGGGGATGGCCAACATGACAATAATAGGCTGAGAAAATGACTTAAAGGGGATGGCCAGCAGCGCGTAGATGCAGAAAAGCGCAATCCCAAACCCCCCGATCACATCGGACATGGACTCCTTCTGTTCTTTACCCTCCCCTTCGATGGTATATCTCAAACCGGGGTATTTATATTTCAATCGGGGCAAGATCCGTGTCTCAAGGTCTATCCTCACTTCGTTTGCATTGGCGATGGATTCATCCACATCTGCCGTGACCTTGACCACTCGAAGACGCTGGGCCCGCTCGATGGACGAATATCCCCGCTCCATTTTCACCTGGGCCACATGGACAAAGGGCACCTCTTTCCCATCCGACGTCCGGATACGCATTTCTTTGACATGGTTCAGAGACTTTCGCTCCTTTTCCGGATATCTCACCAGGACCTTTACTTCATCCTTATCCCGCTGAAACCGAAGGGCCTCGGCCCCGTAAAAGGCATGACGCACCTGCTGTGCCAGATCATTGAGGGTCAAACCAAGGCTTCTTGCGGCGGGTTTCAATTTTAGCTGCATTTCTTCCTTTCCGGGAAGGAAGCTGTCGCTCACATCAAATATACCGGGATATTTTTTGAGTTCCTCTTTTAGATCGTCTGCAGCAACCAGAAGCTGCTCCTGATCACCCAGGGAGAGGTGAACCTCCACTGCATTACCCGCACTGAAAAGTTCGCTCTGAAAGGTGATTGATTCGGCCTCTGGTATAATCCCTGATTTTTTTCGCCACATTTTTGCCAGTTCAATGGAGCTGATATCCCGCTTTTCTCCCTCCAGAAGCTGAATAAAAACCTGAGCAAGGTGTCCCCCAAGCTGTGGTGACCCTCTGTTTGGTCCGACCCCACCCGCGTGTATCCCCACCAGCGAAACAGTGTGTTCAAGAAGGGGGGGCGACCCATTTGGTCGTTTTTTCTCCATCTCATCAAGCGCTTCTTTGGCCGCTCGTTCCAGGTGGTTCACGACGGCCACGGTCCGGGATACAGGCGTACCGGCAGGCATGGTGAGAGAGCAAATCAGGACATCACTTTCCACTTTTGGAAAAAAAGTAAACTTGATCCAACCGCCCCGCCACAAACCAATGGACACCAGGAGCACTGCAATACCCAAAGCAACGGTAGCGTACCGCCACTTCACACAGAAATCCGCGAGTCTTCCATAGGGGTTGTTAATAAACCACCTGAGCCCCCTGGCCACCAGTTTTTCGCGCGGCTCCTTCGTAACATGTTTTGTCTTCCTCCTTTTGCTGCGGTTTAGATGCGCCGGCAGAATCAACAGAGACTCCACCAGAGATCCAAACAGCACCAGGATCACGACAATGGGGAGATTTCGCATAATCTTCCCCATAATCCCGCCCCCCATCAAGAGCGGCCAAAATGCAACCACGGTGGTCAGGACCGCAAAAATAACCGGTCTACCCACCGCCACGGTCCCATTCACGGCCCCCTGGAGCGGCCGCATTCCCTCTTCATATTCACGAAAGACATTTTCCCCTACGATAATGGCATCATCCACCACAATCCCCAGCACCATTATAAAGCCAAACAGGGAAATCATATTGATGGAAACGTCAAATTGGGGGAGCACCCACAACCCGGCGAGAAAGGAGATGGGGATGCCCAGGGTCACCCAAAAGGCAAGCTTTAAGTCCAAAAAAAGCCCCAGGAGAATACCCACCAGGATCAGACCGAACCCCATGTTTTTTAACAAAAGGCTAATACGGCTCTTGAGGATAATGGACATGTCCTGATATATGCCGATGTCAATCCCGGCCGGCAGGGAAGGTCTGATCGTTTCCGCATACTTTTTGACGGATTCAGCAACTTTTAATGCATTCTGGTCGGCAACTCTGAACACCTGGATCACGGCCGCAGGCTTTCCCTGAAACCTGGCCGTCAGATCAATATCCTCAAATCCGTCGCTCAGATCAGCAATTTGTCCAACCGTCACCTTTGTGCCGTCCGGGCGCGTAATAACAGGGATATCCCGGTAATCGGATGCGTAATAGCGCCGCCCTTTTGTGCGGATAAGAATTTCTCCGGCCTCTGTCTTCACACGGCCTGCCGGAAGGTCCAGACTTCCTCTCCGAACGGCCTCTGCCACCTTTCCCAGTGTCAGCCCGTGTTTTCTCAAGGTCTGTTCTGAGATCTCTATGTGGACTTCGCCTCTCCGCACCCCGAAGAGGTCTGCCTGTGTTATGCCGGGAAGGTTGGTAATCTCATCCCTGATGGTTTCCGCCAGGTGTTTGATGGTGGCCTCCGGTACATCCCCGTAAACAGCCAGACTGATCACCTGGTTCCGCCGGGTGATCTCCCTGACAATGGGTTTTTCGGCCTCGTTTGGAAAGGTGGTGATACTGTCTACCTCTGCCTTTACCTCATCAAGCAGTTTTTTTAGCTCCCACCCCTTCATCACCTCTATGATCACGGTGCCGAAACCTTCCCGTGCAGATGAATCGATCCTCTTGATTCCAGCCAACCCTGCCACCTTTTCCTCGATTCGCCGGATGATGGATTCCTCCACTTCGGCCGGGGACGCACCGGGGTATTCCGTGGTCACGGTAACACGGTCCAAAGAGAATTCGGGCATTACCTCGACCTTCATGGTCAAACCCGTTGAAACGCCCGCCAGCATCAGAAACAGCATAAGCAGGTTGGCAGCAACGTGGTTTTCAGCAAACCATCGGACAATTCCCTTCATTACTCTTTTTTACTCCCTTCCATGATAGGCCGAACAGCCATACCGTTGGTGACCGTCCTGAGAGGAGATATCACCACCCGGTCTCCATCTTTGAGTCCTGCCCTGATCTGCACACTCTCGCCCTCAATCCTGGCAACCCAGACCTTTCGATAATAAAGCCGGTCGTCCGTGTCCACCACCCAGACCACATTTCCCTTGTGCAATGCGCTCCGGGGTATAACAGCGATATCCGGGATAGTACGTCCCTGAATTTCAACCGAAACAAAAAGCCCCACCGCCAACGGCGGCTTATCGGCATAGGGTTTCTTGACACGAACCACCACGTTTATCATCCGTGTCCGTTCATCCACCTTACCTTCGGCTCTCACCACACGGCCTTCCCAGGTTCGATCTCTGCCCGCTATTCGAGCCCGGATCATCGTCGGGGCGCCAGGCCCCTTGCCCGGGGTAAATCCGGGGACATGAAACCACTCAAGGCTATCGTCCTCCAAAGGCACGACAATCTCTGCGGAATTAGTGGAAAAAAGTGTGGCCAGTTCCTCACCGGGCCTGACGTACTGGCCCAGATCCACATCCTCTTTTTCCACCCTGCCATCAAAGGGCGCTTTTAGCTTGGTCCGCTCAAGGTACAAAAGTGCTTTTTTAAGATCTGCCCGGTCCGCGGCCAACCTGGCCTTTGCTGCATCCAGCTGCGGCTCCTTTGCTACCAGGGGCGGAGGAGCACTTTCCTTTTCATCGCCATCATTATGAAGATTGTACCATTCCTCCTTGGCAGCCTCCGCCTCCTCTTCCGCCAGACGAAGCAGACTCTCTGCATTTTTTACTTTAGACTTTGCCAGGGTCACCGCCAGCTGATAGTCTTCAGGTTCAATACGCAGCAGGAGAGCCCCCTTTTCAAACGCTCCCCCGTTGATCAAAGAAGGAGAGGTAAAAACCACCTTGCCGTCTACCTGGGGGACCAGATCAATTTCCTTTACCGGTTTCACGGTGCCCTCCCCCATGATGACCACGGGCTGTGAAGCGGTCCTGACCTCTATGGTCCTCACTCTGGGTAACGGTGCTGTGATTTTTCGTTTTTCAAGCTGGGGCTTGCTTTCGGTCAGTTTGATCATGCCCAGAGCGCCCAGTGCTATCAAACCCAGCGTCAGAACAACCTGAATAATTCTTTTTTCTGTCCTGGTCATGTCTTCTCGCTCAACCTCAAAATAGTTTAATCCTCAAAGGTTTCTCAAACAAATTTGAGAAATTCGTGTGAAAAATGAGTGATTTCTCAATAAGTCCGGGAGAAATAATAGGGGTTCCTGAGTGGGGTTCGGGTGTTTCTCTCCGGCGTTCTCTCAAAATGGATTTACTTCTCACTTTCGCAGTGGCTGATATTTGGGGTTTTCTCCTAATGACCCCTATTGGCTTCTCCATGCTTTCGTCAAAACCCCAAATTTCAGCCACGCTACGACGACTGGTTTAGAGAGCGCCGGAAAGAAATACCCGAACCCCAAGATGCCCTAATCTTATTGAGAACTTACAAAAATGATGGTCACAAGCCACGAGTCCCGGCGTTATTGGGAACCTTTTAGGTTCAAAGAAAGCAGTTCAACCGTTTTGGAAAAACCGGTCAGCGCTAAGAAATCACCAGATGGTGTAAGACGCTGCTCCCTTGGTCTCCTTTCCGGTTACGGGGGACAGTTTTGCCCAGCCTCCTCCCAGGGACCGGTGAAGGGCAACGCGGTTACTGAGGATGGCAAAATCCACAAGCACCAAATCATCTTCGGCCTTGAATCTTGTCTGCTGGGAGTTGAGCACGGTCAGATAATCCACCAGTCCCCGGTCGTACCGGGCCTCTGCCACCCGTTGCGTGGCCCGGGATTCCACAAGAAACCTCATGACCTCCTGCCGTCGTTCTAGTTGTTCCTTTCGGGTCAGAAGGGCCCTTTCCACTTCCGACAGAGCCGCCAGGATTGTCTTTGTGTACTCCGCCACCCCCTGTTTATATCTCGCTTCCGCGGCCCGTTGCCCGGCCTTCAGTTTGCCCGCATCAAACAGGGGCTGGACCATACCGGCGGCCAGACTCCAGACAATATCCGGGGTAAATAGGCCGCCCAGCTCACTGCTGGAATAACCGTAACTGCCCGTGAGGCTGATACTCGGGAAACGGCTGGCCTTCCGGACCCCCACCTGGGCGTTCAATGCCTTTAACCGGGCCTCCGCGGCCCGGATATCGGGTCTTCGAAGCAACAATTCGCTTGGCAGACCCGGTGGGACCGGTGCGAGTTGTCTGTAATAATCTTCGGGTTGCGATCTCGGCGGGTGGGTTTTGGGGTACTTCCCCAACAGTACTGCCAGGGCCTGCTGGGTAGAACCCAGTTCCTGACGAAGCAAAGGCAGATTGCCCATGGCCTGTGCCAGCGTGCGGCGGGCCTGTCTCAAATCCAGAACCGAACTGAGCCCCCGTTTGTAACGTCGGTCCACAAACTTGACACTGTTTCGGTAGTTTACAAGGCTTTCCTCGGTGATCTGAATCCTTCTTTCAAGGGATTCCATCCGAAGGTAAAGGGTTATGGCCTCTGCCACCAGGCTTTGGGCCACCGTCCATCGGGTTTCCTCCTCCCGTAAAAGTTCCGCCCGTGAAGCCTCTTCCGCCCTTGCCAGCTTACCCCACAGATCCAGTTCAAAAACCGCGGGCAGCGAAAAATTGTAGCTGTCAACCATGCCTCCGAATGTGGTTCCCGGCCCGACCGTGGCTGACGGCCCTTTTTGTCGCTTGCCCTGGGCCTGAAAGCTGAGAGAAGGAAAGCGATCCGCCCTTATTTGAATAACCTGGTACTTTAGCTCAAGGATCCTGGCAGACGCCACCCGGATGTCCAGGTTATGTTTTAGAACGCCCTCGACCACCCGGTCCAACTCCGGATCACCAAAGTCCTCCCACCAATGATCCTCGTGATCGGGTTTCTTGGTTTTTCCAGGGGCGTGCTGGAAGGCTTTGGGTTCCTTAATTCCCACATCCGGCTTCTTAAAATCAGGACCGAGCTTGAGGCACCCGCCTTCCAAAAAAGAGACAAACATGACCAGACCGAGAAGGATAAAGAGGCGGTTCATCCCACACCTTCCTCGCTATCCAGTGGCAGCCCTGTAAGTGAAAACTGAACAATATGATCCACCAGCCTGTCCTTAAAGGTATCGTCATATTCTTCCCCTGTGACACGCATGACCGGCGCCCTGGCAAAATTAAAATATGTCACCATTGAAAAAACCGTGATGATGTTGAGCATCAGACGATCCTTTTGGATCCCCTCGGTCATAAAGGGACCAAGCAACCCAGCCAACTCTCCGAAAAAAGGGACCATTACCTCCTCCACGAGCATGTCGAGCGCAAGACTCGGTCTGATCATTTCCCGTATCATGAGCTGAGCGTGTCGTACTCGCTCCTCATCTGTAAAAGGTCCCTTCAGGAAGGCATTGGCCAAGGCGCGGATGATGTCATTGGGTGTCTTGGCATCCCGGGCTGACGTGGCGCTTTTAAAAGCTGCCATAATTTTTGAGGCACGCGGCACCCACCTTTCCTTAAAGATTTCAAGATACAGCTTCTGTTTGTTACCAAAGTGGTAATTCACCGCAGCCAGATTGCAGTTGGCGGCATTGGTGATTTCCCGAACCGTTACTGCGTGAAAACCCTTATCCGCAAACAGGACCTCGGCCTCATCCAGTATTCGTTCCTTTGAAATATGACTTTTCGCTGATTTTGGCATTGTGTCCATCCCTATACATGAGTTCAAACGATTGTATCAAACAATTGTTTTAATATCAACAACATTTTTGCATTTGACGATCTCGCTTGAATCCTTCCGGGGCGCCATGATATAAACCTCCACATTATCAAAACAGACTTGAGGGGTGAGAAAACATGTCAACCGCTTTGGAAAAGATGGCGCACAACGTTCAAAACGCACCCGCCGTCCTTAAAGAGATCAAGACCCGCACATCACGCGACATGATGGGATTTTTCTTCCCGGTGGTCCCTGAGGAACTCATATATGCGGCCGGACTGCATCCCTTTCAGATATATCCCCACTTTCATGAGACAATAACCGAGGCGGACGCCCATCTCCAGCTCTACCTCTGTTCTTATGTAAGAGCGACTTGGGACCAGATACTTAAGGGCAGGTATTCCTTCCTGGATGGCATCATAATCCCCCGGACCTGCGAGGCGGTCACGTTTCTCTACCAGACATGGAAGAGACACAATCCGTTTCGGTTTATCGACTACCTGAATGTGCCGTGGAAAAAAAGCGCCAATACAATTCATTTTTTCGCCAAGGAGCTAAAAAGGGTCAAAAAAAATCTTGAGACATTTACGGGAAAAGAAATTTCACGAGACGTGCTAAATGAAACGATAGCCCTCTACAACGCACACAGGGCCCTTTTAAAAAAGGTCTATGAGTTGAGAAAGGCCAAGTCACCGCCCCTTTCCGGGTTGGCGGCATTCAACATGGTAATGTCAGGATTTATCCTTGACAAGAGAGAGCACATACAACTCGTGGAGCAGCTTTTGACCGAGATTGTTCAAACAACTCCATTGCCAAAACCGGGTGTCAGGCTCCTTGTCTCGGGGGGGTGCGTGATTGATACAAAGCTATGGGAAATGATCGAGTCTTGCGGTGGCTCCATTGTTGCCGATGATGTCATCAACGGCTCGAGGTCATTTTGGCATGTTGTTAAAGAGGATAAGGACCCTCTTGAATCCCTGGCAAGGGCCTATGCCACAGTCCCCTGTGCGTTTAATACATCCATAGGCGAAAGATATGAGTTTATTTCTGAACTGATAACCGAATACAAGGTCGATGGCATTATATTTGCCATCAACAAAAACTGTGAGGCCGAGGAATTCGATTACCCGGAATTGGATAAAAGGATCCGGGAGAAACTCAAGATACCCACGCTTCTTATCGAAACCGATTACCTGATTAACATGGAACCGGTACGAACAAGGGTCGAGGCATTCATAGAGATCTTGACACCCGAGGGGGTATAGGGAAATGGCAGAAAGAAAAAAAAGAGAACGCCCGGCCTTTAACAAAGATGTTGCGGCAGCCATTAGCAGCCACTACAACAATGTCCAAACGAAAAAGCCCCTGGCATATGCCCTTATGTCCTCAAACCCCCTTATTGAGGTGGCGTATGCCGCCGGCATCCAGCCCGCATTCCCGGAAAACTACGCTTGTGTGTGCGCCGCCAGACACGTGTCAAAGGAATACTGTGGAAAGGCGGAGACTCACAGGTATGCACAGGACCTATGCTCCTATTGCAAAAACAACCTGGGCTATCTTTACAGTGCCGACAAAAATCCTCCTATGGGGGGCATCGGGGAGCCGGATCTGCTGCTTATGACCAGCAGCGCCTGCACACACTATTTCAAATGGTGGGATCTCCTTCACGAAATCTACCATAAGCCACTCATCTTTGTGAACACCCCCCGGGTGATGGAGCCGGATGCAATACCGGACTATTATGTGGACTTCGCCCAGAGAGAGATCGAAGAAGCCATTGTGGAGATGGAGAAGATCCTGGGGACTGATATCAGCCATAAAAGGCTGGCGCAGACCGTAAGACAGAGTGACCAGGTGGTTCAGTACTGGCAGAAGCTCCTGGAGCTCCAAAAAAACGTGCCCTCTCCCTTGGGTTTGTCTGACCTTACCAACGCCCTGTTTGTCCTGATCGTTCTGGCAGGCACCCGGGAGGGGGTAGAACTCATGAAAAAAATCTATCATGAAACCGCGCGGCTTGTGGAGGAAAAAAAGGGTGTCTTGACAAGAGGGGAAGAAAAACACCGATTATTATGGTTAAACATCCCCTTCTGGTACAACCTAAAGCTCTTTGGGTATTTTGAGGACAGGGGGTGTGTCTTTCCCATCAGCGACTACGGCAAATACATATGGGGAACCACGAGGATGGATGGAGATCAACCTATTGAGAGTCTGGCGCGAAAGGCCCTGGGGGGTGAACTCAACACAAGTGTGGATGCACACATGGACAGGATTCTTGAGGACATCAGATCCTATCGTATCGACGGTGTAATAGCCCACTCGAACAAGAGCTGCCGCGTCCTGTCGGTGGGCGCCTTGGATGTTATAGAAGTAATACGGAAAACGTTAAACATCCCAGTGCTTATACTGGATGGAGACCACGCCGATGAACGGGTCTATTCTGAAGTCGAGGTCATGACCCGGATTGACACATTTCTTGATATGTTGGGCTGACACCCCCCAGCGCAACACCCGCGTTTGGCGAATGTTTTAATCTAATGCGACAAGCCCCCCTATCCCCGCTAAAAACAAGCCCCCATGTAAACCGTTTACGATCCAATTTCGGTGTTTTCCCTACCCCTGAACGTTGAACCCTGAACCTGTGAACGGTTACTTATCTTTTTAGAAGCGTACCCGGACGGATACTGCTGTCTCCGTGTTTTTCATACAGGGAATCCAGGGCTATGTTCAGGCTTTTTCTCTTTTGAGACGACTCACCCTGGCCAAAGAGAGAAAGCTGTTCCCCTGCACCAAGAAAAGTGAGGTGTGATAAGGAGATCCCCAAAAGCCGCACCGATCTTTTCTCCACCTGTGTTTTTTTGAGGAGACGGCACACAGTCGAGTAAATTTCAAGGCTGTCATCAGTTGAAGCAGACAGGGTTTCAGCTCTTGTTATTTGCTTGAAATCACTGTATTTCACTTTTAAGGTGACAGTTTTCCCCGTAACTTTTTCTCTTCTCATCCGGCGGGCTGTTTTTTCTGCTAAGGCAAGGAGTTCCTTCCTGGCAGCCTCCAAATCAAAAATGTCCTTCAAAAAAGTCCGTTCATGGCCAACGGATTTGACTTCATGTTCGGTCACCACCTCTCTCTCATCCATGCCCATGGATAGCTGATGCATCTTGATACCGAGCTTGCCAAATTTTTGTTCCAAGATCCTGACCGGGGTCTGATTAAGATCTCTGAATGTCCGGATATGGAGACGATCCAGGGCTTCTTGTGTCTTTTTGCCCGCTCCCCACATCTTTTTGACGGGAAGCGGATCCAGGAATTCCCTAACCTTGTCAGAAGGCACAACGGTTAAACCGTCCGGTTTGTCCATATCTGATGCAATCTTGGCAACAAATTTGTTGGGTGCCAGACCTGCTGAAACCGTCAGGCCGGTCTCTTCAAAAACCACTCCTTTGATCTTTTTGGCAATCTCACGCGGTTTTCCAAGCAAACGATCTAAACCGGTAACATCAAGGAAAGCCTCGTCTATGGAAAGAGGTTCAACCAGTGGTGTAAAACGATGGAATATTTCAAATATCTGTATCGAAACGTCCCGGTATCTATTCATTCTGCCCGGCAGAAATATCCCCTGGGGGCAAAGGCGTAGGGCTTTTGCGATTGGCTGGGCTGAATGGACACCGAACTTGCGTGCCTCATAAGATGCAGACGACACCACCCCCCTTTCTTTGCTGCCGCCAACGATCACCGGTTTACCCTTCAGTTCCGGATTATCAAGGACCTCAACTGCGGGATAAAAGGCATCCATATCCAGGTGAATGATTGATCTGTAAATAGTCTTTTTTTCCATAAAACACAGATACTTGTCAGAAATCAAACAAAGCCGATAAATAACATACTCGGGCTGGGACATTAAATCAATCAGGATAGAAGAAAGTAGGCGAAAATTTACCATCTCATCTTTTTTCTTGACATTTTCAAGAACTCTCACTTAAAATTCCCAATTAAATTCAGGTTTGGCGGTTATTTAGCCGGCTCCACTTTCAAAAAATATTTTTTCAAAGTGGGAATTAGAGGCCTCGAGAGCGTAATTGAAACATTTTGAAAGGAGATTGGTACTGTGGCAGAGGGAACTGTAAAGTGGTTTAATGAGAGAAAGGGGTATGGTTTTATCGAGCAAGAGGACGGTCCTGATGTATTTGTTCACCATTCAGGAATCAGTGGGACCGGCTTTAAGACTCTAAATGAAGGCGATCGGGTTACTTTTGATGTTGAAGAAGGGCAAAAGGGCCCTTCTGCGGTAAACGTTATCGTAGCTTAGACCAACTTTTTTTCAAGAGAAAAGGCCATTCTGCCCGTGGCGTGGAGAGAGGGCGGAATGGCCATTCACGTGTGTTTATCCATCTGTGTCTGACAAAGAAGGCATCCGGCGTTTTTTGTCCTTTTTCAGTGCAAATAACAACAATTAAGGAGGAGAGAGATGAACAAGGAAGATCTGGTGGCATTGGTTTCGGAAAAGGCGGATATTACCAAAAAAGCCGCAGGAGAGGCACTCAGCACCGTCCTGGAGGGAATTTCTTCCACTCTGGGGAACGGGGACCCAATCTCTTTTGTGGGATTTGGGAGTTTTAAAGTAGTTGCCCGTGCAGCCCGGGAAGGCCGGAACCCAAGCACAGGGGAAAAGATGCACATCAAGGCTTCCAAGTCCGTCAAATTCACCCCGAGCAAGGCCTTAAAGGAAAGGGTCCAGTAATCTCTATCTCCGCGACCCGACGAAGGCCCACCACACAGGCCCGTGTCCCGCCAAAACGGGAAACGGGCAAGCCAACAAAACAATAGAAATAATAAAGATTGCACTTCATTGATCTAGGCCAATTACGCCTCAACATAAGGCGCTTCCGGCCTCCGGTATTGAACTCTGCCCTCAGGGCCCACCCCTTTCCCTCCTGACACCCGACACACCTGGAACGTGAAACGTCAAATCTGCTACATGGTACTTGGCAATGATATTGTCTCATTCAGCCATCCCATATATATTTCGCTGGCGCCAAAAAAAACGCACACCCTCTTCTGTCTCCTGAATGCTGAGTTCTGAGTGTTCTCTTGGGCTATTTTTCAGACAGCACCGTTTGTCTCTGACCATTGTCTCGGAGGCGCACAACGGAGATATGGTAAACATCTATGTCGTTTATAACCTGGGTAATCAAGTTAAGTTTTATGGCACCAGTCAACATGGGGTTCTGAACCAGAGGAAAGTTGAAAAAGGTTGACGCGAGGGCTGTAATGCGAAAAGATAGATGCCTGTTCATCTGGATTGACGCGAAAGACAGGGTCAGCAAAAGAAAGGAAACCCCATGGATTTTATCTCCAGCACAGACGCAAAAAAGAAACTTGAAGCGCTGATTGACAGCGTTAATTCAGACGGGGAACCACCTATCATTTGCAGCAACAAAGGCAATAAGGCGGTGTTGTTGTCACTGGATGATTTTGAATGGATTCAGGAAACAATGAGCATGTTGACAGAGCTGGGAGATGATGAAGACTTTGAAGAGTTACTGGAAGGCCCTGGTATTGACCCCACACATTACCCGGAACCCGACCCCATAAATACCGACTTTATTCAGGTGTACCAATTCAAGGTGGCATTAAATGGCATTCGACCGCCCATATGGCGGCGGATAGAGATCCCTTCAAACTACACCTTTTGGGATCTGCATGTGGCTATACAAGATGCCATGGGGTGGTTTGACAGCCATCTGCACGAATTCAATATTCTTAACCCCTCAACTGGAGACCGTGAGAGGATAGGTCTCCCGGTTGAAGATCCCGGTTTTGGCGATGAGGTCGCTCCGGGCTGGAACCTCAACATGTCTCAATATTTTTCGTTGGAAAACAAAAAGGCCCTCTATATATATGACTTTGGCGATGATTGGGAACACACCCTGACATTGGAAAAAATTCTCCCCCGGGAGAAAGGGGAACAATACCCGGTTTGCATAAAAGGAAAAAGAGCCTGCCCTCCCGAGGATTGCGGTGGAATCTTGGGGTATGAGGAGCTGGTGGAAATAATGGCCGATCCGAAACACGAAGAATACGATGAAATGATCGAATGGGTGGACGGCCCCTTTGATCCAGAGGCCTTTGATGCCAAGTCAATAGAGTTTGATGACCCGAGGGAGCGGTGGAGTTTTGCCTTTCGAGAAGAAGGCTTTTAGGGACGGAAGTAAAACCGCTCTCAAAAAAACAATGATTGTCCCTGAAAAGAGTTTTCAAATGGCCGGTGTAACTTTCACATATCTCATTTTCGCTTTTGTCCTCATCATATACGGTGCACAGGTCTGACCGTTTCTGGAGGGCCTCGGGTATCTAAAGGCCTCTGGAAGCACCTTGGTTCCGCTTATATTAATACTGCCGCTTAGGTGGTATCTCTATCAAAAGACACGCAAAAAACTAGAAAGAATCAATTCATATAAAACGTATGTTTATTCACTCCCGTGGAGAGAATTCACTGCGGATCTTGGCTGCTGGCTTTTGACAGGAGTTTTGATTGCGCTGGTCTATTTGGCGCACCTCAATGCCCCCACCCAAACCGCCGCAAAAATACTCCTTGGCTGCCTTTCCTTTGGGGTTTTCGGGGGCATGTTGAGCTACCTTGCCACTGAAAAGGCAATCATAAACCGCCTAAAGACATCCGATTTCAGAGGGGCGGCCTCTGCCCCAAAAAATTTCCTCTCTGTAAGTTCCAAAATGCTCTTTTTTGTCATCACCGTAATGCTTTTTATGGTCATGGCTATCCTGCTGATGGTCTACATGGACATTGATTTTCTCCTCGCCAACATGGATCGAGCGGGATCCGACATATTCTGGGGCGTATTCAAGGAAATCCTTTTTGCCTTTACGATCTTGCTCTTTCTGAGCGTCATCATCCTGGGGAAATTCTCCCAAAATTTCAAAAAGGTCATTGCCATCCAGGTGGAAGCCATGGACCATATCAGCCAGGGAGAATATGATACACCGGTACCGGTTGTAAGTAATGATGAATTTGGCCTGATTGCGGCAAAGACAAACGAGATGATTAAAGGTTTAAGAGAAAAAGAGATCTGTCAGTCAAGCTTTGGCAAGTATGTAGCCCCGGAAGTCAGTGAAAAGATCTTAAAGGGAGAAATCTCGCCCGAAGGGGAATTGAGCGAGGTGACCATCCTGTTTTGTGACCTCCGCGGGTACACCCTCTTTGTGGAAAAAAAGGACCCCAAGGATGTGGTCAAATTCCTAAATGTCTATTTTTCACAAATGGAGCGTGCCATAAGGGAGCACAATGGAATCGTCCTGCAATATATCGGTGATGAAATTGAGGCCGTTTTTGGGGCCCCGGTGGATGAACCCCGACATCCGGACATGGCCGTCCTCGCCGCCATTGACATGAGAAGACGTCTCGAAGACCTCAACAGCAAACGAAAAGAGATCGGAGATGACCCCATAAGACACGGGAATCGGCATCCACACAGGCATGGTCCTGGCCGGCAGCGTGGGGAGTCCGGAACGTCTTGTTTATGCCATGGTGGGTGACGCGGTAAATCTCGCCTCCAGAATACAGACTCTCAACAAACAGCTTGGGACAGACATTCTTATCAGCAACGACACAAAAAAGTCCCTAAAAACACCTGGGATTGATCTTGTCTCTCTTGGCAGGACCGCCATAAGAGGGAAAACGGAAAAGATCGAAATTTACAGGGTTCAATAACCCTCCCCCGCCCGCCCCAAAACCTGACCCACATCAAACCGACCCCTTTTTCCCGGCCCTCCTCAACGAATACTCAAATACAGGCCTTCGATCACAGCCAAGCCAATGTCCGGTAATCAGATGTCAGCCCCGCTAAGACGACTGGGTTAGAGGGCGCCGGAGAGAAACAGCTGAACCCCACGGCGGCCAAACTTATTGAAAACTTACGAACTTGCCCCAAAACCTATTAAAAAATTCCGTGTTTTTCAAACATTACGCATTTGTAATGTTCCAGAAAGGTTCCAGTAAGGGTTGCATGTTAACTTCCCGATCAAAGAGCAGAAGAAAAACAGTTCCACCACCAAAAGAAAGGAGAACATCATGAAGACTCTAACAGCAAGACAAGAACAAAGAGAGATGTTGACGGAGCCCGTTCATTCAGGCCCTCAGTTTACCAGTATTCAAACAATAAACGATTCGGTGAATGAGGCATCTGCCTGGGTGAGACCTCTGGAGCAGGAAATGGGCCGGGTCATCATCGGCCAGAGAAAGCTTTTTGAAAGACTCATCGTGGGGCTCCTTTCAAATGGCCACATTCTCCTTGAAGGGGTCCCCGGCCTTGCAAAGACACTGGCCCTAAAGACCCTGGCCGCTGCCATTCAAACAGGTTTCAGGAGAATTCAGTTCACGCCCGACATGCTCCCCGCTGATATCATCGGCACAGAAATCTACAACCCTCAGGACGTATCTTTTTTTGTAAAACACGGTCCGGTCTTTACAAACCTTATCCTCGCGGACGAAATCAATCGGGCACCGGCCAAGGTCCAGAGCGCCCTTCTTGAGGCCATGCAAGAAAGACAGGTAACCATCGGAGAAAAAACCTACGCCCTTTCAAACCCCTTTATGGTGCTGGCCACCCAGAACCCCATCGAGCAGGAAGGCACCTACCCACTGCCGGAGGCCCAGGTGGATCGTTTTATGATGAAAGTCATTATCACCTACCCCTCCGTGCCGGAGGAGCGTATCATTTTGGACACAGTGGACACCACAAATGCACCCCCACAGGTTAACCCGGTGGTCAGGGTGGAAGACATTCTCCGGGCGCGTCAGGTCGTAAACACCATTTATATGGACGAGAAGGTCAAAGATTATATTGTCTCCCTGGTGTATGCCACCCGCGAGCCCAAATCATATGGCCTCGATCTGGAGCCCTACATCCATAACGGCGCATCTCCGAGAGCCACCATCAATCTCAAAATGGCCAGCAAATCCATGGCCTTTTTGAACGGACGCGGTTACGTCACACCGGAGGATGTCAAATCAATTGCCATGGACGTGCTCAGACATCGCATCATAATCACCTATGAGGCAGAGGCAGAGGCACTCAAAAGCGAGGATATTGTCCGGACGATTCTGGAAACCATCCCCGTGCCGTAGACAAAGATCCACGTCCTGACACCCGGACATAACACTCTCAGAGATGTCTGTGAAAGGGAGAAAATACCATATGGATACTCACATCAGCAGCGAAATTCTTGAAAAAGTACGGCGGGTTGAAATCAAGACAAACCGCCTGGTGGATGATACCCTCTCCGGTCACTATCATTCTGTCTTCAAAGGGCGGGGCATGGACTTTGACGAGGTGCGGGAATATGTACCCGGGGATGACGTGAGGACCATTGACTGGAATGTGACCGCACGTACAGGCCACACCTTTGTAAAAAAGTTTACCGAAGAACGGGAGCTGACCATCATGCTCCTCATTGACGTCAGCGCCTCAGGCGAATTTGGTTCCTCGGACCAGAGCAAACGAGAGGTGATGGCTGAACTGGGGAGCGTTCTGGCGTTTTCGGCGGTCAAGAATAATGACAAGGTGGGATTGATCCTGTTCACGAATGATGCGGAACTCTACATACCCCCTGCAAAAGGGCGGTCTCATATCCTTCGGGTGATCCGCGAAATCTTGTTTTTTCAGCCCACAGGCAAGAACACCGATCTAGTGGCGGCCCTGGATTTTACAAACCAGGTGATCAAACGCAGGGCCGTGACTTTTCTTATCTCTGATTTTTGCCTTCCCGGGGAATTTAGCAATGCCCTTGAAGATTTCAGGCCAAAACTCCAGATAACCAACAGACGGCACGACGTGGTTGCCGTTTCTGTCAACGACCCCAGGGAAAGGGAATTGCCGAATATCGGACTTCTCACCATTGAAGACTCCGAGACGGGCGAGCAGGTCGAACTCGACACCACACGCGCAGACATAAGGGAGGGGTTTTCCCAATTGGCCGGTGAGCGACGTGAAGAACTGAGAAGGACAATCCAGTCATCGGGTGTGGATTTTCTTGAGCTTTCAACAGACAAACCATATCTGCCAGTGTTGCTCAATTTTTTTAGTTCGCGGGAAAGGAGGAGACACTGATGAAACGTCTAGCAAAGTTTGCCATTGTTGCGGCAGCGGGAATCTCCCTGTTTTTTGGGGGCGAGGTGGTCCTGGCGGCAGAGGACGGGGGGACCCCATCGTCAACGGTTTTTCAAAACCAGAAAAACCCGCTCCCTGTGAACCCCCCTTTGAACCCCCAGACTATTCAACGTGTTCAGACTCCGGCCCCAGCCAAACCCAAAAGCACAGCGTCACCGGCGACGGCACAGGATATCCGGGATATCAGAGGCCCTATCAGTATTCCCTATCCTTGGCTGTGGACGCTTTATGCCGGAGGGGTGGCTCTCCTGTTGCTGATTCTCTTAGCCGTGTGGCGATGGGTTCGAAAGAGCAAACCATTCAGGGCAAAAAGCGCCCACGAGATTGCATTTGAACAGCTGGAGCAGGCCAAGACCATGATAAAACCCGAAAAGGCAGAATTGTTCTCCGTGGCCGTTTCCGGTGCGATCCGAACATATATCGAAAAACGGTTTCAACTGACCGCAACCCACTACACCACCGAGGAGTTTATGGAACGTCTTGTTTTTGACAGACCCGCAATCCTGAGCTCTCACAGTGAGGTGTTGGAGGATTTTCTGAGGCACTGCGATCTTGCAAAATTTGCACGATACAATCTCTCGGTTGATCAGATGAAGGCCATGCACCAGAGCGCGTGGCAATTTGTGGAAAACACTATACCTTCCCCCGCAGATGAGACCAGCGGACAGAAATCAGAGATAAACAACACAGTGTCCGGGCTCAAGGAAACACCCACACGCGGTTCGCTTTTTCAAAGATTGTGGGCAAAAGGTCACAGCTTTTTTCCAAAAAAAAACCACCATTCCGTGCCCCCTCAAACGACGACAGGGCGATGGCCTCAGGAGGTGGATCATGATTCATTTCAATCACCCTGAACTATTGTGGTTACTCGCACTGTTGCCACTTCTGGCGTTTGTACGCGGAAAGAGGGGCCCGGCATGTGCGGTGCGTTATTCAACAGCCCAGACCGCAAAGATGCTGGCCGGGGCACGAAAATCAAAGGCCGGGAAATGGCTGGGGACTTTGCGGTCTCTTGCCCTGGGTTTCCTGGTCCTTGCCCTGGCACAACCTCAAATTGTCCACGGAACCACCGATGTGGAGGCAAGCGGGATCGACATCCTCCTTGCTGTGGATGTCTCGGGCTCCATGGAGGCCCTCGACTTTACCATAAAAGATAAACCCGCAAACCGTATCGATGTGGTCAAAGAAGTGGTGGCAAAATTTATTGACGAACGACCCAATGACCGTATCGGCCTCATCGCGTTTGCCGCACAGCCATACCTGACAAGCCCTCTGACCCTCGATCACGGCTGGCTTCAACAGCGACTGGAAACCATTGACACGGGGATGCTGGAAGACGGTACGGCCATTGGTACGGCCATTGCCTCGGGCGTCAACCGGTTGAGGGGTCAAAAAGCCAAATCCAAGATTGTCATCCTGTTGACAGATGGGATGAACAACGCGGGTAAGGTCTCGCCCCTCACGGCCGCAGAGGCTGCCAAGGCATTGGGGATCAAGGTCTATACCATAGGCGCCGGTTCACGCGGTGAAGCCCCGGTGCCGGTAACCGACAGGTTTGGAAATCGCAAAATGGTCATGGCCAGGGTCGATATTGACGAAGATACTTTGAAAAAGGTCGCTGACATGACCGGAGCGCGTTATTATCGGGCAACGGACACCGGCTCTCTGGGAAAGATCTACAGTGAGATCAACAAGTTGGAAAAAACCACCCAGAAAATAAAAAAGTTTGAGCACCGCAACCAGATATTTTCGTGGCTCTTGATTCCGGCGCTCCTCTTTCTGGGAATAGAGCTGATCCTGGCCAACACCCGTTTTCGCAGGTTGCCGTAGAGCAGGGGCCTTGATCTTTGTGCAGACTCATAACTTTCAAACCAGGAATAAAGCAAGAGAAAGGACAATAATATGCAATTCGCATACCCAATATGGTTGGCTGTCGGGCTGATGGTTTGCATCATCCTGGCCTATGGATTCGCCCAATTCCAAAAAAGGAACCAGGCGGCATTGCACAGGTTCGCCGCGGGGCACTTGCTGGAGAAGTTGACGGAAAGCATCTCCCCTGGCCGAAGGATGACAAAACGCATCTTCATCATTCTGGCGGTTGGCGCCATTTTCGTGGCCCTCGCACGACCACAGGTGGGGTTTCACTGGGAGGAAGTAAAACGTAAGGGCATTGATATTCTCATGGCAGTGGACACATCAAGAAGCATGCTGGCAAATGATGTAAAGCCAAACCGTCTGGAGCGGAGCAAGATGGGGATCATGGACTTTGTATCAAAACTTGAGGGAGACAGGGTGGGGCTTATCCCTTTTGCGGGAACCGCCTTTCTCATGTGCCCTCTGACCCTGGACTATGACGCCTTCAGGCAATCGCTCATTGCCCTTGACACGGGAATCATCCCCAGAGGGGGAACTGATATCGCAAGCGCCATCCGCGAGGCGGAATTTGCCTTTTCAAATAACGCCAACCACAAGATACTGGTCCTCATCACCGACGGGGAAGACCTGGAGGGAGAGGCCCTTGCTGCCGCCAAAACGGCCGCCGCCAAGGGCATGACCATCTATACGGTTGGCGTCGGCACACTTGCCGGGGAATTGATCCCGCTAAACAAACCAAACGGGGGCATGGCCTTTTTGAAAGATGAAACCGGTCAAATGGTCAAATCCCGTTTGGATGACAAGATGCTGGGGCAGATTGCCCAGGTGACGGGAGGGCTTTATAAACCACTGGGGCGCCAGGCCGAAGGGCTTGAGACCATCTATCAGCAAAAACTCAGCCTGGTACCCAAACAGGAACTTACCGAAAGGATGCGAAAGGTGCCCATCGATCGATTTGAGTGGCCGCTCCTTTTTGCCCTCCTCCTGCTGGTTGCTGAATTCCTCATCGGTGACAGAAAACCATCGCAAAAAAAGGCGTCTGTTGTAACAACAGCCAACCGTCGTCCAATGACCGCGGGGAAAAAGGCCATGGCATCAGTTGCCGCGCTTTTTGTACTGGCCGTTTTGCTAATCCCCCCAAAAGCAAACGCGTCTCCTCAGGGGGCAGAAAAGGCGTACAAGAAAGGCAACTATGCTCTCGCCATCAAAGAGTACAAGGCTGCTGCTGAAAAAGACCCCCAAAACAATCAATTGCAGTTCAACCTTGGTGCGGCTGCCTACAAAACTAAGGACTACAAGACGGCCGCCACAGCCTTGAAAAAAACGCTCACGACCGCGGAACTGCCGCTCCAGAACCTGGCCTACTACAATCTGGGAAACACCCTTTACCGCATGGGACAGGGAACCGAAAAATCAAAACCGCAGGACACCATAAAAAAATGGCAGGCCGCAATTGAGGCATATGGCGGGGCTCTCAACCTCACCCCAAAGGACGAAGACGCCCATTTTAATCAGGAATTTGTGAAAAAAAAGCTGGAAGAGCTCAAAAAGAAACAGAAAAAACACAAAAAAAAGAACAAACAGAGCAAGAAAAAAAATAAGAAGAATAAAAACAAAGACAAAAACAAAGACAAGGACAAAAAACAGACCAAGAATCAGGACAAAAAAGACAACAAAAAGGACAACTCATCCGGCTCAACTGGCAAGGATCCCTTCAAGAAGGACAAATCGAGGAAGAAAAATCAGAACAAGACCGACAAACCGAAACTTTCAAAAAATCAGAAGGAAAAAAAGACCCCCGGAAAGCTTGCCGCCAAGAAACAGGATCCCGGCAAACAGAATCAGGATTCTCCTGGGGCTCTTGAGCCCCGGCGACGTAAACCCGGGCAGATGAGCAAAGAAGAGGCCAAAAATCTGATGGATTCCCTCAAGGGTGATGAAAAGGCAATGCCCATTTTTGCAAAAAACAGAAACCAGGGGAAAAAACAGGACGAAAAGAAAAGGAGAGACTGGTGATGGCTCACAAAAGGATCAAAGCCCAAACAGCCACCCGGATAATTAAGGGAATTATGATATCCGGTGTAGCGCTCCTTTGCACAGCCGGGGTCCTGGCCATTTTTGCGGGAGGTGCTCAGGGGAAAAGCAGCTCAGGCAGTATATCTGCGGCATTGGAACCGCGGCAGATCCCCCTCGGGGGGATAGCCATGCTGTCCGTGACTCTCTCAGGGATAGAGATGGCTCAGCCAAGCCTCCCCCGGGTTAACGGACTCCATTTTATCCCGGCCGGACAGAGCAGCGAGTATCGTTCTGTCAATGGGAGAATATCCTCGAATGTTTCCTATCTCTACCAAGTTCAGGCCGAGCATTCAGGGGATTTCACCATCCCTCCGGTTGAGGCAACGATAAACGGCCGCGTCAAAAGGACACAACCGCTCTCCCTCCGGGTGTTAAAGTCGAGGGGGAAGACGGGTGCCTACTCAAGACCCCCGCCTTCGCCTCGTTCAGGGCTTTCCGGAAAATCCGTTCCGTTGAGCAGAGATGAGGCAAATCAGTTGGTGTTTCTCAGAGTCATACCGGCAAGAGACCGTTCATATGTGGGTGAAATGGTACCCGTTGAGATCAGGGCCTATTTTCGAGACAGGCTTCAGGCCACCTTGAATTCATTGCCGCTTATTAACGGCGATGCCTTTGTCTGGCAATCATTGAGCAAAAAGCCCCAACAAGCCAGGGAGGTTATCGACGGATACGGCTTTAATGTGCTGACGTGGTATACGGCCATGTCGGGTGTCAAGGAAGGAGAGTATCCCCTTGAGGTTCAATTGGACGCCACCGTTATCGTCCCCCGTACCTCACGTCGCATGCGTTCTCCATTTGGAAGAGATTTTTTCCATGATGATTTTTTTGACAACTTCTTCAGCCAGGGAGAAAAAAAAGAGATCAGGGTAACGAGCCTTCCCCGGGGGATGCAGGTCTTGTCTTTACCCCAGCAGGGTAGGCCGAATAATTTTAGCGGCGCCGTGGGCCGGTTCAAGCTGTCGGCAACCGCCAGTCCAAGGGATGCCATGGCAGGCGACCCCATCACATTAAAGATGAGGGTAAGGGGCTCAGGGAATTTTGACCGGGTGTCATCCCCTGTGCTCAGTTCTAAAAAGGGGTGGAAGACCTATACCCCGGGTGCTGTATTCAAGCCCTCAGACAGTTCGGGTGCCAGAGGGGAGAAGATATTTGAACAGGCCATAATTCCTCTTGACGGTTCAATCCGCGAGATTCCATCAGTGGTCTTTTCCTATTTTGATACCAAAACCCAAAAATATGTCAATTTACACACAAAACATATACCGGTGAAAATCGCCCGTGCCCCATCGGGGAATCAAGAAACCGCTTCTCAATCAAGTGTTTTCCAATCTGGCGCCTCATCCGTTAAGAAATCCGCAACAGGTGCCACGGACGTTTTGATGGAGGGCACTAAAAAAGGCGGGTTGGCGCCGATCCAGGTCACCCTGGGCCCAGTAGTAAGCACACTACGTCCCATGGTCGAAAACCCGTGGTTTGTGGGTGCTCAGGGAATACCCCTGGGCGCCCTCTTTACGGGACTTTTTTTAGGCCGCCGGCGTCGAAGGATGACCCACAATCCTAAATTGGCGAGAAAAAAACACGCAAAGCAGATGATAACCAGAGCGGTCAGGGAAATGGACCGGACCATCGCCACATACGACGTGGAGGGATTTTTCCAGGCATGTCGGTGCGCCGCACAGGAACGCCTGGGAGAGGTCTGGGCACTGCCGCCTGAATGCATTACCCTTGCCGAGATAAAGGAACGGTTGCCTGAAAACGCGGCCGGCATCAGACAGGTCTTTGAAACAGCCGACGCCGTCGCCTACTCGGGTCAGTCCTTTACGCAAGATGAATTGAGGCAATGCAGGGAGTTGGTCATTCAAGAACTAAGAAATCTGGAGGGAAAAAGATGATCTCAACCGCTATAGCCGTAAGACGCATGATCGTTACACATCTCCTTTTTGCGGGGACCCTTGCTTTTCTTATGTGCATCTTCCCCCCGACGGCAGCCGGTGCTGATGCTGAGGCGGTTTTTTCACAGGGGAACCAGGCCTATACCGAGGGAAAATTTGATGACGCCATTGCTCTATATACGGATGTCATGAGGTCGGCCGGGTTTTCAGCTTCACTTCTCTACAACATGGCCAACGCATATTATCAAAAAAAGGATGTGGGGCAGGCCATCCTCAATTATGAACGGGCCCTCATTCTTGACCCTGGCAACCCTGACATTGAGGCCAATCTATATAGGGCAAAAAAAGAATTTGGTTTAAAAAATAAACCACTCCCGCACTGGAAAACAGCCCGTAACACCCTGAGCCTTGACCAATGGACCTGGCTGGGAAGTATGTCTTTGGCTGCCTTTTCCATTCTTTTCCTTTTTGGGTGCGTGGCACAAAAAAAACCGTCACGTCCCCTGTTCAGGGTCATCGGGGGTGCTTTTGTCTTGCTTTTTTTGGTTAGCGGGACAGCAACAACAAGCAGATACATGGATATGAACCAGGGAGTGATAACCAGCGACGATGCCACCCTTCGTGTTTCACCCTTTGCATCGGCATCAAAAACCACCCCAATAAAGGATGGAGAGCTTGTCCGGATAGCCAAGATATACAAGGACTTTGTCTTGGTTAAGCCTTCGGCGGGCAATTCGGGATGGATAGCAAAAAAGGAAATAGAACCGATCATCCCCATACAGGATTGGGACAAACATGTGCCTGAGACACGCAACAAGACAAAAAACAGCCTTTGGGCGCACGCAAAAAACTCGGGATGACAATTTATCAACATAACCTTGATTCCCCTGGTGAAAACCTTAGATTCTAACTTCTATGAACGATACAAAAATCCATTATCAAAGACTGACTGGTGGCCTCATCGGGAACAGGTCTTCAAGATTCCGGTTCGGTGAGCTTCGGTTCTGGGCATGAGATATGAACAGACATGACACACAAACATTGGGTTTGGTTGTGGCGACAGGTCCGCATTGGGCCTGAAATTTAAATATACACCATTTTAGAAAGGAGATTAGATATGAAATCAAACAAGTTTTTTAAAATCTTTTTTACCGGCAGACCGGCGATGGTTCTTTTGTTTTTTGTGGCGGGTCTTTTGACCTTTTCAGGCGCCTATCCAGCGCTCGATGCACAGGCAACAACAAAAACCATCCAGGGTGTGCCCGACAGCTTTACGGGACTCGCTGAAATGTTTAGCCCGGCCGTGGTCAACATACAGGCGGAAAAATCATTCAAAGCAAAAGGGAATGCCAGCCGTCAGTTCAATTCCCCCCACGGCTTTGGGAAAGGCAATCCCTACCACGATTTTTTTGAAAAGTTTTTTGGTGACAAAGCACCAAAGGGCTTCAAACAGCGGGGGCTCGGGTCAGGATTTATTATTGACAAGGATGGGTATATTGTAACAAACAATCATGTTGTTCAGGACGCCGACAAGATCAAGGTTATCTTAAAAGACAAACGGGAATTTGATGCAAAAGTTGTTGGACGGGACCCAAACACCGATCTGGCGCTTATAAAAATATCGCCCGACAGCGACCTTCCCATTATTGAATTGGGGGATTCTGATGCCATCAAGGTGGGCGAATGGGTGGTGGCCATCGGCAACCCCTTTGGGCTGGAACATACTGTCACGGCAGGCATAATCAGCGCAAAAGGGCGTGTGATCGGGTCAGGCCCCTATGATGACTTTCTTCAGACAGACGCCTCTATCAACCCCGGAAACAGCGGTGGACCGCTTATCGACATGAAGGGCAAGGTGATCGGAATAAACACGGCCATCATTGCCGGTGGCCAGGGTATCGGGTTTGCAATCCCGGTCAATCTTGCAAAGGGGATCATTATGCAGCTGAAAACCAAGGGGGAGGTCACCAGAGGCTGGCTGGGTGTAGGAATCCAGGATCTCACCGATGAGCTAAAGGAATACCACGGAATAAAGGATGGGGGAGGTGTCCTTATAACCCAGGCCTTTCCGGATAACCCTGCTGAGAAAGCCGGAATAAAGGCAAAGGATATCATCCTGGAGGTCAACGGACGTAAGGTCAAAAAAAGCCGTGACCTGAGCCGGATGATTGCCGAGTCGCCGGTTGGCGCCACAGTAAAACTGTTGGTCCTCCAAAACGGAAAGGAAAAGGTTATTGATGTCAAACTGGCCAAGCGAGATGACAAAAGGCTTGCCTCTTCCAGGAGCGGGGTGGAGAAGAAATACGAGTTTGGGATCCATGTAGCGGATTTGACCCCTGAGATGGCGAAACGGCTCAACACATCGGAAAAAGAAGGTGTGGTGGTGTTGAATGTGGAACCTGACAGCAAGGGTCAAAAGGCCGGCATCCTGCCTGGTGATTTGATTAAAGAGGTAAATCACAAGGTCATAGATTCGGTGGACAGTTTTGAAAAGGAAATCGACAAGGTCAAGACAGGCGGTTCTCTCTCTTTGTACATCTGGCGGATGAATAGAGGATTTCTTGTGATAAAGATTATCAAGTAAAACCGCAAACAAAAGACAGGGCGCGCAGGGCCCTGACTACCCAACGAGCTTTGCTTTCCTCCATTCCTCGTGGGTCCTGTGCATCCTCCACCCCACCCTTTTTCGAAACCGCATGGAGCAAAACCTTGCTTCACGAAGTTTCGTTTTCGATCAAACCGGCCGCCTCGGCGGCCAGCGTCGGGGTATCTCTTCCCGACCTACCCGGCCACAGGTAACCGTATAGTAAAAGTGGACCCCTTGTTTGACTGGCTTTCAACAACCACTTCCCCATCGTGGGCCTGGACAATGGCCTTTACAAAACTGAGCCCCAACCCAAGGCCTCGTCTCGATCTGCTGCGGTCCCCCCGGTACAACCGATCCCAGATTCTGCCGATCTCTTCGGAAGGGATCCCCATCCCTTCATCAGAGACTGAGATCAGGACGTCTCCCTCTTTTTCGCATGCCGAGAGCAAAACCCGCCCCCGGTCACCGCTATATTTGACTGCATTGTCAACAAGGTTTGCGATGACCTGCTGAAAACGGGTGCGATCCGCATTGATAAACAATTCATGGGGAAGATTTACATCCATAGAAATATTTTTCTCGTCGGCCAAAATCTCATATAAATCCGCGACAGCCCGTACAACCTCCCGGACAGAAACCCGGGCCATATCCAACCGCATCACCCCGGTCTCGGCCTCGGCCACATCCATCAGCGTATTGAGCATTGTCAGGACCCGTTCAGACTCTTCCATACAATCACCGAGCGCCTCGTAGCACGCGTCGGGGTTGTTGGAACCCTGGAGGGCAAGTTCTGCCATGCCCCGCAGACGGGTCATGGGTGTTCGAAGATCGTGGGCAACATTATCCAGAGAGTTGCGCATCGCCCGGATCAAAGAATCATTTCTGTCAAGCATCTGGTTAAAAAGGCCCACCAACTCATCCATCTCTCCGCGCCCGCCCCGGACAGGCACGCGTTTGCTCATCTTTCCCGTCTCCAGGATGTCCCGCACGGTTTGAATCAGACTGCGGATAGGGCGGATCGCGCGGAATGTCAAGATCCCTCCCCCGATTATCCCGAGCAAAAGGATCGGCACCACAAAAATTATAAAAACCGTCCTGAAGTAGGAAAGCAATTCCTGGCTTTGAACCGAGCTTTTTCCCACCTGAAGCGTAAACCCGCCGGGGAGGGGTGCCAACCCAATGGTCCATGACCCTTTTCTTGTGCGGTCTTTGATGGAAAGCCAGAAGTCTTTCTCGGTAGGGGAAACCGACTTTAACTGATTCAGATCAACACCTTGAAACCGTTCGGGGATGCTGACAAAAAGGACATTGTTAAAGGGTCCCACCACGCGAACAAAAAAAACATCGCGGGCGGTATTGGATTGCTCGTCAAAACGGGCCTTGAGGGCCCGCAGCCCGCCTTCTTCATACCAGGCAACGTATTCATTGATACGATCCCTGACAATTTCCTGTTCCCGCTGTTCGACCAGCCCCTCTATGAGATAGTAGGCAACAACAAAAAGCCCCAGTGAACTGATCACAAAAAAAAGGGCATAGAGAAAGCTCATCTTCAAGCTAAAGCTCAGCCCGATCTTCCTACTTCTCCTTGAGGACATAACCGGTTCCGCGGACCGTATGGATCATTTTGGGCTCAAAATCCCTGTCGACCTTGTTACGCACCCGGCAAACGAGTACGTCAACCACGTTGGTCTGAGGGTCAAAACTGTAATCGTATACATGCTCCAAAATGGACGTCTTGGAGATGATCCGACCCTTGTTTCGCATCAGGTATTCAAGGAGTGCAAACTCCCGGGACGGCAGGGTGATGGGCTGGCCCCCACGGTTTGCCTCTCGTGACAGGAGATCAATGGTAAGATCACCTGCACTAAGCACGGAAGGGTCTGACGTCTGAGTGGCCCTCCGGATCAGGGCCTGTATCCGGGCAAGAAGCTCTGAGAAGGAAAAGGGTTTGGTCATGTAATCATCCCCCCCTGTCTGAAGCCCCTTGACCCGATCATCCACGGTCCGTCTTGCGCTGAGAATAAGGACTGGTGTCTTTATATTTTTTTCACGGACCCGTTCGATCAATGAAAGACCATCAAGACCCGGCAGCATGATGTCAACCACAGCCGCGTCATAGGGCTCCGTCACCGCGAGATGGAGGCCATCCACACCGTCCCCGGCCGTATCTACGGCAAAACCCGCCTCACGCAGCCCCTTTGAAACAAAAGAAGCAATTTTCTCGTCATCCTCGACCACCAAGACTCTCATTTTCCCTTAAACCACCTTCCTTTTGCTTTAGGACTTTAACAGCTGGAAAAACAATCCGTTCTCACCTCAAGACCTTCCGATCCAGACTCCGATATTGAATGGCCTCTGCAACGTGGGGGGACCCGATATCTTGGATCGATACCGTTGGACCTGCAGAAATGAACAGGTTAACTCTCGTTTAAGATGTCCCAAATGTCCACAAAGACATGATTTCCGAGAGTAGCGACCGTAACTTCTCAATAAATCCGGCAGAAAGAATAAGATATCTGGAGTGGGGTTCGGGTGTTTCTTTCCGGCGCTCTCTCAAAGGGGATTTACCTCTCACTTTCGCAGTGGCTGATATTTGGGGTTTCCTCTTAATGAACACTTATTAGCTTCTCCGTGCCTTCGTCAAAACCCCAAATATCAGCCACGCTACGACGACTGGTTTAGAGAGCGCCGGAAAGAAACAGCTGAACCCCACGGTGCCCGAACTTATTGAAAACTTACTAGCGACCAGCATAAAGGTCTAATACTTTTAAAGATATCCCTAAATCCGCCGTATCTGAAGAAGCCACAACCCGGCACGAATGACCTTGGATTGTCTAAGAAAAACTATTACACAACCAAGGTTGTATGTAAAGTTTTGAACTTGAAACCGGACACTCAGGTACAGATTGAGGGCGGAATTCTGAATATCACAGTGGTCCTGATGGTGGACAAATATAAGAAAGAGAACGGCCATTTCAGGGCCCAAAACTGCCTATTTCAAATAAGAAAGGGCATCCGGAAGGGGAATATCCTTCCCCGTGCGGGTTTCTCCATAGTTATGGTCAGCCAGGATTTTAAGGTCATCAAGGGCGAGCTTGTCCCCTCGAAAACGCACTTGACCCAGCCGTTTGGTCAGGATGTATCCGCCCGCGCTAAGTATTTGTAGCACACTACTGGCATCAAACACCTGGTCGTCCACAAGCATCCTAACATCGGCGCCGTAGTGCTGGACTACCTTGGCCACGCGAGTGGATGGGCGAGCATGGAACCCTAAGGTTTTGGGTATGGGGAGTTCGTAGGTTACCATATCTACAAGGCGATTTAAAATGGACTCGGCAAGCTGTCTTCCGGCATGAAAGAGCTGTATGAGATAATAAAGACTGAAGTAGAAAGCCTCTTCCACGAGCCGCGAAGACGGTACAATTTCATGGAGTTTGTCAACAACAGGTGACGATGGAATAAGCAAATGTCTTTCAAAATAATGAGCTAAAATTGTTGCTATCTTAAAGAGATTCAGTTGGGCAGGGAAGATTTCATGCAGCCCTTTCAGCTCTCGAATTTCACCCTCTATGCGGCTATGTTCTATATAGCTGTCATACGAGGATTGAAAATTATGCAAGCGGGTCCCCAGGCGCCTGAGGGTTCCCTCGTTGATGCTCCCGGGAATCTTAGAAGCCAGATTCTCCCCTTCGGGCTGTATCACTTTTTCCAAAAAGCGGGCCTCCTCCGCAAAATCAACAAAGCGATGGAGAATTTTTTTTACCATATGGGTCCTGCCCGAAGAGGCCGTTTCCTCTATGGTATGCGGCAGGATGATTTCATTGCGCAATTTGACTCCGTAACTGGGAAGTGGCCTATCTTGGGAAACCGCCAGTTTCAGCCTTCGGGCCTCATCTAGCAGTTCAGAAAAACTGCGGGCAATGATCTCGGCAAAAAAATGGCCCACCCTTTCTGCCCTCTGATAAAAGTCCGCCTCCACCTGGGGAAAGAGACGTTCCGGATGTGAATTTTTCCTGAGCTCTTCAAGCAAAAACGCTGCCTTTCCAAAGCTCTTGGTCGTCGCAGTGAGTTCCCTAAAATAGATCCAATTCCGGTTGTTCCGTGCGCGGTATCGATCTAAGAGATGTTCCACATCCGAGGAGTGTTTGATGACATTGGCCAGAAAATCCATATTAAAAAACTTCCGGTCCTCTCCCTTGGCCGCTTCCTCCGCGTAGTGTGAAAGGGAAAGCAAAGGCCTGGCAAAGGGCGCCAGGATGCGACCAAATTCTTCTTCGGAAATAATCTCCTGATCCTCTTGTGAATCAAACACGGATCGGCAGAAAAATTTGCCTGTAAACGCCCTGCTGCTTTCGGATGGGCCTGTTGCCAGCGTACGAGGACGCGGGCGGGGCATGAGTGGACGCGGTTCAAACTCGGCAGTT
>PVMK01123182.1_pt1 | contig 39684 bp, 42 predicted proteins | sample 1853481 | NCBI WGS metagenome assembly PVMK01 (sample SAMN08533507, study PRJNA380276) | Marine sediment metagenome, whole genome shotgun sequencing project.
CAAACATATCGGCCCCGGCACCTTTTAAAAAAAACGTCACCTTTAAAAAAACATCAGCGGTGGTGCTTCGGATCCAGTGCTTTTACGCGGTCGTTCAGGGCTTCGATGCGCTCCAGGAGGTCCAGTGCCAATGCCGCGCCGGCGAGGTTTACACGAAGATCCCGCTGCATGCGCAGCACCGATCGTACGCGCACCACGCTGATCCGTGTGAAGCGCCAATGCCGTACTCCGCCACCCACAGGCGCGATGATTCCTTCTTCTATCATCGCCTCGACGGATTCCGCGTGCACCTCGCATGCTTCACATAACTGGGCGAAGCTGACCTCGCCGTCTTCCTCGAGGATCTTGCCCGACAGAATTTCGCTTTCAGGATCGACCATGGATATCAGACCTCCATGTTGGCGCGCGGGTTGAATGCCATCTTCTCTTCCATCTCCTCATAGATGGCGCGGGAGTCGTCGCTGGGCGGCGGCAGGGTGATCTTCAGTACCACGTACATGTCGCCGGGTTCCTTGCCGGGTATCCCCTTACCCTTCAAACGCAACTTACTGCCCTGGTTGGATTTCGGCGGAATACGCAAATCCACGGCGCCGGACGGCGTCGGCGATTTCACCGTGGCGCCCAGCGCTGCCTCCCAGGGCGCCACCGGCAAATCCAGATACACGTCGCGCCCATCCACGCGATACAGACCATGGGGATTGAGCTCCACCTGAAGATAGAGATCTCCGGACTGGCCGTCGCCCAGGCCGGGGCCGCCTTGCCCCGCCAATCGGATCCTCTGGCCGGATCGGATGCCTTTGGGAATGCGCACATTCAGAGTGCGTTCACGAACAACCACATGACCATCGTCGGTCAACTCCGGCGCCCGCAACGTGATGGCTCGCTGGGCACCGGTATAGGAGTCTTCGAGATCCACGGACACTTTGGCATGGTGGTCCTCGCCGCGGGCACGAAAGCGCTGGCGGCTACCGCCACCCCCATGACCTCTGCCGCCGAACAGTGAATCGAAAAAATCGCTGAACTCGGCGGCATCGGATTCCGTGTAGCCGCCGTCGCGAAACTCGAATCCCTGATCCCAGTCAGGCGGGGGCTTGAAGTCCTGACCCTGCTGCCACTGGGCACCCAGCTGATCGTAGGCGACCCGTTTTTCGGGGTCCTTCAGTACCTCGTAGGCCTCGCCGACTTCCTTGAATCGCTCCTCGGCCTGGGGGTCACTGCTGACATCCGGATGGTACTTGCGCGCGAGCTTGCGATAGCTTCGCTTGATCTCATCCTGAGCAGCATCCCGGGATACGCCCATGATTTCGTAGTAATCCTTGAATTCCATGGGTCAGGCGAGCGCCACCCCTTCGAGTGTCGTCCTGTGCAGGTAACGGCGCTGGGGCAGCGCGTAGTTGAACTCGGCGATGTGCTGGGTCGCCACATTATCCCACATGAGCAAGTCACCCACCCGCCAACGATGGCGATAGAGAAACTCCGGGCTGGTAGCGTGCCGGCATAGCATGTCCAGAAGCTCGCGGCCCTCATTTTCCCGGCAACCCCAGAATTTCGACGGTGTGACCCTCGTTTACGAACAGACACTTCCGCCCGGTCACCGGATGCTGCTGCACGATCTTGTGCACTGCCACCGGAACTTTGGCCTCCTGGTCCGCCGTTAGCCGCTCTTCGGTGGCACCATCCGCCATGAGCTTCGACCGGTGGTGGGCGAGGCTGAAGGTGGCACTGAGATCCCCGATACGCTCCTTGGTTTCTTCCGGCAGGGCTTCGTAGGCCGCCACCGTGCTGGTGAAGCGCGTATCGCCCAGAGCCCGTCCATTCTGCTCGGGAATTTCGATGGCATACAACAACGAGCCGCGGCTGGGAGCCACCATGTAGGAGAGATCCGTGTGCCAGTAACGCCCGGCATGGGGTACGCCCACATGACGGTCTTTGTCCTTGATGTTGGAAACGATGAGAATTTCAGGATGCGACCGGTGGCACCACTGGCCGAGCACGTGGATCTCCAGCTCGCCGAAACACCGGCTGAAGTCGATTTGTTGCTGCGGCGTCAGCTCTTGATCGCGAAACAGCAGGACGGAATGCTCTTCATAGGCTGCGCGCAAGACGGCGACGCTGTCACTGTCCAGGGGCCGGGACAGGTCGATGCCGCGCGCCTCGGCGCCCAGGACCGCATCGAAGGGATGGATGGAGGCAGTCACGACGCTCCTACTGAAATATGTAGATGGGACTCGACCAGATCAGGTGGCCATCTTCCTGGGTGACGCGCACGTAGAGGGCGTTGTCGCCGTCGGGCCTGAGTGCGACACGGCGGGTGAGCTTCAGCCGCGTATGGGGATTGTCGTCGGGCATCCGAAACACGCGGATGCGACGCTGGATGCCGCCTGCATCGAAGACCGTGTCCTCGCGTCCGATATCGGCGATGGCGATTTCGCACTTCACCAGAGGTGTGTCGATACGCAATGTGCCCTCTTCCCGGTCGGCGAGCCAGGCATCGAATCCGCCGAACCCCCCCGTGGTCAGAGCTGTCCAGCGTAAGCCCTGGTCGCCATCGCGCTCGAATATCTTGTCCAGATTGTAGTGATTAATGGCGCAGACCCTCTCGAAGCGGTTTCCGGTGAGTGCCGCCGTTCCGTCCCAGATGGTCTGCCGGCCCCGGCCACGATACTCCGATCCTTCCCAGATAACGCGGATGCGCCGACCGAGCTCCCCGTCCGCGAAGGGCCGGAAAGTCTCCAGGGTCTCCAGCCCATTGCGAATATCCACGCGCTCGATGGGGGACGAGGTCGCGATGTCGATCTCGAGGCTTACATGCTCGTCCCCGGAGCGCAGGATATCGCCCATCATCGCCGTGTCGGTCTCGCGGCTGGCCGCCGGACCCAGGTTGGGATCGTCGTCGAAGAGTTCCGCCTTCGCGTCGAAACGCGCGCGTACCTCCATGAACATCCGGCAGCCCGTGGTGCCGTAGTGGTGGCGGCGGCGGAGCGCATCCATGAGGCCGGCACGGGTGAGCTCCGAGGCTAACGTGCAGGTGAGCCCACCGTAGGAGCCGAAGGTGGTGGCACCGGGGAAACTCGCCCCGGGGCGGCCCTTGTGACCGTCGCTGTTGCTGACGATACCCACCCGGTAACCTTGCTCGAAGGCATCCTCGATGAGCCATTCGAAGGTGCCCCACGCGGAGTGCACTTCCACCGACCGCTCCAGGCGAACGTCGTGGGCCATCTTGATGTCGGCATAGCGGCCACCGATGTGCGCGAACACCACGCAATCCTCGTCGCGCAAGGCCTCGAACAGATCTTTCGCGGAATTGGCATCGCTGTCGAGATCGGAGAGATCTTCCACCAGTGCGTGGGAGGAGCGATAGATCGGTCGACCTTCCTGCATGTAGAGAACGTTACGGTCGCCACCAAGCCCGGTGTTGCCCGACCATTCGTAACCGGGAAACACGATGAAGCTGCCGTCGTCGTTGAATTCCTGCGAAAGCGCGTTCAGATGTTCCCAGAAGGGGGTCGTTATCTGAAAGTCGTTACCCTGGTGACTGCAAACGTCCAGAAATGCCTTGTCGCGCGCGAAGGCGAAAAAGTCCCGCGCCGAGTTGGTACCGATGGTTTCCTCGGACTGCCCGTGTAGATCGCCCCAGAAATGGACCAGGGGTGCGCTCGCGACAATGCGCAACGGATTCGAACGTGCCAACAGCGCACCGCTCTCGTCGAGCAAGTCCACATGGTAGTCACCCGGCTCTTCCGCACACAGTCCCTCAATCACTTTGGAGAAATCGCCGGGTGTCAGGCGCACCGCTTCCGCAAGCCCGTCCATGGGGGCGCTGGATCGCAGAGTCAGTTGGTGATCGCACTTGTCGGTGGGATTGCCCCATTTGTCCTCGCCCTTCAGACACAGGCGGAACGGCTCGCCGGCTCGCCGCAGGGTCGGCAATACCACCTTCCACATGGCGGGAACGTCGGGCACGATGGCGATCTCCGGGGATGCGGGCAATTCCGTGAACTCGTAGGTCGCAAAGGCATCCACCAGGACCTTGAATTCGAAAGTGCTCTCGCAGAAGGTCTGCACACGCATACCGGGCGAGCCCTGGCGCGGGTCACCGAAGCGGATGACGATCTGGTCGCCTTCGCGCAGGAATCCCCGAACGACCCTGATAAAGAGCGTCTTGTCCCATGGCCGGATGTTCTGCTTGCCGTCGTAGCGCACGTCCAGCACCGCGCGGTTGCTGGCTTCCACGCTGATGAAGTTCGGCGCGGACGGATTATCGAATTGCGGCCGGCCCATGTCGCTGGCGAAACGATGCACCACCTTGATGGTCCCGGTATCGTCGATGCCGAAATAGCCAGCCGTGTAGGTCAGAACGAAGGACTGAAAGCTTCCGGCGGGAAAGGCACCGCCAGGCTCGATGGCGGCATGCCCCATCAACTCCGGCTTGTATAAAGAATGCGACACGCTCGGCTTCGCTCCAATGAGATTTCTAAACGGGCTGGTCGCCCGCAACGGTGGTACGGTGCATGGAGCGCGCGTAACGGAGATCGTACTCGGTGGCACGGTGCATGGTGCAGCGGTTGTCCCACATCACCAGATCCCCGGCCCGCCATCGGTGAGCGTAAATGCCTGACGATCGCACCGAGTGCTGGAAGAGCTTCTGGAGGAGCGCCTTACCCTCAGGCTCCGGCATTCCGGCGATGCCGACGGTAAAGCCTTCGTTCACGAACAACGCCTTGCGCCCGGTCTGCGGATGGGTACGCACCACCGGATGCACGACGTCTGGCACCCCGGCCAGCTGCTCAGGCGTCAACGGCGGCCGGTCGCCGTCCTCGCTGGCCATCATGGAATAGCGATCGCCGTAGCGATGAATGGCGCCGAGTCCCTCGATGCTGGCCTTCATGCCGTCGTCCAGTGACTCGTAGGCGGCATACATGTCGGCAAACAGCGTGTCGCCGCCTTCCGGCGGCACCTTGAGGGCATAGAGCAACGAGCCCAACGGCGGCTCGGCCTTGTAGGTCATGTCGCTGTGCCAGTAGGCGCCGCCGTTGACGACGGGCCTGGTACCCTCCTCGCCACGGTTCGACAACACGAGTATTTCCGGGAAATCGGCAAGCAGCCAGTGCCTGGCGGTATGAATCTCGAGCTCGCCGAAGCGGCGGCTGATGGCGATATGCTGCTCGTTATTGAGCTGCTGCTCGCTGAATACCAGGATCGAGTGCTCGAGAAAGGCGTCGTGGATGCGCGCGAAGCAGTCGTCTTCCGGCGGTTGCGATAGATCGACACCGGCAACCCGCGCCCCGAACCCACCCTGCATGGGCGAAATGGAAAGATCCATACCATCGATTTCCATCAGTGCGGCATTCTCCGGCAGACAATGATGCGAGCCCCATTTATATAGGACTTTGCAAAAGTGCTCAACGCGAGCCCCGGCGCCCGATGACCAGGGACGGCGATTGCAGCGCCGGCGGCGGGTCGAGTCCCAGGCTACCATCGCCGGCAGCCGTGACGCCCGCGTCGACGATGCTGCCCGAGGACAGGTCGATGAGGCTTGCGCCGGTGGTTCCCTTGGAGAACAGCCCCGGCCGGCAATGCCAGCGGTGCCGCGGCCTCGCCATCGGGCAACAGCAGACAGGCCCTGGTTTCACCGACTGTGAAGCCACCCACGCGGCCGTTTTCCACATGGCGCAGCATACCCAGCTCCGGCGGCGAGGCGAGAACGCCCAGCCAGCCCTGCAGGTAGCGGTATACGAAGCTCGCGGGCCGCGGGTTGTAGCGGCGGTCGAACAGCCCGTGGCGGGGAAAGTATCCGCGATCCACGTCCACGTAGGTGTCGATGAACAGCTCGCAGTCGCCGGTGGCGAAGGCCGCCAGCATCGCCTCGGCCACCTGATTGGCGATGCGACCATCGTCCTGGTTGTACTCGGCGGGATTCTCCGATGCCAGGCGCACGTTGATGGCCGCGCGCACGCCGTGACCGCGGGTGAAGTCCGCGATGCGGGGGCACGACTTCCCAGGGCGACTCGTCGAAACCCAGCCGGAAAACGAAGCCGTCGACAGCGCCGCCCGATGCCAGAAATTCCTCGATGAGCGCCAGCTCCGAGGCGCGAAACCCGTAGCTCACGAAGTGACTGAAACGCGAACCCTCGGTCTTCTTCTCCGCGGACGTTTCCATTTGGCGAGCGTCACCGGCACCGGAATCGGGGTCCCGGAGGCCGCCATTCGGGCAACGGTGCCTGTCGCGTCCTGCCACGGGACGATGATCTCCAGGACATCGACCAGATCCCGGTGCCGGGCGATCATCTCCACCATCTCCTTTGATGGTGCTTCGAAACAGAAGATCGTGAACTCGTGGCCCATGCCGCGCAACGCCCGCATGCGCTCACGGGTGTCGTCCTCGAGCAAGTCGCTGATGGGCAGGCGCAGCTTGCGCACGCCCAGCTCCCACAGGGTCATCAGCGTGTAGTCGTTGCGGGCACGTTTGCGCAGGAATTCGTCCATGGGGCCGTTGTAGGGAAAGGTCACGACTTCGGTCCAAGGGATGGCGCAGGTGCACACCCACCGGCGCCGGGCGCCGCTCGCGCGGATGCAGTGTTGCAACGCGTTGCGGCGGCGGTGTCCACTCCACGTTCGCTTTCAGTGTCTCGCCGTTGGTTCGCAGGCAGCGGGCAATATGACCGTCCGCATGCACGTCGACCATGAAGAAGCCCAGCTTCTCGGCATCGTTGCGGCCGTGTTCCGGTGCCGCTTCGATGCGGAACAGCTCGGCGTAATCCTGTCGGAAGAAGGAGGTCGCGGGCAGCAGATAACAGTCGGTATTGCCGTGACGGTGATAGAAGAAACTGTGCACATGTCCGGCGAACAACGCCTCTACACTACAGCGCTCTATCATCGACAGCAGCCAGCTGCGCTGCGGCTCGTCGATGTTGTCGTAGTTGGGCGGCTCGCCCGGTTCGAGTATGTATGGCGGATAATGGGTGAACAGAAACACACGCTTGCCGCCGCTGTCGGCGAGCTCGGCTTCGAGCCAGGCGCGCTGGTCCTCCTCGCTGGCAAGCCCGGAGTTCAGCACAGGCGAGTTGATCAGCACGAATCGGCAATCGCGAAAATCGAATGCGCTGAACGGTGCGCCGAAATAGCGTTGGTAGAGCGCCACGCCGTCATCCGTAACCTTCGCCGCCGGCATCGCCTTGAAAGGCTTGTCGCCGACGTCGTGGTTGCCGGGGATGTATCGGATCTCGGCATCCAGATCGGCGAACATGGCGAGGGCGGCTTGCGCCGCCGCGCCGTAGGTAGGCAGCGCCGGCACCGGGTGTACGACGTCGCCCAGATGGATGACGAAAGCCGGGCGCAAGTGGTTCAGCAGCGCCGTCACGTGCCGGCAGCGATCGTTGGCGAGCTCATTCACCCGCCACGGAGAAGACAGATCGCCTTCCTCGGGGCGCGTGTGGGTGTCGGCGATGACGGCAAAGCTGAATAACGGATCGTTCACCAGGAGTCTCCGGGGTGGCTCATGTACCGCTACGATACCCCAGCGTCACCCCTTCGGACATGCGCCCGAGCGCCGTAGGTTGGTGCTGAGCGGAGCGAAGCCCAACATCCGGTCTCTGGAATGTTGGGCTTCGCTCCGCTCAGCACCAACCTACGGGGCTTTGCCACTGGGGCAACGGTCGTTTGACCACCGGCGGGCAAGCGTTTAGTTTTGGCCGTCATCACTCTCGAGAGGAAACGTGGGATATGGCCAAGCATCCATTCGACTTCATCGGCCTGCCAGCCGATCGCAGCACGTCCAAGCCCCGTGCCAACGGCCTCACCATGATGATCGACTGGGGCCTGGGTCTGGGGCAGCTGGAGGACATACTGGAGATGTCCGGCGACTACGTGGATCTCGGCAAGATCGCCGTCGGCACGCCGAGGCTCTACGACGAGGGTCTGCTGAAGCGCAAGTTCGATCTGTACGAATCCCACCAGATTCGCCCCTTCCTGGGCGGAATGTTCATCGAGCACTACTACGAGAACAACGGCATGGAGGCCATGGATCGATTTTATGCCGAAGCGGTGCGTGTCGGTTTCAAGGTCATCGAAGTGTCGGACAATCTGCGCCCCTTCTCGTCCAATGAACGCCGTAGTCTCATCCAGCTGGCCCTCGATCACGATCTCACGGTATTCGGCGAGGTAGGCGCCAAATGGGAGGCCAACGACGCCGCGACCCTCATCGCTCAGGCCGAGGAATGCTTCGACGCCGGCTGCGAGCTGGTGCTGGTGGAGGGTGCGGAGCTCGTCGATGCGAAAGGCGAGCCCATGCGCGAGCTGCTGGATGCACTGCGCCAGGCGCTGGATCTGGATCGAGTGCTGTTCGAGCTGCCGGGCCCGTGGATCAGCGGCTGCACCATGTGCGCGATTCACGACATGAAGAAGCTGTTTGTCAGCGAGTTCGGCGCTAACGTCAACATTGCCAACGTGATGCCCGATGACGTCATGGAAACCGAGGTGCTGCGGGCGGGATTGAGTGTGATTCCTGCTGGCGACAGGCGCCACGTTGCCCACACCGGTTGAGGGATCAGGCATGCGACTCGACGACACCGAAGAAGCGATGAGGGCCGGCCGCATGGGCGCCGCCCGGCGAGCCGCCATCGAGCAGCAAATTCAGGTGGGCATGACCTTCGACGCCGAGGACTTCGTCCAGGTCAGTCAGGTGCACCTGATGGCGGACACGGAGTCCCTGGGAGAGTCCGGTGTCGAGTACCTGGAAACTATCGCGGCATTGCCCAGGGAGGAGCGCCGCGTGCGCGTGCCCACGGTCACCGATCCCCGCGGCATCGATCTGTGCGCCTACCGGAAACTGAAGCAGGCAGAGCGATTCGCCCAGCTCGAGCGCCGTGCAATCGCCGCGCTGCGCGCCTTGGGCATTCTCATGACCGACACCTGCATCAATTATCAGACGATCCTGCCGCCGGTGCACGGCGAGCACCTGGCGTTCGGAGACACGGGCTCCACCATTTATGCCAACAGCGTATGCGGCGCGCGCAGCAATTTCGAAGGCGGGCCGGCGGCGCTGGCGGCGGCCCTCACCGGCCGGGTGCCGCGCTATGGTTGTCATCTGGATGGCGGGCGCCGTGGCACACATCTGTTCGAAGTGACCGAACGCCCGGGCAACTTGAGCGACTGGGGTGCGCTCGGTGCGCTCATCGGGCGAAGCGCCGGATCCTATTGGACGGTTCCGGTAGTCTCCGGCATTGACGCGACTCCTACCTCCGACGAGCTCAAACACTTCGGCGCGGCCTTGGCGAGCTATGGCTCGGTGCCACTGTTTCATATGCCGGGGGTAACACCGGAGGCACCGGACCTGGCCAGCGTGTTCGACCATCAACCGCCCGAGCCGCAGATCATCACGCGCGCCGATCTGGACAGCTTCTACGCATCCTTCGGCCGTCACGAGGATAGGGTGGACGTGGTGGTATTCGCCGCGCCGCAGCTGTCCATCATCGAGATGCAGGAAGTCGCGCGGCTGTTGGAAGGACGACAGGTGCACCGGCAGACCGCGCTGCTTATCGCTACCTCGCCTGAGAACAAGACTGCTTGTGACCGCATGGGGATCACCGAAACCATCGAGTCCTCGGGTGCCATGCTGCTCAAGGGTGTGTGCTTTTATCAGATGTATGCCCGCGAGCTCGGCGAAGCCAACGGCTGGCAACGACTGGTGAGCAACTCGGCGAAGCTCGTCAACATTATCAGTGGCTATGGTTACCAGCCGGTGCTGGCCACCACCGAGGCCTGCATCGAGGCCGCCGTCAACGGACGCATGTGATGGGAGAACGGCGCATCACCGGTCACGTTGGCGTTGGACCAAAAGCGAGCGGCATCGCTCTGGTTGCCCGGGACAACTTCAGCGCCCGCTACGATCTGGATCGACTGCAGGGGGTGTTCTCGCGCCCCACCCATGCCCTTCACGGTCAAAGCTATGTGGATATGGTACTCGTGCTGCACACCGCCAAGGGCGGCGTCGCCACCTCGTGGATGCTGCGGGAGATGAAAAGCCGCGGCATGAGTCCTGCTGCCTTGCTGCTCAACATCGGCAACCCCATCATGGCCCAGGGCGCGGCGTTCGCAGAGCTGGCCTTCATGGATCGCTTCGAAGTGGACATCACCGAGGCGATTCGCAGCGGCGATCACGTCACCGTCGACCCGGTCGCGGGGCTCGTCATCGTCGACTGATTTACCCTTTACCGAACTCGGCAGGAGATACCTACATGCCCTTCTGGCAAAGACTCTTGATTACTTTGATTGCCATGCTGGCTGTCAGCTTCGTCGCCGGACTGCTCTGGCAAAGCATTTTCGGCTTTGCCCTGCCCAGCTATGCCGCGGGCATCATCGGCGGACTCACCGCCCTGCCACTGTGGGAATTTCTCAAGCGCGTGGGACAGAAAAAATAGTTCGAGCTCTTGCAGGGGTTTGGTCATGCGAACTCTTTGTAAGAACCGTTCTCCACGTAGGACGTCGTTGGCAGGTCGTCGCGGAAAACCGGGTCGCGCAACACCGACCCGAGAAAATCCAGGTTGGTAGACACACCCTCGACGACGACCGCGTCGAGGGCGGTGCGCATGCGCTCGATAGCGGCTGTGCGATCCCGGCCCCGGGTAATGATTTCGCGAGTAACGGATCATAGTAAGGCGTGATACGGTCACCCTCTCGAACGCCGCTGTCGACCCGCACGTGCGCTTCACCCTCGGGAACCTGAAAGCGGCTGAGCTCTCCCGGCGACGGCAGGAAGCGCTTATCTGGACGCTCGGCGTAGATTCGGCATTCGACTCCCGCGCCTCTGGCCACGACGGCGTCCTGGGGCACCGGTGCCAGGGATCCCGCCGCTAGCTCGATCTGCCAGCGAATCAGGTCGATGCCGGTGATCATCTCGGTAACCGCGTGTTCCACCTGAATACGGGTGTTCATCTCCAGGAAGAAAAACTCTTGGGCGTCCGGTTCGTAGATGAATTCAACCGTCCCGGCGCCGCGATAGCGTTGCTGGTGAACCAGCGCCATCGCCGCCTCACGCATAGCGAGGCGGACGTCTTTCGGCAGACCGGGAGCCGGCGCCTCCTCGATGACTTTCTGGTAACGACGTTGCACCGAGCAATCGCGCTCGAAGAGATGCACCCCCGTCCCGTCGCCGAAGCCGAATACCTGCACCTCCACGTGCCGGGCTCTTGCGGCGTAGCGTTCCAGGTAGACGGTGTCGTCGGCGAAGGCTCGCGCGGCAAGCGCCTGGGCGTTTGCCACCTCTTTCGCGAGAGTATCCAGCCCATCGACCCGCCGCATGCCGATGCCGCCGCCACCGGCGGCAGCCTTCACCAGAAGAGGGAAGCCGACTTCCTTTGCCGCCTCCATGACTCCGTCCGAGTCCCCGGGGGTGAAACGGGCGCTCCCCGGCAACACCGGTATCGCGCAGGCGCACGCGATGTCGCGGGCTCGTTCCTTATCGCCCATGTCCTCGATGGTCTTTGCCCGGGGGACCAATCCACACCCGCCCGGCATCGGCCACCGCGCGGGCAAAGGGCGCGCTTTCAGCCAGGAAGCCGTAGCCCGGATGGACGGCATCGGCGTTCGAAGCCCGGGCCGCGGCCAGCACCGCATCTACGGATAGATAGCTCTGCGCTGCCGGCGCCGGACCGATGGCGATCGCCTGGTCGGCCAGGGCCACGTGTAAAGCCCCGGCGTCGGCTTGGGAATAAACACCGACGGTGGCCAACCCCATGGCCTTGCAGGTGCGGATGATACGGCAGGCAATCTCGCCGCGGTTGGCGATCAGGACTTTTCGGATAGGCATGCCGAAGACTTCATGGGGACACACCGGCCTTGGCCCGCGGCCCGAGACCAATCTTGAGACGCCCCTCGGCAAGGGCGATGTATTCGCACAGCAGGGGGCGCGTCTCGCGGGGATCGATGATCTCCTCCACCGCGAAGGCCTCGGCGGTGCGGAACGGTGAAGCATAGACGCGTAGCTCCGCCTCGAGCTCCTTCTCCCTGGCTTTCGGGTCGTCGGCCGCCTGGATCTCGCGCCGGAAAGCGGCTGCCACGCCACCCTCGACGGGCAGCGATCCCCATTCGCCGCTTGGCCACGCGAGCTTCAGATCGATGTCGTTCTTGTTGCAGGTAGCCATGCCGGCCATGCCGTAGCACTTGCGGATGACCAGCGTCAGGGTCGGCACGCTCAGCTGACCGGCCACGTAAACCGCGCGCATGCCCTCGCGCAGCGTCGCCTGCTGCTCCGCTTTCAGTCCGACCATGAATCCGGGGACGTCGACGAAGAAGATCAACGGAATGTGGAAGGTGTCGCATAGCTCCATGAAATGGATCTGCTTGTGCGCCGCGTCGGCGTCCATGGCGCCGCCATAAAATTTTGGATTGTTGGCCACCAGACCCACCGGGCGGCCGGCGAGCCGCGCCAGCGCGGTGATCACGGCACGACCGTAGGTGGGCTGGATCTCGAAAATCGAATCCCGGTCGACCACCAGCTCGAGCAGGCGCTTCATATCGTAGGCGCGGGTGCGGCTCTCGGGCACGATACCGAGGAGCGCTTCCTCGCGGCGGTCCACCGGATCGGTGACAGGAAGCACCGGGGGCAATTCCCAAACGTTCTGCGGCATGAAGCTCAGGAACCGGCGTACCTGGTCCAAGGCGTCGTCTTCGGTTTCCACCGCGTTGTGGATGGAGCCCGCCTGGTCGACGGCGACCGCCGCGCCCCCCAGCTCCTCCTTGTGGATGATCTGGCCCAGGGAGCGTTTAACCACCGGTGGCCCGGCCGCGAAGATCTGGCTGGTGCCACGCACCATCACCGAGAAGTGAGACAGGATGGCGCGCCCGGCCGGCCCGCCGGCGGCGGTGCCCAGCACCGCCGAGACTACCGGCACCTCACCGAGAAGTGCGACGGAGCGCTCGAAACCGTCGACCCCGGGGAAAACCACGTGGCCACGGCGCTTGGCCGAGGTCACGGTGCCGCCGGCACCGTCGATGAGATTGATCAACGGGATCTTGTAGTGATGCGCCAGGTCCTCGACGTAACCACCCTGTCCGCCCTTGCGCCGTAGCGCCCCGAAGCTGGTACCGCCGCGAACGGTGAAGTCTTCACCGCCGATGGCCACCGGGCGCCCGTCGATACGCGCCAGGCCGGCAACATAGGGCGCGGGTGTCACTTTGCGCAGCACGTTATGCTCGTCGTATTCGCCGGTGCCGGCTAAGGTGCCGACCTCACGAAGGCTGCCTTGGTCGGTGATCCGCGCGATGCGCTCACGGACCGTGAGCCGCCCACCCTTGTGCTGGCGCGCAACGTTCTCAGGCCCCCCCATGGCAGTGGCGAACGCACGCCGCCGCGTAAGCTCGCCGATACGTGCGGCGCCAGGGCCGCGGTTGTCTAGCTTTCGATCAGGCACAGGACTTGATCCTCCTCCACCGACTCTTCCGTAGCCACCTTGAGCTCGGCGATGGTCCCGGCGGCGGGAGCCTCCACCGGGATCTCCATCTTCATGGATTCCAGGATCATGATGATCTCCCCTTCGGCAACGGAATCGCCAACCGCCTTTTCGATCTTCCACACGGTGCCGATCACGTCAGATGTGATTTCGGTAGTCGCCACGAGTCGTCTCCTCTCTTTCCCGTTCAATACCCTTCTGAATTTTCAAAACGTCGTCGGCCAGCGGCTAAGCGATGACGGCCCACTCCGCCCGAGAGCCGCATCTCGTGGATACCCAGCTGTTTCGCCAGATAGCGGCGCGTCTGCTGGGGCGCGATCACCGCTTGCACGGCGAAAATTTCAGCCAGCCCATAGGCTGAGCTGTCGCGTTCCATTTGCTCGCGGGTGCGCTGCTTGTCCTCGTCCGAGACAGTCCGCCCCCAGTTCACGATCTCGGTGGCGTAATCGGCATCCATGAAGCTGACCTCGGCCGTCGGCCACGCGGCGACATCGTCGGAGTTGCGGCCACCGCCCATGTTGAGATACGCCTGGCCGTAGCTCTTGCGCATGATCACCGAGAGCTTCGGCACCGTGCACATCTGCAACGCCTGCATGAAGTTCATGATCTTGCCGGGTGCCTTGTTGCGCTCGCCCTCGACGCCGATGACGAATCCAGGCGTGTCCACCAGGAGAATCAGCGGAATGTTGAACGAATCGCACAGGACCACGAAGCTGGTCGCCTTCTCGCAGCCTGCAACGTCGAGCGCGCCTGCTTTGCCCATGGGATTCGAGGCAAGAAAGCCGACGGTGCGCCCGTCGAGGCGCGCCAGGCCGACCACGACGGCACGCCCGAAGCGCGGCTTGAGCTCGAAGAACGTGTCCCCGTCGGCCAGGCACGCGATGATCTTGCGCACGTCGTAGCCTCGCTTGCGGCTCTCGGGCAGAACATCGAGGATTCCCTCGGCAGCCTCGTCGCTTCCCGCAGGCACCGGCGCACGGGGCGGCGGTTCATGACTATGGGAAGGCATGTAGGAGAGAAAACGTTTGATCTCGGCCAACGCCTCTTCGTCGGTCTCCACCACGCGATCGACGAGGCCGGAGACCTCGCTCAAGAGCTTCCATCCCCCCAGCTCCTCGGCCTCGATGCGCTGGCCGATGGCGTAGGAGGCGAGGCCGGGACTGGCCACCGCCATGACCGCGCCCTTGCGCATGACGGTGAAGTCCGCAAGACAGGTGTACCAGGCGGACGAGCCGTAGCACTGCCCCAGGATAGCGGACGCCCAGGGCGTCTCGCGCAGGCGCACGTACTGTTGGGGGTCGTTTCCCAGGTTCGCGCCCATGCCGCGGGCGCCCATGTTGTCGGGCATGCGCGCGCCGGAAGACTCGCCGAAGAACACCAACGGGAAGCCGCGCTCGCTGGCGACCCGCTTGACGTGGGCGATTTTTTTCATGTTGGTGAAGCTCGACGACGCGCCTTTCACTGTGAAGTCGTTGGAGATGACACCGACCGTGCGCCCGTCGACCTCGGCGAAGCCGGCGACCTTGCCGTCGGCAGGCGTTCGATCGCGGTCCTCGGGCAGCATGGACGAAACGGCCAGCAGACCAGTCTCGACAAAGGTACCGGCATCGATGAAGGCATCGATGCGCGAGCGCGCGTTCATCAGTCCCAGGCGCTGGCGGCGTGCCAGGCGCTCAGGCCCGCCCATGGCAAGCGCCCGGGCCTCCCGTTCGCGTAGCTCCTGCAGCTCGTCGTCGAAAGGCATCACTCGTCCCCTGTGGTCGGCAGCCCGGCGCCGGCGACCACACCGGCCCGTGCCAGACGCGTGATCTCGCCCCGGGAAAGGTCGAGCTCGCGAGCCAATACATCACCGGTGTCGGCGCCGATGGCGCGGCCGGCCCAGCGCACCGCGCCCGGCGTCGCGGAAAGCTTTGGCACGATGCCGGTCAGGGTCACGGGACCCAAGCGTTCGTCCTCGACATCCACCAGCATCTCGCGGGCACGGTAGTGGGGGTCGGCAAAAATGTCCTCGACGCTGTAGATGCGCGCCGCCGGCACCTTGGCCGCCTCCAGGATAGTCTCGAGCTCGGCAAGGTCGCGGGAGCCGCTCCATGCCGCCACGGCAGCGTCGCAGGCATCCTCGTTGTCGGCCCGGGCGACGGCCGTGGCGAAGCGCGGATCCTCGACCAGCTCCGCTCGTCCCATGGCCTCGGCGAGGCGCGCGAACACCGAGTCCGAGGCCGCGGCGATGACGATGTGACGGCCGTCGCGGGTGGGGTACAGAGAGTTGGGAGTATTCCCGGGAAGCCGCGAGCCGGCGCGCCTGGCGACCTCGCCCAACTGTTGAAAGGCGGGGATGTGCGGCTCCATGAAGCTGAAGGCGCCCTCGTAGAGGGCCGCGTCGACGACTTGACCCCTGCCCGTTCGCCCACGATGGAGAATCGCCATGACCGCCCCGAAGGCGGCGTACAGGCCGGCAATGTAGTCGGTGAGGGAGGTCGCCATGCGCGGCGGGGGGCGGTCCGGGTCGCCGGTGATCCCGCGCAAGCCGCTGACCGCCTCGCAGACCACACCGTAACCGCCCCGTTGGCTGTACGGGCCCTGCTGACCGAAGCCGCTGATCCGCACCAGGACCAGTCCCGGGTTCACCTCACTCAGAGCATCGTACCCCAGTCCCCAACCCTCGAGCGTACCGGGGCGGAAGTTCTCGACCACGATGTCGGCCCGCTCACAGAGACGGCGGGCCAGTACGCGACCCTCGTCGCAGCGTAGATCGATACACGCGAGGCGCTTGGCGCGCAGGATGGAGGCGCCGTAGAGGGAATGACCATCGCGCCTGCGGCCCATGGACCGAACCGCGTCTCCCTCGGGTTGCTCGACCTTGATGACATCGGCGCCGAAGTCCGCCAGCAGTCGCGCACAGAAGGGCCCGGCGACGGTGGAGCCCAGCTCGACGGCGCGAAGCCCCGCGAGCGGGCCAAATGAAGTTGCGTCATCGGTCATTCGCGTCCCCTATAACAAGTATTTCTGGTAGTTCTGGAACCACTCACGGGCACTGCGAATGTTTTCCCGTTTCAAGCGTTCCGCGGTCTGCGCGTCGCCGGCGCGCATGGCGCGCAGGATCTCCTGGTGTTGGCGCATGCCCTCCCGCGCCCGGCCGGGCACCAGAACCAGGCGGCGGATCATCACCTGGGTGCGGTCGTACAAGCTGTCGAGCAGTCCCTTCAGGACCTCGTTCCCGGCCGCGCCGATGCAACGCTGGCGGAATTGGGAGATGGCGTCGACGTAGGCGTCGAGGTCGTTGTCGGCGACCGCCTTCTCCATGGGAGCGCCGAACAATTCCATGAGATCGTCCCACGTCTCCGGCGGCGCCTTCTCGGTGGCCAGGCGAACCATCTGCGCTTCCAGGACCTCGCGCACCTCGAACAGCTCGAAAATGCGATCGGGCTGCAGCCGAATGACCACGGCGCCCCGGTTGGGCACGCGCTCGATCAAGCCACGCTCTTCGAGGATGCCGAAGGCACCGCGTATACGGGCCCGGGAAACGTCGAACTCCTGCGCCAGCTGGTGCTCGCGCAGCCGCGAGCCCGGCGGCCATTCATGGCTGACGATGCGGCGACGCAGCTCCTGGAGGAGGTCGTCCGTCTGCGATCGCGCAGCCGTCGAGCGAACGGCCTTGTTTCTACGCTTGTCCGCCGCCATGCCGGCGTCTCCCATCATCGCCCGGCGCTTATGCTGGAGTATGGCGCCAACATTGTCAACAATATTGTTTGTGTTATCCTCCCTGCCGAATAAAATCCCAGCCCTTGGCAGGCGCAGCAACTCAATGTCTGGAGCCGAAGCGGGAAACAGGAGAACAACGGAAACCGAATGACGTTCCCCAGCCCACGCGAAGTCTCTCCCTGCCTTCGGACCCAGATTCGAGAGGAATTGTTTTGTCGACTGTTTGGGCCGACAATGGCGGAGCTATTCCAAATACGTGTCACCTGGATAGCTTCAATAAGCGGGACGCGCGTTCTTTTGGAAGAGAGCTGGGAACCTGACGGACCAGTCGCGCTGTCGTACAACAGGCAAGCGTGGAAGAAAAACCGGCGAGATTCGACTCCAGCAGCTCGAACTCCCACAAAAAGATTTAACCGTCAAAACGGAGGAAGTAATGAAAACAGCAGTAAATCAATCGGTGGTGTTGGCACTAACCTTCGCTGCCATGGTCATTACGAACATGGCCGTGGCAGACCACCGCGGCGACAACACGGTCTTGATCGGTGGTGCGATCTCACAAACCGGGCGCTTTTCCGAACCGGCCGGCCGGAACTTGAACTCGATCAAGTTGTGGGTCAAGGATGTGAACAAGCGGGGAGGTCTCCTGGGCCATACGGTCAAGATCAGCTACCTGGATGATAAATCGGACAAGCAGACCAGCATCAAGCTCTACGAAAAACTGATCACCAACGATAAGGTCGATCTCATCTCTGGTCCCTATTCGAGCGGAATCACTGACGCGGTTGCCAATGTCTCCGAGCGGTACAAGATGCCCATGATTACATTTGCGGCCGCCTCGTCCGTGATTTGGGAAAAAGGCAGAAAGTACATATTCAATACCATCGACTACGCCGAAAACTATCAGAAGGGGGCACTTTTTCTTGCCAAGGACCTCGGCGTGAAGCGTATCGCCGTCATCGGCGAGGACTCGCTGTTTCCACGCATGAGCCGTAAGGGAGTTGAAAAGTGGGCCAAGCATCTGGGCCTCGAAATAGTGCTGGCCGAGAACTACGGAACCCGCAAGCAAGGCGATTACACTGCGCTGTTGCAGAAAATCAAAAGCAAACGCGTCGAGGCTATTTTTTCTAACAGCTACTTCGCCGATGCCGCCTCGCAAATCCGGACCCTCCGGGAGATGGACTACAACCTGAAAATGTTTGCCAGCACGGTAGGCCCGGGTCTGCCGAGGTTCGCTAAAGACCTCGGTTCCACGGCAGAATACGTGCTCGGCTTCACTCAATGGGAGCCCATCCCCGAGAAGCTGGGTTACCCCGGAATGCAAGAGTATATCGATGCCTACACGAAAGAGTATGGAACCCCGCCCAACTACCATGCGGGCGCAGCTTACGGTGCCATGCAGGTGCTGGAAGCGGCAGTGAAGCAGGCAGGCAGCTTCGACAATGAGAAGATCCGCGATGCCTATGCGACCATGGATGTGATGACCATGTTCGGTCGATACAAGGTCGACGCAAAAGGTCTCAACAGTCATCAAGGCATGACGTTTCAGATCCAAAATGGGAAACGTATGGTTGTTTGGCCGGCGGAACTAGCTCAGGTCAAGGCAAAGCTGCCCATGCCGAAGTGGAGCGATCGATAGATCATCGGGTTACCCTTTTCCGGGGATTGCACGAATCTCCGGTTCGAGTTCTGATCTAACACAACTATCCGATGTGTGAGGTCGAGACCATTCATGGTCTCGACCTCACTTGGATTTTTCAGGAAACAAGCCATAGGAACGCCTTGCAGAATGGAAAAATCGGACGCTCGAAGCTTGTACAGGCTGGCTGGATTCCTGGTTTTCATCTATGCGATGCCATTCGCTGTCGGAGTGATGTCCGGCAATGTTATTTACGACATGCAGTGGCTCGCCGATTTGACGACGGTGGTGCTGAGCGGGGTGATGCAAGGCGGTGTTTACGCCATGTTCGCCGTCGGACTGACGTTGATCTTTGGCGTCATGCGGGTGATCAACGTCGCCCATGGGGAATTTGTCGTCCTCGGCGCCTATCTCACTTACGTGGTTTTCAACAGCCCCCAATTTCTCGGCTACGGTGACACCATCGATCCCTTGCTGGCGATGTTCATCACCTTACCCGTCGCGTTCTGCCTGGGTTACCTCGTGCAGAAAGTGCTCTTGAACGCAGTGGTAGGAGGACCGGAACTCACTCCCTTATTGATCACGTTTGGATTGGGGATCTCCATGATCAATATCATCGAGTGGATTTTTTCCACCGACTATCGCACCATTCCCTACTTTCCCGACGCTTTCCAGATCACGGAAAACATCAGGCTGGGAAAAAACAAGGTCGTCAGCTTTTTCATCGCTTTCTTCATTACCTTTAGCGTTTTCTTCTTTCTCAAGTTTCATCGGTTTGGCAAGGCAATTCGCGCCACGGCCCAGAATGCCGACGTCGCCATGGTTTGCGGGATTGACATCTACCGCGTCTACCTCTTCACTTTCGGGTTGGCGACTGCTCTCGCCGTTGCCGGGGGCACGTTGGTTTCCATTCAATTCGGATTCAACCCCGAGACCGGATTGACCTACACGGTCGTCGCGTTTGCCATCATCGTTCTCGGCGGACGCGGTCACTATATCGGCGCATTCATCGGCGCGCTGATGCTGGGCGTGCTGGAAAACCTGGTCTCTTTCATGGTCCCAAATGGTACGGCATTGGTGGAGATGGCCGCCTATGGGTTGATGATCCTGGTATTGTTGATCCGGCCCCGGGGGCTGCTGGGGCCAAAAATTGATTGATTGGAGAGTCTCGTGAAATCACATGAAACCGTCCGAGACCTGACCTACCTGGGAGGGCTGTGCCTTTTTCTGATGGTTTTACCGGACCAGGTCAATGTGTACTACCGTTCTTTTGTCATGTTCACCATGATGTACGTTGTGCTGGCGTTGAGCTGGAACATCATCAGCGGGTACACGGGTTACATCTCCTTCGGTCACGTTCTCTTCTACGGCGTCGGATCCTACGCGTCGGCAATCCTGGTGGCCGATTACGGCTGGAATTGGCTTCCTACACTGATCATCTCGGGTGGCGTCGCAGTCATCGTCGCCATCGTGCTGGGATTCCCCGTGCTGCGGCTGAAAGGCCCCTATTTTGCCATCGCCATGCTGGGAGCAGCGGAGTCTTTCCGCATCCTGGCCACGGTCTGGGATAGCGTCACGCATGGTGGAGAGGGCATCAGCCTGCCCAACGTCGAAAACTCCTTTTCCACGTACTACGCGATGATGGTTTTGATGGTCGTCACCATCCTGGTCAGCTACTGGATCGGGCATTCCCGTTACGGGGTGCGGCTCAATGCTATTCGCGAGGATGAAGTGGCTGCCGCGGCAAACGGGATTAATACGACATTCTACAAATTGTCCGCGTTCGTTCTTTCAGGGATCTTTGCGGCCATGGCCGGCGGCATCCAGGCCAACAAGACACTGTACATCGACCCGGATACAGAGTTTTTCATTTTGATTACCATCACCATGAAGCTGATGGCGATGTTGGGCGGGAAAGGCACCGTGGTCGGTCCGATCATCGGAGCGGTCATCCTTTACTCCATCCAGGAAGTTGTCTGGGTTCAATTGCCCCAGGCGCACCTGATCGCTTTCGGGATATTTCTCATCCTGGTGGCCCGTTTCATGCCCAGAGGGATCGTGGGATTTTTCGTTGACCGGGGCTGGGCCAGAAAAGGGATGGTCCACTAAGGATGTCGGCGAGTAACATGGTAGCGGCGGCGGATGATATCGCCCTCGACGTCCAGGACCTGCACAAGGATTTCGGCGGCATCAAAGCTGTCGACGGATGTCATTTACGAATTCCAAGGGGAAAGATTTCGGGGCTCATCGGGCCCAATGGTTCCGGAAAGACGACTACATTCAACCTCTTGACCGGGGTGATCCCGCCGGACAGGGGGAAGGTGATTTTCAAAGGGGAAGACATCGCCGGCCTGAAGCCCTACCAGATTTTCCGCAGGGGGATCACGCGCACCTTCCAGATCACCCGCATCTACCGGGAAATGACCGTATTCGAGAACTTGCTCTCGGTGACCTACCTCAAGATCCCCATGCACAAGGCCCGAGAGCGGGCCGAGGAGCTCATGGAGTTCGTCACCCTCACCAAGCTACGGGACGAGTACGGCGGCTACTTGTCCTATGGTCAGCAAAAACTATTGGAATTTGCCCGGGCCTTGATGACCGACCCTGAACTCATTCTTCTGGACGAGCCTGCGGCAGGAATCAACCGGACGCTGCTGGCGAGTCTCTTGGAACGTATTCACGAGCTACAGAGAATAGGAAAGACGATCCTCATCGTCGAGCACGACATGAACGTGATCATGAACCATTGCGAGAAAATCTTCGTGATGGACTACGGGGTGAATATCGCAGAAGGCACACCCGAAGAGATCCAAAACAACGAACGCGTTATTGAAGCCTATTTTGGACATAAAAAAGATGCCAATGCTGGATCTCAAAAACGTTAGTGCCGCCTACGGGCGCATTCAGATCCTCCATGAGGTTTCTCTCCATGTTAATGAGAAGGAGATCGTTTGTATCATCGGACCCAATGGCGCGGGGAAATCCACCACATTCAAAGTGATTATGGGTTTCATCGATTACCTGGGCGGCGAGATGGTCTTTAATGACCGGAGTCTGGTCGGAAACCGGCCCGATCAGATCCTGGGTTTGGGGCTCGGTTATGTTCCTCAAGGACGAATCGTCTTCAACCAGATGAGCGTGCGTGAGAATCTGGAAATAGGGGCCTTTCTGCAGAGAGACAAGCAACTCATTCGCGAGTCCATGGAGTATGTATTCTCTCTATTCCCCCGGCTCGAGGAACGCCAGAAACAGCTTGCCGGCACCATGAGCGGGGGCGAGCAGCAGATGCTCGCCATGGGACGCGCCCTGATGATTCGCCCGACGATGATGATGCTGGACGAACCTTCCCTGGGGCTGAGTCCCCGTTTCACGGATGAAATATTCGAGAAAATTCTGGATCTGGCCAGTAGTGGGATGACGATCATGCTGGTGGAGCAAAATGCTGCACGCGCCCTGGAAATTGCTGATCGAGGCTACGTGCTGGAATTGGGCAAGAATCGCTATGAAGGGACGGGTAAGGAGCTGCTCGACAATCAGAACGTTCGGCGCATGTATCTCGGCGGCTGAAATTTTGGAAGATTAACCCTGGTGGAGATCCAGCTACTCGGCACTGGTACACCCACGCCATCGCTCAAGCGCATGAGCTCGGGATACCTCGTACGAGTCGCGAATGACGTGATCCTTTTTGATCACGGACCCGGCGCCCACCACCGAATGCTGGAAGCGGGTGTGGAGGCGACCGACGTAACCCACGTTTTTTTCAGCCACCTCCACTACGACCACTGCCTCGACTATGCGCGACTGCTGATCACACACTGGGACCAGGGCGCCGGCAGTGTCCCGGAGTTACAAGTCTACGGACCGCCGTTCATCACCCGTATGACGGAGTTACTCATCGGAGAGGACGGCGTCCTCGGACCCGACATCGAGGCGCGCACGGCACATCCGCTCAGCCAGGTGATCTTCCAGGCGCGCGGCGGCCAGCTACCGCGCGAGCGGCCCAGGCCCGCGGTCACCGAGCTCCTGAGCGGCGACGTAGCCGAAGGCGATGGTTGGCGCGTAACGGCAAGAAGCGTCCGTCACGTGCAGCCCCATCTCGATTGCTATGGCTACCGTCTCGAATGCGCGGACGGCGTGTTCGTCTACTCCGGCGACAGCGGTCCGTGCAAGGCGATGGAGGAGTTGGCGCGCGGCTGCGATGTGCTCGTACACATGTGCCACTACCTGAGCGGGACCGGGCTTGGAAAGGAGTTCGCCGAAGGGTGTATGGGGCATCTCGAGCTCGCCGCCCTGGGAAGAGACGCGAATGTGAGAAATCTGGTGCTGAGCCATCTTACCGAGCAGATGGACCTGCCGGGTGTTCGCGAGCGAATCATCCGGGAAATGGGCGAAATCTATTCGGGCAATCTCTTTCTAGGTGAAGATCTGATGAAGATCCCGGTGGGAGTGCCGGAGCCGGGGAAGCTGGATTGAGCGACCTGTCCCATGACTGAACGAAGAGCGGATGGCGCTGGACTTTCAGTCGACATGGACAGTCATTGCGAGCAGATGCTCGTGGCGGGGGGCGCAGTCGCTGGCTTTATCTACGTGGCGAGATGGAGATTTACGCCGGCGGCCGTGAGGGCATCTCTCAAGTCCGGGCCGGGGGCGGAGTCGGCGACAACATCGTCGAGGGTTTCCAGACCGCGAAAACGAAAAGGTGCCGGGGCCGATATACTTATGAGGCCGCATACGGAAGAACAAATAGATCTGTCCCCATTTAATTTCTGTTCTCATTAATCTCTCTCGGATACAGTTCCCGGATAAAAACTCTTCTTTGATGGTGTACCGCAATTCTTGAATGCTAACGGGCAAAGCGCCGACGGTGAATAACGGCTCCGATTCCGGAACGAGTGGCGGCGCGACGCCCATTCGTTCGATAGCGCTGATGGTCATCGCATCGGGCCTGCTCACAGTGAACGACGCCATCGTGAAATGGCTCACCCAAAGCTACCCCGTGGGCCAGGTCATGACGTTGCGCGGCGTATGCGTGATCGTAGTCGTCGTCTCATGGGCCGCGGCCCGCCAGCGCACCAGCGAGTTGCGGGTTTCCAACTGGGGCCTTCAGCTGACCCGGGGCGCGCTGATGACGGTCTCCACCTTTCTGTTCGTTACTGCCCTTTCTCTGATGCCCATCGCGGATGCCATTGCCATCGCATTCGCCGGTCCCGTGATCGCGACGGCGCTGGCCGCGCTGCTGCTGCATGAAACCGTGGGCTGGCGCCGCTGGAGCGCAATCGGAGTGGGCTTCGCGGGTGTCGTGATCATGGTGCGCCCCACACCCGACTTGATACGCCTGGTTGCCGTCGTGCCTCTGCTGGCGGCTCTTTTCGGTGCCTTTCGTGACATTGTCACCCGCAAGATGGGGACGGGGGGCGAATCGACGCTCGCCATCATGTTGATCTCCACGTCGGTGGTGGCCGTGGCGGGGCTCGCGACCATCCCCCTGGGCTGGTCACCGCTGCGAGTCACCGATCTGGGTTGGTTTGCGGTCAGCGCGCTGCTGGTGGCCCTGGCGCAGGCGCTCATGATCGAGTCCTTCCGGCTCGGTGCGGTCGGGCTGGTGGGCCCATTCAAATACACGAGCCTGGTCTGGGCAGTGTTGCTTGGATTCCTGGTATGGGGTGACCTCCCCGACCCCTGGACCTGGGTGGGATCCGCCCTCGTGGTCGGTAGCGGACTGTACATCTGGCGCCGGGAGCTCGCGCTGGCGAAGTTGCGACGCGGTCGGGTTACTCCACCGCGACAGGGCTAGACTTAGACGGACACACGGGGGGTTTGCCCTTGCCAGCACATCACGGGACCAATGTCTGAAATCACTTCTTCCGCTACTGCCCACCGTTTGCGGCCTAGACGCACGAAGATCATTGCCACTATCGGCCCTGCCAGCGATACGCCGGAAATCATGGAGGAGATGATCCGGGCCGGCATGAACGTGGCACGGCTCAATCTCTCCCACGGATCCTTCCCGGAGCACGAGGAGCGCATACGGCGGGTGCGCGCCGCCGCCGCTCGCGTCGGCGCCTGCACAGCGATTCTGATCGACACCAAGGGCAGCGAGATACGCACCGGGATCCTGCACGGTGAAGAAGCCGACCTGGAGACCGGCGGGCACTTCGTTCTCTATTTCCAACCGCGCAAGGGGGATGCTTCCGGAGTTTCCGTATCCAATGCGAACCTGGGAGACGCCCTGCGGGCTGGAGACTCGGTTCTGCTCGATGACGGCACCATTGAGCTGCGTGTGGAAAGTGTTGACGACGAGAGCGCGCGCTGCGCGGTCATCCGCGGCGGCCTGCTTCGAAACAGCAAGGGTGTGAACCTTCCGGATTCGGAGCTGCAGTTCGCCGCAGAGGATCGCCTCACCCGGGAAGAATTGGCCTTCGCCGTGGAGCAGGATGTGGACTACATCGCCGCGTCCTTCGTGCATAGCGAGGAAGACATCGACGCCATACGCGGCATCCTCGAAGAGCTGGGCGCGAAAATTCCGATTATCGCCAAGATTGAGAACCGGGCCGCGGTCACCAATCTCGACAGCATCATCGAGGCCGCCAACGGCACCATGGTGGCGCGGGGTGATCTGGGAGTGGAGTTCCCGCTGGCGGAAGTTCCGGCGATTCAGAAGAACGTCATCCGGGCCACGGTCACCAACGGGAAACCCGTCATCACCGCCACACAGATGCTCGATTCCATGGAGCGCAATCTCCGGCCGACGCGCGCGGAGGTCAGTGATGTCGCGAATGCCATTCTCGACGGCAGCTCCGCCGTCATGCTTTCCGGTGAAACGGCCATAGGGAAGTACCCCGTCGAGTCGGTTGAAACCATGTCGGCGCTTGCCGTTCGTGCGGAGGCTTCGCTGAAGGAATTCGGCCAGCTGCAGAAGATTCTTCCGAATCCTTCCAATGTTATCACCGAGGCGGTGAGCCAGGCCGCCATCGCCATGGCTGACCACCTCGAGGCGGCGGCCATTATCTCGTTGACGGAGACTGGTTTGACCTCGCGCCTCATTTCGAAATACCGCCCGGACTGCCCCATTATCGCGGTCACGACTTCCGTGGAAGTCGTGCGCCGATTCTCCATGAACTGGGGCGTCCACGCCCTGCACTACACCGGCAAGGCGTCGGACCAGGACAAGGTGCGGTTCGCCATTCGCAGGGCGAAGGAGCTTCGCTGGGTTCAGGTGGGGGACATCGTCGTAGCCACCTCCGGACAGGCTCTGCAGGCAGGCAGCACCAATCTCATCAGAGTCGTCGTCGTGGAGTAAGCTCGCGACTGTCGGCCCGATTCATGGCAGACGCCCGGACCTGGAATGCAGTCTCGACGGCGCGCCGGGTCCGTAAGGAACACAGGACCCGGCGCGACGGGATTACCGCTTGGGCCTAGTAGCGGCTCGGGTCGTAGCCACCCGACGAACCGGAAGAGCCGCTCTCTGCCGCGGGTCCCTGGGGGCCGGGTGATCCGTCCGATCCCCGCGGCCCCGTGGGGCCTGGAGGACCCGCAGGCCCTGCTGGTCCTCGTGGTCCGGCGGTTGCCGAAGACTCCGCGAGTCGCCGTGTCAGCTGGCGGACCTGGGCCTCCAGCTTCTTCAGGCGATCGACGCTGCTTGCACCCCTGGCGGCTTTCTTCTTGGCTTTGGCCTTCTTTTTGGCCTTCTTTTTGACTTTTCTTTTGGTCTTCTTTTTGGCCTTCTTTTTAGGACTGGCTTTGCGCTTGGCGACCTTCTTTCTCACGGCTTTCTTCTTGGCCTTGGTCTTGCGTTTGGCGACCTTTTTCCTGGCCGTTCGCTTCTTCGCCGTCTTCTTCGCCACGCGCTTCTTCGCGGGTCTCTTTTTAGCACGCTTCTTGGCCTTCGATTTCTTTGCTGCTCGCGCCACGTTTCGCTCCTCCTGTTGATTCCCCAGTGGGAATTGGAAACACTATTCAAGAATAGTACGCGTTCGGAGCCTGCGCTCACTAGAAGCGCCGGATGGTATGAGAAATCAACGGAGAAGCTGATGAAGAAATCCGGTTACTCGTTCAAGAGCAACTTCGTCTACGGACTCATGGTTGTTATTCCTCTGGGCGTTCTGGTATTGCTGATCGCAAAGGTCGTGGAGATACTGCAGTCGGTTGCCCTGTCCCTGAACCTGGACTCGACAGCCAACGCGGCCTTCGCAATCGTCACCGCGCTTGTGCTTCTGCTTCTGGTTTGCTTCGGGATCGGCACCATGGTGCGTACCAGAATCGGCAGCTGGTCGTTCGAGAAAATCGAGCAGGCAATCTTTCGGCGCCTGCCAGGCTACGAGTTCGTGGGAAATATCCTCAAGGGCTTCGCCAAGGAGAAGGATGCCTACCCGGCGGTAATGGTGCATCTGCACGGCCCGGGATCCGCCGTGTTCGGCCTGGTGATGGAGGAGAACCAGAACGGCGTGCTGACGGTGTTCATTCCCTCTGCACCGGCATTGACGGTGGGCAGCCTGCACGTAGTGCAACGCGACCGGGTCACTTTCCTCGAGGCAAGCACTCCCGACGTAATCAACAGCATCTCCCAGTGGGGAATCGGCTCACAGAAGATTCTCGGTGATTTTCGCCCCTGAGAGCCGCCCGGTGGGGACTCACGGCCGCCCTGCCACCCTCAACCCGGCTTGTAGGCCCGGAGATCTCGCCTACAATCTAACGAAGCCGCTTTAACCCATTGAATGTGTTCTTGTTGGAGGACAGTTACGATGATCGTGCGATTGCTGCAAGCTTTCATGGCCGGGGTCATTTTCGTAGTCGCCTGCGGGGCACAGGCCCAGGGCCAGGAACCGAAGCCCTGGTACGTGGCCCTGGGAGCCGGCGGCGCATGGTACGAAGACTTGAAATTCGGCGCGCTTGGAACTGCCAGCATGGACACGGGCTTCACGGTGAACGGCGCCTTCGGGCGATACGTGGACGATATACGCGTGTTTCGCCTGGAAGCGGAGCTTCTGTACGATCGGGCCGATGTGAACAACATCGGCGGAACGCCGGCATCGGGCACGCTCTCCAACACGGCCGTGATGTTCAACGCCCTATACGACATCAGAACCGATACCAGCTGGGTACCCTATTTCGGTGGTGGCATCGGCTACTCGCGGGTCAATATGGACAAGCTCTCCTCAGGAGGCGTTACCTTGCTCAACGACTCCGATGACGTCTTCTCCTGGCAGATCAAAGCCGGGGTCGCATACGAGTTCAGCCCGTCCTGGGCGATGAACCTGGGCTATCGCTACTACGGTACCAGCAGTCTGACATTCACCGGTCCCGGCGGACAAGTGACCAGCGACGGCACCACGACCCACAGCGCGGAGCTTGGCGTCCGGTTCAACTTCTAGGGACGGAAGCAGGCAGACCAGGGCCAGGCTCACCCGGTCGGCCCTTCAGGCGGGATCCCCCCTACGCGCAGCTTCGACTGCTTGATGCGCACGCCCAGGAATACCAACACAGCGGCTGTCAGCAAGGCCGCCGCGGCGATGATCCAGGATACGGTCACCACGGCCGCGCCGGGCCATAGGAGCAGAATCACGCCCAACACCCCGGCGGCAACGCCGACGGTGGTCATCAGCCGGCGATCCGTCCCACCGACGCCGTATCGGCGCGCGCTCACGAGCTTGCTGATGCCGATGAACACGGCACCCGCGCCCAGGACCATGAACAGCGTGCGGGCACTCTGGCTGGGCCAGAAAACAAGCACGAGCCCGACGGCGCCGCCGACGAGGGGCTGAAGCAACCCGGCCGATGCTGCCGGCCGGCGTACGCTTACGACCACGCCCATCACGCCGTCGGCAATCAAATACGCGCCCACGAACAACACCAGGATTTCCAGTGTCAGCGTCGGCCAGATCAAGGCGGAAATCCCCAGCGCTGCCGCCAGCGCACCCCGCAGCATGAAGACCCACCAGATCTGATCTGTGAGCGTGTTTTCGCGCCATTCGTTCATGGCAATCGGCTCCCGTGCAGATTCCTGCCTCACGATACCGGTTCCGGCACGCGCTGGTCGACAGGTCCAGAACAAAGCCCTATTCTCCCGCCAGCCGAGCCAGCAGGAACCGTGCCATGAGGCTACTAACGACCACCATAGGTGCTTACCCCAAACCGGAATACATCGAGCTGCCGGACTGGTTCGGTGGGGCGGCCGGCCCCGATACGGAGGCGCCGACCGAAAACTGGGCCGGAGCGCTGGCGAAACTGGGCGACCAGGCGGAAGAAATCCTGGCCCGGGGCACCAGGGAAGTCATCGATGATCAGGTCGCCTGTGGCATCGACATCCTCTCCGACGGCGAAGTCCGCCGGGAAAACTACATCCATTACCACTGCCGGCACCTGAACGGCATCGATTTCGAACGTCTCACCGAGAAGTCCCTGCGACAGGGCGCGTACAGTGCGCGCCTGCCCACCTTTACCGGGCCGGTATCGGCCCGGGATAACTTCCTGACCCGGGACTGGAAGATCGCCCAGAGCTTCACGGGTCGCCCGGTGAAGATCACCATGCCCGGTCCCATGACCATTACCGACACGACCGCCGACGAATACTACGACGATGCCGCCAAGCTGGGCGCCGATCTTGCCGACGCCCTCAACCACGAGGTCATGGCGCTGGCGCAGGCCGGCTGCAAGCACATCCAGATCGACGAGCCGGTGTTCGCCCGCAGAGTGCCCGAGGCCCTGGACTACGGCCTGGAAAACCTGGAGCGGGCTTTCCACGGTTGCCCCGATGACGTGGTGCGCAGCATGCACATGTGTTGCGGTTACCCGGACGGGCTGGACAAACTGGACTATCCCAAGGCGCCCAAGGAAGCGTACTTCGAGTTGGCGCAAGCCGTGGATCGATCCTCCGTCATGGCGGTCTCGCTGGAAGACGCCCACCGTAGAAACGATCTCTCGTTGCTGGAGAGCTTTGCCTCGACGACGGTGATTCTCGGTGTCATCGCCATCGCCAAGAGTCGCGTGGAAAGCGTCGACGAGGTGCGTACCCACCTGACCGAGGCCCTGGAGCATATCGACGCCAAACGCCTGATCGCCGCCCCCGATTGCGGTCTCGGCCTTCTCGGGCGTGAACTCACCCTGGCCAAGCTTCGCATCCTCTGTGAAGCCGCCCATTCCATGTAAGAGCATGGCGATGATCACCGGGTCCGCTCCCATCGCGTTCTCGGACCCACTGCCCGAAGCCGTCGACGTCGTCATCATCGGCGCCGGCGTCATCGGAACGTCCACAGCCTACTTTCTAGCGAAACGCGGCGCGAGGGTCTTGCTCTGCGAGAAGGGCCGGGTTGCGGGCGAGCAGTCGAGTCGAAACTGGGGTTGGGTACGCCAACAGGGCCGCGACCAGGCGGAGCTCCCGATCATGATGGAGTCGAACCGCATCTGGCAGGACCTGGCGCGGGACACTGGCGAGAAAGACCTGGGCTTCAGCCAGTCGGGTTGCGTCTATCTGGCGGAGAACGAGCGCCAGTTGGCCGAGTATGAAAGCTGGCACGGGATCGCCAGGCAACACCAGCTCGACACCAGAATGCTTTCCAGAAGCGAAGCGTCGTCGCTGGTGCCGGACATCGACGGACGGTGGCTGGGCGGAATGCTCACCGCCAGCGACGGCCGCGCAGAGCCCTTCGTCGCCGTTCCGGCGCTGGCACGGGCCGCCGGCAAGCTGGGCGCCGTGATCGTCGAAGACTGCGCGGTGCGTACCATCGAGGCTCAGGCGGGACGGGTTAGCGCTGCCATCACCGAGAAAGGCACGGTGAAAACCGGTTCCGTGCTTCTGGCGGGCGGCGCCTGGTCGACCCACTTCGCCACCAACATCGGTCTCGACTTGCCGCAACTGATGGTGCGCTCGACAGCCGGGCGGACCCGCTCGGTGGCCGGCAGAGAGATGCCGAATATCATGACGAAGGGTTTTGGCATTCGCAGCCGCCGGGACGGTGGCTACACCATCGCTACGGGGGATGTGGCAGAGCACTACACCTCGCCCAAGTCCTTCAAGTACTTCACCAAGTTCCTCGCGCTCATGAAGGTTTCCGTGAAGGATGTGCGCCTGAAAGCGGGGCCACCGGCCGGGTATCCAGGCGCGTGGGGGTCGAGAAGACGCTGGTCCGGCGACCAGATCAGTCCCTTCGAGCGGATGCGCGTGCTCCATCCACTACCTTCGGAAAAGATGCGGCGCCAACTCGAGGAGCGTGTATCCGTCCGCGCCCCCTGGCTCGCAGAGGCGGGCATCGAGGAACTCTGGGCCGGCATGATCGACGTGAGCCCGGATGCAGTGCCCTACATCTGCGCGGCACCCTCGCCTGAGGGGCTGTTCATCGGCACGGGAATGAGCGGCCACGGCTTCGGCATCGGGCCCGCCGTGGGGAAAATACTCTCGGATCTCATCGGCGGGCGTACCCCGGGACACGATTTGTCCCGCTTCCGCTTCGACCGCTTCAGCGATGGCAGCCCGATTGTTCCTGGACCCTATTAAACCCCGACGCGTTCGTCAGCCGACGAGTGCCCGGCGGCGTGCAAGACTTTCTTCCGGCCAGACCGCGTTGCGATCGTAGTACCCTTCGGCCGCGGGTGTGTCGGGCGGTAGTACCACCCAGGGCTGCTTCGACGCCGTGAAGATGTGCATGTCGGGCGGCAGGCGATCCGGTTCGTCCAGGGTACCGACGCGGACGAAACGCATGCTTTCACCTGCTCCCCCGTAGTTGCTCCACAGGGCGACTCGACAGCTCGGACAACGCGCGAACTTCTGACCCTTGCCGCTTTGGGTCGGCGTGTCCACGAGCTCCGGCGAGCCGCTCAGCAGCACCACACGATCGGCCTCGATGACCGCGTTGAGGGCGAAGGACGCCCCTGATTCGCGCTGACACCAGCGGCAATGGCAACAATTGACGAACATGGGCCGGCTGGTCATGCGATAACGCACGGCGCCACAGGCACAGCCGCCCTGCAATGAGAAATCTTTTTCGTCAGTCATCGAAACCTTCTCCAGCGTCTGGTGCGTCGTCCTGGAAAAGGATGATACATTTCGTTGGCCGCCATGACACCTGAATCAAAGCAACCCATCTCGACACCACCCGCGCTGGGAAGCTTCGGGACGCTGCGCCGTTTTCTGCCCTATCTCTGGCCCGAGAACGAGTGGCGACTGCGTGCCCGGGTGGTGCTCGCGCTGGTCAGCCTGCTGGCGGCCAAGGTGGCGGTGGTCTACCTGCCACTGTTCTATCGTGATGCCATCGATGCCCTGGACCTGGGCCAGGGCTCGGCCGCGTTGGTGCTGCCCGTCGGGCTGATCCTCGCCTACGGCGCCGCCCGGGTATTGTCCCTTGCCTTCGGGGAGCTTCGCGATGCACTGTTTGCCAAGGTCGGCCAACGCGCCGTTCGCACCATCGCGCTGCAGGTGTTTCGTCACCTGCACGTGCTGTCGCTGGAGTTCCACCTGTCCCGCCAGACCGGGGGGCTCTCGCGCTCCATAGAGCGCGGCACCAAGGCCATCGAGATCCTGCTCCGTTTCAGCCTCTTCAGTATTGTTCCCACCCTGCTGGAGCTGACTCTGGTTTTCGTCATCCTGTGGAAAGCATTGGATGTCTGGGTGGCGCTTGCCACGGTGGTCACAGTCGCGGTTTACATCACTTACACCATGCTTGTTACGGAATGGCGCATCAAGTTTCGCAGGATCATGAACGAGGAGGACAACCGCGCCAACACCCGCGCCATCGACAGTCTGCTCAACTACGAAACCGTCAAGTACTTCGGCAACGAAGAGCATGAAGCACGACGTTATGATGCCGCCATGCGCGGGTACGAGAAGGCTTCGATTCAGAGCCAGACATCCCTCGCGCTTCTGAACGTCGGTCAGGCGATAATAATCTCGCTGGGCCTGACCACTGTGATGCTGATGACTGCCAGCGGAATCGTCTCCGGCACACTCACCATCGGTACCTTCGTGATGGCGAATACCTATTTGATGCAGCTGTACCAGCCCCTGGGCTTTTTCGGCTTCGTATACCGTGAGATCAAGCAAGCCTTGATCGACATGGAGAAGATGTTCGATCTCATGGGTGAGGACCCTCGAGTCGCCGATGCGCCGGATGCCAGGTCGCTGGAGAAAGGCGGCGGTGAAGTCAGCTTCGAGGGTGTGCAGTTCGGCTACGACCGGCGTCGAGAGATTCTCAAAGATGTGTCGTTTCGAATTCCCGCGGGCAAGACTGTTGCGGTCGTCGGACCATCCGGTTCGGGCAAATCGACTATCGGCAGGCTACTTTACCGATTCTACGACGTGGAGCAAGGCTCGATTCGTATAGATGGTCAGGACATTCGCGAGCTTACTCAAGATTCGCTTCGTGCTTGCATCGGCGTCGTCCCCCAGGACACCGTTCTGTTCAATGAGACCATCTACTACAACATCGCCTATGGAAAGCCCGATGCTACCCCGGCGGAGATCGAGCATGCGGCGAGAACGGCCCACGTGCACGACTTCATCATGGCGATGCCCGACGGTTATCAGACGCTGGTGGGCGAACGCGGACTGAAGCTGTCGGGAGGAGAGAAGCAACGGGTCGCCATCGCGCGCACGGTGATCAAGGATCCCGCCATTTTGTTACTGGACGAGGCAACTTCGGCGCTCGATTCCCATACCGAGCAGGAGATCCAGAAGAACCTTCGGGAAATTTCCCGCGGGCGCACCACGCTGTGCATCGCCCACAGACTCTCGACGGTGGTGGATGCCGACGAGATCCTGGTGCTCGAGGATGGACGCGTGGTGGAACGGGGCCGCCACGCGGAGCTCCTCGCCATGGACGGGCGCTATGCCCGGATGTGGCGCCGGCAGCAGCAGACCCGGGAGCACGATGGGGATTTACCGGAGGAAGTGCTGGCGACTTGATGGTGCCAGGGTCTGGATTTCCTACTCATTTCGGCTGTCGCCTTGCTTCATGGCAACGGAATCACGGGAACCTGTCTGCCGTCCACAGTCTGAGTCGCGCAGGACAGGCCTGGCGCACTGGCGCCATGGTGAATCGCGGCATGAAGCGCGAGACAGATGACCTCGGGCGTATGCACCGCGTTGGCGTGCACGCCCAAGTCCGTGAGGCCGGGGATCTGGGAGACCTCGATGTTTTCAGCGTCCTGAGCGAGATTCCTGGCGACCACGCGGCCCTGACAATCCCCGGAAGGAGCTCCGCCACCGACCACATCCCGGTTGTTGTTCGCGTACAAAGCGACGTAGAGGACGCCTTCATCCGGCGCGGCGCCATCGGCTCGAGAGCCTGGCGCTTCCCTGTCGAACTGCGGTCCCTGGACCGTACCCGTCATCGTGTCTGCGATTGCGTGACCGTTCAGAGTTTCGATGAAGTTCATGCTTTCCACTTCGTTAAACGCACCGCATTGATCGTCGAAGCCATTGTTGAGCTGTCTCAGTGCAAGACTGGAAGGCGTAACATTCGTGGACGCCTGCAGACCGTGATTGGGGGGTGATATGGCGATGAACTCGGAGACGGGTTGAGAAGCCGGCATTAAGCTGTTCAGGTACCAGCGCGTGCTCATGGTCCCCTTGCTGTAAGCAATGATGACGACCTTGACCTGGGCCGCGCCCGGTTGGTCATGACGACGTAGGATGCGCGACACGGCTTCCCCGATCTCGGCGGCGTCTTCGGTGATGGAGCGGTTCTGATCCTGAAAGCGGATGTAATACGGTTCGACTTCGACGTTGGCATTCTGGGGGAGATCAAGCGCAATCTTGAATGACGGTAACTTCAAGAAATTGCCGTAGTCCAGCGGCTGCTGCCAGTTCTTGCGATAGTTGAAGCTCTGGTCCAGGGCGTCATTGAGATTGTGCCCGTGGACGAAAAGAATCGGGATACGCGTCGTGATCAGAGGCGTGGGGTTCGCAGGCACCAGCGCATCGGCGCTGTCGTGAAGCTCGACCACGGGCACGATCGTCGGCCCTCTGTCGGAGTTGTTTTCTTCGTCCGACTCGCTCACCATATTTTTGGGATCGGCCAGAACGGTAATCCCGTAAACATTGCCCAGATCGTTGTTGTCGGGATGGGCCAGCGGCGTGAAGTCGGCTGCCAATGTGATCGACGCGCCCGCGCCGAGGCCCGCCACAGTGTGTCGAATCTGAGGGCGGCGATTTCTCGACATCGGGAACTCATCGCCGTTGAAGTAGACGAGAAACTCACCGGCATCCTGATTTCCGATATTGGTGATCGTCGCTTGCGCCGACTTGCTCGGCGCAGTCCAGTCGATGTTCACCTGCTCCACGACCAGGTCCGGTGCGCATCCGGTACCCAGGAAAATCGCCATCAGAAGGACTATCCAGGTTTTCTGTCTGCTCATGTCGCCTCCCTGCATGACGCTATGACACTACGATATTCTCACCGCACCTCTTCCTCCAGGCTCTCCAGGGCAGACCGATCGTATCCGCGGCTCGCCCGCAGCAACCGCTTGGTGTAGGGATGGGTCGGTGTGCCGCCACGAAGCTGCGCCACCGTCATGGTCTCCACCACTTCGCCATTCTGCATGACCGCGAGGCCTTCGCACATGTGACTCACCACGGCCAAGTTGTGGCTGACGAGAATGTAGGTGAGGGCGCGCTCGCGCTGCAGCCGGGTCAGCAGATTCAGTACCTCGGCCTGCACGGATACGTCGAGGGCGGAAGTGGGTTCGTCGAGTAGCACGATTTCGGGCTCGGTGATCAACGCACGGGCTACCGCCACCCGCTGGCGCTGGCCCCCGGATATCTGGTGCGGATAGCGAAAACGAAAGGACGTGTCCAGACCCACCTCGTCGAGGGCGCGCAACACCCGCGCCTCGATATCGCTCAACCCATGGATGTGCGCCGGCTCGCTCATGATCTGATCCACGGTGTGGCGCGGATGCAGCGCGCCGTAAGGGTCTTGAAACACCATCTGTACCGTTCGTCGAAAGCGCCGGGAGCGCTTGTGGTTCTGTTGCTCTCCAGCTACGGTCATGCGGCCGTGGACGTGGGCAACGTTCCCCAGCAGGCCGGTGATGGCGCGCAGCACGGTGGATTTTCCCGAACCGGACTCACCGACGAGCCCGAAGCTTTCGCCTTTCTCCACGTGGAAAGACACATCCTTGACGGCGTGCACACCGCGCCTGCCGTGCCCGAAGGTGACATTCAGTGCATGGACGTCAATCACTACTGACTCCCTGATACTCGGCCCAGGCCGGATCGCGTTCCAGCACCGGCAGCTCAGCCGCGCTGTCAGCCACTTCCGGCAGACAGCTCAGCAATCCCCGTGTGTAGGGATGCCGGGCGTTCTGGAGATCGCCGGCATCGCACACTTCCATGACCTGGCCTGCGTACATGATGAGCACGCGATCACAGAATGACGCCACCAGGCTCAGATCATGGCTGATGAAGATGAGGCCCATGCCATTCTCGGTCACCATGTCATCGAGGATGGCGAGAACTTGCAGCTGAACCGTCACGTCCAGCGCCGATGTGGGCTCGTCGGCAATGATGATGTCGGGCTGCGGGATCATCATCATGGCGATCATGATGCGCTGCCCCATGCCGCCGGAGACCTCGTGAGGATAGGCATGGTAGACATGGCGCGGATTGCGAATGCGCACCGCTTCGAGCATCTCCAGGGTGCGCTCGCGGGCTTCCTTGCGGGAGGCCTTGGTATGCACCAGGTAGGCCTCCTCGATCTGCTTGCCGACGGTGATGACCGGGTTCAGTGAGTACTTGGGATCCTGCATGATCATCGAGATACGGTCGCCGCGGATGGCGCGTAAGGTGCGCTCGTCGGCCTGCAGCAGATCGACGCCGTCGAATTCCACGCGTTTGGCATGAGCGTGCCCGCGCGCCGCCAGCAGACCGAGGATGGCACGTCCAGTCTGGGATTTTCCCGAGCCGGATTCGCCGACGATGCCGAGTTTTTCCCGCCCCAGCTCGAAGCTCACGCCGCGCACCGCGTGCACGACGCCCTTCGGCGTGTCGAAGCGCACGTGCAGATTGTCGACGATCAACAACGGTGCGTCTGCCATGGTCACTCCGCGTTCTTGGGATCGAGCACGTCACGAAGCCCGTCGCCCAGGAGATTGAAACCGAGGCTGACGACGAAAATAGCGAGACCCGGCACGGTGGGTATCCACCACTGGTCGAGCAGGTACTGACGGCCGGCGGATATCATGGCGCCCCATTCCGGTGTTGGTGGCTGGGCGCCCAGGCCCAGAAAGCCGAGCCCCGCCGCCGTCAGGATGATGCCCGCCATGTCCAGGGTCAGGCGAACGATCACCGAGGAGATGCAAAGGGGCATCACGTGACGGTAAAGAATACCGCCGGTGGAGGCGCCCTGAACCTTGGCCGCCATGATGAACTCGCTGTTGCGGATGGTCAGGGCCTCGGCGCGGGCGATGCGCGCATAGGGTGACCAGGTGGTCAGCGCGATGGCGAGCACGGCATTTTCCAGACCCGGGCCGAGGGCGGCCACCAGCGCCAGCGCCAGTATCAGGCGCGGGAAGGCCAGGAAGATATCCGTGATGCGCATGAGCACGTTGTCCACCACGCCGCCCATGTATCCCGCCGTGGTGCCTACCAGCAAACCCACCGGCACCACGATAACTCCCACCAGTCCGACGATGTACAAGGTGATGCGTGATCCCCAGATGATACGGTCGAAGAGATCGCGGCCCAGCCCGTCGGTGCCGAACCAGTGCTCGGCGCTGGCAGGCTGGAGGCGGTCTGCGAGCTGCGGCTCGAGGCCATTGGTAGCAGTTATCCACGGCGCAAAGATTGCCATCAGCACCAGGGACAGGATGATCAACAAACCGCTCATGGCGATGGGATTTCGCCGAAACACCAGCCACGCCAGGAATAAGCGCTGCACGCGAGCCTGCATGATGGATTCCGGCACATCCTGGAGCAGCCACGCCCGCAAGCCCTTGCCGTTGCTCACCGCTGCGGGCTGCGTGCTCATCTGGCCCTCGGGTCCACCAGCTTGTAGAGCAGATCCGACAACATGTTGATGCCGACGAAGCACACCCCCACCACGATGGTGCCGCCCAGCACCGCGTTCATGTCGGCGTTGAACAGCGAGCGTGTGATGTACTGCCCGATCCCGGGCCACGAAAAGACCGTCTCGGTAAGCACCGAGCCTTCCAGCAAGGATGCATAGGTGAGTCCGATAATGGTAATGAGCTGCACCTGCACGTTGCGGAATGCGTGGCGCCAGATGACGCGGCTTTCCGACGTGCCCTTGACGCGCGCCGTCAACACATACTCCTGATTGAGCTGATCGAGCATGAAGCTGCGGGTCATGCGCGCAATATAGGCAAGCGCAAATGTGCCGAGAATCGCCGCCGGAAGGATCAGATGCGATACCGCATTCCAGAAGATTTCCCATTCGCCTTCCATGGCTGAGTCAATGAGTATGACACCGGTAACAGACGTGACGATGTCGTCGTAGAAGACGTCGAGGCGCCCGGGACCGGCTACCCAGCCGAGCTTTGCGTAGAAGATCAACAAGCCCACCATGCCCAGCCAGAAAACCGGCACCGAGTAACCGAGCAGACCGAAGACCCGCACCGCATGATCCGGCCAGCGGCCCTTGTTGACCGCGGCAAGCACGCCCATGGGGATGCCCAGGAAGATTCCCAGCAAGGTAGCAATGGTGGCGAGCTCGAGGGTTGCGGGAAAGAATCGCAGGATGTCGTCCATGACCGGGCGGGCGGTCATGATGGAAGTTCCCAGATCACCCTGGACGAGCTTGCCCAGATAGAGCCAGTACTGCTCGTAGATCGGGCGGTCCAGCCCCATCTCCTGGTAGACCTGCTCATAGACTGCCTGCGAGGCGCGGTCGCCGACCACGGCGAGCACCGGATCGGCGGGCATCACGCGCCCGATGACGAAGGTGATCGCCGTCAGACCGATAAAGGTCACCAGCAGCGTAGATAGAACGCCGGCCAGCGTTCTGAGAATCGATAGCGGGGCCGAGCTCCACTCGGCCCCGCCGCCTCCGGCGTGCGGAGGCTGATTCAGCCATTCCGCCTGTCCGTCGCGGCCTACTTGGTCACGTTTCGATAGAACACCAGATCGAAATTCGATCCGGACACGAAGCCCTGCACGTTCTTACGCCGCGCGTTCTGCTCATTCTGCTGAAACATGACGGTGAACGGACCACCGTCTGCATTTTGCCTTGCAGCTCCAGGTAGAGCTGCTCGCGCTTGTCCAGATCCAGCTCGTTGCGGGCCCGCACGGTCAGGTCGTTGATGGCCGGATCCGCCCAGGCGTTTCGCCACGCCAACACGCCGGTGAGCTTTGCTTCCATCCGGTTGTCAGGATTGTGCGCGAAGGCGTCGGCATTGGAGTGGGGATCCACATAGTCCGGCGACCAGCGGGCCAGAATGATCTCGTGCTTGCGCGCCCGGTACATGGGCCACAGGGTCTTGCCCTCGGAGGTCACGATCTCGGCCTTGATTCCGCCTTGGCCAGCGTCGACTGCACCGACTGGGCGATCTCGGGAAGGGCGCCGCGTTCAGCGTGTCGATGCGCACGGTGAAGCCATCCCCGTAGCCGGCCTTGGCCAGCAGCGCCTTGCCTTGGCCACATCCAGCTTGTAGGGAGTCTCCTCGAGAGCCGCCCACAGACCCGCCGGCCAGAAGGCCTGGTGAGTCACGAACTGGCCGGCGAGGAAGGACTTTTCCATGCCCTCGTAATCCACCAGATAGCGCATGGCCTGCACCACGTCCGGGTTGCCGAGGATCGGGTGGGAGGCGTTTCGCCGCCATGTAGACCACGGTCCCTTTGGGACTATTGTCAATGGCGATGTCGGCGTTACCCGCCATGCCCTTTATCTGATCCGGTGTCAGATTGCGCGCCAGGTCGATGTCGCCTTTCTCCAGCAGCAATCGCTGGGA
>PVMK01123900.1_pt1 | contig 39677 bp, 32 predicted proteins | sample 1853481 | NCBI WGS metagenome assembly PVMK01 (sample SAMN08533507, study PRJNA380276) | Marine sediment metagenome, whole genome shotgun sequencing project.
TATCGAAAAAGCGGCCGGTCAGCGGCTTGATCGTCTCAGTTTCTGTGTAACCGGTCTCCTCATCCTGGTGAGAGTCGGCCTCGAAGGATAGGGACCAATCGGCCGGGGGTAAACGACGCAGGAGCCAACGGCCGCCGACGACGATGACCACCGCTTTTTCGATAGCCGTTTAATCGAAAAAGTCGTCTTAATCTCGCTGGTGGGTATCATCTTCGCTCAAATTCTTCCGGATGTGCGAGCCAGCAACCTGGAACTCGCCATTGGCGTCGCTTTCGTCATTATCCTGAACACGGTCATCAGTCACTGGCTGGCCCGCCGCGGGACGGACTTGACCTCCATGGTCCGGCAGTTCATTGTGATGACGGTGGTCAATTTCGCTCTAATCTTGCTGTATGCTTTCCTATTGCCCAACTTCGATGGCTCGATCAACCTGGGCAATACTTTATTCTTTGTCTTGTTGCTGACCTTGATAGTCACCCTGTTTGATCGCTATCACCAAATATACGAGGCGCGATTTATCGCCCCTGAAGAGGCGGCGCCTGAGACACCGGCCTTAGAATCGTAGTATTGGCTGATCATGCCGATGGCCAGGTTGATATGGCACTTTTGCGGCACGGCAGGAGAGGATGAAAGTATCTTTTTAGAGATGGCACTATCAAACTATCTCGTCATAGTTAACAACGAATTGAGTAAAGATTTAAATCTGCCCTAAACCAAAGATTCTTTAGGTTGGAGGAAATAAAAAATGGCACAAACTGCAGCGGTAGCGCCAGCCAGTGAAACAAGAATAAATACATTTTTAGCCCAGGTGTATTTATTGATGTTTGTTGGACTGGCCGTCACCGGCCTGATTTCGTTCTGGGTGAGCGAAAGCCTGAGATTTCAATACACCCTCTTTACGACAGCCTGGCTCGGATGGGGTCTGCTTATTCTTCAAATTATCGTCGTCGTCGTCCTGAGCGCCAGGGTCATGACCATGTCGCCGGGCGCGTCCGCTTTGTTATTCCTGTTCTATGCTGCCCTGGTGGGTTTGTCGCTTTCGTCAATCTTTTTACTCTACTCACAGCAACAAATCTACTCCGTTTTCTTTATCACTTCGGCCACCTTTCTGGTCACCAGCGTTGTGGGTTTGCTCATTAAAAAAGACATGAGCGGCGCCGGGCATTTCCTATTTATGCTATTGACCGGCTGGATTCTGGCCTGGATGGCCAGTTGGTTATTCGGTTGGCTGTTTGGCGAGTCGTTTACCAACCTCAACTGGGCCCTCAACTACATTGGCATCGCCATCTTTGTGGGTTTGACCGCTTGGGATACCCAGCAATTAAAGAAGATCGGCCAAAAGATTGGCGATAGTTCGGCGAGAGGTGGGCTGGTGGTCATCGGCGCGCTGAAACTGTATCTGGACTATATTAACCTTTTCTTGCTTATGTTGCGGGCCTCAAATAGGTAATCGGCCGTTTACCTGGAGCGGGCTTCTGAACCTTTGCGATCTGCCATGGAACGACCTAATGGCCCCTTTGATAAAGCCTACCTGGAAGCTCGCTATGGTGAGGCCTTTGATCTATTGGCCGATGTAGAAGAACTGGAGGAAAAGGCTAATTCGGCCGACGAAAAGGCTAAGAAGTTTGAGCTAGCCGGATTTATCTTCGCCATTGACCTGGCGGCGTCAGCCTGGGCTTCATTAGTAGGCACGGGCCGGCAAATCAGAGCGATCTTTTTAATTCTTGCCCTTATTAGCCTTGTTGTTGGCCTGGCGGTTATTGGGCAGATTGTCTTTATCTGAGTTGATATACTGACCTGAAACCAACTCTGAAAATAATGCTTACACCGGCCTGGACAGAAATGGTTTAGAAAGTTGCTTGTGGGTCAGTAGCACTCTCGCCCGGCTCAGCTTTTTACCGTAAACTTGAATGATGGGTCACCAGAGTGTGTCGCTAGGGCGTGTCGTGCTTTAATTTTCTAGAAAGCAAAAGAAGACACCACCTAATAACTTAGTTTATATTTTTAGTAAAGGAGTTTAGTATGTCAGATTTGATTGTATTCGCTTTTGATAACCCAACCGGCGCCGAGGAAATGGGAAAGGCTGTCCAGAGTTTACAGAAGCAGCAACTGATCCAGATTGAGGATGCGGCCACGGTCGTTCGCAAGGACGATGGTAAACCAAAAGTAAAGCAGGCTCAGAGTTTGGTCGGCGCTGGGGCGCTGGGTGGGGCCTTTTGGGGTTTACTCATCGGCCTCCTATTCTTTGCTCCCTGGCTGGGTTTGGCTGCCGGCGCCCTTGGTGGGGCCATCGGCGGTAAACTGACCGACGTTGGTATCGACGATGATTTCATCAAAGATGTGGGTGCGACCATTGAGCCCGGCCACTCAGCCCTGTTTTTGCTGGTTGCCTCTTGGACCGAGGACAAGGTGCTAGATGATTTGGATCGATTCGATGCCACCCTGCTGCGGACGTCTCTATCAGGAGAGGATGAGGCCAAGCTGAAAGATCATTTCGGACCGCACGAAGAGTAAAATCTAAGGATATCGCGAAGCGTTTGCTTCGCACTCGTTAAGAAAACCAGAGATTGGCCAGAAGACCGGTCAATCTCTGGTCTGTATATCTAATAATTAGCAGACCTAAAAAGAGCCATGGGTGGCTATCAGACCCGACCTTTTTTGATGTATCCCAGTGCATGGCCTTTAGACAATGAAGACAGGGCAATCTGAAGGGAGTGTATGAATCGCCCGAAAGCGAAACGAAGGTATTGGATCCCTGGACTGATCCTGCTCATCAGTTTAGGAATAGCAATCCTCGGACTCCTTCGTTATCGGCGCCGGCTAGGAGCCCAAGCTCGGACCTCAACGGCCGGTCTGGCACCCGATTTCCAGCAATTTCAAGGTCTGACCGAGGCGGAAGCGGAATCCCGGCGCTCGCCATCGCTTGACCAGGAACAAAAACAAGACGCCCGAAAAGTGCGCCGGGCTATCTGGCGCACCAGCATCTTTTCCATTTTTAACCTGGGCATGCTCGGTTTGGCCGCTGTGCAGATACTACTGCGAGATACCCTCAGTGCCTTAGGCACCCTTTTAATCTTAGTCTTAAGCATCATCCTGACGGCCGTCCAACAACTCTATGCCACCGGGCGGGTCGAGAAGTTGTTGGGTCAGGCTCGTCCCTGGGCCACAGTCGTCCGTGACGGCCGGATCCGCAGCATTGAGTTAGATGATGTCGTCCTTGACGATGTCTTGCTAGTTGGGCCTGGAGATCAATTCTTGGTCGACGGCAAGTTATTGACTTCGACGCCCCTTCGTATCAGGTCCTTTATCAGCGGCGCCGAGAGCCAGGATACTTTGAAGGGAGAAGGCGACCTGGTTGAAGCAGGTCGTTTTTGCGTTGACGGCCGGGGCGCATACCAGGTTACCGCTCTCCAGGAAAGGTCTGCGGCTGGCTGGAGTCCAGTCCCCCAAGGCCTCCAGGCCCTGACGCCTTTACAACGAATCATGGATCGTTTATTGCGGGCCTTGCTGCTAGTGATCGCCGTTTTTCTGGCCCTATTGCTTCTCGATATGATTAACTTCCCTTACTTGCCGGATCAAGTGGAGGCTCTATATAGGGAAACAGCCTCCGTCCTCTTTAGCATCGCGCCCAGCGGTCTCTTTTTTATGATCATCGTAACCTATGCCCTGGGCAGCGCCCGGCTTGGAGATACCGGGGCGCTAGTTCGCGATTCCCGGGCTGTGGAATCGCTGGCTCAGGTATCGGTTCTCAGTTTTAGCAAAACCGGGGCGCTCACCGGAGCAGAAGTACAATTGGAGATGGCCACGCCGGCTAACGGCCGGCCACTATTGGCTGAGAGCCGGGTACGGCAGTTATTAGGCGATGTAGCCCATAGCGCTCACAGCGATAATATATTTCTCCAGGCCATCGCCGAAAGCTTTGCCGGTAGCCGCCGGGCCATTATAGAAGAAGCCTGGTTTTTATCTGTTTACGGCTGGAGTGCCGTCACTTTTGCCGAGGTTGATGTACCTGGTACCTATATCATTGGCGATGAAGCTATCTTGCAGGCACATTTAGAGGAAGAAGATCTATCGGTGGCGGACGGTGAGGAGGCAGATGAGCCGCTTTCTGGCTTGCGCGAACGGATAGCCGATCTCGGCCGCCTGTTCCAGCGTCAAGAAGCGGATGAGCCTTCGCTAAACCCCACTGAGAATGAACAGCCGGATGACGAACCCGCAGAAGAAGGAGATGCACTGTTCCAAAGGCTACGGGACCAATTGGACGGTTTAATACAGCCGGCCGCGGAGGTAGAGCCGGCGACCGAACAGCTACAGTTGCTGTTTGTTTATTCACCTGAACCTAGACCCTTGTATGACCCGACCGGTCAGCCCAAGTTGCCGGATGATTTGATCCCTCTGGCCACCTTGAGTTTTGCAGAGCAGCTCCGGCCAGAAGCCGTTGAAGCTGTGAGTGCATTCACCGAGTCGGGGGTTCGAGTGGCCCTATTATCTTCCGACGATCCGGCGGCCGCACTAGAAGCTGCCCGACAATTGGGCTTTGCTGCTGAGGGAGAAGAGCCTGCGAATGTGGTTTCCGGCCGAGATCTGGCCCTGATGACTGAAGAACAGGTCGACGCCCTGGTTCGCAAATCGGATATCTTTGCTGAACTAATACCCGAGCAAAAAGGAAATCTCGTAGATAGGTTGCGCCACCAAGAAGAGCGTGTTGCCATGGTTGGCGATGCGCTTGGAGACGTGCCGGCTATGCAACAAGCCAACCTGGGGATTACCCTACAGAGCAGTAGCCAGGCAGCCCTAAACTTAGCTGATATCGTGTTACTCAAAGACTCGCTGCAAGTGCTGCCGGCTACCCTGCAGCAAGGTCAGCGGATCGTGAATGGTTTGTTGGACATTCTAAAAATTAACGTGACCCAGGTCGGTTACGTGTTTTTGCTGATCATCTTCCTGTTTTTCATCGATGACCGCCTAAACTTTTATTATCATCCCACCCATGGTGGCGTTATCGCCTTTTTTACCGTCATCGCACCCTCTCTGGGTTTGACCTTCTGGGCTTCGGCCGGCGCTTTGCCCCGCCAGTATATGCGTTCCCGTCTGTGGCACTTTATCGTGCCCGCGGCTATCTCCATGGCCATTGCTGCGCTGGCTATTAATGCCTTAGTCTTTCGTATTTCCTCAAATGTTGCTGAAACAGAACTGGCAGTGACCTACGGCTTGATCCTTATGGGTCTACTGCTGGTTGTTTTTGTCCAGCCGCCAACCAGAGCCTGGGTAGGCGGTGATGTGTTGAGCGGCGATTGGCGCAACACCTATATGGCCCTGGGCCTATTTATCTTCTATAACATAGTGGTCTGGGTTCCTCTGGCTCAAAATCTATTGCGTTTAGCGCCGCTGGCGGAGTTATGGGAATACGCCATAATCGGCCTCGTCGTCTTAGTTTGGCTGCCGATCTTGCGGGCAGTTTGGCGAGCGCCCTGGCTGAATCGTTACGTGGGCATTCTGTCTGCTAGATTGGAGAGGACATGAGCGGCCGGGGGGCTAGATCCAGCGGGTTGACGAATACATGATAGCTAATGACTAAGCCGGAGCCTCTGAAGAAGCCGATTTGGATCGTTTACCCAATTCCCCGGCCGCCGGAAAGAGAACAACGAAACCGATAATGGCCACCACCATCAGGTAGGTGATCACATCGGCATCGAAATTCTGGGCGGCCACGACCAGTGCGGCGGAGATGTTGCGCTGCCCGCTTCCCAGACCCATGACGCTCTTAGTGCGTTGATCGGAACCACCTAACAGGTAACCGATCAACAGGGCGAGGACGACGAAGATGATGGCTGCCAGAATGCCATACGAGCCTACCAAGGCGATCATGCTGTCGAAGTTGAGCACCAGGCCTAATACAGAAAGTACAAGGATGCCGATGTTGGCGGCCATGGCGAAGGTCGGCTGTAGCGTGCCAGCCGAATCTTCATAACGAGCCCGTATGAGCAACCCAATACCCAGTGGGATCAGCATCATGATGATCAAGGATCGGGCGATGTCCCAGGGATTCACTTCCACATCCCCGAGTAGCAGCGGCAGCACGAGAGGCAGGTAGATGATGGTTAGCACCATAAGCAAGACCATCAGTCCCACCGAGAAAGCGATATTTCCCTTGGCCACCTGTACCAACTTGGGCAGGAAAGGCGCACCGGCGGCCGTAGACAGTAGGATCAGACCAATGCTGACTGAATCATCCAGGGGTAAAACAAGGGTTATGATATAGGCGACCAGGGGCACCAAAACGAAGTTGGCCAGCAGGGCCAGTAAAACCAGCCTGGTATTCTTCAGTGGTTCGATGATTTGCGTGATCGTCAGGCTTAGCCCCATACTCAACATACTGCTAATCACAAAGACCAGAACCGACAACATGGCCAGGGTTTCCAAGATTTCAGTCATAATTTTTTTCTCCTCTTTTTTATGATTTATGCAATTCTTCAGGTTCAGGGTATAGGTTCATTCTTAATACGACTATGCGAAGCAATAAAGAATATCGCCTTTTACCTGGATCTCCAAAGACTACTTCAAGTCTGACTAAATTAGGCTCAGCCCCTAAGCTAGCCCCCTTTCCCCTTTCCTGTTCCTAGCGGCGACGAGTAAAATGGCGGAAGGTGACCACGGCCGCCAACCAACTTATTTTCAGCCAGGTCGAGAGTTTGCGGCGTTCCTTATAGTCTGGACGCAAATGGTAACTGTCGCGTTCAATCGTATCCAGAACAGCTTCAAAACGGGCCGTATACCAGCGACCTACGATTTTACAGCGCAGGATGTCCAGTTCGTCCAGATAGCGTTTGCCTTCGCGGAAATAGTAGCGAGCGTCTATTAAGCGTTCTTGCACCCAGGCCCGGTAAGAGTCACTGTCCACATCCTCCGGCCTGATGTCATGCTCAGCCAGATATTCTTTTGAGATATTGATGAAACCGTCGGCCGTGTCGGGTAATGTGTCCCGCAGTAAATGAGCAATGTGAGCGCCATAGGCCGCCGAGTAACGATCATCGCCATCGGGGTAAGGGTAACCATTACTGATGAAATACTGGATGCCATCGGTCACCGACTTGGCCAGGCTCTTGGAATACCAGATTAGTTCCTCATAGCCAACGGACTTTCCCATACGGAACGCATCAAATTCGATGATGGCCAGCATGTTGCGTATAAACGACTGAAGCCCACTATTTTCCCCGCGATCATGACCGATGAGATCAGCGATTATATCCTCTTCCGGCATCAGGTCATCTGGTCGTACATTTTTATACAAGCGATCAATCAGCTCTTTCTGCTGTCTGATGAAGGAATGACGCTCCTCATCGGAACGAGAGGATACGTCGATGATATCGTCAACCCAGCGAAAATAGGCGTAGGCTCGGAAAAAGTCATCCACCAGATCGCGATCGATCATCAAACGGCCGGTGAAATAAGTCTGTTTACTGCCGGCCCAGGTGATCGAGCGGGCCAACTCCGCGGTAGATTCACTCACTAGAAAAACAACCTTCTCAGGGTGGGATTCATTATTGCTTCACCATCTTATTTCAACTTGTTAGCCATAGATAACTATAGTCATCATACGAATAGCATTCTTTTCAGGTTTTAGTAGATTATGGCGTCCTGTCAAATCTAGTCCAACCAGCCACTAACAATCACGTCATCCTTGCCCTTGATTTGTTTCTCCAGATATCGACCTAAATCGGCCGGCACATCGCTGCGCGGATCCTTCGCATACAGCAACGGCGCATGTCCGGCGCCGGTGAGTTTCTCGCCGCTGAACGGATTAACCGATATTTCCTGGTTGTGTTTGGCGGCGATATTTTGGCGGCGTAACCAAATATCGGCCGACCGATCGTGTATGATCTGCCGTGTGGAGCCAGAAGCCTTGACCATTTCATAGATATGGGTCACTTTGTTACGCTTCTCCATAAGCGCTACAGCTAATTGGTGCCGCTCGGCAGGCGCGAGCGCGGCCGCGCCGCCGTAGGCCAGTTTTGCCTGCTGCTCTGCTGTGGCGATCCCTTGCAACAAATCGAGCAGTGGCCGGTCTAAGGAGTGGGCCTCGTCGATGGCCTCCTCCTCTTCTCCCAGATCCAGCTCATGGTGACCAAGCAACAAAGTGATCAGGCGATAACAATCGTTATTCCAAGTGGGCCAGGCCCGAATGGCCCGGCCGCGTAACTGTTGCCAAGCTGTTACATTGCGGGTGGCTGTGGCATCAATCAGTAGATTGGGCTTGACTACGTTCCAGCCAGTTCTAGCCCAATCAGAGACAATAACCAGGTTAATGGGCAACGACTCCTCATCGACGATTCGGGAAGTCAGGTCATACATGAGCTGTTTGCGACGGGCTGCGGCCGACATCGTCACCACAAAGAAAGATTGTCGTTGGCCACTAACCTGCTCCAATTCGGCTACTCGGGCTTCCCGGAAGTAGCTGGCCAATAAGGCATAATCAAAGAAGGTCTGCACCAGTCGAGCTAAGTGGGGGTTGTAGCGTTCCAGCCGGGCCAGCAACCGGTCGCCTTCTAGCCCCAAATCCATTTCTTGAACCAGGCGGCGCACGGGCCGGATCACCCGACGGTGAAATTCACCCGGCCGAGCTGCATGGACCTTTTTCAACTGGGATAGATAGCGGTCGAGAGCCTGATGGAAACGTGCAGAAAGCTCGGCCAGGTTTTTGCTTGACAGGTTCAGCCCCTGGGTAACCAGGCCAAAGATGGCATCTGCTACTTCATCGCCCATGAGTTGTTTTTCAATATACAAGGCGATCCTTCCGGTCAGGGGGTCCTCGTCGCTATAAGGCAGGTACATCTCATTGGATAAGACAGCCAGGGCTGTGAATCTTGAATCACCCAGCATCTGGCCAAACAAACCACCGACGCCGACATAACCGGGAGCCGAAAGCCCTTCGCGCCAATGAATACGGCGACCTCGGTCAAAGACGATGATGCCCTTCACCTCCCGAACGGCCCGCTCGGCCTCGATAACGGCCTCGATCGTATCCACCCGCCCTTCCCCCATGCGCCAGTACCATTCGCTCAGCCCGTCATATAAGCCAGTTATTGTGGTAGCGACGATATTCTTAGTTTCCTCCATCCTGGGTTGGGCCGCTCGTATCTCCTCAGGCAATCCCCGTAGGCGGCCGGTATCTAAAGTCGTGGTGAAGTTTTCCACTTGAAGCCGAAGCACCGTCTTGGGCAAATAAACCAGATCGAGCAATTCCTGCCGTATCTTTTCGAATTGCCGCCGCAAAGAGGCAAAAGCGGCCGGATCGGCTCCAGTCTGAGTCACCAGATCCACATCGGACCAGCCGCGAGCTATCTGTAATAAGATAACCAGGCGCATCTCATTGAGAGCCAGGGCATCAGGCCGGCCTTGTTCCCATTTCAAGAAACGCTGGGTCAGTGCCGGCTGCCATTCGCGATGGCCACGCTCCATATTGAAGAGCATATGAGCCAGCCACAGTCGATCGTCCAGGGGAACTTGGGAAAACCACTGGCGCAATTGCCCTGGGCCCAATAACTCAAAATAGGCCCGCAAATTTGTTTTATAGTCGCTTAGTAACTGGCGAATGCGCCGCTCGCGCCTGGAAAAGGCGAAAGGTATGCCTAATTCAGCGTATGGGGCGACAAAGCCGGCGGCTACCAGGGCTTCCATGGGCACCGAATAGACCAGATCCAGCCCCAACGAATCGAAACGCCCCCGATAAGCAACGGCCGTACCCGAAAAGCCGATTAAACCCCGCAGACTGCCGTCTTGTTGCCAGGCTATCAGCAACTGGGCCACTTCGGCCGAAACGCTTTGCATGTTCTCTACCACCTTGTGCACTTCGTCCATGATGATATATTGCACGTTGGCATGCTGTAGGAACATCTCTACCGAAGCCGCGTCAAATCCGCCTTTGCCGGCGCCCGAAGCCAGATGAGCTAAGGCGGTGTAGGTGATGAGCATAATCGCCGGATGTTCGCCCGTCTGATCTTGAAAAGAACCCAATCCGGCCGGGGTCCCGGAGAAAATCAGCTCTGGCGATAAGCGCAGCCCGATATCATGATAGGAGAGCTCGCTCACCCATTGCTGCTGGTAATTACTAGTTGGCACCAACACCAGGATTGATTGGCCAGCCTGTAAGGAGCGCAACCAATCCTGAATGCACATCATGCCGACCATGGTTTTGCCACTACCCGTTGGGGCATCGACGATCAAACCCTGGTAATCGTCCCGGTTAAAAGCGGCAAAAGCAGCTCGCTGGTACGGCCGGGGAATGGGCGTGTGCAATAGATCGGCATGGCGCCAGACGCTGGCTTCACCCAAACTGGTATCCATAAGCAAGCGGGCTACTTCGACAAATAGGGCGGCTGTGTCCGGTGACCTCAGGCCAGACAGTTCCAGAAACAGATCCTGAAAAGCCACAGGCCGGTCGTCCAGATCCTGCAATTCGGAAAAACCCGCGGCCAGCAAGGGTCGATAAAGCACCGGTCCGGCCAAGGCGCGCAGGCTCATGATGTCGATATCCTCTTCCACATAGGTTCGAGTCGTGCGTAGGTAACCGGTCTCGCCGGCGGTCACATGGCCGGCCTTAACCAGGTTATCTAGATGATTCCGGAGGAGGCGTTGGCTTACCTTGCCCAGCAGATCTAGGTGGTTTACCCGGGTAGCAATGTCAGGCATAGCCAGCGGTCGGGGCGTTTCACCTAGAACCCGCATAATCAAGTCGCGAGCGAATATCTCTCTTTCGGTCTGCCCCAGAGCAAAGGGCAAGGGTAGCAGTTCCGGCGACGAACGGTGCATATGAAACAAGGCGCGATGTAAAGTTTGAAAGTTGTGCAAGGCCGCCTGAACCAGCTCTTCATTCGACTCATCCAGGGCGGAATTAAGGATATGTATCGTACGTCCGTAATAACGAGCCAGACGATAGAAGGACTGCCGCTGCAGGGCTTGATCCTTTTGTTCGACGGCCGCTTGAAATTGGCTCAGGCCATGTTCGGCCAAACTCTGGGCTTGCCAGTAGCTGCGGTGGGTGGTCGTCATGATTACGCTCTCTCTCCGCTAACAGGAGCCAACTGCTCTGCCTTAATCAGGTTCACCCGAACACGTTCTTGTAGCACTTGAGGAGAAAAAGGTTTGCTCATATAGTCATCCGCCCCGGCCGACAGCCCGGCGGCAATATTTTCATCCTGGTCCTTGTCGCTCAGAATCAAGATTAAAGGAGCAGGCTCGACTTCAGCCTTTAGGCGGCCGAGCAGGACCGGACCATCTACTTTGGCCAACAGCACCTCCATTATGATTAGATGTGGTTTCTGAGCCATAGCCACGGAAAGCCCTTCTTCTCCATCCCGGGCTAAAAACACTTCAAAACCGGCCTTGCTTAGCTTGATACTAATCAGACGCAGGGTATCGAGATCCTCGTCAATTACCAGCACGCGTTTGTTCATCGGTTTCTCCAGATTAGTTCAGTTATAAACGCCTTGAATTAGCGCTCCCCTACTGTGCACCCTATTATAATAGGAAGAGACATATCGGCTAACGGCGAATATGGCTTTGACGAATGGATTTTACGTGAGAAGCTGGGGGTTACCGCAACTAGAATGGCTTTTTCTGGCCCGATCATGAATGGCTCGAGCAAAATGACTCCAAAATCGACTTCAGATCAATCCAGTGAGTGAATCCGGGTAGCGATTTTAATGTTCTTACCCCTCAAAACGATAGCCAATCCCGCGTACGGTGACAATGCGCGAGGCCTTATTGGGAACAGGCTCGATTTTTTCACGCAGCCAGCGCACATGTACGTCAACCGTGCGGCTATTGCCCACATACTCCCAGCCCCAAACTCTTTCTAATATCAGGTCGCGGGAAAGGGCAATGCCTCGATTGCGAGCCAAAAAAACGAGCAGATCAAACTCTCTGGGTTTGAGTAGCAGAACAGTATCCTGGCGACGCACTTCCCGGCGGCTTAAATCAATGGTTAGATCCTCAAAAACCATTAAGGCTGTCTGGTTCCCTTCGGCGACTGGCGAGCCATTGTGCCCAGATTCAATATCCTGGCGAATCATTCTGTCGCGCCAGAGTAAGGCCTTGATCCGAGCCATTAACTCACGCATGCTGAAGGGTTTGGTCACATAATCGTCGGCCCCCATCTCCAGGCCAATGACCTTATCGACCTCCTCATCGCGAGCGGTCAACATAAGAATTGGGACGGCCATTTCCTGGCGCAAAATACGGCACACTTCCAGTCCATCTATCTCTGGGAGCATCACGTCCAGGATAATCAGATCGGGTTGAGCCTGGCGGGCGATCTTCAGCGCCTCAATGCCATCCCCGGCCTGTAAAACCTCATATTGTCGTTGTTCCAGGTTGTAGCTAAGGGTTTCGCGTAAGATCGACTCGTCCTCCACAACCAGCACACGATGAACCATATAGCAAATGTACTTCATTGACTATGATCACACAAGCAAAATTCAGACCGCAATCATACAAATGACTAGTCGATGCCTCCTATTTGCTTCCGTAGACCCCACAATAGCGTTATGCTAGCGAATATGTAACATTTAGGTCGTTGTTTCGTCTATTAAATAACGAAGGGATATATGCCTAACGAGCCAAGCGAATCGTTGCTAGTCGCCCGGGCAAGGCAAGGTGATAAAGAAGCCTTTGGCGATCTGTATGAGCTATACCTAACCGAAATGTATCGCTACGTTTTTTACCGGGTCAATAATCAATTAGATGCCGAAGATCTTACCGAGCAGGTGTTTCTAAAAGCATGGAAGAATCTTTCTGAGTTCCGCGGAAAAGCCAGCTTTCGCTCCTGGATTTACCGTATCGCTTATGGCACAGTCATCGATCACTACCGTACTCGCAAACTGGTGGTCACGTTGGACGAAAATAACTCTCCTGAAGTCGAAGATCCGCTACCTGAACAGCAGGTTATTAATCAGGAAAAGGCAGATTTAATGGCCCACGGTATTCGCCAGCTGGCCCCACTGCAACAGCATGTACTCATATTACGTTTTATCAGTGGATTTAGTACGGAAGAAACGGCCGAAATAGTAGACCGGAGTGCCGGGACAGTGCGCGTTATACAGCACCGAGCCTTAAAAGCCATGCAAGCGCTCTTGTTGAAAGAGGATATGGTCAATGAATAAAAAAGTCGTCGATATCGCCGATGCCTTAGGCGAATGTCTAGAAGAAATAGAAGCCGGCCGTTTAACGGTCGAAGAATGTCTCGAGCGTTATCCAGACTATGCGGCCGATTTACGAGAATTGCTAAAGACCCAACAGAAACTGCAGCATATATCGGTGATTCAGCCAGCCGCAGCTTTTCAGCAGCAAGCTCGCGCCCATCTACTCAACCAGCTATCAGCCTCATCTACCAATTATCCATTATTTATCACAGCTATTTTTGATCAATGGACGCGCCTTGGCGCATTTCGACTAAGAAGGAGATTTAGTATGGCCTGGTTATTATTATTTGTTGTAGCCGCCTCGGTTATAGCAGGCGGCGGTACCGCTTTCGCGGCCGATGCGGCCGTTCCCGGTGATCCTCTTTATTCTCTTGACCGTTCTCTAGAAAAAATTAGAGCCGAGCTCACGAATAGTCCGGAGGCCTTGCTTAAGCTGCAATTGGCTAATGCCCAAGAGCGCTTGACTGAGGCTAAAAAATTGGCCGATCATCGCGGGGATGGCACCTTCCGGCAGGCTCTGAATGGCTATGGAGAGACGATGTTGGCTACCGCCATGACGCTCGGTTTGGCCGAAGGAGTCGAGCAAGCAAACCTGGATTCGATGCTGGAACAAACATTACTGGAGCATGATCCTCAACTAGCCGGATTGCTGGACGATGATGATCCCGCTCCGGATGATTCTGATCCAGATGATCCCGACGAAGACGATCCCGCTCCGGATGATCTTGATGAAGAAGATCTTGACGGAGAGGATCTCCCCGATGGAGATACCAAGCAGGATAAGGGTAATTATTGTCCCCCCGACGAGGCAAATCCCCATCCAGTGGCAGTGGAGCTATCCATTACTTACAGTGAAACTGTAACACCCACGGCAATCATGGACTGGTTCTGTGGCGATATTATAACAGGAACACGTATGGGTATGGGCCAGATCATGTTAGCTCTGCGCACAGCAAAAGAGTTGCTGCCTGAAAAAGAACACACCTACAATGATTTGCTCGAGGCCAGATCAGATGGGGCAAGCTGGGGCCATATATGGCAATGTCTAGAGTTAAATGGCAATGGCAATTGCAAACTGGAGAATTTTGGCGGGTCTGAACAACCGGGCAAGCCTGACAAACCAGATAAGCCTGGCAAACCAGAAGATAAATCCACAGGGCCGCCCGACCATTCTAATCGGCCGGATGAACCCCCAGGCAAATCGGGTAATGCCGACAAGGGATCACCAGACAAGAATGAGTCGAATGGCAATAATGGCAATGGGAATGGTAGTGGGAAGAAAAACAAGTAAATACGACTCTCTGTAGGCAGCAGATAATTTTTTGTAGAGTCGTAATCCAGTACAAACAAGAAAGGGATGTGGCTAAGGAGTCCATCCCTTTCTTGTTATATGATAAGCGTCACCATTGGTTTGGTATTCTAAATGGGGAGCGAACGGGCCCAGCAATAATTGCAAAAGCCTATTGCCGTCGAGAGCTCGGGCAAAGATAATCAATTGTTGCACAATAACGGTTATCGGCTTATCTTTGTCAGCCTAAGCATCAATCCTTGTAAGATAAATTTGCAGGCCATTGAAGGATCGCGCGCCCCAATCTCTCTTTATCGTTGGCCAGCGCCAGAAACAGGTCTTCGACCAGCAGTTACCCACTGCGCCAGAAACTCGCTATCCTCGAGGTAGGATATGGAACCATTTCAGGAAACGAGCATGCCGTTAACTAAGATACCGTTAGCCGACCCCCAATATGATGCGGCGGTGGATTACGCTCTTGGCCGGTTAAGTACGGAATTGCGGCCTGAACTTTGTTATCACAATCTTGAGCATACGGTTGATGAAGTACTGCCAGCAACCATGAAGTTGGCCCAATATCACAATTTGAGTGAGGAAGAGCGACAATTACTGCGCATCGCGGCCGCCTTTCATGATCTGGGCTTTATTTACAATCCAGTTGGCCACGAAATCTCTAGCATCCGCATTGCAGCCCAAAAACTACCTGACTTCGGTTTAGATGATCGCCAGATCGAACAAATCATGGGAATCATCCTGGCTACTCGCCTTCCCCAAATGCCCAATAATCTACTTGAGGAAATCATGGCCGACGCCGACCTGGATATTCTGGGCCGTGACAATTTTTTAGATTACAACGAACTATTGCGTTGCGAAAGACTGATCCTCGGCCAACCGCAAACCCCTTGTGAATGGTACGACGAGCAAATTGTCTTCATCGAACAGCACACCTATTTTACCGACGCCGCCCGACAACTGCGCGAACCAGGCAAGCAGCGCAACATCGCCCATCTTCGACGACTATTGCAAGAGTGCCTGGAAAATTGAAAATCGTTGCATTAATCGTTTCCCTAAGTGCTTGTCAAACTATCTAGAAACGACCCCAAAGCACATGGCAGTTTTTTCGACTATACCACTCTAGCCCGCCACTCCAACCACTTGTTAAACTCACTCTGTCTGAGATCTAGCCTGACCTAGCCGGACCAGTTAGGTACAATTGCCCTGTATAAAAAGCTGATCCGCTGGTTGAGGTTATATCCTGATGTTCTCGACGACCTGGAGCGACAAAAAAATAGCCCTTGCCACGCCCCTGTTGCTACTGATTCTAACCGTCGTTTTTATGGGCCGGGCTTTACTCCCTCCTGCAGGTCAATCTTTAGGTACCCACGATACGCGGGGGCTCTTCATACCCTGGTTTTCGTTTATTGGCGATAGCTTGCGAGAGGGAACTTTGCCCTTTTGGGATGATACCCAATTCGCTGGCTATCCCTTTCTCAGCAATCCCCAGGTGGCCTTTTTCTATCCGCCAACCTGGCTAACCCTTTTATTGCCCCTCAACATAGGAATCAGCTGGCATGTGGCCTTGCACATCTGGTTAGCGGCCGTAGGCATGTTGTTCTTTGTCCGTTTCATGGGCGGCCGCTGGCTGGGAGCCTTGTTGGCAGCCATCACCTTTGCTTTTGGCGGTTTCATGGTCGCCCGGATGTGGGCCGGACACATCGGTCTGATCGCAACCAATGCCTGGCTACCCTGGCTTCTGCTGGCTACGGCTTGGGCTATCCATCGCCGCGATGTCTGGTCGGCCGTCGTCGCCGGCCTGCCATTTGGCCTGGCGATTCTTGCCGGTCATACAGCCTCTTTGTTATACATAGGCTTGATCTGGCTGGCCTTTGCCCTTTACCTGGCTATAACCACCCGGCAGTGGTTGCTCATCGGGCGCCAGCTGGCCATCGCTGGTTTCGTGGGGTTGGCCTTAAGCAGCATTCAATTGCTACCTTTTATAGAACTTAGCCGTTTGTCAGGGCGCACGGCCGAACCCTCTTTTGAATTTGCATCTTCTTATTCTTTACCGCTTAACCAACTATTGACGCTGCTGGTACCCGACTATTTTGGTGAACCGGCCCAGGTTGGCTATTGGGGTGCGCTAACTTTTGAAGAGCTGACTTTTTACGCCGGCCTGCTGCCCTTATTAGCCTTGTTCATCGCCCTGCAGCGCCCGTCTCGCCTGGCCGGGTTGTATTTGCTGTTGATCATCTTGGGTTTGCTGCTGGCCTTGGGTAGCAATAGCTTCCTTTACCAGGTATTTTATGATCTGGTCCCCCCTTTCCGTCTGGCCCGAGCGCCCGGTCGAGCCTCCATTCTTTTTGTTTTTGCCGTCAGCGCCCTGATTGGCGAGGTTATTTCCCGCTGGGAGCGACAATCAGAGCAAGTGAGACGCACGACCTTGCGGCCGTGGCTGATCGCCGGATTTATTTTACTAACGCTTCTGGGCGCGCTGGCCCTCTGGCAGCTTAATTCTGAACTGGCAGGGCAACAGGGTACAGATGCCGGTAATCGCCTGGCCTACCAGTTGCGGGGTGCGTCCTGGGCCCTGGCTCTTTTGTTAATCGGGGTAATTTTATTAGGCTTATATCTTACCGCCCCCGCCAAATCAAAGACTGGCCGGTTGGTCATAGCCGGGCTCTTGGTGGCCTTTGTCATTGTCGATTTATGGAGCTTTGGCCTCAAATTGAAACAACTCAATCCAGCCGATCCCCACCCCATGTGGTCCGAAGCCCAGGAGATAATTGGCCAGAGCGAGGCGCGGGTGCTTCCTTGGGGCGTGTCTATTTTCGAACAAAATGGGGCTGGCCAGGTCGGGTTATGGAGCATCTTTGGCTATAATGCCTTGGAGTTGGAGGCGCCTATCGCCCTGGCGGCCTCGTTACCTGACCCCCGCTCTAAAGCCTACGACGTGCTGGGTATCGGCTATGTCTTGGCCAATAATGCCCAAGAACAATATGTAGAAGGAGATCGGCCGCTAACGCCGGTAGATCATACCGAGCAAGTCTGGGTTTACCGGCGCGATCAGATCTTGCCCCTGACCCGGCTGGTCTATCAAGCGGAAGTCATCGAGGATCGCGATCTCGCCTTAGAACGGTTACATGAAGCCTCATTCGACCCCCAAACCACCGTTATTATAGAGCAGACGCCTTCGTGTGACTTATCACCAGACCAGGCGGCCGCCAGTTCAGTTCAGGTTCTGGCCCAACGGCCGGGGTATTGGCAACTGGCTACCAACAGCTCATCGCCGGCTATGTTGGTGCTCAGCCAGGCGTCCTATCCCGGTTGGCGGGTAACGGTTGACGACCAGGCGGCCGAATCCCTTCTGGCCTACACCGCCCTGCAGGCTGTCTGCGTGCCGGCTGGAGAACACACCGTCACCTGGAACTATCGCCCCACCCCTTTTCTCGTGGGCGGCGTAATAAGCCTGGGAGCCCTGATCTTGTTGGTGTTGGCCATCGTCTTTATTCGAAGAAAGGCAGATCAATATCAAGAATAGTTTGACCGTTACCACCAACGGTCAGGCGATTCATTTTCCGGCCACGACGAGCCTAATGGCTTCCGGCTGGCATTGCAAGACACAGGCCCCACAGGCAATACAACGCTGGGCATCACCGTATTCGACCACCCGCGTCCGGTGATTGGGCGTCCACAAACCTATTGGGCAGACTTCGTAACATTGCCAGGTACCACTGCAACGCTCCGGGTCAAATTCGATAGTTAGATGGCGCAGCTCGCGTACTGTGCGCCACTCTTGGGTCAACAACTCCTTGAAACTCATAGCCCGCCCCCAAATAACAATCGGCCGGCGGCATAAGTTAGCAAGGTGGCTAAACCCACCAGCCCCTCGACCGACCAATTAGCCTGTTCACCCCGCATCAGGGGGCTCATACCCTGAAACTCGGCGCCGACGAAAAAAGCCAGGAAACCCAGGCCCAAGGACCAGCCAAATAGCGAGGCCGGCTCCAGGTTCCCCCAGCCCAAGGACCAGGCCCACAAACCAAGCAGAGTCAGCAAGGCCAAAACGGCGCCTTTGCCCAAACCGTCCCGTCCTGGAATCCAGGGCAAGAAGATGCCATAGAAATAACTGATCGAGGCCAGGAGCCCGTAGATCAGAAAAGCATAGGGTTGCCAGAAGATCAGGATAGGAATCAGTATTAACAATGCGTACAAGAAGAGCATGACCGTGGTCATCTCTAGCCGGTCTCGCAGGGGAAATTGTACCTGGTGCATGGGCGCGCTCTTTTTGCGGCCGGTTTGCAAATAAGCTGGGATGTCCCTGGCCCGAACCGGTCCCCAGTGCACGCCCCAACCCGTCTCCTGGCGGATGCGCCAGCCATCCACGCCATTGGCGCACAATTGCGGCAGAATCAGCGCCCGATGGTCGACCATTTCCAAAATCCCACTGGTCTTGAGTCCGCTAATCACATCGCCGGCGGTAAAATGCCCCCCTCCGGCCGCACACCAGACATTAATCCCCCGGCTATTGGCCACGACCAACCAGCAATCGACCTGCCTGTCCAATGCCTTAACCAGGCGTCGCACCGTCAGCTCATAATTACCGGTCAACAGTACCGGCGAATCCCGCCCCGGACTTCCGACTCGATATAGGCCCGTGGCTACCTTAGGGTAAGGCGGTATCATTCTATTCACCAGGCTCAGCAAATCCAGGGCCAGGGTTCTGAGGGTCACTCGGTGGCGCAGCCGCGGATAAGCCATGGGCAGTACTATTCCAACTGCTCCAGCCGGTCTGGCCTCTAATAATTGCAGGGAGCCACCTAAATGAGATTCAAGTTGGTTAGATACAAATCCAGCCTGGGCCAGGGAATGGGAGAAGCCACGAAGCGGCGTCGTGCCGGTTCTGGTCAGCAACCAGGTGAGCAGGACCAGAGGCAAGCGTACAGCCCAGTAAATCAACTGTTTCCAGGTCGTTTCTGGCATCATTTCATCGGCAAAAAGCAACCGGCCGCCGGGCTTAAGTAGCTTCGCGCACTCAAGTAGAGCGTAATGACCAACCTCAGGTGGCAATTCGCTAAATACCAACGTGCTGACGATCACGTCGAAGGAAGCGGGCTCAAAATGCTGGCCCAACTCGGTAACATTCAGGCGCTGAAAGTCGATGGCCTCTAAGTAGCCGGTCCCGGCCGCCTTGCGACGAGCTTCGGCCAACATGACCGGCGAAGCATCAACGGCCGTAACCTGGGCGCCTTGCCCGGCCATCATCAAGGCCAGGCTACCCGTACCGCAGCCGATCTCCAGGATCCGCACATCCGACCGGCCATTTATCTGGATATACTCGGTGGCGATGCGCTGTTTGAGAGGGGATAGACGCCCCAGCGTCAATAGCTGGATCCCCCGATCATAGGCTTCCGGCGTGGTTTCCAGCCACTTCATTATTACGGTGGCCATCAAACGCTCCCTTTGTCGTTTGGCTGGCTGCCCCAGCCAATTGGCGTGGTTACGCCCTTTTACTTAAGCTCACTCAGGATCATACACTGCTTAGGCGCCTGTTTCCAGATTGTTCCCCAAGTCCCCGCTCTACCAGTGACATCAATTTCCCTGGCTCAGACTATCTCCACATTAATTGTAGAGGGTACGGCCCGGCTGATGGCGTCGGCGACCGGCGAATGAATCTCCGCCCATTCGATGATTGATCGCAGTTTCTCTTCCGGCACACCCTCGGCACCGATCCGAATATGAGTCCGCATATGATAGGGCCTGGCAGGTATCTCTTCGTCCAGACCCAGTAAGCCCCGGTCATCCGATTCGCTGTCAACGGTGACTTCAAGAGTGGTTAAGGTAATTCCCTCCTGGGCGGCTCGCAGGGCGATCACTGTGGCATCACAATTGGCCAGCGCTGCTCGCATCAGCCAACCTGGCGTTGGGGCTGTTGCCCCACCACCGATGGCTTCGGGCATGTCGCTGACCATGGAAGCCCCATTTGGACCATCGACACGGCAGCGTAATCCCTTCTCAACGACGGCCGTCGCCGCTGAATCAGTATAACGCGCCTTTTCGGGATACTTTTCTAGAAAACCAGCCACATTCTCAATCGCTGCCTGAATCTCTTGCATGGACATCAATTTTACTCCTGTTCTAACTTGCAATTCCCAATCATGAGGCCACTTTCTGTTACCGTCTCTTTCAAGCGACGACTGGCTCGTTCATTCACCTCAGCGCGTCGCGCTTACCTCGGCTATCAAGTGCTGGTATAGTTCTAATGTTTGACTGGAGGGCATCACCCGCAACTCATCCTGATACACCTGCTGTAGCTGTTGATATTGCCGTACAAGCCCGGCCTTATCGCCGATATCGGCATAATAACGCATTGCATCGCGATGGCTCCCTTCATTTAGAACATCAACCTGTAAGGCCTGTTTAATCAGCACAATGGCCTCTTCATAATTACCGGCAGATGAATGCAGCGCCGCCAGTCGTTGCAACGCCACCAGGTAACCAGTGATGAGTCGCTGTCGCTCGGGAAGCGCCCAATCATAGTAGAGCAGGTTACTCAGATATTCTCCCTGATATAGGGCAGTGCCCTGGGTATAAAGCTGGATCGATTCTGTTTCTTCGGCAGCTCGGGCAGCGTCTAGGAGGGTATCGAAGGTATCTACATCGATCTGAAAACGTGTGGTGTCTAACCAATACTCACCACCCTTTGCCAGGATAAATTTTGCGGTTGCTCCTTCTGAGCGTAAAGCATGGCGCAGCCGGTAAAGGGCCGAATGAAAGGCTCGTCCGTGTCCCCCGCTTTCGGGCCAAATGGCTTCAGCCGCCCGTTCCAGGGGCAGTCGTTGTTCGCGGAAAGTCACGAAATAGGCCAAAAGATCGCGGGCCTTGGCCGAAACCCAACGGGCCTGGGTAAGCTCTTCATCCCCAACATGCACACAGAAGGGACCCAAGCATTGAATTCGAACGGCGACCTCAAATTCGTTTAGGAGCGGATAAGGTCCGCCAGATATGCGCTGCAAGACCTGGTTAACAAACGGAGTCGCCTGCCCGGCCTCTACCAGCGCCTGGCAAACCAACCGGGCCCGATCTCCTTGATCAAGATACAACTGCCACGTTCCCAATGGCTCTAAGATGGTTACGGATAAAGAAGCATAATCGATGGCTTCAGCCCTATGCCCCTTTCGCAAATGAACGTAGGCCAGACCAAAATAGACCATGGCTAAAGGCAATTGGAACTGCCGCCGCCGCCCAATCTCAACCAGGCTCTCGAAGATAGATTGGGCTTCATCTAACTGGCCATTTTCTAAGACCACGTCGGCCAGTACGCTGCGGCAAACCACCATTTCATAGGTGTCGGGATTTGTTGCTTGTTCCCAAAGCACACCTTCTACCAGCTGTCGAGCCGCCTCAAAACGGCCTTGAACACACAGGTTCTGGGCCAGGTATCCGGTGGCCATAATTTGGGCATATGAATCAAGTCCCAATCCTAACGAAAGTTCCAGTGCCTGGCGCAAGCATTTTTCTGCTTCTTCCCATTCGCCACGACGGGTGAGAATACTACCCAAGGTGGAATAGGCTCTTGGCAATAGAGCCGACAATTGTAGCTGCCGGGCAATATCCAGCCCCAGCTCAGCGTATTTCTGGGCCATATCCAGGTCACGTCGATAACCGTATGGCGTAGCCATGGTGATGTAAATGCTCGCCGCGATAGGTGAACGTTCATCAACCACCGATTCCAGGGCTTCCTGGCAATAGCGCAAGGTCGCTCGCGGATCACCATGCCACCAGCAAATATGGCCCAATGATCGCAACAAATTAGCCCGTGTTCGAGGTGTGATAGCTGAACCGGCTTGTCGCGCAGCGGCCACCGACTCCTCGGCCAAGGCCCGGCCGCGGTCCATGCTGGTCAGGAACCCCTCACTCTTAGCCAAAGCCATCAAAGCATTGGCCCGGCTGGCATAGGCCTCAGCAGAAACGCGAGTGAGCGCTTCGGCCGCTAATTCGCGAGCCCGCCGGTAATTTCCCTGCGACCGGGCTAACCGTGACATCTGGGTGAGGGCCCAGCACACGCCCACATCATCTTCCTGGTCAGCAAAGGCGGTCTGGGCATCTTCGTAACGAGAGACAGCCATACCCACTTGCCCCAGGCGCCACAATACATCCCCGTGATGTAAGAGAAGGTCTGGATGTTGCCGGACCCATTCTTCCGGCAGCTCACCTAGATAACGTTGCAAAACAGCGACGCGTCCGTGTTCCACATAGTCTCCGGCGAATTGGGTCAGCATCCGTGCCGCCGCTGCGAAATCTTGGGCGCGCACATAATGGGCGAAAGCAGCCTCAAACTCTCCTTGATCTTCATAATAAGCGCCGGCAATTTGTTCCAATTGGACTATATTATTAAGCGCCTCCCGCCGAAGTTTGCCCAGCAGGAATTCCCGAAACAGGTGATGATAACGATACCACTCCCGCTTTTCATCCAAGCTGATCACAAACAAGTTGTCCTGTTCCAGACTATCAAGCAGGAGCTGCGCGTTCTGGGTACCTAAAAGAGCATCACACACACCGGCATTCATCTGATCAAGCACCGCCGTGTGCATCAAGAATCGCTGCCGTTCCGACGAATGCTGTTGGAAGACCTCTTCGGCCAAATATTGAAAAATAAAGCGTTGTGTTCCGCTCAATTCGGCAATAAAACGTCTCGCGCTGCTGGCATCCTTGCCGGACAAAGATGATAAGACGATTTGTAAAGCAGCGGCCCAACCCTCTGTCTTTTCATTCAGCAGCCGGACGCTTTCCTCGGCCAGATCGGGAATGGCCCGCCTCAGCCACATAGCTACTTCCTCCTGGCTAAAACGTAAATCTGGGGCGCGAAATTCAGCTAGCATGCCCCTTGCTCGCAGCCGAGCCAGCCCCAAGGGCGGATCGATGCGAGAGGAAATTACCAGGTGCAGACCCGGCGGCCCATTTTCTAAGAGAACTTGAACGAGCTTGTGGATGTCTGGATTAGTAACCAGGTGATAATCTTCAAGGATAATGAGCCAGTCGTCAGTAATAGCTTCGGCAAGTTCATTGATAAGAACAGTCAAGATACCGGTCGCCGGCACCGGCGTATCCGATTCGGCATCTCCTAAAAGAGATACGGCCGCGCTGCCCAAGGAAGACGATTTGCCGGATGTCAGCTTGTCCTGAATATTTCGCAGACAGGCAATTAAGTAGCCCAGGAAAATAGTGGGATCGCCATCGGCAGAATCCAATTGGTACCAGGCAGAAGGACGTTTCGTATGAGAGGCCAGCTCAGCCAGCAATGTGGTCTTGCCATAGCCAGGGGGAGCCGAGACGAGGGTCAATCGTTTACTGACGGCTAATTGCAGTCGCTCCACCAAATGAGGCCGCGGCAGCAGATCACTGCCTATTTGAGGAACCAGAAACTTCGTTTGTAGCAGGAACGAACGATCCATCAATCTGAATTATACTCTCCAGACCTGGAGGGTAAAATATCACTCACGTTGACGACCATCTAAAGAAGCGCCAGCCACATTTTTTTCTTTATTAGATTGTTTTGTGTACCTCTTGCGCATTTTTTGCGCACGCTGCTTGTTACTCTATATGTTGGCAAGCTTTTGTGCCGTGGGTGATTACTGTTGTATCAGATAAGGAGAAGAAAATGATGAAACGCACCCTATTTATTTTATTATTGATTTTGGGATTGATGCTCGTTGCTTGCGGCGGAGCGGAAGAGCCCACGGAAGCCCCAGCGGTGGACCCCACCGAGGCGCCAGCCGAAGAACCAGCTGAAGAACCGGCCGAAGAACCAGCTGAAGAACCGACCGAGGAACCCGCTGAAGAGCCGGCTGAAGAACCGACCGAAGAGCCGGCTGAAGAAGAGGCGATGGTACCTAACGTGCTCAATGTGGCCGGCACGGCCAATGTCACCACCTGGGATCCGATTAAATCGTTTTCTACTGAAGCTCGTTACATGGCCAATTTCTACGAAGGGCTCCTGCGGGTTAACCCACCGGGCGCGGACGAAGAATTCACGCCCCTCCTGGCCGAAAGCTGGGAAGTGAGCGACGACGGTCTTAGCTGGACCTTCCACCTGCGTGATGGCGTCACCTTCCACGATGGCGAGGCCCTCACGGCCGACGCGGTAAAAGCCTCCATTGAAGCCGCCGCCGATCATGCCGGCGCCTCTTTCATCTGGATCCCCTTGGACAGCGTCGAGGTAGTAGACGATCTGACCGTGACCATTAATACCAAGTGGCCGGCCTCTGTCGATCTGATCGCTGCCTCCCTCTACGCCGCCTGGATCGTCAGCCCCAAGGCATTGGAAGCAGCCGCCGCAGACGAGAATTATTTCGAGGCTGGCCTCGAAGCCGGGACCGGCCCTTATTACTTGGAATCTTACACGCCCGATCAGGAAGTGTTGATGTCAGCTTACGAAGATTACTGGGGAGGCTGGGAAGACAACCAATATGAAAAAGTGCTGTTCCAGATCGTGCCCGAGTCAGTGCAGCAGCAGCAAATGTTTGAAGGGGGCGAGGTTGACCTGGCCATCCGTATGCCTCAGGAAAGTTATGCTTCCTTTGAGGGCCGCGATGGCTACACCGTTTTCCACGATCCAGCCCTTTTCAACTACGTCGGCTACTTCAATACTTTGCGGCCGCCTCTGGACGATCCCCTGGTGCGCCAGGCCCTGTCCTATGCCGTCCCCTATCAGGACATTATCGACGTCGCCGCCTTAGGCGATGCCACCCAGGCCCGCGGGGCCGCCCCGGCCGGCGTCTGGCCATACTCAGAAGAGGTGAATCAATACTCCCAGGATCTGGATAAAGCCCGGGAGCTATTGGCCGAGGCCGGCTACGAGGGCGGCGGCTTTGATCTCCGCTTGACTTACGCGGCCGAAAATGCCATCGAAGAACGCATGTCGCCGCTGCTTAAAGATGCCTTCGCTGAGGTTGGCGTCAACCTGGAGATTGAGCCCATCCTGTTCAGCCAGCAATGGGAAGAGGCCAAGAACGATCCTCCCAACGCTCAGGACATATTCCTGGTGCTCTATTGGCCCACCTACAGCGATGCCGGTACCGACAATCTCTGGTCTTTGTTCCACAGCAGCGAAGCGCCCTTCTTCAACCTCAGCTACTGGAACAACGAGGAATATGACACCCTGATTGACGATGCGGCCGTTCTCGGTGCCACCGATCGGGTTGGGGCCCAGGAGATGTACAACCAGGCCCAAAACCTGATGGTCGAGCAGGCTCCCGGCATCTTCTTCATTGATACCACGCAGCCCTGGGTCATCCCGGACCATCTTGGCGGTTTCGAATACAATCTGAACTATCCCTTTGCCACCTTCTTCTACGATCTTCATTCAGTAGAATAGGGACAAATTAAAGGGCAATCACCAAATGGAGATGAGGACCTGAAGGTCCTCATCTCCATCCACCTTATACCATAAGGAAGCGGATAAGCGCCTGACATGCGTAGACTTGAGTTTGTCATCCGCCGGATCATCGGGGCGATCTTCGTCCTGATCGGCGTCTCCATCATCACCTTTTCCCTGGCCCGGGTGGTGCCCTCCAACGCGGCCGCCCTGTATATTGGCCCGCGAGCCCGGCCGGAGGATATCAAGCGTGTTGAGGAACAGTTGGGCCTGAATGAGCCTTTGCCCGTGCAGTACGGCGTTTATATGCGCGATCTACTAAAGGGCGATATGGGCACCTCCATTGGTAGCAAACGACCGGTGACCCAGGAGTTGAGCGATCGTTTGCCGGCTACCATGGAGTTGCTCCTGGTGGGCATGAGCATCGCCATCTTCGTCGGTGTCCCCTTAGGGGCGGTGAGCGCCTATCGTCAGGGGCAGGGTTCCGACATCCTTATTCGCATTATCTCCATTATTGGTGTCTCAGTACCTGCCTTTGCCCTGGGGCTGTTGTTGCAAATTATCTTTTTCAGATCCCTGGATCTTTTCCCCCTCTCCGGCCGCATCGCCAGCGATATGCGCTTCATCAGCCCGGTGGAAACGATCACCGGCTTTTATCTCATCGACACAGCCGTGACCCAAAATTGGATCGCTTTCAAAGATTCTGTCTGGCACATTATATTGCCGGCCATTACCCTGGCCGCCTACCCCCTGGCTCTCATTGCCCGCATGACCCGTAGCACCATGCTGGAAGTGCTGTCCCAAGATTACATCCGCACCGCCAGAGCTTACGGCCTGAAAGAAAACTTCATTGTCTACGTCTATGCCCTCAAGAACGCCTTTGGCCCGACCCTGACGGTGATTGGCCTGACCTTCGCTTTCGCCATTACGGGCACATTCTTTGTGGAAATAATCTTCAACTGGCCTGGTTTAGGGCTTTACACGGTCCGCTCCCTACTCAACCTGGACTATCCGGCGATCATGGGCATCACATTATTCGCCGCCTTTATGTATGTCATCATCAATCTTATTGTGGATCTACTGCAAGCCTTGGTTGATCCCCGTATTAGTCTACAGTAGCATTTTATGAGTTCGTTATCGACAGTTGATTCGGATAAAACAGTTGCTACCATTGGCAGCCGGCGCGGCGCTCATGTCTGGCATGTCCTATCCCGCGATCCCCTGGCCATCCTGAGCATCACCATCATCCTCGTTTTCCTGCTGGTGGCTATCTTCGCTCCTGTGCTGGCCCCCTATCCCGAGCAGGGCGCCGGCAAGACCAGCGCCGACACTTTATTTCTGCCTCCGTCGCGCGAACATCTTTTTGGCACCGATGACCTGGGACGTGATGTGCTCAGCCGGGTGATGTACGGGGCGCGACCGGCCTTTCTTATACCCCTGATGGTGGTCGTCTCGGCCGTGATCATTGGCGCCTCGTTGGGGGCCATCGCGGGCTACAAAGGAGGCTGGCTGGACGAGGTGATCATGCGTATCACCGACCTGTTCCTGGCCTTTCCCTCCTTACTGCTGGCCATGGCCATCACGGCCGCCTTGGGCCGGGGCCTGCAAAACGCGGCCATCGCCCTGATCATTTCCTGGTGGCCCTGGTATACCCGCCTGGTGCGGAACATCGCCCTCAGTTTGCGCGAACGCCCCTATGTAGAAGCGGCTCAAGCCATAGGCGTGCGCGACTCCGTTATCATCTTGCGCCACATCCTGCCCAACAGCATCTCTCCAATCCTGGTACAAATCACAGTGGACATGGGCACCGTTATCCTGGTGGCTGGCGGCCTGGCCTTCATTGGGCTGGGCACCCAACCGCCTGACGCCGACTGGGGCTTGATGATCAGCAACGGCCGCTCCTCTGTCTTGAACCAGGGCTGGATCGCCCTATTCCCTGCCCTGGCCATATTCGTTCTCATCCTGGCCTTCAATCTACTGGGCGACGTCCTACGCGACATATTCGATCCGAGACAATACCAGTGAGCGAACCGATCCTGCACATTGACGATCTACACATCGAATTTGAGATGCCCAACGGCCGTCTCAAGGCCATCAACGGCATCTCCCTGACCATCATGCCCGGCGAAATATTCGGCATTGTCGGCGAGACCGGCTGCGGTAAGTCAATAACCGGTCTATCGGTTCTCCAGTTGTTGCCTGAGACTGCCCGGGTAACCAAGGGCCATATCACCCTGGGCGACATCGACATTCTGAGCCAATCGGAAGAGCAAATGCGCAAGATTCGCGGCGCCCAGGTAGCCATGATATTCCAGGACCCCACCATGTCCCTTAACCCGGTCTTCTCCATTGGCGAGCAGATGGACCGGGTGATGCGCACCCAACTTGGCGTCTCAAAACAAGAAGCGCGCAAGCACTCAGAGGAGGTGCTGGCCGACGTTGGGCTGGCCGACGTGCAACGCCTCCGCAAATCGTACCCCCACCAGCTTTCCGGGGGGATGAAACAACGGGTGATGGTGGCTATGGCCCTTTCTTGCCGCCCGTCCCTGCTCATAGCCGACGAACCAACAACGGCGCTAGATGTGACGATTCAAGCCCAGATTTTGCGACTCTTGAAGGATCTACAGAATCAATATGATATTGCCATCATGTTTATCACGCATAATCTCGGCGTCGTAGCCCAAATTAGTGATCGAGTGGCCGTACTATACGCCGGCCGGGTGGTAGAGTCGGCCGACACCAAGACCCTCTTCACCGCCCCCCACCATCCCTACACCAAGGGGCTACTAGAAGCTGTACCCCGTCCAGGCAGCAGAGGCGGGAAATTGACAGCCATCCCCGGTAATGTTCCGGCCAATCCGGGCGAGGTGGTCGGCTGCGCCTTCGCTTCCCGCTGTACTTACGTAATGGACCGCTGCTGGCAAGAACGACCTTTGCTAAAGGATATTGGCTTGAATCACCAAAGCGCTTGTTTTTTGCCGGCAGCAGAAAAGAAGCGCGAAATAACGACGGAGAAGAGTGAAAATGCCTAGAATCGTTGGTTTGATTGGATAGTTATCGATTATCGCTGTGATATGACTACTACCACGAATGGCAACCATTCACCTGCCCAACCACTGGTGCAGGTAAATAATCTCAAGAAGCACTTTCGCCTGCCTGGAGGCTGGCTGGCCGGAAGGAAATATGTCTACGCGGTCGACGGCGTGAGTTTCGACGTGGCTCAGGGTGAGGTGCTGGGGTTGGTTGGCGAGTCTGGCTGCGGCAAAACGACGTTGGGGCGACTCATCTTGCGTCTGATTGAGGCCACTGAAGGTGAGGTGTTGTTCGACGATCGAAACCTAATGCAGCTCAAATCTGGCGAACTACGACGACTAAGGCAAGAAATGCAGTTGGTTTTTCAAAACCCTGTTGGCTCACTTGACCCGCGGCAAAAAGTGCTGGAGGCCGTTTCAGAACCCTTCAAGACCCATCGTCAAATGAAACCGGCCGATCGAGCTGATAAGATCGTCGAGTTGCTCGAACAAGTGGGATTAGGCAGTCAGCATCTGGATCGTTTTCCTCACGAAATGTCTGGCGGCCAGTGCCAGCGCGTGGCCATCGCCCGGGCTCTGGCTTTAGAACCCAAGCTGCTGATCCTTGACGAGCCGACATCGGCTCTGGATGTCTCGGTCCAGGCTCAAATTCTTAATCTTTTGGAAGAGTTGCGTTATCGTTTGGGTTTGACCTACATCTTCATTTCTCATGATCTAAGCGTGGTCCAACATATCAGCGATCGAATTGGCGTTATGTATCTGGGCAAATTAGTTGAAATCGGCGACAGCGAGCAAATTTTTAACAACCCATCGCATCCATACACACAAGCCTTGCTGGGCGCGATTCCTCTGCCAGACGTAACCCATAGGCAAGAACTTGTCGTGCTGGAAGGCAATGTGCCTAGCTCATCTAATCCTCCCGCTGGGTGTCGTTTCCACACCCGCTGCCCAATAGCTCAAGCCATCTGCCAGGAAACTGAACCGAAACTGCGCCAGATAAGAACAAATCAATTTGCTGCTTGCCACCTGATCGATGTCGAGGAAATAGAGATCGTTTAATGTCGAAAATCCTCGCAGTTTTTCCTGAGGATCTTTGTAGAAGTGATGAAGCGTACGAAGAGATAATGCTATGACAAGATTATTTGGAATCGCCGGTGTCCAGATGGCTGTAATCCCTTGGGATGCCCAGGCCACAGTCAAAAAAATGGATGACACCGTTCACCAAATCGCACGTAGTTTCCCCTGGGTGGGTATGATCATTTTCCATGAACTATCTGTGTCAGGATTAGTACAGTTTGTGTCCCTGGAGAACCCGGAAGAATATCGCAACAATATAGGGCCGATTCCTGGGCCGCTGACCGATGCCCTCTGCGATACCGCTCGTCGCCACCAGAAATGGCTGATTCCCGGCTCCATGTACGAGCTAGATGGGGAAAAGATTTATAATACGTCGCTAGTCATTTCTCCTAAAGGGGAGATTGTGGCCAAATACCGGAAGATGTTCCCCTGGCTACCCTTCGAAGCCGGCACGGAGCCAGGTAATGAATTCTGTGTGTTTGATATTCCTGATGTTGGTCGTTTCGGTTTGTGCATCTGCTATGATTCCTGGTTTCCAGAAACGGTCCGCAACCTGGCCTGGATGGGAGCCGAAGTAATTGTTCATCCAACCATGACGCCGACATCGGATCGCGAACTAGAACTCGTTCTCAATCGGGCCAATGCTATCTTCAATCAGTGCTATTTCATCGATATCAATGGGGTTGGCCCCTGGGGAGGCGGCCGCTCCTTGATCGTCGATCCCGACGGCCGGGTGCTCCAAACGGCCGGGGAGCGAGAAACTCTGTTGACAGAGATCATTGACCTGGATAACGTCAAAAAAGCTCGCGAATATGGCAATGTAGGCCTAAGCCAGCTATGGAAGCAACTGCGCGATTATCCCCAAGAGTTTCCCATCTACAGTAATGGCCTCAGCACTGGCCCAATTTACCAGGATCTAGGCCAACTAAAATTTCATCACAAATTGGAGATAGATCATGAATAACGAGGGAGTAAAACATCTGTCGCCGGTTTGGAGCCGGTCCTCCGATATTTTCGTCGATTATGGCCAAGGTGTGTATTTGTATACCACTGACGGGCAACGGTATTTAGATTTCACCAGCGGCATTGGGGTCACCAACACGGGCCATGCTCACCCCCAGGTCGTCAAAGCAATTCAAGAGCAGGCAGCCAGACTAATCCACGGTCAGGCCAATATCGTCTATCATCAGCCCATGATTCGGCTGGCAGAAGAGCTGAGTCAGATCCTGCCCTCCCAATTAGACACCTTCTTTTTCAGCAATTCCGGCGCAGAAGCGGTCGAAGGCGCGGTTAAGCTGGCTCGGGCAGCCACCGGCAAATCAAATATTATCGTGTTCCAGGGATCGTTTCACGGCCGCACCCACGCGACGATGGCCATGACCACCTCCAGGACGATTTACCGGGCCGGTTTTCAACCTTTGGTGCCCGGAATCTTTGTAGCCCCCTTCCCTTATTCCTATGGCTACGGCTGGGATGAAGAAACCACGGTCAAATTCGCTATTCAGGAATTGAAGCGGCTGTTAAAAATGCAGACGGCTCCGCACGAGACAGCGGCCGCCGTTATCGAGCCCGTATTAGGAGAAGGCGGTTACGTACCTGCACCGGCTAGCTTCATGCGAGAACTACGCCAGATCTGTGATGAGAATGATATTTTGCTGGTGGCCGACGAGGTGCAGAGCGGGTTCGGCCGGACCGGTAAATGGTTTGCTATTGAACACAGTGACGTCGTGCCCGACATCATGATCATGGCCAAGGGTATGGCCTCGGGCATGCCCCTCTCCGGCATTGGCGCCAGCCGCCAGCTCATGGAGAAGTGGACGCCAGGCTCTCACGGGGGCACGTATGGCGGCAACATCGTAGCCAGTGCCGCGGCCGTGGCCACGATTCAAGTCATGCGGGAAGAAAACTTGATTGATCATTCGGCTGCTATGGGCCAGATACTGATGGCCGGGCTGCGCCGATTGCAAGAAGAACATCCCGAAATAGGAGAGGTGCGCGGCCTGGGTCTGATGGTAGCCAGTGAATTTTCGACCCCCGCTGGCCAACCCTGGAGTGAAAGGGCCCAGGCGGTGGCTCAAGCCTGCCACCAACAGGGTCTTATGCTGCTCACCTGCGGCGCTGATGGCAATATCATCCGCTGGATCCCGCCCCTCGTCGTGAACCAGGAACAGTTACAGGAAGCTCTATCCATCTTCGACCAGGCCCTAAATGAAACCAAGTAGCCAGATGGTCGTACGATGATTGTTTCTGTTCATCTGGGCGCGATCTTCCAAAGACAAATACCAGACGAGTGGCGGCAGCAGTTCGAGGTGACTTTGTTGTCAGGCAGCACCTTGGCCGATCTAATCTCCGATTTAGGCGTCAATCTGCCATTGGAAGCCTTGTTGCTGGTAGTAAACGACCAGGCGGCCGAAGCAGACCATATTCTCTTAGACGGCGATCGGGTCAAATTAATGCCTAACGGTTTGGAGGCCAAGGGTCAATAGATTTGACTTACGAATTGACCTGTGGAAATCAGTCATGGGGGAAGAAACCTTTGCTTCACAGCCCAGATCTGCCCTACTAATTCAGAACCGACACACATTCTGTCAAGAAGTATATTCCCGACTGAATCGGGACCGTTGCCCCATGACAACGGGACTATCCCCTATGTACAATTTGCCCAACTAAACTTTCTCGAACGAACAGCTATACAATGACCGCGACACTTTCCCGGTGTACGCAAAATAAATCGGCAACCTGCCTGGACTGCGGGCGTTCCATCTGTGGCAGCGGGATGCGTGCGGTTTTATCGTCAGTATTTTTCTGAGTATCACCTATGTGTTGATTGGCTTGAGTCTCTGGTCAATAAGTGAAGAATGATAGGTAGCTGGGTATTGATATGAAAAAACAGTCTGCTCTCTACGGGTTGCTAGCCCTACTGGGTGCCATAATTGCCATCCTGATTTCAGCACCTATTTCCATAGCCTATTTTCGTGCTTACGGTAATAGTGTAGGCGAGCCGACTCCTGTATGGCTTGCGGTACTTGAGAGCGCCTATCCCACATTGTTAGATTTCGCCGAGCGAACACGAGTCTACCAAACTTACGGGCGAATATTCTTCCTAACCATCCTTTTCACCATACCAGGACTGTTCTGTCTAAAGCGGCAGATTGGAACATTGACGCGATTGTCCCGCTGGGGATGGCGGATATTCTTTGGTGGTGTATTGCTAATGGCCTTGGGGAGCTTTGGAGATTATTGTTGTGACCAGAGCGGTTTTTGGGTTTCGACAGGCTTTGGTCTCGAAATGATCGGGACAGTGGTTTTATGGATAGGGGCAGTCCTTTACGGGGTTGCCGCGCTTAGAGAAGACAACGGGCCACGATGGATTGGGGGTTTATTAATTGGGATTGCCCCGGTCGGGATTCTCGGGTTAGGGATACTGGATCACATTCCCAGCGGTCCACTATTGGGGTATTTCATATTCTGGCTTGTGGTGGGGCCTTTTTTGATGATGAACAAAGCTGGCTAAATTCAATGCCGAATCCTCATATGAAACTATAATTCGTCAAGGACACTGGTTGTTGCATGCGAGTATTATCGGTGGGGGGGAATCGATTAAGATCCTAATAACACTATCTTTCAATTGATAAAATCCGGATTGGAATCTGTTTTTTTTGCGGGAATTGACACTTGATTTTATCGTTGCTGAAATCTTAGGACTATTCATCCGCGATATTGGCAACCCCGAGTAACAAAAGGGCAGGCGGTGATTGGGGCCCACTAGCCAAGTAGGCAACACAAGCTATATAGGTCATAATTCAAGTACTCAACCATTGATCATTCGATAATGAGCAAGCACGAATCAAGAGAAAAACATAGACGAGGAGATTGAGCATGAGTCGTAGACGAGCAGAAAGGCGAGAAGACCGCCATGGCGGCGGTATGAACAAGTATCAAATGCGGGGGAAGTTGGTATCAATTGGCAACGACTTGTGGATAGAGAACGCGGCCGGCCAAAAAGTCTACAAAGTCGATGGCAAAGCAATGCGCGTACGGGACACCCTCAAGTTCGAGGATGCCCACGGCAAGGAACTGTGCAAAATCCAGGAAAAAAAGGTGCGGGTCAAGGACACCATGGATATTGAAGGTCCAAGTGGTGAAACGCTGGCCACAGTCAAAAAAGCCCTTATCACGCCGGTGCGCGATCGCTGGACGATCAAGGTCGGGAATGGCCCCGACCTGGAAATCCAGGGCAACATTCTGGATCACGAATACAAGATCGAAGAAGGCCGTACCAAGGTAGCCGAGGTCTCCAAAAAATGGTTCCGGGTGCGCGACAGCTATGGGGTGGAAATCGCTCCGGGACAAAACGATATACTAATTTTAGCCGCTACGGTCGCGATCGACATGATGCGGTAACCGCCGCTGTTTGGAGATGCACATACCGACTCTGGGTGCTCGGTCAATATTCCTGAAATACCTCACCCTAACACGACGAATATCTACATGGCCACTTGGCTCGAATTGACTGACGAGCCGATGGTCATCGAAACACCGCCTAATGGGCCGGGGATCATTGACGATCACAGGTTTAAATTCGTCGCAGATTTTGGCCGCCTCGGGCCGGACAAAGCCCAAGGCGGAAAGTTCCCAATCCTGCTACCGGGTTATGAGGGTGAGGTGCCGGACGGTTATAGTGAAGTCGTTTCGTGGGCATCTTGTCCGCTCATCTGGAGATATAGCCAGTGCTTGATTTGTTTCTAGATTGGAGAGCATGGTCGCTCGTCATCTTCCTGACCATATTGACGCTGATAACCAGTGTGGCTAAGTATCGGCTCGGCCGGTCCGGGCTTGAAACCGTAAAGGAACGCTTTCCCCAGGTAAGTGACGATAGATGGGAGAGGATAGACAATTACTTTCAACGCTGGGGATCGGTTGTCGTCTTTTTTTCCTTCTTGCCCATATTAGCCTGGATAATTCCCCCGGCCGCTGGAGCGTACGGCATCAGGTTTGGCCCATTTCTCGTCTGGGCATTTCTGGCCAAAATGGTACGCTACTGGATATTGTTGATAATTGTCGCTGGTGGCTTTCGAATCATATCTCAGTAAGGGATAAAGATAATGACTTCACTGCAAGAGCTTAAGGAAAAGTGGTTCATTGACGTCACCGATGAGGGCGCCTTTCCACCTCAAACCAGGTTTCCTGGATCAGAAATCCGGCCGTCTACAGATGGCAATCTGGTTGAACCGTTGATTGATGGCGCCGCCATCATGGGCGACTTCTATTATCGGGTCGAAGAGATGCAAAAAAGCGCAGACCCCAGCCAGTGCCAGATCATGGTGGCGGCCATGGGCATCGATCCGGTTGAATTGTTGGGCGAGAACGGTCCGGCCGATGACGCCATGACAACCATGATAGAAGCCGCCGCGGCCGGTGTGCAGGTTTACTTTCTCGGCAGCGGCCACCTGGGTTTGGGATCTGCTTCGAAGTCCTTCGCTAAAAAACTCATCGCCAGCGGAGGTCAGGGTGCCGTCGATAAACGATACGCAGGCGTGCAAGGCGGGCATCACCAGAAATTCAACGTGACCCGCGGACCGGATGGCCAATGGGCGGCTGTGGTCAGTTCGGCCGATTTCTTCTTTGCCCGCTGGGACACGCCCGACCACCAGCTTGAGAACCCCGAACGGTCCAAGAAAGGTGGCCCGACTCATGATATCGGTCTAAAGGTACGTGGTCCGGCAGTGGCCGACGTCGCACTGTCTTTTGCCGAGCGATGGAATGATCCCAGCAGCGCCGAAACAACTTCCCCGCCTATTACCTCGAAAGTGCCAACCGACTTTTTAGATTCGCCTATTCCTGAAGCTGGCCCCCACTCGGTCCAGGTGCTGAGGACTTATCCCATCATCAAACGCAAGAGAGGTTATTCCTGGTCTCATCAGGGCGAGTATACTTTCTGGGCCGCCTACTTGAACGCTATCAAGCAGGCCCGGCAGTATATTTATATCGAGGATCAATACATCTATGCCTTTCACGATCCGCCCTACATTGAAACGTCAACAGGCGTGAAGCGGGAGACCGACTTTGTCTATCAGCTAGGCGAAGCCCTGAAACGCGGGGTCGACGTGGTGGCCCTGGCGCCCGGCCGGAATAATGTCCCTTGGAAACATTATGAACTCCAGCAACGGCAAATAGCTTCCGCGTATCTGCGAGAGATAGCCGAGTCCAATTCGAATCATGGTAACTTCATCATCAGTAAACTGCATATTGACGGCACAGACCCGACGATCCACGCCAAACTACTGCTGGTAGATGACGAATACGCCATGATTGGCAGCGGCAACATTTGCGAACGGAGCATTGCCTTCATCACCGAGATGCAACTGGGCGTGGTCGACCCCGAAAATCGCTTTGTTCGTGACTTGCGGCTGGCATTATGGCAGGAGCACCTGGAGCTGGATAGTCCGGACAGCCTTTTAGATCCCCGGTTGGCCGTGGAACAGTTTCACGACAACGCCGCGGCCGAATCCGGACGTTTGCGTCTCTTGCCCAGCACCAAACCCGGCTTCAAGTTTCCTTACCGCTTCTTGTTCAATGTCATCATCGATCCCTACAGTGGACCGGAGCGAGAATCCTAGAGTAGGTTAGGCCGATTTTCGTTCCAAGATGGGCAATAGAGTCAGAAATTGGGAAGTACTTTAATACCCTGCTTGATCAAGCATAAGGGAGGAACAAAAAAGATTGACTATGAAGCAAATTATCTCCTTATTTTCATTAATCATCTTGACCTTGCTTCTTGCCGCCTGTGGCGGTGAAGAGCCCACCCCCACTCTAGCGCCCACGGCCGAACCGGTGGAAGCGCCAACCCAGGCCCCGGCGGCCGAACCAACGGATGAACCAGCGCCCACGGCCGAGGTCGAACCCACGCCAGCCTCAGTCCTTGAATCCATGGAATTTGTGGTTGATCCCCAACTGATCGACGTTACCTGGCAGTGGGAGCGGCGCACAAATAATGGCGGTGGAGAAGCCGCAATTACCGTTCCTGATCCCGTCCAATACACCCTCTTATTCCAAAACGATGGCACCTTTAGCGCCCAAATTGACTGCAACAATGGCAGCGGCAACTATGCCACCGACGGCACAGGTAGCATCTTCATGGAACTGGGTCCGATGACCCTGGCAGCCTGCGAGCCGGGCTCGCTAGACCAGGAGATGATCAATATGTTCGGCCCGGCCCAAAACTATGTATATGAGGAAGATGGGCAAGTGGTGATCTTCAAATGGGTGGCCGCTGGTCCTTGGGACTACTATCGTCGCTCTGATTCATCTGGACCGGCTGCTGAATCAAGCGACGCCGGCATCGTCGGGGAAACCTGGTTATGGCAAGAATTCCAGGATACGGCCGAACAAAACGATGTCACCGTGCCCAACCCAAATAATTATAGCCTCACTCTGATGCCTGACGGGACAGCAGCCATCCAGGCCGATTGCAACCAGGTTAGCTGGACCTATACATTAGAAAGCAGCTCCGATAGCAACACTGGAAGCCTAAGCTTCAATACCCTGGGCCCTTCCACTTTGGCTTTTTGTGGCGAAGAATCATTGGATCAACAATACCTGGCCTGGTTGGGCAACACGGCCACCTACGTGACCCAGGATGGCAAATTGTTCTTGAATCTGATAGCCGACGCCGGCAATATGGTCTTTGGCCAGAAGAGCAGTGCCACCATCGACCCCAGCCGCATTAGCCTGGATACCCAGGGTCTAGCTGGAGATTGGCAAGCCGTGATCGTGCCGGAGACGCCCTATGACCAAAGTCTACCCCCTGGCCCCACGGGTTTACCCGAACATACCCAGATTCTATTCGGCATTAGCGATCTGGCCGAAAGAGAATTTTTTGATCCGATCATGTACCTCATCCCGGTCAATGCTTACCGGCAATTGTGGGAAGAGGCCGGCAATACCTCGGTCAGCAATTCTATCGAACGAATTGAACAGCTAAGTTTATTTCCCAGCCAAGAAACCCCAACTTCAGGTGTGCCAGTCCTTCCCTCTGAGGCGGGTTATGCCGGCGTTAATGACCTGGCCGTGCAATTTAACCGGCTTGTCTCGGCCGGTGAACTGAACGAAACAAGCGCCACCCCAACAGGATATCGCTTCGTCGGCCGCTGGAACCAGGACGCCAACCCGGTTACCAACCAGGGACTGCGTTATGTGTACCAGGGCTTTACCAACGATGGCGAATACCTGGTCTCCTTCTGGTACCCGGTTTCCACCTCTGAACTACCAACAGATGTCAGCCAGGTACCGGCCGAGGAGTTGGAGCAATTTAATGACGACTTCGAAGCCTATATGGCCAGCCAGGTAGAGACGCTCAACGCGCTTTCAACAGAGCAGTGGCAACCCGACCTGGCAACCCTCGACGCGCTGGTAGCTTCCCTGCAAATCGAGGACATCCCAGTTGCCGGTATCCAGGATAAAAGCTGGTTATGGACAGAGGGCCCCTCCGAGCCTGGTAGTTCCGAGATTGTAACGATAGAGGATCCCACGCTTTACCAGGTTGTTTATGGCTCTGAGGGGACCATCAATTTCGTGGCTGATTGCAACAGCGGCAGCATGGGTTACGAATTGAGACATGGTGGCCTGTCTGGCGGCATGCTGGCCAGCGCCGGGCCGATGACCCTGGCTGAGTGCGAGCCAGACTCCCTATACCAAAGCTTCATCAATAGTTTATTGGCTTCCCAGGATTACCGGGTACGGGCTGGTGGCGACGATCTGGAGCTCATCCTGCCGGCCGGCGGAGGCACGCTTTTCCTCCGTAATGCGGCCGCGCCGCTGACCAGTGATGATAACGGCGATGGAGATAGCGAGGAATCAGAAACGTTTTTTCCTGACAACATCCAAATGGATCTGCAACTCCTAGCCGACTCCTTTGATTGGCAAGTGATCGATGCTTCGCCAATCCCACCGGGACCTGGCGGGCAAGGTTTCCCGCGCCACATCGTGCTTGGATTTGACGGCGAAGATCCGCTTGAAGTCCCCTACACCGAACGGCGAATCATGTACATATTCCCGGTAGAGGCTTACATTAATCTCTACCAGGCTAACGGCAATGATATTGTAACCCAGCAGGTAGCCCGCCTGGAAGAGCTGATCGCCACGGCCGACGGCCGCCAGGGTATACCCGATGGGATTATGCCCTTACTACCTCCACCCAATAGCCTGATGGAACGCTGGGTTCAGTTCGCGGATCTGAACTTTGTCGACGGAGAGGGCGTTCGTTATATTTCCGACTCTCCCTTGCGGCAAAGCATCGGTGTCTGGACCAATGAAACTATGGATTATTATTACCAGGGGCTAACTGAGGCCGGCCGGTTCTACATCTCCTTCAAGTGGCCGGTAGCTACGTCGCTCTTACCCAACACCGCAAACGACACTTCAGAAGAGACTGTACAAGCAGCCAGTGAAAGCCGGGAAAGTTACGATGCCTATCAGGCGGCCCTAAAGACCGAACTCAATGCCCTGAGTCCGTCTGATTGGGTGCCCGATCTGACCCAATTGGATGCCATGATGGCTTCCCTGACATTTGAGACACAATAACGAAATACAATCCCGGCTCGACACTTGAGCGTCGAGCCGGGTAGCTCACAAAATACCGAACCTTGGGACCAGATCCCTTTACTTTCAAGCAGGCGTCCCTCTGTTGGACCGATGCCTGTATCTAC
>PVMK01160005.1_pt1 | contig 39657 bp, 36 predicted proteins | sample 1853481 | NCBI WGS metagenome assembly PVMK01 (sample SAMN08533507, study PRJNA380276) | Marine sediment metagenome, whole genome shotgun sequencing project.
AATAGTATCATCTTTAACTCCATCTTGGTTATCAGCGATTAACCACCATTAAATATTGATAATTAGTTGATAATATGAAAAATAAAACTTAATTTAATTGCTTAGTATCTGCCATGTTAATATTTTAAAAAATATGAAGATATATAATGCTACACTTTTTACACATTTAGACGCATTCCAAGATCAATATCACCCTTAACCGCATCATATTGTCTAAAATATCATATAGTTGTAAATTTTAACCCAAAAGTGCTATACGGCTAAAAAATCGCACATAAGAAATAGGTTGCGTTTTAGTCGTATTTCCCCTTTCAATGAACTACCCCACAGCAGAGTTGCGAGGTATCAAAATGAATTTTTATCTTATTAACCCCAATGCAGAGCATCGAGAAATTCTCTTGATTAAAGTCATTTCCGGAAAGCGGTCGAATTGTACCGGAAATCAATAGCAAGGATTTTCGGGAACTAATTTATGGCAACTATCGGATTATTTGCCGGGCAGAAAAAACACAGATCTCCATTCTTACAATCCGTCACGGAAAACAAATATTACCCATTGATGAAATTCAGGCATAGCCAGAATTACAAAGAGTTGAAAGTCTGGCAAAAGTCATGCGGACTCTGTTTAGAGATATTTGGATTACATTAGGATGCTTTACATATCTTATGGTTCTGTTTGTGAATTGGAAACACAGATATTATTAGCAGGGGATTTAGATTTAATTGAAGAAAGTGAATTGGGACCGCTAAAAAAAGACATCGCAGAAATAGAAAGAATGTTAAAAGCGCTGATAAAGTTTTTAAAAAACAAACCCTTGAATCCTTGACCCTTGAATCCTTGGACCCTCTTCTCCAACTAAATTGGAGAAGAACCTAAAATTTAAATGCTAAAGACAAGCCGAGCTCCAATCTTTGTTTTTCATGAAACAGCACGAAATGATGGATTTTTGAGCATGGGTCGAAAGAGTATTGAAGCAAAAGAATCACATCAGCTTTGGGAGCCCAATTCATTAAGGTGACCATTTTTGGGCCAATGCCGTCACCGGGCAACCGGAAATTGTTCGACGGTAATGCCGTCTATTCCCGTTGCTCCTTTGTTCCAGGTGACGCGTTTCATGGATTTAATAACCATATAAATGGCCATATATAAATATTGACACGATTCCTTAAAAAGACATAATCTTGAAGAAAAAAATTATCAAATTTATTTTCATTTTAAAGGAATCAAAAACCACCACAAAAATTTTAACCAGAAATGCTGACATGATGAGTCAATATACCTTTGCCGGTCTGCCGGAATGTAGAGAGCTCACCGGATCGTCGGCAGACATCGTAATAATAGGCATTCCCCATGGAGTTTCCTATTCCCCAGGCATACCAAGTCATTCTGTTAAAGCCCCTATGGCAATTCGGAAGGCAGCCAAAAGATATGCGAAAATGATAGATCACTATGATTATGATTTTGGCGGAACGCTTCTTGATAACAATGATATCCGAGTTCTTGATTTCGGTGACGTGCCCGGTTCCCCTTCCGATCCCATCGGCAACCAGAGACGTGCAGAAGAAAAGATTCGCAACATTATTGATGCCGAAGCTGTACCGATCGTCCTCGGAGGGGATGACTCTGTAACGATTCCTTTTTTGCGTGCTTTCCAAGGGCAAGGGGTGTTTACGGTCGTTCAAGTGGACGCACATATCGACTGGCGCCATGAAGTTAATGGTGTCACTGAAGGGCCCAGCAGTCCAATGCGCAGGGCTTCGGAAATGCCCTGGATCGACAAACTGATACAAGTGGGCATGCGAGGTGTCGGCAGCGCCCGAATTGAAGAAATTGAGGCAGCCAGGAATTACGGGGCTAAAATCGTCACGTCAAAAGATGTGCAAGACAGCGGCATTGATCAGATTTTGAACTTAGTAACAAAGGGATCTGCCTGTTTGTTGACCATAGATTGCGATGGCCTCGATCCATCCATAATGCCGGCAGTTAATGCTCCTGTGCCGGGAGGACTATCATACCGACAGGTTGTGGATTTACTCCACGGTCTTACCAAAAAAATCAACGTATGCGGATTTAATTTAGTTGAGTTTGCGCCCGGGATAGATATCAACGGGTTGACGGCTCTGACCGCCGTTCGTATTGTTTTCAACATGATCGGAGCCTTGGTTCGCTCAACATTTTTTCCCAAGAGACGTATCTGAAATTGACATATCTCCTTTAACCGTAATTAAAAGATTACAGACGAATATTTTTGAAGCCACCTGAACCCCAAACAGGCTGTTTGCCGAATTGGAAATGAAATGAAAAGGATTGCGATAGGAAGTGACCACGCCGGATACAAACTAAAGGAAAGGACCAAGGGTCATTTGAAATCCAAGGCGTATACTGTGGTGGATTACGGCACCAGCAGTGATGAGCCGGTTGATTATCCTGATTATATCCGGCCTGCGGCTGAAAGTGTATCCAATGGAGAAATAGAGGATTAAGATTCTTATTAAGCCCTGATTATATGAATCACCTCCTTTAGATTTGAGTTCCCCGGTTGCTTGCCGAGGATGCCGCATCTTCAGTGTTGCCAAAGGCTTCCAGTAAATTAATAGGACTTCACCTTCGGCGGCTTGGATCTGCGGCACCTTCGACTTTCGCAACATTAGGGTCCACTGAATGGACATTATTATTAATGAATCTTAATTTTTTTAACGACGCTTTCTCCGGACTTAGTGAGACGCACTATCAGGATGCCCTCCTTATAGTTTGCTTCAATTTTTTCCGCATCCACCTTTCCCGGAATTCGGAAATCTCTATGAAAGGGCCCGTAATATCTCTCTGAACAGTAGCAAGATTCACCGATTGAGACCGGCTTTGTTTTTACACCGTTAATCGTAAGAAGCCCTTCGGAAAAGCAGATATCCAGTTCCTTCATGTCGATACCCGGCAATTCCATAGTAACATGATATTCCGTTTCCGTCTCCGCTATATCGGAAGCCGGCATCCAATCAAATTCGTCAAGATTGGCGGCCGGAATCACCCGATTGCTAAAAAAAGAGTCCAGCAGCCGGGCCTGGGGTCTGAAAGCGACGTCAGATCTCGGCATTACATTTAACATCCTCATCATTTCAGTCACCTCCTTTAAAGCGAGTTTTTCTCGCTGCCAATGGGAATATAAACATTCTCCGTCTAAATTCAATTATTCAATTTCAGTATGTGTTCACAGGGTGTGTTCCCCGTTGCTTCTAATTCCCCCGGATATTGTTCCGATTTAGTTGGAAAAGAGGGTTCGATGATTCTATTTTGGAGTCATTTGCAGTTCCATACTAGGACTGCACATCTCATGCCCTGCAACTTCGGCAAAGTCAATAAATCCTCAACTCAGATTGTGAAATCTTTCCAATAAATTAAGCATTAACAAACGGGATTCAAGAGTACTCTGACAGTCGCCGACGGCAAACTATAGCCGGGACCCTTGACAAACGAGGCAATCGTTAAAATTATTAATCTAAGGATGTATTAGATCGGTTCGGGTCATTATAATTCTGCCCAGGTATGAAATTATTCTATCTTCGGCTGATTTGGACAGCATATCGGCCATAATTATCTATCACAATCATCTATTCTGAAAGGTGGCCCCATGCTTGGAGAAAAAGAAAAAAAAGAAAAAAAGGATGCATGCATAATCCAGGAAAAAAATTCTCAAGGGGATCCCAACCTGTGTTGCTGCTATATTATCGATTCTTACGGCAGATATGTTGACCCCTGTTACCGGCCGGTTACCGACTGTTGTTAAAAAAGGGGTTATGCCGGTGGTTCTTATTTCCAGCTTACCATCAAGGAGGTATAATTATGGAAAATCAATTTTTTAAAAAGGCAAAGCGTTGTTGTTCACAGGAGCATAATCGACTGATGGAGAATCTTTCCACCTGCGACAGTCAGTCTGAAAATCCGTCTGAACGACACCGGTGTTACCGTGTTGCCGCAAGGAAAAGCGGTCGTCGTTCCAAAAAATGCATTATTGCTGAATAACTCGAGTTCCAAATCCTTTATTTTTTTGATTGTAAGTACATATACAAATTTGTTAACATTATAATAAGAATCCGAATGAAAGGGCGTGGTTGAATGGCAAAGATAGTGCTGACAGGCATCAAACCGACCGGCACTCCCCATATCGGCAACTATTTGGGAATGATCAAACCGGCCCTCGAACTGGTTCAAAGCCACCGGGCATTGTATTTTATTGCCGATTATCATGCTCTGACAACCGAACGAGATCCGGAAGAACTGAATCGCCAGGTTTACGAGGTCGCTGCCACGTGGTTGGCCTTGGGGCTCGATCCGGAGAAGGTTGTGTTTTTCCGTCAATCGGATATTCCGGAAGTTTTCGTATTGACCTGGATTCTGGCCTGTCTTACCTCCAAAGGCCTTCTGAACCGGGCCCATGCATACAAAGCTTCCGTAGAAGAAAATATCCGCCAGGGAAGAAGTGCGGATGATAATATCAACGCCGGGCTATTTAGCTATCCGGTTTTGATGGCTGCTGATATTCTGTTGTTCGGAACCCATGTGGTCCCGGTAGGTCAGGATCAGAAACAGCACGTCGAAATCGTTCGAGACATTGCATCCAGTTTCAATTCTCATTACGGAAAGGTTTTTACGATTCCGGAAGTTTTGATTCGAAAAGACGTAATGAACGTGCCTGGCACGGATGGGCGCAAAATGAGCAAGACCTACCGGAACACCATACCCATCTTTGCCGATGACAAGATTATTCGCAGACAGGTAATGGGTATCATCACTGACTCGAAACCACCTGAAATCCCGAAAAATCCAGATGCGTGCAATCTCTTTTCATTATACCGGTATTTTGCTTCTCCCGGAGCGGTAAAGGAAACACGAAGGATCTATCTTAAAGGGGGAGCGAGGTACAGCGACATCAAAAAAGAACTCATTGAACTGCTCCTTGAAAAATTCGGAGAAGGCCGCAGGAAATATGACGCTCTGATGCGTGACAAGCCCGCCATAGAACGAATTCTAAAACAAGGGGCAGAGACAGCTCGGACGATTGCAGAGCCATTGCTGAGCAAGGTGCGCCGTGAAATCGGCATTGATCTAACAAGCCTTTGACCCTATTTGATCGCAAACAAAATGGAAAAACTGTTTTTGGAGAAAAACCATTTTACTTAGCCATCTATAGTCGAATTCATGACTTTTTACGAGATTATCAACTTTGGGTTCATATCAACGCAAAGGAGGAATATCCATGGGAAAAAATGTTGCCCAAAAACTGATAGAAGCCCACTTGGTTCATGGGAGCATGCAACAGGGAACAGAGATCAGCCTTAAAATCGATCAAACCCTGACCCAGGATGCCACCGGAACCATGGTCATGCTGGAATTTGAAGCGATGCAGATTCCGCGAGTAAAGACAGAGATTTCAGCACAATACGTCGATCACAATTTGCTGCAAACCGATTTTAAAAATGCCGACGATCACTTGTTTTTATGGAGTGCCTCTCAAAAGTTCGGTGTCTGGTACAGTCGTCCGGGAAACGGGGTCAGCCATCCGGTTCACATGGAACGGTTCGGGGTCCCTGGGAAAACTTTGTTGGGTTCGGACAGTCATACCACGGCAGCCGGGTCACTGGGCATGCTGGCCATGGGGGCAGGAGGGCTGGAAGTGGCCATGGCCATGGCAGGGGAACCGATCTATATTAAAATGCCCAAAATCATGGGGGTTCGGTTGACCGGCGGTCTCCCGGATTGGGTCAGTGCCAAAGACGTGATTCTGGAAATGTTGAGGAGACACGGCGTCAATGGCGGCTTCGGCAAAATCATTGAATACTATGGTCCGGGATTAAACTGCCTGTCGACAATGGACCGACACGTAATTGCCAATATGGGAACCGAGCTGGGTGCAACGACCACCGTTTTTCCATCAGATGAGACCGTGCGACAATTTTTAAAAACCCAGGGTCGAGAAGACGTTTGGACCTCCATTCTGCCCGATGAAGATGCCGTCTATGACGAAACCGATGAAATCGATTTGTCCGGTTTAGAGCCGTTGATTGCGCTTCCGAGCAGTCCCGGGAACGTGGTCCCGGTAAAAGAGGTCGCCGGCCGCAAGATTTACCAGTCCTATATCGGCTCATCCGCCAATCCGGGGTTTCGGGATTTTGCCATACCTGCACTGATGATAGACGGCAGGCAAGTTCATCATCGTGTTTCTTTTGACATCAACCCAACATCCCGACAAATACTGGAAAATTTGGCGGCAAAGGGGTTTCTCGAAAAATTAATCCGTTCCGGAGGGCGTATTCATCAGGCAGGATGTAATGGCTGCATCGGTATGGGACAGGCACCGGCTACCGGAAAAATCAGCCTGCGAACGGTACCTCGCAATTTTCCCGGTCGTTCCGGTACCAAAGAGGATCACGTTTATCTGTGCAGTCCGGAGACAGCGACGGCTTCGGCATTAACCGGTGTCATCACCGACCCTCGCACACTGGACATGCCCTACCCTCACTATGCAGAACCCCAGATGATTCAAATCAATACCCAGATGTTGATAACTCCTCCGGGTTCGGGAGAAGACATCAAGCTTGAAAAAGGCCCAAACATCAAACCCCTACCGATGTTCGATCCTCTACCCGACATTATTTCCGCCAGGGTTCTGCTGAAAGTCGGAGATAATATTTCCACCGATGAGATCATGCCTGCAGGCGCTCAAATTCTACCGTACCGCAGCAATATTCCGGAAATTAGCAAATACGTCTTTAGCCGGATAGATGAAAGCTTTTACAATCGAGCTGTAAAGCATCAACAAAAGGGTTTTGTAGTGGTGGGAGGAAACAATTACGGGCAAGGATCCAGCCGTGAACACGCTGCCCTGGCCCCCCGTTATCTGGGTCTTAAAATCGTCATTGTCAAAAGTTTTGCGCGTATCCACTGGCAAAATTTAATTAATTTTGGGATATTGCCGGTTACCTTTGTTGATCCAGCAGACTACGATCACATTGAACAGGGAGATGAGCTTGAAACTGTTGATATTCACCAGGTCCTGTCCCGGGGAAAGCGCATCCTAATTACCAGCAAAACCAAAAATGAAACTTATGAAACGGAACACGCCTTGAGCGATCGCCAGATTGAAATGGTTCTGGAAGGAAGCCTGATCAACGTTGTGCGAAAAAAACAATTGCATATGTGATTTGGAATTAAAAAATAAGGAGATGCCGGAAACGTAATGGATACTGAAAAACTGTATGAAATGATGAAAAAAATTCAGGAACCCAAAGGCCATTTTTTTAATAAAGAGAAAGAAAGAACCTTTGAACTTTTAGAGGCCCTCATTACTAATAAAGAACGTTACGGGTACATGGGATGTCCCTGCCGGTTGTTGTCAGGGGACAGGAAATCCGACCGGGATATCATCTGTCCATGCATTTACAGTGTACCGGATATCGAAGAATACGGCAGTTGCTACTGCAATCTTTATGTTTCAAAAGAATGGAATGACGGCAAAATCCCTCATGAATATGTTCCGGAACGACGACCCGTAGATAAGATGCCTTTCTGAACGAAGTGGAAAGCACATCACACTTTAGAAAATAATACCCTAACCCGGCATTTTGACTAAATTAAGCAATTGTCGAGTTTGCCGGAGATGCAAGGCATAAGATATGCGCAATATTCTTTTATCAGTTGGGATGCTGTACGTTAAAATCTATTTAAATAGAACGTATAAAATCAGCCACGGTTGATTTTTTTATACAGATGGAGGTGTTATTATGATCCATAAATTAGAACCACTTCCGTATGCCTATGATGCCCTGGAGCCTTATATCGATGAACAAACCATGAGGATCCATCACACAAAACATCATCAGACATATATCGACAAACTAAACGCTGCTTTAGAGGGACAAAAAGCGCTACAGGATAGGAAACCGGAAGATCTGTTAAAAAATCTGAACATGATTCCGGAAACGATCAGAACTGCCGTGATAAATCACGGCGGCGGACATGCGAACCATTCGTTCTTCTGGCCCCTATTGAAGAAAAATGTCAAATTTGAGGGGAAGGTGAAAGATGCCGTCAATGCCAAATTCGGAGATTTTGATAGCTTCAAAAAGGCCTTTTCCAGCGCTGCCGCTTTGCTCTTTGGGAGTGGCTGGGCATGGCTTGTATTGGATAAGAATGATCTCCGGATTATAACTACCCCAAACCAGGACAACCCATTGAGCCAGGGTAAAACCCCATTGTTGGGACTGGATATTTGGGAACATGCCTATTATCTGAAATATCAGAATCGCAGGCCTGAGTATATTGAAGCGTTTTTTAATGTGATTAACTGGAATAAAGTTAACGAACATTATAGAGCGGCAAGTTAACCCTATAGTTGCATAAATAACATGGCAAAATGAATTTAATGACTATAGTGATAAGTATTTCCAGACATTTTCTCTGCTTTGATGGAATTGACCCTAAGTGACATCATGAAAATAGTGAAAACAGCCATGTTATTTACCCGAAGGGAAAGCCGATGGCGCCGCAACTCCTTCGTTGTAAAGAGTTTGCGGTAAAATACTACAGCTTCACCCTTTACGCCTTGGATTTACAGCACCTCGACTTTTGCAACGTTAAGGTTAACCGGCTTAGATTCAAAAAGACACTCGGGCATATACTTGTGCAAACTGTGGAATTGTTGCACTGGACGCCAATAATATTTGTTAAACCTGCTTTTTAGCAGTATTCGGGTGTGAAACTTGAGTTTATTTTAGATTTTCGGTTTATTTTTTCAGCGTACAGTTACGGAACCATCGGTTTTTACGGGGGCAAACTGATTTAAAGCAGCAAACAGGACCAGCGCCAACAGAGCTAAAACCAAAAATACTGAAAACCCTAAAGAATATCCGATTTCACCCTTGAGCTTGACAAAAAGTCCCATAAACGGGGGGATAACAAAACCTCCGAATGCACCGAGTCCACCCACAATTCCGGCGGCACCTCCAACTGCTTCGGGAGTGTACTTGGGTACAAGCTTGAACACTGCTGCATTGGCAAATCCCATACCCAATGCCAGTAACATCTGGCCAATGAACGCAATGGAAAATGAATACTGGCTCAAAATCATCAACGACGCACCAATGCACACGATAACAAAAGAATATAGCACGATTTTCTCTCCACCGATTCGATCGGATACAAAACCGCCGAGAACCCTGAGCAAACTGGACGACAGTGAATAGGCAGCGGTAAACAATCCCGCTTTGACAATACTGACGTTGAAAGATTCCACCCAGTAGGTCGGGAACCAGACGGTCAGTGCAATAAATCCGCCGAAGGTGACAAAATAGAAGAAGGTTAAAATCCATGTTCGCCAGTCAGCACCGGCTTTTCGGATGGAAGCAAGTGCGGTTCCGGACGGAATCAGTTCTTCACCACAGGCTAAAAACAAGGCTTCGGGATCTATTTCAATTCCCATTTCTTTATACTGAAAATAGGGCGCATCTTTCATAAAAATGGAGACCGAGATTATAAGTAGAGTTAGCATTCCGAACCAGAGCACATATGAAAAGGTAAATCCCAACGAAACCACCAGATAGGGCAACAGCATGGCAAAGAGGCCTGGTGCCACATTTCCAAGGCCGGCATACATGGCAAGGGCAGTTCCCTGAGTTTTCTGCGGATACCAATAGGAGACGGTGGGAATACCCACGGAAAATACCGCAATGCCGCATCCGCACAGAGTACCAAAAATAAGAAAAAAAGGATAATATGAGGGTTTGGGAATGGTCGAAAGGTTGAAAAGCACCGTAATTCCTGCAATACCTGCAGCCGCGAGGCCCAAAAGGATTAGAATCGGTTTTTTCCCGCCTATACGATCCACCATGCCACCGAATGGTATTCGTAGCAGTGAGCCTGTCAATGTGGGACAGGCTGCCAGCAGTCCTATTTGTAGAGGACTTAGAGCCATGGCTGCTTTTAACTTGGTTAAGATGGGACCGAAAGCAGAAACCCCTGCAAAACCACCGAAAAACGCAACCGTACTCCAGGTTAACGCTTCTCCACGACTAGATTTGGCGTAACAAACGTTTTCACTCATTTGAACCTCTATTGCCGCAGCTTTCAGTTACGGTTATCCTCTTAGTCCTAAATATGAACTCAAGTTTCGTATTCCGAATTTTTGTAGAAATTTTAAAATAATGTTTCAAAAGGATAGGTCGGTTTCACACATTCGCTTGAAACCGATCCATTAACAAATGGAACATATTTTTGACAACAGGTATAGCAGCGTCAATAAAGCATAGCAGGCCGGGAAAATATTTTTAGGAATTTAAGAGTTCGCAACCCTGCGACGAAAGATAATCTGCCCCCTTAAGAAATAGGTGAATGGAACACTCCAGATATGTACGAGACGACTGAAAGGAGAAAAGCCGAGCAAAACGAATGCACCGAGAATGTGAACTTTATAGCTCAGGGGTACTTTGAGCATCAGATTCGGTTCCGGATGAAATGTCACAATTCCTTGAATCCACGGGGCAATGGAATCCAGAACGTAAAAATGGCCGAAGATTACGTTAAATAAGCCGGCACCGGTTACAAAGACCAACCCGACCAACGTAATGTATTCATTCAAGGTGGTGGTCGCTTGTATTCTTCTATGGGTCATTCTGCGAAAAAGTAAAAAGACGGCACCGGCAAATGCAGGGACCCCGACCACCCAACCGGAATAATATGCTATTATGGTGTGTGCGTCTCCGTTGATACCGATTGCATCAAAAATGTGTTGAGGGATAAGTAGTCCTCCGGCATGACCCAAGAGGGTCAACAAGATCCCCCAGTGAAAAATCGTTGCTCCGTAAAAGAGTTGTTTCTTTTCTAAAAATTCACTGGATTTCGCATTCCAGGTAAACAGATCGGTAATGTAGCGATAAAGATGACCGACCACAAAGAGCATAAGCATCAAATAAGGAAAAACAAGGAATGCCAAGGTGTTTGCAATATTCATCTTCTCCCTCTCACGTTCATTTAAATAAAAAAATGATTCAACATGATGAAACGTCTTCGTATTCGGTATCCAAATCGGGTTGCGATGTATATTCCCGAACAAAATCAGAAACGATGTCCAGTAAAAGCGAATATGGATTGCCGGAATCTTTCAAAAGACCGGCCAGTTTTTCAACCGGGTTAAGATAAGACCACAACACGCAGATTCCGCTGGACTCCGGGCATTCTGACAAGAATTCCAGCATCAGCGGTAAGTAATCCGGCAATTCTCCGGTAATCGTTTCATAACCTGCCTGATGGTAGATCTGTTGAAAATGGGCCATCACTTTTCCCCGTTTTTCACCATCTCCCAAAATGTGATACGTCAGATTCAGACACGTTGACGGATTCAGGTCAAATGTCTCGGTATAGGTTTCTTGAAGGTAGATGAGGGGTTTTCCTTCTAAGGAAGAAACAAACTGAACCAATTTTTCCTTTGAGGTTGAATGGGGTAAGTTATCGATGCTTTCAGTCACTGAAGTCAAAAACCGGCTAAATGCATCATCCGGATACTGCAATAAAACGGATATTAGCTTCAATTGAAACTTCGTATCTTCGTTCATCCAAATGTGTTCCTTTTTTATTAAAACCGTTCGTCTTAAGGAAAACCACAAGATCCTTGGCCGTGATATTGCCCCATACCATCGCTGCTGTCGCAGGTCGGAACAACGAAGCGTTCTTCGTATTTTGCTATTGCCAGCATTTGATACATCTCATGGGCTTCTTCTTCCGTGAGTCCGACATTTTTTAATATGTCCTTGTCTGCCGATTTTTCGACATTGATAGAACGCATATAATTCCTTAAGGATAGGAGGCGTTTGAGCACACGGCGAATCGGCGCTTTGTCACCGGCTGTTAAAAGGTTCGCCAGATAAGTGATGGGAATTCGCAGCCGGTCGACTGTGTCCGTCTGGTCCGGCGGATCTATATGTTCGGCAATGGGACTTAAGGGCGGAATATACCACACCATGGGCAGCGTACGATATTCCGGATGCAATGGAAGCGCCAGCTCCCAGGTCTTTGCTATCTTGAATATGGGAGACCGCCGGGCGGCATCGATGAAATTTTGCGAAATTCCTTGTTTTTCAGCAGCATTCGCAATCTCCGGATCATTGGGATCGAGCAAAATATCCAAATGAGCACGGTACAGGGATGATGGCTTCTTCGAAGACGCTGCAGATTGTATTTTTTCTGCGTCATAAAATATAAGCCCAACGTACCGGATACGGCCGACACAGGTCTGGGCGCAGAGCGTCGGGATCCCGGCTTCGATTCTAGGGTAACAGAAAATACACTTTTCCGATCGGCCGGTTTCCCAGTTGAAATATACTTTCTTATACGGACATCCGGATACACAGTAACGCCAGCCCCTACATCTTTCCTGATCGACCAGTACGATGCCGTCTTCTTCACGTTTGTAAAGCGCGCCTGAAGGACATGAGGCAACGCACGTTGGATTCAAACAGTGTTCGCACAGCCGGGGGAGATAGAAAAAAAAGACATTTTTAAATGCCAGATAAATTGAGTGGTCAAGATTGGCAAAGTTTGGGTCATCAATTCCGGTTTCACAAACACCTGCCAAATCGTCTTCCCAGTTGGGACCCCATTTTATGTCCATTTTATCCCCGGTAATTATTGATTTGGGGCGGATGGATGGCTGATGTTTTTTTCCGGGGCCGGAAATCAACTTTTCATAATCATAGGTCCAGGGTTCATAGTAATCGTCAACCGTCGGGAGATCAGGATTGTGGAAAATGTTGATGAACTTCCGTATGCGCCCGCCGGCTTTAACCGACAGTTTGCCGCCGTTTAAGTCCCACCCGCCTTTATGGATCGTTTGATTTTCCCATTTTCTTGGATATCCGATACCGGGTTTGGTTTCCACATTGTTGAACCACATGTATTCGGCACCTTTACGGTTCGTCCACACATTTTTGCAGGGTATACTGCAGGTATGACAACCGAGACACTTGTCTAGATTCAAAATCATCGCCAGTTGGGCTTTAATCTTCATACCAATCGACCTCCCCTGCTTTTCGAACGACAATAATTTCGTCTCTTTGAGAACCGACAGGACCATAGTAATTGAATCCGTAGCTGAGTTGGGCGTAACCGCCGATCATGTGGGTCGGTTTTACCACAATACGGGTTACACTATTGTGCGTGCCGCCACGCTGGCCCGACAATTGGGATCCCGGAGTGTTGATCAGCCTTTCCTGGGCGTGGTACATAAAGGCCGTTCCGGGTGGGATGCGGTGGCTGACCACGGCTTTTGCCATCACGACGCCATTTACATTAAAGCATTCCAGCCAGTCATTGTCTTTTACGCCCAATTCTTGGGCATCATCGTTGTTAATCCAAATGGCTTCGCCGCCTCGAAACAGCGTGAGCATGATAAGGGTATCGGAATAGGTACTGTGAATTGACCATTTCGAATGCGGGGTCAGGTAATTGAGAACAATCTCTTTTTGTTCATCCCGGTCCAGATGGGTGGAACCCAGGGCATGCATATCCAAAGGGGGACGAAAGAGAGGTAGGCTTTCTCCAAAGTCTTGCATCCATTGATGGTCTTGATAAAAGTGGGCTCGTCCAGTGAGGGTTCGAAAGGGCACTTTTTCTTCGATGTTGATTACAAAAGGCGAATATCGACGGTTTTCAGATTCGATACCGCTCCATACCGGTGAAGTAATGATTTTTCTGGGCTGAGCGCTGATGTCATCAAAATTATAGGATACACCCCGTCTATCGGCACTCAAATGTTTCAGTGACCGTCCGGTCTTTTTTTCAAGCCCGTTCCAGGATTTAAAAGCGGTTTCGCCGTTGGTCTCCGGTGCCAATTTCAGGATGGTCTCAGCGACCTGTTTTCCGGTTTCAAGTTTCGGCATTCCCTGGCTTACACCAGGTTCGGAAACCACCCCCAGCATCTCTTTAAGTTGAGCGTATTCTTCTTTGCCGGACCAGAAGACGCCTTTAGACCCCACACCTTTTTCCGCGACCAAAGGACCCAGGGCGGTCATCATCTTATGGGTGTTTGGGAAATCACGCGTGACCACCGTCAAACTTGGCATCGTCTTGCCGGGGATCGGGTCTATTTCGCCTTTTTTCCAGTCTTTCACTTCAGGCTGGGAAATTTCTCCGGGGGTGTCGTGCATTAACGGTGTTGCCACGATATCTTTTGTTTTACCGAGGTGAACAGCCGCCAGTTCGGAAAATTTTTCCGCAATGGCCTTAAACTGATCCCAGTTGGTCCGAGTTTCCCAGGGCGGATCGATGGCAGGATTGAATGGATGGATAAAGGGGTGCATATCCGTTGTACTCAGGTCGTGCATTTCGTACCAGCTGGCTGCCGGTAATGCCACATCCGAGTACATGGCACTGGTGGACATGCGGAGTTCCATGGTAACCAACAGATCCAGCTTGCCTTCCGGCGCAGGATCCCGCCATCGAATCTCTTCGGGCCGAACAGCGCTGTCTTTATTGAAAACGGCACTTTCGACCCCTAACAGATGTTTGAGAAAATATTCATGTCCTTTACCGCTGGCCCCAAGAAGGTTGGCACGCCAGAGAAAAAGAATCCGGGGAAAGTTAACCGGATTGTCGGGATCCTCTATGGAAAATTGAATCTCTCCTTTCTTGAGTTTGTCCACGGTGTATTCGATAATTTCTTCGTTGGATGCAGCGCCCTGATCCACAGCTTCTTTGCATAAATCGATAGGATTTCGGTCAAACTGAGGGTACGACGGCAGCCAGCCCTGTCGAACTGCAAACACATTATAATCGGCCATATGGCGATATTTCTTTTTTTCAATTAAAGGAGAAAGAAGGTGGTGTGAATCCATGTTGTCATAGCGCCACTGATCGGTGGCAAAATAATAGAATGACGTTCCGTTTTGCTGCCGTGGCGGACGGTTCCAATCCAGACCAAAAGAAACTTGAGCCCAGGATGCCTGAGGGCGGACTTTTTCCTGACCGACGTAATGCGCCCAGCCGCCGCCGTTCACACCCTGACAGCCACAGAGCGTTGTAATGTTCAAGATCGAACGGTAGATCATATCGCTGTGATACCAGTGATTTGTGCCGGCCCCTAAAAATATCATCGATTTGCCGCGGGTTTTTTCCGCATTTTCTGCAAATTCCCGCGCAACACGTATGACGTCTTTTCGGGATACACCGGTAATGGCTTCCTGCCAGGCCGGTGTATATGCTTTGGGGTCGTCATATCCCGACGGATAATCTTTAAGGTCCGAGTCGGTTTGGCTTCTATTGATACCCAACTGGGCAGTCAAAAGATCAAAAACGGTGGTCACCAGAATTCTTCCGGAAGCAATATGGATGCTTTTTGCCGGAACAAGACCTGATTTGATTTTAGGGCCTTTGAAATCAAAAAGAGGGAAGCTGACCTTAACCCATTGATCAGCCTGTTCCGCATAGCTCAAAAGCGGTTCGATAGTCGTATCATCTGTCGAATCGGTCAGATCAAGATTCCAGCGTCCTTCTTCATTCCAGCGGAAACCGATGCTGCCGTTTGGAACGACAAATTTGCTTTTGTCCGTGTCAAAAAGAACGGTTTTCCACTCGGCATTATTTATATCCTTACCGAGATCCGAAGCCCTCAAAAAACGACCGGCCACATGGACATCTTTTTGTTGTTTGAGGATAACCGTAAAAGGCAAATCCGTATACGTTTTGACATATTCGGTAAAATACTCCGTCTGCCGATCAATATAGAATTCCTTTATAATGACATGGGTCATGGCCATGGCTAAAGCGGCATCTGTCCCTGCTTTAGCCGGGAGCCAGGTGTCGGCGAACTTTACATACTCGGCATAATCGGGGGCTACCGCAACCACTTTAGTACCGCGATAACGCGCCTCGGTGAAAAAATGAGCATCCGGTGTTCGGGTCATGGGCAAATTGGTCCCCCATACGATCATATATGTGGATTCATACCAATCCGCGCTTTCAGGGACATCGGTCTGTTCTCCCCAGACCTGCGGTGAGGCGGGCGGCAGATCACAGTACCAGTCATAAAAACTGATCATCGATCCGCCGATAAGGGAGAGAAATCTGGCGCCTGATGCATAACATACCATGGACATGGCAGGAATCGGAGTAAAACCGAAAACGCGATCCGGACCGTAGGTTTTTATCGTATAAATCAAGGACGCCGCAATAAGCGTTGCGGCGTCATCCCAGGAAACCCGAACAAATCCGCCTTTACCTCGTTCGCGCTGGAATTTTTTTTTCTTTTCCGGATGTTCGATAATACTTTGCCAGGCTTTTACCGGATCTGTCTCTTCCGAAATTGCCTCCTGCCACATTTCCAGAAGCGTTGACCGAATGAGTGGGTATTTCAATCGAATCGGACTGTACGTATACCAGGAAAACGTAGCTCCGCGGGGACAGCCGCGGGGTTCATGATTGGGGTATCCGGCACCGCAGTTCGGATAATCGGTTTTCTGGGTTTCCCAGACAATGATACCATTTTTAACATACACATCCCAGGAACAGGAACCCGTGCAGTTCACCCCATGAGTGGATCGCACCTTCCGGTCATACTGCCATCTTCTGCTGTAAAAGTCCTCCCATTCTCGCTGTCCGCAACGGATTTCTCCCCATCCATCTGATGTTTTTTCTTCTTTACAGTCATATTTTTCCCCCTTTGGTCGGAAAAAGCGCAGAGCGGACAGAAAAGATCGATGGGACATAAGACACCTCCGAAACGTTATATTATATCATATTTTAATTGTTAAGAAAATCTTTGACTTAATTCAAATATGAAATGAAATCTTCAGAAGATTATATCGTTTAAATGATGTTTCAGGAACGCTGTTCACGAAGCGCGCGTGTCGAAAGTCCAACTAATTCTCTGCTAAGACTTCCTTTCAGGAAAATATGAGGAAACGCGAAATATGTCTGAAGAAATTTCGGTAATTTGTGACATCAGCATATCTCCTTAAGGTTTGTGGACTTGACTCGTTAGACTTAAAACTCAAGTCTCGGAGCAGCTTAAAGATCGCTGGTTATAAGAAAGATGTTTCGTATATTGCTGCATTGCTGAGAAAAGGGATCAATTCTTTACCGTCCAACTCAATCCTATGCTTATATGCCTTCCAAGTCAAGGGATGAGTATCATGGATTCCTTAAAGAAAACTGGCCAACGACGGGTATCATTTCAACGTCGTCAATGCGGGCGTCAGTGGTGAGACCAGCAGCGGGGCATTATCACGCATCGGATGGGTCTTTTCGGCCCTGAAGCCGGATATCTTAACAATGCCTTTATCTGCATCAAGGTAGATCGAGAAGAACGGCCTGATATCGATGCCGTTTATATGGCGGCCTGCCAAATGCTTACAGGCAAGGGTGGATGGCCCCTGAACCTTTTTTTGACTCCGGATAAAAAGCCTTTCTTTGCCGCCACCTATCTTCCTAAAAAAAGCCGTTTCGGACGTGCCGGGTTGATCGAACTCTGCCAACAGCATTGACCTTTTTTTTAACGGGTCTGGACTTTGCATTGCGCCCGGGGCAGGAAGTTGTCATTACCGGAAAACCCGAAGAAGCGGATGTTCATAAATTGCTTTCCACCCTGAATCTTTATTTTACTCCCAACAAGGTAACGCTGGTCAAATCAGATCAAAATGCCGATCGTTTAACCCGGTTCGCCGGTTTCACGGACGGGCTGCAGGTGATCCAGGGAGAAACAATGGCCCACTTATGCAGGAATGGTTCGTGCACGGGTTCGTCATCTGATATGAAAGCCGTAATCAATCAAATTCTCGAAAAAAGATAAAAAGCGGAGAAACACTAGTAACCAACGTTTTTGAACAGCGCTTGAGGGATAGATATTGTGGGTATCGAAGAATTATGGTCCCAAGTATTTTATCTCCTTATTGAATTGAGTCTGCCGTTGTGGAGCGTTCTCCTCGTATGTGGATTAAAATACGTTTGCCCTGTCCTATGAAAATTAGATAATTGACAACCCATCTATCTTTCGATATCTTATTTACAATTGCCGCCATGATGTGCATCCTTGTCACTTCACGCCAATTGGTCCGGTAATTGTGTATGACTCATCCGAACACCATACACAGCATAAATTTTTCGTGTGTTCCACACCTCAACTTATTATACAAATTTCGCACCCCGATATAGATAAAAAGCCTTTGAAAGTACATTTTTTATCCAGATAAAAACGTTCGATCGAAAACACCAGAGACCTTTAAAAACCAGATGTTTTTATTCGAGTTCCAGGAGGGCGATCCGCCACCGAATTTTGGCGTATAAACCATCCCGATTGGAAGCCCATCGGGACAGCCGTCCATACATTGAGTATTTTGAGGATTAATCCGTCTGGAGCGGATTAAAATTTGAACCTGACTCTCAGAGTAATATGCTCTGCCCCGATGAAATAGACATTGCATTTCATTGGGCAGGCATTCTACAGGGCAGGTACAGAAATCGGAGAAAAAAGGGTTTTTTCAAAGCTCTCTCCTGTGAGGTGAACCATGAACCATCAATACGACGTCGTCATCATTGGGGCTGGTCTGGCCGGACTGCGCGCGGCCATCGAGCTGGGGGAAGAGACGCGCACAGCTGTCATCAGCAAAGTTTTTGCAACACGCTCCCACTCAGGTGCCGCCCAGGGAGGAATCGGGGCTGCTTTGGGCAACGAGGAGGAGGATCACTGGAAATGGCATATGTTCGACACGGTAAAAGGCAGTGATTATTTGGGCGATCAGGATGCCATTGAGATTCTCACCCGGGATGCGCCACGGACCATCTACGAGCTGGAACACATGGGGGTTCCCTTTAATCGGACCAGTGACGGCAGGATTGCGCAACGCGCCTTTGGCGGTCACACCAGTAATTTCGGCAAGGCGTCCATTAAGCGGGCCTGTTATGCGGCTGACCGCACCGGCAGGGTGATCATAGATACCCTATGGGAGAAATGCCTCCAGAGGGGCATCGATTTTTTCAACGAATTTCAAATCATGAATCTGACGGTCAAAGATGATCAGTGTTGTGGCGTTACCGCCTACGAACTGGCCAACGGTACGCTTCATCATTTTCATACCAAGGCGGTACTCCTGGCTACAGGAGGGGCCGGCATGATTTACCGAACTTCCTCCAACGCCTTTGCTTCCACCGGTGATGGAATGGCTATTGCTTTTCGTGCCGGTGCGGCCCTGGAGGATATGGAGTTCGTGCAGTTTCATCCCACAGGTATCTACAAGCTGGGAATTCTGATCAGCGAGGCCGTACGAGGCGAAGGGGGTGTCCTGCGCAACAACGAGGGTGAACGGTTCATGGAGCGCTACGCTCCTACAATCAAAGATCTGGCCCCCCGTGACATGATTTCCAGATGTATTCTCAGGGAAATACAATCCGGGAGGGGAATCGACGGGAAGGACTATGTTTTTCTGGACCTCACCCATCTCGGAGAAGAAGTGATATCCAGCAAACTGGCGGAAATTTCGGGATTCGCCCGCACTTATGCCGGTGTGGATGTCACCAAGGAACCCATTCCGGTGCAACCGACCTGTCATTACATGATGGGAGGCATCGCTACCGATACGGATGGTCGGGTAATGATCGATGATCAGAATCAAACCATTGCCGGATTGTATGCCGCAGGTGAATGCGCATGTGTGTCCGTTCACGGAGCAAATCGTCTGGGATGCAATTCTCTGCTTGATGTACTGGTTTTTGGCCGCCGCGCCGGTCGGTCCATTCGCCGCTATATACACACCATCGGCCTTCCGTCTTTATCCGGAGATGATCCAACCAGCAAGACCGCTGCACAGATCGCCGCCCTGATCGACAACACCGGAGAAGAACGCTCCAGCACCATTCGAACCGAGATGCAGGCAATCATGATGGACGACGTTTCTGTTTTTCGCCATAAAGATACCCTGCTAAAGGTTATGGACAAACTCCGCCTGCTCAAGGAGCGCTGTCGACACATCGGTATTCAAGACAAAGGCCACTGTTTCAATCGCGATTTGTTAGACGCCATGGAAGTGGGCTATATGCTGGATCTGGCCGAGGCGATTACCCTGGGTGCTTTGAATCGTAATGAGAGTCGCGGCGCCCATTTTCGCGAAGATTGTCCTGATAGAGACGACAACCACTGGCTGGTCCATTCACTGTTCCGCTATGCGGGTCCCAAACCTCCGCATTTCCTCACCAAGCCGGTAAACATTACCGACTTCGAACCCCAAGAGAGGAAATATTAAAATGAAAAGTACATTTATCATCTATCGATATGATCCCGCCGTTGATACCGAGGGCCATTACCAGGAATACAGCCTGGAAACCGAACCCACCGATAAGATTCTGGACTGCCTCAACCGCATCCGATGGGAGCAAGATCCCACTCTGGCCTACCGCTTTTCCTGCGCGCACGGTATTTGCGGGTCGGATGCCATGGTGATTAACGGACGCATCGAATTGGCATGTCAAAAACTCATCCGCGATTTTCGAACAGCCAACAACTTCGTTATTGAACCCTTGCCGCTATTTAATGTCGTTAAGGATCTGGTGGTCGATATGAATCCGTTTTTCGAAAAACATCGGCATGTGCGACCCTACCTGATTAGTGATACCGATGCCCCCGAACGGGAACGGCTTCAGGAAGCGGACAACCAGAGCTTCATCGAACCGGCCCTGCGTTGTATTCTGTGCGCTTCGTGTACCGCCGCTTGCCCCATCAGCCGAGCCAATCCTGATTATTTCGGACCGGCAGCCCTGCTTCGGTCCTTTCGCTATCTTTTCGACTCCCGGGACACGGCTACGGGCAGTCGTTTGGCACAAATCGATTCCTCTGACGGTATTTGGGGATGCAAGACCATGTGGTGGTGTACAGATGTGTGTCCCAAAGGGATTCCGGTGACCAAATGTTTGGGCCAGATCAAACGGTTAGTCAAAGAAAAGGAAAAAGCCAAGACCTGAACCATCGCCCCCCACGCTTGACTTTATGCCGATCGGTCATAGATTAAATTTAGCTATACAGTGCCGTGGTATCAGAGGGTTACGGAGTTCACCGCTTTAACGGCAGGCATTGAATCCGTATCTCCTAATTATGGTTTACACCAATCAGTCAGGGAGACGTGATGGATATTAAACTAAAGAGCCTTTCCAAAGAAGCCCTTCCCGCCGCCCTCGATAAAGCCATGCAGTATCGGCTGTTGAACGAACCCGTAGAAGCCGAAAGTGTTTGCCTGGATATCCTCGAGGTCGAGCCCGATAATCAGCAAGCGCTGACGATAATGCTGCTTGCCCTCACGGATCAATTCGAATCTGAATTGAATCCGGCTTTCGGCAACGCGCGAGAACTCCTCAACCGCTTTTGCGACGGCTACTGCAAATCCTATTATGCAGGGATCATTTTCGAGCGCCGGGCAAAAGCTCATTTATCTCGTGGAGGGCCCGGATCGAACGCCCTGGCCTACAACTGGTTTCGACAGGCCATGGAAGCTTACGAAGAGGCATTAGAAAGCCGACCGGCCGGCAACGATGAGGCGATCCTCAGATGGAACACCTGTGCCCGCATCTTGATGAACCATCCCGAACTGAAACCCGGTCAAGAGGTTCCTGGGGGGCACATGCTCGAATGACGATTGCGGTTTCGAGTTCCGACCGGTGAGGCATCCGAACATCGTTGGGCCGTTATTTTTCTACCGGGAACGTTATGGATGCCCCAAACCAGCCGATAAGCGTTATCATTGGAACCAATGAGAAGATAAGCACCAGGTATAAAAACCGGTTGCAATGCCCACCATGGTAAACAAAATACCACCTGTCAGACAGTGATAAGACGGCCAACTCAAGTTTCACATCCGAATTCTGTTTAACTCATTGAATCCGTAAGATTTAACCGTTATACACCGCTCTGAGGCGTTACAGAGCCTTGTCTTGCGACAAAGCCCCGGGTCTGCAAACCGGTGGCAGACGAAGTCCCGGCGATTTGAGAAAGATACGTTTCCCCGAGTTTCTCAATGTGACTGTTGACATTATCAAAATAATTGAAATGCACCTGTTCTTCATCGATGATCCCTTCAAAAATTTTCACGCTGGTGCTGTCGCCGTTTTCCCTGCACACCAACAGGAATTGGTTATACGCGTCGATGGTATCGTCCTCGAGTTTTGCGTCAAATGAGAAAATGGTCTTAACTTTCTGGCCTTTTGCCGTTTTGCCGTCAGGCTCTGTGGTAGGTTCTCCGCCCAACTCCTTGATTCGCTCTGCAAACATCTCAGCATGGCGCATCTCATCAATGGCGATAAGCTTGACTTGCGCGGCCATTTCGCCATAATCCATATCGTCCAAATTGTAGTGCTGGTTCATATACTGGGTAATGGCCTTCAGTTCCATGCTGCGGGCTTTGTTCAAGACTTCAACAACCTTTTTTCTCCTTTGTTCTTTGGCCTTTTGCACCATGAAACACCTCCTTTTTAGCATAAAGTTTGTATCAAAATTTAAATGGATTAATAACACATTTTAATTGTAACTCGCAAATATTTTGAGTTTAATTTTTTCAATACTAAACCTCGGTGGGTGTGTTTTTGGTCATGGTCAGCCAGCTTTGTATATTCTTTTTATTTTATATCGTTTTCTTGCTGTTTTCAACGTTATAATAAATTCAAAAGTATTAAGGAATAGAAAAGGGATGGGTGACGTTGTTTTAAGCCCTAACGGTGCTTATTCTCTTTTAATGTCTGAATCTTTCATAAAATCAGAGACATTTTTCATGCACATAAAGGTTATTTATTAGTGTTTGCCGACAAAAAGTATTATAATTCATTCATTTTAGGAGGCCAAAATGCTAACCGCAGAAGAAGTTCTAAAAGAAAAAAATAGAGAGATGGTTTGTATTTCTTCTGACAGGACGATCCGTGAAGCCTTAAGATTGATGAACAAGCAGAATATCGGGTCGATACTCGTTAAAAAAAAAGGTAAAATTGTTGGAATATGGACAGAGAGAGATCTATTGCACAACATAAACCTGTCGGAATTTGATCCGGATACGAATCTCATCGGCGACTATATGACCACCCCCCTATTCACCACCGCTCACAGCACATCTATTCTTAAGATCAAGGAAATGTTTTTGGGATTGTTTATCCGTCATATTCTTGTCGAAAAAGATGGCGACTATATCGGCCTTCTTTCCATTGGGGATGTTCTAAGGGCCAGCCTGGTCGCTCAAGGTCTTGAAATTAAAGAGTTGAATTCCATTGGCAGCTGGGAATATTATGAAAACTGGGGATGGCCTCGTAAAAAAAAATAAGTTAAGTTCTTATGGTTCTTATTTTTGTCCCCACTTCACCACTTGACAATCAAGTATTCTATTGTTTAAGATAATTAAAGAGTTGGGGTCTTTTATTTATTAAGTAGAAATCACGCCCTTGTTTTTAGGACTTTAATTTTATCTGTAACATCCATTCTTTTTACTGCTTTTGGTGCCATGAAAATTTTTTCTTTCAGCTTAACAAAATCCTTATGATGCGATAACACATATCGCAGTTTTCACCGTTTTTTCGAATTCACCATCCTCAATTGCATAGAGAACAGCGCTTGGCGGAGGCTACATGCATCCTGTTACGATTGCTGGAACGTTATCTCCCTGGAAACCGGCTGTATTTAGCCTGGTCATTTATGGAATGATGATTTTTGCACTGATAACCGCCCTTCTTTTTATCGCTTCATGGCTTGGGGAAAAGAAAATTAACCCCGAAAAATTAAAACCTTACGAAAGTGGGATCATTCCTACCGGTTCCGCCCGCCTTCGTTATCCAATTCCCTTTTTTCTAATCGCTGTCTTTTTCCTTATCTTTGACGTGGAAGGTGCCTTTATTTTTTCTTGGGCCATCTCTTGCGACGAACTCGGCTGGTCGGGATGGTTACAAATGTCGTTTTTCATCATTATGCTGCTTTTAGGGCTCGTTTACATCTGGCGTAAAGGGGGACTTGATTGGGGACCGACGCGAACAAGGGATTAAACCACCTCGATAAATACCTGGATCCCATCATCAACTGGGCGCGGTCGCTAAGCCTGTGGCCGATGTTTTTCGGGCTTTCATGCTGTTTTGTTGAGGAAGCAACCGCTTTTACATCGCGCTATGATATTGCCCGTTTTGGTGCTGAAGTGTTGCGCCTTTCGCCCAGGCAGGCAGATCTTCTCATTGTTTCCGGCACCGTGTTTAAAAAAATTGCTCCGGTGGTTTTAAGGCTGTACGAACAAATGGCGGAACCCAAATGGGTCATTTCCATGGGGTCTTGTTCCAACACGGGCGGCATGTATGACGTCTACAGCGTCGTCCAGGGGGTCAATCAAATTCTACCGGTTGACGTTTATATCCCAGGCTGCCCGCCGCGTCCCGAAGCAGTTCTTGAAGGACTTGTCCTTTTGCAAAAAAAAATTGCTTCGGAAAAGCCCACCCGTTCCATCCTGCATTTTGGCGGTGGAACCCAGGGCTCTCAGACACCTATTCTTATGGACGGGAAAACCAAATCCCGGGACCCCCGCGGTCCGGGAATGGAAGGCACTGAAATTCGTGGTTCCTCAGCGGAACCACCTGTTTTTTTTGAGAGTCGCTCCGACCTGATTTGGTCGCCGCCGCCGGCTCAAATTGAAATTGACGAACATGACAGGAGTCTTTCCGAAATTTTAATAGGAAAGTTTGGTGATGCGCTGCAGCAACTCCCTCAAACCTCAGATATGCTGACTTTTAAGGTAAGAGATGGCCGAATAAAAAAAGTGCTTCGCTTCCTAAAGACCGAGGCGAATCCAAAGTTCCGTCGTCTGGAAGATTTAACGGCCATTGACGAATCCGCTCGAAGGCCGGGCCAAAGTTATCCGGATTACTCGCTGGTTTATAGTCTCCTTTCATTTGAGCCGGCTCGTCGGCTGCGCTTGAAAGTGCCGCTGTGGGGCGATGATCCGGTAACCGAAAGCATCACCGATATCTGGCCGTCTGCCAATTGGTATGAAAGGGAAGTTTTTGACATGTTCGGAATCCGTTTTGAAGGACATGAAAATCTTCGCCGGATTCTCATGCCCCACGACTGGGAAGGATATCCGCTTCGAAAAAATCATCCCGGCAGAGCTACACAAATGCTTCCTTATACCCTGAATGACGCAAGGAAACACCAGCCTCTGGATGGAGGCGTTTATGCACGACGATCGAACAGAGCGGAAGAAATGGTTCTGAATATCGGTCCTCACCATGTGAGCACCCATGGTTTGATGCGCTTTATCGTCACCCTTAAGGGTGAAGAGATTACTGCAATGGACATGGATATCGGCTATCATCATCGAGGCGCCGAAAAGATCGGTGAACGACAAACATGGTATCAGTTTATCCCTTACACGGATCGTGTTGACTACCTGGCCGGCGCAGCCAACAACCTACCATATGTCATGGCCGTAGAGACCCTGGCCGGGATAAAGGTGCCGGACCGGGCTCAGTATATTCGTGTGCTGTTGAGTGAACTTTTCCGTCTGAGCAATCATCTCGTTTTTTTCGGGACCTTTGCTCACGACGTGGGCGCCATGACCCCCACCTTCTATACCTTCCGGGAACGGGAGATGATTCTCGACATCGTAGAGCTCATTACCGGAGGACGGCTGCATCCTTCCTGGTTTCGTCTGGGCGGAGTCGCCGCCGAGCTTCCCGAAGGATGGAAAGCTGCCGTGGATTCCTTTGTTGAGATTTTTCCTTCCCGTCTCAAGGAGTACGAATCGCTTATTACCAAAAACGCAATTTTTAAAGCCAGGACCATGGGCGTTGGACGACTTTCCCTGGATGATGCCATGGACTGGGGTGTAAGCGGTCCCAATTTGCGCGCCTGCGGCCTTTCATGGGATTTACGAAAAGCGTTCCCCTATTCCGGATACGAGTCATTTCAATTCGACATTCCCACTGCACCTGACGGCGATTGCTACGCACGTTATCTGGTGCGGATCGAGGAGATGCGGCAGAGTCTGAAAATCATTAAACAAGCCGCAGATGAGATGCCGCCGGGACCCTATGTAACCGATGATTACCGTTATGTGATCCCCAAAAGAAAGGACATGCTCAAAGATATCGAAAGTTTGATTCATCACTTTATAAACGTGACCCAAGGCCCTAAAATTCCCAGAGGAGAGGCATACGCATCCTGTGAAATTCCCCGGGGGGAGCAGGGATACTATCTGGTCAGCGACGGGCTGGGATATGCATACCGCACACGGATACGGGCTCCCGGCTTTGCCAATGTGCAAGTGTTGCCCCTGATGGTCCGGGGTTGGTCCATATCCGATTTGATTGCCATCATCGGTTCCGTTGATTTTATTTTACCGGATATCGATCGTTAATCCGAATTTCTCATGAAAAGAAGGTAGCTGCTGAATGCTGCCCGAAAAATTAAAAGCATCACTGGAAAAGAAGATATCAATTGCCGAGCATCCTCGGGAGTTGGTGGTGGATGTGATGTTTGCATTTCAGGATCACTACGGCTTCTTGAGTGACGAGGCCCTGGAAGAGGCGGCCATTTTACTTGGCATGACGCCCCTTGAAATGGAAGAACTCGCCACTTTTTATACCTTTATCTTTCGTGAACCGGTGGGAAAATATGTCATTCATGTGTGCGATAGTATCATTTGCTGGATGGACGGATATGAATCCATTCGGGACTATCTCAGTCAAAAATTAGGGATAAAAATGGGCGAAACCACGCCTGACGGGTTGTTCACTCTTCTGCCCGTGTGCTGCATCGGTTATTGTGACAGGTCGCCGGCCATACTTATCAACCGCAAAGTTTATGGTCCCCTGACACCCAAAAAACTCGATAAAATTTTAGAAGAGTTAAGAACAGAGGCTGGGTAAATGTATCCTCAAGTCCTTTTCCAAAATCGCAAGCCGGACCGGATTGCCTCTTTGGAAGAATATCGGATGAGCGGAGGCTATGAGGCGTTGGCCGATGTTTTGAAGAACTATTCTTACAAGGATGTCCAAAAGAAAGTGCTGGATTCTTTGCTCCTTGGCCGTGGCGGCGCCGGGTTTCCTGCAGGACGCAAAGTTATGACGGTTGCCGATGACGCGCCTTTCCCTATATATATCGTGTGCAACGCCGATGAAATGGAACCCGGAACTTTCAAGGACCGTGTGTTGATCCATGCGGATCCACACATGCTCATCGAGGGAATGATCATCGAGGGATATTCGGCACGGGCGGAAAAGGGGATTATCTTTATCCGGCCCGAGTATGAGAGCGCCGCCCGGATACTCCATCGTGAGATAGAGAAAGCCAGAGCAGCGGGCTATTTGGGCAACAACATTCTGGACAGCGGCTACACTTTTGATATCGTGGTGCATCGAAGCGGGGGGCGCTACATCTGCGGTGAGGTCACTGCCCAGATCAATGCCCTTGAAGGCAAACGGCCGAACCCCAAACAACCCCCCCCCCTATGCCACGGAAAAAGGTCTCTGGGGCCAACCCACCGTTGCACACAATGTTGAAACTCTGGTCTGTATTCCGCATATCATCCGCAATGGCCCCGAGTGGTTCCGGAACCTGGCACTCACCAAAACCGGTTCTGGCACCAAAATTTTCTGCGTCAGCGGCAAGGTCAATCGACCGGGATGCTATGAGCTTCCCATGGGAATCCCCTTGAGAGAAATCATAGAAACGCATGCCGGCGGCATACGGGGAGGGGCTGAATTCAAAGCCTGCTTACCCGGTGGGGCTTCCACGGCGTTTTTACCCGCTGAATTCTATGACATTGAGATGGATTTTGAAACCATGAAAAAAGCCGGACATCGACTGGGTACCGGTGCAATCATGGTTTTTGATCATACAGTCTGCCTGGTTGAAGCCACTTTGAATCTCACCGAGTTTTTCGCCCGGGAATCCTGCGGTTGGTGTACGCCTTGCCGAGAAGGCTTCCCATACATGCGCGATCTGCTCTGGCGTATAGAGCACGGCCAGGGTCGGAAGGAATTTGTTTCGACCCTCAGGCAAATGTGCCGGCATCTATGGAATTCTTACTGCGCCTTTGCTCCCGGTGGGGTCGCACCCATAGAGAGCCTTTTGACGTACTTTGAGGATGAAGTGTACGCGCACATTCGAGAAAAAAAATGTCCGTTTAAAAACGGATAACAAAGGTTTTTCATGCCGAAACTGATTATCGATGAACAGGAAATAGAAGTCCCCACCGGGACCAAGGTGATTGCTGCCGCCGAAAAACTGGGCATCGTGATTCCGCGGTTCTGCTATCATCCTGCTCTGGGGCCTGTTGGGGCCTGTCGAGTATGTGCGGTAAAATTCCTCCAAGGTCCTTTCAAAGGCGTGCAGATGAGCTGTATGATCGATGCCAGGGACGGCATGGTGGTATCGACCACGGATGAAGAGGCTGTCGATTTTCGCAAATATGTTATCGAATGGCTGATGCTGAACCATCCCCATGATTGTCCGGTGTGCGATGAAGGCGGCCATTGTTTGCTCCAGGATTTAACAATTGCCGGCGGCCATGGGATCAGACGTTTTCAGGGAAAAAAACAGACCCATCACGACCAGTATTTGGGACCGTTGATCCAGCATGAAATGAACCGTTGTATCCAGTGCTACCGGTGCTCACGTTTCTATCAGGAATTTGCCGGTTATCGCGATCTGGGCGTCATGCAAATCGGCAGCCGTGTCTATTTCGGCAGATACAAAGCGGGCACGCTGGAAAGTCCTTTTGCCGGGAATCTTACCGATATCTGCCCCACCGGTGTTTATACGGACAAGCCGTCACGGTTCATTGGACGACGATGGGATTATGAGCGCATCCCGTCTGTCTGCATCAACTGCTCGCTGGGATGCAATACCGTGGTTAGCGTGCGCTATCGTCAAATTGTGAGGCAGGAAGCGAGATTCAGCGAGGCGATTAACGGTCATTTTATATGCGATCGCGGCCGGTACGGTTTTTATTATGCCGGACAGGATAAACGGCCTCGGCACCCGCGGATCCATGGAAAAAAGGCTTCCTGGGAAAATTCTCTCCAGGCGGCTTTTGATGAACTGGACCGCATCAGCCGGGAATCCGGCCCTGCTGCCGTTGCCTGTGCGGGCTCTGTAAGAAGCAGCCTGGAGACCCAGACGGCTTTAAAACGCCTTTGCAGAACAAAGGGCTGGCAAAAGCCCGCATACTGGATGGACCTTGACATCGAAGTGAAGGTCAAAACCGCCACATCCGAACTCGATCCTGATCTTGCCGTTTCCCTGGGTGATCTGGAAAAAGCCGATTATATACTGGCCGTTGGTGTAGATCCTGTCAACGAAGCCCCCATGCTTTCCATGGCCATGCGCCAGGCTCAGAGAAAGGGGGCCAAAGTTGTTCTTTTGGATCCACGGCCCATCGCTCTGCCCTTCGATTTTTGCCACCTGGCGGTCGCCCCCGATGCCATGGGCCGTTGGCTTACGTTATTGCTAAAAAACATGGTCGAATCTGATACTTCCGAAGCGCTTGGACCCAAGGCCCGTAAAAAATTGGATGGAACCGTGCCTGAAGGTCTTACACCCCTTTGGAACCCGGATCAGATGAAGGCAGTGGAGAAAGACCTTGGTCAGAGTTTGCGACCAATGATTGTCTGCGGTACGGAAATTGTACCAAAGACTGTCCCCGGCCTGGCCGCCGATTGTGCCCGGCACTTAAGGTCCATGAAAAAGGCGTCCGGCCTGTTTTACCTGTTCACCGGAGCCAATGCCTTTGGTGCCGCTCTACTCTCGAATATCGAGAATTCTTTTGAGAAAATCCTCGAGGGAATCGAAACCAATGCCGTCCGGGCACTTGTGCTGGTGGAAAGCGATCCTTATCTGAGTTTTCCGAATCGAATCAGATTAGAGCAGGCCCTTGAACGGCTTGATGTACTCGTTGTGCTGGATTATCTGGATACACGGGGAGTCCGGGCCGCCGATGTTTTTTTGCCGACCATGACCCTCTATGAATCCGGTGGTTTCTTTATCAATCAGGAGGGAAGAGCTCAGAAAGCGCACGCTGCCTTTCGGGGCGGCCGTCCCATAGCCCAGATCGGCGGAGGAGGCCATCCGCCACGGTCCTTCAGAGACGATATTCCCGGCCGGGAAGCCAAACCTGCTTGGCAAGCGCTGTCAGAACTTGCCGATGGAACATCCGAACCCCGTAAAAAAGAATTGTATGCTGAATTAATGCAATGGATGGTTGAAGCTCATCCGGTGTTTTCGGATCTTTTCCCCGTGGATACGTTTCCGGACACCGGTATCCGGCTCAACTCCGGGCAAGGCGCTGGAGCCCGTATTGGCAGGGCTCGCGTCGCACCTCAATCGGATTTTAAACCTGACAACGATCTGGAATTGATCACCGTGGACTGGACCTTTGGCACCGAAGAACTTTCCGTTCGTTCCCCATATCTCCGGCAGATAGAAAAAGAGCCCTGTTTGTTTCTGTCAAGAAAAGATGCGGCCCGACTGGGAATTTCCGACGGCGACAGGATAACCATTCGATCGGACCCAGGGACCATCGATGTTCATGCGGCTGTGGTCGAGAACATGGCTCCCGGAATTCTCGTGCTGCCCCGGCATCACGGGATCGATTGGCAACATCTGAAGGCCTTGAAGATGACCCTTAACAAAAACCAGATTCTCAGAATGAATGAGGACACGTCATGCTGAACTGGATTGCCGGATTGATTCTTCTGATGGTTAAGCTGGTGATAGTGCTTGGCGTTATACTTTTTTTCGCCGCCTATCTGGTGTGGGCGGAACGTAAGCTCCTGGCGAGGCTCCAGGTCCGTTACGGTCCAAATCGGGCCGGAAAGTTCGGCCTGCTTCAGCCCATTGCCGATACCATCAAGATGATCACCAAAGAAGATATTGTTCCGGAAGCGGCTGACCGGGTTATCTTCCTCATTGCTCCTGCAGTCGTTGCGTTTACGGCACTTCTCATGTTTGCCGTAGTTCCCTTTGGATCCAGCATGAAGATTTGGGGCCGGGAAATACCTATGGTGATATCGGATCTCAATGTGGGACTCTTATATGTTTTCGCCTTATCCTCTCTGGGTGTCTATGGTGTTGCCCTGGGTGGTTGGGCTTCCAATTCAAAATTTGCTCTGTTGGGCGGAATTCGAGGTGCTGCTCAGATGATCAGTTATGAACTCTCCCTGGGTCTCTCTTTGGTTCCCATCGTCATGCTCGCTCGTTCTTTCAGCCTGGTGGACATTGTACAAGCCCAGGCAAATTATCCCTTTATTCTTGTTCAGCCGATTTCCTTTATCATCTTTTTTATCAGTGCCATGGCAGAGAGCAAACGGATTCCATTCGATCTCCCTGAGGCGGAAAATGAGCTGGGTGCCGGTTATCACACGGAATACAGCGGGATGCGCTTCGGCCTTTTCTTCATTGGCGAATATGTCCACATACAGGTTTTAGGGGCGCTGGTGGCGGTCTTCTTTCTGGGCGGCTGGCGGGGTCCATGGTTGCCGCCCCCGGTATGGCTGTTTTTGAAAATCATGCTGGTGGCCTTGATCATGATCTGGATACGCGGGACCCTGCCCCGTCTGCGATACGACCAACTGATGGCCCTTGGCTGGAAAGTACTGATTCCTGTGGCGTTGATAAATATTATGGTTACGGGAGTATTTGTTTTAATCTAACAATCAAGGCAGAAATAGGAAATAGGATAAGGGAGACCACGGATGAACGCGAATAAACACAAATAAATATAATAATATTTATGTTCATTTGGCCCTGTTCGGGATTATCTATTTTCTAATTACTAATTCCTATTAACTAAAATAACGAGACATTGTTTGAAATTTCAATACTATAAAAAGCGGCAGACAAAGTAATGGGGAGGGAGCGCGCCCCGTGAACACGTATCAAAAGGCAGTCTTATGACAAAAGATAACGATCAGCGCGATATTGAAAAAGATTTGGGCGAAAGAGTTGCGCCCATGGCAGAGGCTCTGGAGGTTTTAAAGTCTTTTGCAGAGGGATTTGCCACGACCTTCAAGCATCTTTTTCGAAAGCCCATTACCGAACAATACCCGGAATACAAGCGTCCTTTACCGGAGCGGACCCGGGCCCGAATCATCCTGACCCGGGACCCGGACGGCGGGGAACGGTGTGTCGCCTGCTACCTTTGCTCGGCGGTTTGCCCGGTTAGCTGCATCTCCATGCAATCTGCAGAGCATAAAGACGGCAGACGTTACCCCGTTTGGTTTCGCATCAACTTTGGCCGATGCATTTATTGTGGTTTATGTGAAGAGGCATGTCCCACGTCGGCCATCCAATTGACACCCGATTTTGAAATGTGCAATCGAGAGATTTTGTCACTGGTTTACGAAAAAGAAGATCTGCTTGTTGATCACGGAGGAAAAGACAAGGAATACAATTACTATAAATATGCCGGAGTTGTTACAGATGTGGGTGGCAAGGGGACTCATATCAAGGAGGAAGAACCGATAAATATAAAGAGTAATCTTCCTTGATTCAAGGGTTCAAGGGTTTGAGGATCTAAGGGTCCAAGTGAAATAAGGAGTACAAATCCTACCCGACATTTTATTCTGTTATGCTGACTTTGATATCAAAACAGAAAAAGTTGCAAGTGAAGTGAACTAAACTTAGGGAATTTTTACCAATTATATTTTAATGACGGCGCGTTAGCGCTACCTCAACTTTAGGCACTTTAGATCACTTCAAACTTTAGCCACTTGTGAAAAGGCTTCTGTAACATTTGAATTGATAAGGATTAAGTCGATTATCTAATTTACATTCTAATAAAAGCTATGACCCTTTATTCTGTTATCTTTTATGCGCTGGCAGTTTTGATTCTCGCGTCCACGGGATTTGCCGTTACCCGGCGCAATCTGGTGCATGCCGTGGTTTACCTGGTCATTTCTTTTTTCGGAAGTGCCATGCTGTTTTACCTTTTGGGAGCGCCTCTTTTAGCGGCCCTTGAGGTGATCATTTACGCCGGGGCCATTATGGTTTTATTCCTCTTTATTCTTATGATGTTAAAGGTTGAGGCATTTGAAGAGCAGTTTTTTCCGATTCGTCAATGGATTCCCGCCTTTGGAATGTGCCTGATATTTCTTGCCGCAGGCGCGATGATGATCACGGGTGATCCGGAAAGTCGGATTCCGCTGAAAACGTTCATGGCAGAACCTGCGGCGTTCGGACAATATCTTTTCCAGAGACACTGGTTGGCCATAGAGATCGTTTCTTTGCTTCTGCTCATCGTACTTGTCGGTGTCTTGTATCTGGGAAAGGATGCAAGGAAAAATACTTCAAAATAAATAAGGACCGAAAATGATTGTTCCTTACAACCATGTTCTCCAGTTGGCCGGAATACTCTTTTTAATGGGAATGTTTTGCGTGGTGACACGGCGCAACCTGATCATGATCCTGCTGGGTCTGGAAATCATGTTAAATGCCGGAGCCATCGCATTTATCGCCGCTGCCCTGAGGTGGCAGCACCTGGAGGGACAGGCCATCGCGATTTTCATTCTGGTGATAGCCGCTGCCGAAGTTTCAGTCGGATTAGCACTGGTTGTCTGTGCTTACAAGCGGAAGGGGTCTGTTGACCCCGGAGCCTACAACTGATGACAAATCAAACGTCCAGCTTCTGGGTTGTGCTTCATTTTATTGCCACGGCGGCCTGCAGTAAGTACGCCTTGTGTCATGAAATTCGCGCGTCTTTTTATCCCGTTGGTTTTATGCGGGGAAATTTGGACTTTTTTCTTTGGCGTCAATTGAATTATTTTTTTATGAACTCAATATAAATATCGACGGACCCACGCACTTGGTCATCTGCTGCTATTGAGAGTTATAATGGGATGAATATGACCTTAACACTGATTAAAGATCTGACCTTTGTTACGGCTGCTCTGACGTCATTGTTCCCCTTTTGTGCCTTTGTGCTGATCATTCTATTTACCCGAAATAGACCTAACCTCAGTGCCGGTCTTTCTATCGGAGCTATTTCCGGATCTCTGGCAGGCGCCATTTTCCTCCTTGTCCGATACCGACACCTGGAAACATCGATTCAGTATACCGGCAAATGGATGGTATCCGGGGACATCACAGTCCCCATTGGTATTCTTCTCGATCCGTTAAGTCTGTTAATGCTCTTTATCGTGACCTTGATCTGTGTCCTCGTTCAAATCTACTCTCTGGGTTATATGGCTGGAGACAAGGGGTTCTCCCGTTATTACGCATTCATGTCACTTTTTGCCTGGGCCATGATAAGCCTGACACTGTCCCCGACGATGCTTCAGCTTTATGTATTTTGGGAACTGGTGGGGCTGTCATCTTATTTGCTTATCGGTTTCTGGTACGAAAATTTCAGTGCCAGCGAGGCAGGGAAAAAATCATTTGTCATGACCCGGTTGGGTGATGTCGCTTTTCTCCTCGGACTTTTGCTGGTGCTGATGAATTTGGGGAATCTGGACATCCTGAAAATGAACGACCCGGTGGTGACGGCACATATGGCATCGGGATTGATCACCCTTTCGGCGCTTTTGATTTTTGGAGGAATTATCGGCAAAAGTGCCCAATTTCCTCTGCTGACCTGGTTGCCGGATGCCATGGAAGGCCCAACACCGGTCAGCGCTTTGCTGCATTCGGCCACCATGGTAGCCGCCGGCGTTTACCTGTTCGCCCGTCTTTTCCCTTTTTTCAGTCATTCTTCCGTTGCCATGACCGTCTTTCTCTCCATAGGCACCATCAGTATGCTTATGGCTTCGACCATGGCCATGGTCAGCCGGGATATCAAACAGGTCTGGGCGTATTCCACCATCAGTCAACTCGGTTTTATGATCATGGGGCTGGCTGCAGGCAGCTATGTTGCAGGGGTGTTTCATCTGACCACCCATGCCGGATTTAAAGCCCTGCTTTTCCTGTGTTCCGGGGTTCTTATTCATGCTTGTGAAAGTAACGACATATTTGAAATCGGCAAACAGAGAGGCCGTCGTTTAAAAATTCCCATGATCTGTATGACCATCGCCGCTGCAGCATTGGCGGGTTTACCGCCGTTTTCCGGTTTTTTCAGCAAGGAGTTGATTTTAGCACAGTTGGCGGGTTTGAATAATCCCGGATGGCTGGCGGCAGGACTTATGGGTGCATTTTTAACCGCCTATTACGCATTTCGGGTGATCTTTATCATCCTATTCCCGAAAGATTCTGAAACAGGGGACTTGGAAAGATACAATCCATTAACCCACGACCATGACCCCGAACGTCGACACTACTGGATGATGGCCTGGCCGTTGATCATACTGGCGGGCATAACCCTTCTGCTGGGTTTCAGCCAGGGCCTGCTAAGACTTTTCTTAACAGGTGGTCATGCCGGTTTGGAAGAGATCGGTAAACATCATCACCCCTGGCTGCTGCTTGCAGCATTGGGTATGGTTATCGGCGGAATTTTGATTGCCTGGCTGGAATTCGGCCGCAGCAGAGCCGACAGGACAGGTTTTGCTGAACGGATTCCGGCTGTAAAAGCGTTTTTTCTGGAACGTTGGTATTTGGACCGATTTTATCGCTGGCTTCTGGATGCCGTTATCTACCGTGGGGTCTCTAATCTGTGCACAAAAAATGACAACAAAGTGATCGACGGGAGTATCCACGCGGTCGGCAAAACTATCGTAAAAAGCGGGCGGATTCTTTCAGACCTGCATCTTTCAATGATTCAGTATAAATTGATGGTGATGTTTGCTGTCGTTGTGCTACTGGCGCTTTACTTTTTAATTTAAGGTATGTTCGGATGCAAATAGCATATGCAGGTTTTCCCTATCTATCTACAATCCTCCTCAGTTGCGTGGGAGGACTTTTAATCATCCTTCTTATTCCTGAAGATAAAACGATACACATTAAATGGGTAAGTGCCGTATGTTCCGGGATTACCCTGGTTATTTCCGCCTATTTATTTTTTGCCTATGACAAAAGTCAGGGCGGCCTCCAGTTTGTGGAAAAAATCCAATGGATTCCTTCAATGGGAATCACCTATTATAATGGTGCCGACGGTTTTTCACTGCCCATGCTGCTTTTGACCGGCATTGTTTTTTTTACGGGGGTACTCACCATGTGGGAACTGGAGACCCGGGTCAAGGAGTTTTTTGCACTCATCTTCCTTCTAGTCACCGGTGTCTTCGGGCTTTTCATGAGCTTGGATCTCTTCTTCATTTTTGTATGGTATGATGTTTCACTTTTCCCCATGTACCTGCTTATTGCCGTTTGGGGCAGCACACGCAAGGAATACGCGGCCATGAAGCTGACCCTGTATCTGCTGGCGGGCAGTGCCTTGATTCTGCCAGCCATTATTTATCTCGTTGCCAAGTCCGGATTAAATACCTTTGACCTGGTTGTCCTTATGCAGCCGGGGACCTTCACCCCCTTTCAGCAGAAATTTGCATTTATTCTTCTTTATATCGGGTTTGGCATTCTGGCCGGTGTGTGGCCGTTTCACACCTGGTCACCAGTGGGCCATGTGGCCGCGCCAACGGCAGTAAGTATGATTCACGCCGGTGTGCTTATGAAGATCGGCGCCTTTGGTGTGTTGCGTGTGGCCATCTTCATTTGTCCAAAGGGATGGCAGTATTGGGCACACCTCATGGCGCTGCTTGCCACCATCGGTATTGTTTATGGTGTTTTCGTTGGATTGAGCCAGAAGGATCTCAAATATGTTATTGGGTATTCCAGTGTCTCACACATGGGAATCGTTGGGTTGGGGCTGGCAACAGTGACTGTGGAGGGGCTCAATGGCGCGGTCTTTCAGATGTTTGCACACGGGGTGATGACGGCCCTATTTTTTTCATCGGCAGGTTACATCTATGATAAAACCCACACCAAAGTCATCGCGGAACTCGGGGGACTGAGCCGCATCATGCCTGTGGCATCAGCTTATTTTATTGTTGCCGCGCTCACCGGTATCGGTGTCCCCTGTCTGGCCAGCTTCTGGGGGGAATTAACGGTTTTTATTTCTTCTTTCAAGGTCTATCCGGTTTATGGAATACTGGCTGTCAGTGCCTTGGCTGTGAGTGCGCTGTTCATTTTGCGCGTGGTACAGCGTACCTGTTATGGTCCGAAAAACGAGCGTTTTGCACACATAGACGATGTTTCCTTTGAACTCGGGATTCCAAGATTAATCCTGGTTTCGGTCATCGTACTGTTCGGTCTTTTTCCTTCCTTAATGTTTGACATGATACAGACGGCGTCAATTCCTTTTATCAACGGGTTGCCATGATGAATTGGATAATTTTCAGTCCTGAACTCTACTTTTTGATCATAAGTATTGTTTTTTTGGGTCTGTCTATGGCGCCGTACTCCGGAAGCCAACGGAACTATTTCATCGCTCTTATTGTCGCCTCTATAGGGGTTGGCGTATGTCTGGCAGGCGTTTATTTGCAGGGAGATCTCTTTTCCCAGACCTACCGTATTGATCTCTTTTCCCAGGTTTTCAAAGTCATGCTGTCCATGGGTCTTTTTCTGGTTGTGTGCCTTTGTTCGGAACTCAACGGCATCGAGGAGCACCAACATCCCGAGTTTTATTTTTTGCTTACGATTTGCACCCTGTCCATGATGATGCTGGTAAGTGCTGTTCACCTCTTGACCATATACCTCGCCCTGGAGCTATCCAGTTATTCCCTCTACACCCTGGTTTTCCTGAGAAAAGGACGGAACCGAGGCGTTGAGGCGGGTATCAAATATTTTCTGATAGGGGCTTCGGCATCTGCCATGATGCTTTTCGGCTTTGCCTTACTTTACGGCACCATTCAGGCCACATATATCGTCGAAATTATTAAAATACTCCCCGGTGTCATCAACAGGCCTCAGGTGATTATCGCTCTGATTCTGCTGCTCAGCGGATTTTTCTTCAAGCTGGCTGTCTTTCCTTTTCATTTCTGGGCTCCGGACGTTTACGAAAGCGCTGCCAACCAGGTGACCACCTATATCGCAACGGCTTCCAAGGTGGCGGCAATCGCTATTCTTGTGAGAATCATCGCGTTGACTGGTACCGGAAGTACTTATCTCATTCATATCATGGCAACCCTCTCCATTGTATCCATGACTCTGGGGAACCTGGCGGCAGTTGTCCAAAAAGATTTAAAGCGATTGCTGGCCTATTCCAGCATCGCCCATGCCGGTTACGTACTCATCGGAATTTTGTGTATGAATCAAACCGGTTATGCCAGTGCTGTTTTTTACGCATTATCTTTAATGGTTATGAAATTTACATGTTTTCTGGTGGTTGTAAAGGTGGCGGAGGACGGCAGGAATTTGGATATCAAGCACCTGGCAGGATTACATCGCCGCTCGCCCATCCTGGCCATGGCTTTAATGGTGTCACTTTTTGGTTTGGCCGGTATTCCACCGACCATCGGCTTTACCGGCAAGCTTTTAATCTTTACTGCGGCCATGGAAAAAGGTTATTTTACACTGGTGCTGATCGCCATGATCAACGTTATCATTTCCCTTTACTACTATCTTATGGTGTTGAAGGCGGCATACCTGCTGGAACCTGACAAGGCATTGCCGGATCTGAGGATATCTCTGCCCATTAAAATACTGACCGGACTGTTAATTTTCGGAATGATCGCCGGGGGGATCTTTCCCAAACACCTTATTAAAGTAGCCAGAGCTGCTGCCATTGTTTTGATGTGAGAAATCGAGCCGTTGGCTTCAACCTTATAGGGTGCCTCAAAAACGAGGTTGTTCGCTTCTCAACATCTCCCCAAAGAAAATGCATCTATATTGCCATAATTCTTCACAGTGCTTATTATATTTTAACCTGTTATTTCCCGGCAGCTTTTTGGGGTAAAGCAAAGATTTCTTTATCACATGGGAGCATGGAGATTCACCCTTTACGCCTCGGATTTGCAGCACCCTCAACTTTTGCAACATTAGATTAGAAGTGTGTTTAATTGAATTTGATAATAAAAACATCCAAAGATTTGTCGATTATTGGAGGTTAAAATGAAAACTGCAGAGGAAATTTTAAAAGAGAAAGATAGGGAGATGGTTTGTATTTCTTCCGAAAGGACGATCCGTGAAGCCTTAAAATTAATGAACGATCAGAATATCGGGGCGATACTCGTTAAGAAAGAAGACCAAATTGTTGGAATATGGACAGAGCGCGACTTGTTGTACAACATGAAACTGCCGGAATTTAATCCTGATACGGATTTGATTGGCGACTATATGACAACCGGGCTTCATACGACGGCACATAATACATCTATTCTTAAAATCAAAGAAATGTTTTTGGGATTATTTATACGACATATCCTCATCGAAAAAAATGGTGTCTATATCGGCCTTCTCTCTATTGGCGATGTCCTCAGAGCCAGCCTGATAGAACAAGATCGTGAAATTAAAAGTTTGAATAAGATTGCCAGTTGGGAATATTACGAAAACTGGGGATGGCATCGTAAAAAAAGATAAATTGCCGATTATCGTCCAAAATAATGCCGATACAAATATCAGGTTGCCACCGGCCAATACAGTGATTAAGTTTGTTTATATGATAAAGAGTCGGAAAATTTGTCACTGACCTAGTCTTTCCTATATTTAGTCCGGCGGCATCGGAAATCCGCCCCGGAGGCAAGGAGGTTATCATGAAAAA
>PVMK01119407.1_pt1 | contig 39646 bp, 36 predicted proteins | sample 1853481 | NCBI WGS metagenome assembly PVMK01 (sample SAMN08533507, study PRJNA380276) | Marine sediment metagenome, whole genome shotgun sequencing project.
AAAGAAGTCGTGTGGTCGCCGAACCAAGCGGCTTTCCCGCCAACGGCCTTCAGCGTGGGCACCACGAGAACGCCGTACCAACGATAGGCGTCCGCGTCTTTGAAACGAATCAGATTGAGCACGTCGACCGGTGTCGGGATATCCGCCCGATAGAGCCGCCGCAACTCATCCATATCCAATTGTTTCGTCAGTTTCATTCGAACGCGGTCGTGTTCGTCATCCGAATTTCAAACGACTCGGTGATATCGATCTTCTCGCTCTTGTCGCCGGCGGTCACGGTCAGCTTGTCTGTCGATTCGCCGGCCGCGGCGGCGTCCGACTCTAGGGCGTTCAGGTTCAGGATGATCTCGCCGCTGGCGTTCGCAGTCATCGACTCGACCGAAATCGACACACCATCATCCGGGAAATCGACGGTTTGCGGAAGGGCGTTCTGAGTGACGGTCACGTTGAGCTTGATTTCGTCGCCCACTTTTGCGACGAGCGTGTAGCTGTCGACCTGCTGAATCTTGAAGCCATAGATGAGAAGCTCTTTGCGCGACTCCCACCTCGCGCCGAGACCGACAGGCTCGGCTGGAAGCACAACCCGGGCCAGCGTGGTGCGGGCATTGACGATCATCATGAGGAGACGCACCGGCAGGTCAGGGTTCTTGGCTTGCTCGTTGAGCTTCGTCGATTGAATGAGGCCCCGATCGTTGATGACGACCGTGCCGCCCACGCGGTCGAGGATCGACGCGCTCTGTCGCAGGTCGTTGGCCACGTCTTCATCGATGCCCTGAGGGACCATCGCCTCGGCCTTTTTTATGTTGACCTCGAACTGGATGCCCTCTTCGGTGCGCATCGATGGCCCCGAGACGATGTGAAGCCGTATACCCGGAACGACGGAAAGGGCAGCCGCATCCGCGGTCTGGGCGAGGGTCGCCAACCGGAAATCCATGTTGGACTTGGTGACCGTACCGTCCGTGATCTTGTATCGAAGCTGCGTCCTCGGCTCCGCGCCCGCTTCGAGCACCAAAACGGGATCGCTCGCTGCGGCGGTCGCTGCCGTCTCAGTCTTGGCATCCTTGCTGCAGCCACCCAAAACGAGGAGCGCGGACACTGCGACCAACCCACGAAAGAAAGCTTGCTTGTTCATCGAATCTCCCTCCGAAGCCCGAAATCAGCTTCTGCCCGCGGACTTAGCCGCACGCCCCGAAACGGTCAAGCGGTGCGATCGTTCGCCGTTATGCTCTCTCTACACGCCGAAGCACTCGTTGTACTCGGCCAGCACTTCGCGAACTTGCTCGTTCGTGAGCCCGAAATCCTCGATATTGTAGTCGTGCTCGCCTTCTTGAGCGGTGGGCTTGTCCTCGATTCGCTCCTTGAAGAGCGCTGCGAGCTCGTCGGTGAATTCCAGGTCGAAGTGCTGGTAAAGGTCTTCGAGAGTGTCGAGTGGATTGGCCATCATGTCGCGCAGGCGGACGTCATACATCTGTGACTTCGCAATCTTTTCGCGCGCTTCCATTCCACGCTGCAACCCGATGCGTGCATATTCGAGCCAGAACGCCCCCAGCTCTTTGATGTCGAGGCTCCGCTTCAGCTTCGATGCCATTCGGGCGCTGAGGCTGCAATGGGACGCCAGCGCCTTGGTGATGTCGCGGTGCGTGTAAACCACCCGTGCATCTGGATACACGGCCATGAGTGCGTCCATGTTCCAGATGTGCCAGGGGCATTTCAGGACCCAGCGCTCGGCCGATCGTTGCGCAGTGAGTATTTTGAGCTGGAGCTTGTGAAACTGGTACGGCTCGAGCATGTCCCACTCGAGCATCTCCATCGCGTAGGAATAGGCCCCGAAACCGACCCAGAACGAGAGTACGGCCATGTCGTTTTCGAGAAGAAAAAAGTCCTCCTCGTAGGAGTCGGGGGTGACGTGGTGGGCGACGCCCTGGTCGGGGACCGCGCTTTGGTTGAACCCGAAGGTGAACTTCGCTTGAGCCCGCCTCCAGGGAACATCGCCGAGTGGGTCACCGAGGCGCCCAAGCGGATACGAAAGCTCCCAGGCCTTGGCGACGCGGTTGTTGGGGTCGGCGGCCAGCACGTTATGAAGAAACGTCGTGCCGGTTCGGAAGAACCCGGTGATGACGATCGGGCGTTCGATGTGGATTTCATCGAGCTCGGGGTGGCGCTTCGCAAAGTCGATGACTCGAAGACGATTGGTCAGATGCCAATTCAAGACGTAGCGCGCCCCCAAAAGGCCAGTGGTGTTGAGATCCGCCTCGTTCAGGCCAGCGACGGCCGAATCGAGCCGTGACCTAAAGCCACCCTCCCCGAAGTCACTGAGCCCCGTCACACGCTCGGCGAGCTTCATCGCACGCTCGGAGTCGATCGGGATGAGCTGCTTGCTCAGCCCGTCGAGCTTGTTGACCAGAGAGAAAGGGAACCCGGGCTTCAAGTCTTCGGGGGTTTCGCTCATGGCTCGATCTAGTAGAACGGCTGAGCGAATGTCGCAACCCCAGCAAAATAACCTTCTAACCCGAACCGGCTTTGCGCTCTTCGTCACCGGTAACGCGCTTGCGCTCGTCGGGCTCGTCGTCGCTGGGTTCGGCTTTGCACATGGGAGCTACGTGGCACTCGTCATCGGGCTCATGGGCGCCGGAGAACTCCTCATCCTCGGAAGCATCTTGTTTCTCGGTGACGACGGATACCAACGCCTCGAGGCTCGAACGTCCCTCGTTCTTCGACGCGCAGCGGACGCGAGGACCATAGAGGTCTCGCAGAGACGGCACCGCTTCGGGATCGCTCTTCTCGTCGTGCACGTGCTTGGCTATTTCCTAGTCTGGGCCGCAGGGATCATCGCGTACACGCGGGCCACCCCTGGCGACCCACTCCCTACAATCGGAGGGCTCACGTTTGAGCAGCAAGGCCCAGCGTTCGTCTGGGCAGTGGTGGTTTGCGAGCTTCTATTCGTCACCGCGATTTACATCCTCGGTCCAATTTGGTGGGAACGCTTTGAAAGCCTTTTTCGCTACGACGAAACATCGGAGGCCAGAGAGGAGTCGGCCGCAGAACAGCCACCGGGGCTGCGGTATCGGTTTGGTCTCGTCGTGTTCGTGATTGGCAACCTGCTCGCGGCGTCCGGCCTGATCCTCCCGGCCCTCGGGCTTGCACGAGGTAACGCGGTAGGCCTCATCGCAGTGCTGATGGCCACGGGCGAGATCGTCTCGCTGGCAAGCATTTTCCTCTTGGGCAAGGAGGGGTTCAAACAGCTCAAGCACCGTCTCTTCTCCGCCCTAAAGAGAACACCCCCCGGCGAGCGGATCTCGAGGACGCGGCACCGCGCGGCAATCGGGTTTCTGATCTTGCACGTCGTCGCCCAGGTGGCGGCCCTCATCCTCCCGATCGCCGCGCACTACGGCGCCACGACGCAGGGGTCCTTCCCCGAAGTCCTGGGCCTCGACCGTGACGAGCAACTCCGCTGGTTCATCGGGCTTTTGATGACGGCCGAAGTCTTGTTCTTCGCCGGTATCTACACGTTTGGCGCGGATTGGTGGGGCAGATTCCGTGATCTATTCGAATGGGAGGGCGACACTCGCCCGCGAAGGGGCCTCAAAAGAGAACTTTGACGCCGAAGTTGAAGTCGATGTCGTTGATCTTGGTCGCGACGGGTCGAAGCTCGATGGCGGCGGGGTCATACACCGCCGGCAGGAAGGCGCCGAGAACGTTTCCGCGACCGTAGGAGTATCGGATGCCGATCGCCAGCGCTACAGAGGTCTTGTCCTTATCTGCCTCGGACTTCTCGGCGTCCGGTCTCGTCTCCTGGCTGGAGAAGAGGAAGCCGACGTTCACGCCGAAGAAGTCGACTTGACGATCGCCGATGTTGATCAGTTCATTGGTCTGGCTGAGGTCTGTGAACGCGCCCAACCCGAGCTTGAAGTGCTTGCTCACGTCGAAGACCGTTCCGACACGGCCGTTGGCGACCGTCTTGTTGTTGAAGAGAAATCTCGAGCTTTTCAGCCTGAAGTCGACGACGAGGTCGCCCTCGATCCACCCCCACCCGCCGATGTAAACGACACCGGTTCGAAGGGTCCCGGGCTCCGCGCCAAACCAACCACCCCGAACCCGACGCGTCTGCTCACTGGTGGCCTGCGGGGGTTCGGCGGAGCCAAAGGGTGGCGTTTCATTGGCGGCCGCGGTGAGACGCTCGGCGAGCATGAACATGTAGCTCGGCGTCGCGAGGGAGAAACCGACTCGAACCTCCGGGATCGGTACCCATTGAAGGCCAGCCTTGAGTTGCGCGCCGAAGCCCGCTTGGGTCTCGAGTGAGCTTTGAGAGAGCGCTCCTGCCGCCCCGTCGTCGTAGAAACCGGCCAGAAGTTGGTCGATACGTGAGGTGCCTACGACTATATCGAACGCACCGCCGAATAAGACCTTCTGCTTTCGCTTGCCGAACTCGGTCGCGAGCCCCGTACTTATGTGAACGAAGTCGATACGTGAGTTCACGGCGCCCCGCCAGACCGAGCTCGGCGTCACCCCGGGAGAAGAGGCTACCTCCTCTTGCACCAAGTCCCGCCGAAGCGAGGAGTTGAAGATGCCGAACCCGAGCATCATCTTCTCGAGCACGAAGGTGAAAGTGAGCGCCTCGGGGATCAGCGACAAGTTCGTCGTCTTCCCTTTGCTTTGCTCCCCGGTCTCGAGGGTGAGTAATCCAGGGTAGCGGACGATCGATGTTTGAAACGTGACTCCGGTGATCTCGAACGATCCCTCGGCGATTCGCGCAAGACCGGCTGGGTTGTACCAGAGGGCCGCGCCGCTCGTGACGTTGGCAACGACTGCTCCCCCCGTCAGCGTCACCTCGACCCCCGCGTTGACCTCATCGCTATTGCCGGCTGCCGCGGTGCTGGACACGAGCAGCATCGCAAGCGCGATCAGCGTCGACGCGCGCCTCATGCAGCGAGTCTAGAAGCCGTCGCCAGAGGAGCAAATTTCGGTTCAGAAGCTGACGTTGGCGCCCAGGTTCAATGCAAGCTCGTTGATCCTGCCGTCGGTGCCCTCCCGCCTGATCAATGACGGATCATACTGAGCGGGAAACAGAACTCCCAAGGCCTGCCCACGGCCATACGAGTAGCGAAAGCCGATCGCGATGGCGAAGCCGGCCCCCTCCTTCTCATCGGCATCGGGCCGGCCGGGATGGACCTCCCGGTTCGAAAACAGAAAACCCAAGTGCGCACCATAGAAATTGATATCGGCCGTCGCGAACGGGGCCACCTGAAGCCTGTCGATTGGGCTCAGATCGGTAAACAGCCCCACGCCGAGATTGACGAATTTCGTGAGTCGAAAGGCGGTTCCGATCCGGCCGTTCGGCGTCGCCTGCAAATCAATGTCGAGCTCAGGCGTGCGAAGCCGCCATTGAACCACCAAATCCGCCTCGATCCAGCCCCAGTCCCCAACATACGCGATACCGAAGCGAAGGTTGCCTGGCTCGACGCCCCACCAGCCTCCGCTTGCCCCTCGGGACTCCACGCCCCCCGAGGCCTGGGCGTTGGGAGGGGGAAGCGTGGTGCCTACTGGTGGGCTCTGCCCAAACGTGTTCGAGAAGCGCTCGAGGAGCACGAACGCAAAAGTGGGCGACGCGACCGACAACCCGATCCGAATTTCCGGGATCGGGACCCATTGGATCCCTGTTTTGAGTTGCAAGCCAAAGCCGGTCTGGGTTTCCAACTCGCCCCTCGTGACGAAGCCGGCCTCTCCCCCGTCGTAGAAGATCGCCTGCGTCGCATCGACGCGAGCTGTGGCAACGACGAAGTCGAATGCACCGCCGACGAGGACTTTCTGCTTGTTCCCAAACGTCCCGGCCAAGCCGCCGCTGATGTGAAAGAAGTCGATCTTGGAGCTCTGGCCGCCGACCGCCCTCGCCTCCGGCATGATGCCGGGCGCGGTCGTGACCTGCTCGGTAACGAAGGAGCGGCGAATGGAGCTGTTGAAGAGACCCACGCCGAGCTTTAGATTCTCCCTGAGCACGATCGTGAAGGTGATCGCCTGGGGGACGACAGTGAAGTTCACCGTTTTGCCCTCACTAAGGGCCTGAGGGTCGGTGTCGATGGTCAGGAGCCCCAGGGATCTTCACGATCTGTATTTGCATCGTCATACCGGTGAGCTCGAGGGAGGCCTTGTTGATCCGCGCGATGCCGGCCGGGGTTGTACCAGAGGGCCGCGCCAGTATAGGTCGTGGCGACGACAGCGCCGCCGGTGAGGGTGACATCGAGACCGGCGTTGACCTCATCACTGTTGCCCGCGCTTGCGGTCGTCGGCGCGCACACGACACAGATGAGCAGGATCGGCCAAGCCTGTCGCATGGGCGGGATACTAGACCAAAAAACCCCCCAGCGGAGCCGCAAAAACTGTGCTTGCCAAACGGGGAGTCCAGCGAGTACTAACGCACGTAGCATCATGAAACATCGCTACCTGCGTGCGCTGCTCTTAGTGGGCCTCGGGCTGGTTCTGGTGAGCTGTTCCATCACTCGCGTCAAATGGCGCATCAAGTGGGACAAAGACATGGAAAAGAGCAAGGCGGCCTTCATGGGCGCCCCGCTCAAGGTCGAGCAGGAGCGTCAGCCCAACATCATCCTCTTGGTCGCCGATGATCTCGGCCCGTACGAAGTGAGCGCCTACGGGGTCAAGCACATCTCGACCCCGAACATCGATCAGATCGGTGCGGAGGGCGTGGTCTTCGAAGAGGGGTACGCCACGGCGCCGACCTGCGCGCCTGCTCGCGCGGGCCTCATGACGGGTCGCGTGCAGAATCGATACGGATTCGAGACGCAGGTGATGGAGTTCTACCCGAGTAACTACGTCGAATACATCTCGGGAAGGTGGCTGGTCGACACGGGCGAGTTCAAAGTGAAGGCCAAGCCTTCGTTCCCCTCAGCGTGGCAGGTGCACAAACAAGGCGTGCCGCCCTCCGAGATCATGCTCTCGGAGATCCTCAAGAAGTACGACTACAGCACCGCGCTCATTGGAAAGTGGCACCTCGGCATTCACCGGGAACAGGTTCCACACGCTCGTGGCTTCGACTACCAGTACGGCTTCTACGGCGCCTCCTCCCTTTACACGCCCGAGGAGAACTGGTCTGGCGTGATCAACCACAAGCACAAGGCCTTTAGCGCGCAACACCAATGGAAGACCGGGGCGCAAAGAACAGGCGGCCATCATGCGCAACGGCGAGGAGATCATCGAAGAGGAATACCTCACCGATGCGTTCCGCGACGAGATGATGAAGTACATGGAGGAGCACAAGGACGAGCCGTTTCTTCATCTACGGCGCGTTCTCGGCGCCTCACGTGCCCTTCCAGGCTCCCGGTCGAGTACTACTGCCAGTACCCGCACGTCGAAGACGAGAACAAGCGAGTGTACTACGCGATGATCTCGTCGCTCGACGATGCGATCGGTGAGATCCATCAGAAGGTCAAAGACCTCGGCATCGAAGAGGACACCCTGATCTTCTTCATCAGCGACAACGGCGGCGCCTCCTACACGCACGCCACGGACAATGGGCCTCTCAAGGCAGGGAAGCTCACGCAGTTCGAGGGCGGCATCCGGATTCCTTTCATGATGAAGTGGAAAGGGAAGATTCCCGCCGGGCACTCGCTACAAGTACCCAGTGTCCGCCACCGACATCTTCGCGACGTCGGTGGCGGCGGCGGGCGGCGTCCTTCCAAGCGACCGCGAGTATGACGGCGTCGATCTGGTGCCTTACGTCACGGGCAAGAACAAGGAACGACCGCATGAGGTACTCTTCTGGCGGGCCGATCACATCTGGGCGATTCGCGACGGTGATTACAAGCTCATCCTCAGCACGCGAGACGGCTGGGCTGAGCTCTACAATCTCATCACCGACCAATCAGAAATGATCAATCTGAAGGAGCAGATGCCGGAGCTCTACGAGAAGCTCCACGAAGAGCATGAGAATTGGCAAAAGGACAAGCTGAAGGTGAAACCGATGTGGCCTCGCATCATGGATAAGAGGTTCGTCATCGACGGCAAGGACTACTACTTCCCCGCGTGATGCCTCGCGTCGCAAACCTTGATGGATTTGATCCGATGAAGAAACTACTCCCTGCCCTCACTGTCTTGGCTCTCTGCGCCTCGGTGTGGCTTGCGCCGAGCTCGGCTTCCGCCGTCCCGAAATTGGACATCAAGATCGCCGTTGGGGTCGGCAGCTCGAGGTTCGTGTCCCGGGTCCCCTTCATCGATCTTTATAGCGGGGTCCCTCCAGTGCTCTTGGGCACGGTGGGCGGCAGCGACCCCGCATTCTTCCCCAACTGGGGCATGAAGCTTGCGGCACGGGTCACCTTCGGCAAGTTCTTCGGCGAAATGGGCATGGGCTTCAGTCGCTTCTACTTCGAGTTCGGCGAGGAGCTCGCGTTAATCGCGGAAGCGCAGGGACGGACACCCGACGTCATAGAGCGCTGCTCGGCCAGACAGCCAGGATGAACTCCCTCGAGATCCCGTTGACGGGGGGCTACGTCCCCTACAAGAATCCTTATTTCAAGATCTTCTTGTACGGCGGCTGGGTCAGCACGTTCAACCTTCGAGGCTTCGTCGACCTGAACGGCAACCGAAAGGCACTCAAATTCAAGCCCAAAGACATCCCCGGGTACCCACTAGCGATCTACGTCGCGAGCGCACGGTTCGGGATTCAGTTTGACCTCGGCCCGCTGAACTTCGATGTCAGCTACACCGTCAACTTGAACAGCTTCACGAAGACGGTGTTCCGAACCAACACCCAAGTCTTCAACTTCTACCTAGGCTGGCTCTTCTAAAAAGGGGTCAGTCCCCTTTTAGGAGCCGGCGATGCCAAGGAAGCGCTTCACCTTCTCGTGAAGATCGTGCAGGTGCTGACTCACGTGGTCCTTCTGCTTGGCGTTGATCAGGCCGTACACGTAGAGAAGTGTCTTTCGACTCTGCGCACGCCGCTCGGCTAGGGTACGCGCCTCCGGGCCCCAATCGCCCTCGCTCTTTCCAGGACTTCCAAAGGACGTCCCGCACCGGAGAGGCGCCTTGATGTCGTCGCAAGACCTTTTCGATCTCGGCGATTTTGCTTCGTCTGCTGCTAGCTGGAGGGCACCGTCGTCCGGAAAGCGGGTCACATACGCCCGCAGCGCCTTCTCTTGATCGGGACTCAAGTCGCCGGTCCATTCTTCGATCGCCGCGGCGAACGCGTCCTGACGTTTCTCCAGTCGCTCGTCCGCGGGCTCCGCGAGCTTTTCACGGACCTCATCGAAGCGCTTTTCGAAGCGCACGTGAGCATGGTCGATCTGCTCGTCCCTCAAGGTTGCCAGAATCGGAGACGCCTCGTCGATGATGTGCCCTGCGACTTCATCGAGAAGCTGGTCGACCTGACGCCACACTCCGATCAGGTCCCGCTCGGTGAGGCCCTTAGCGATGGCCCTGTCAACGCTGGCCACGATGAAATCGAAGCGAGGGCCGATGACACTGGGCGCCTTGGCGATCAATCGGTCGACCGACGCCCGGGTCGCCTCGGCCTGCGTATCGTCGAGATCGAATTCAGCAGTAAACCGCCGGGTGACAATCCGCGCGCCGATGTTCTGCAAGAGGCCGGTGCAACCGACGATCAGCGACAGGAGAATCACCAGGCACGCGCGGCGCATCCGCTTAGTCTGGGGCCAAGCTCAGTCCGGAGCAATCAGTTCGCGAGGAGATCCGCCAGAACGCGTGGAACGTCGGTAATGATACCGGTCGCGCCCTTTTCGATGTTGGCTTCCATCTCGGCTTCGCTATTCACGGTCCAGACGTTGACTTGCAGGCCCGAGTCGAGCGCTTCCTGGACCGTCTCTGCATCGACCAGACCGGTGCGGGGATGGATCGCGTCTTGCCCGAGGAGCAATGCTCGCTGGACGGCTTCGGAGTCGCTCACCACGAGGAGCAACGCGGAGTAGTACTCGGGTTGCTCGAGCTTGACGAGCTCTGCGGCCTCGGTGTCGAACGACGAAAAGAGCGTGCGGCGTTCACCTCCAAGGCGGGCCACCTCTTCGAGCGCCAGCGGGACGAGGGCATCCGGGCCGGTGGTGTCGGTCAGGCAATCCGGCCCATAGACCTTGAGCTCGACGTTGATCAAGGCCGGGCTCGGAATCTCGTCGTATACTTCCGCGAGGGTCGGCGGGTGCTCTTCGGTGGGCACCCCTGCCCCGTCCAGCAATAGGCACGCGCGAATCTCGTCGAACATCAACTCGCTGACGCACCCGGTACAATTCGTCGTGCGATTGACGTCATCATCGTGCATTACGATGAGTTGACCATCCTGGGTGATCTCCACATCGAGCTCGATGCCGTCCGCGCCGTCTGCCATGCCCGCCAAAAACGAAGGGATCGAGTTCTCGGGGAGCATGTGCCCCTCACGCGTGGGACCAGTCCCCCGGTGCCCAATGTTGGCAGATGGCGCCAGTCTCTCGATGCGCTCGCGCACTATCTCGTTTGGCGGACGCGCGTCTCCGTCTCCGCACGCGGCGACGCAGCACAACAGGACCAACGAGCTGGCACATCCCAAACGCATGAAGTGGGGCCGAGACTCGCCCGAAACGCCCTCCCGGATTCAAGAAGATCTTACCCGTGCGCGTACACTTTCCTTGGCCTGTGTCAGTGAAGCGTCAAAACACCTCTGGGACGAAATTCTGATCGCTGACCGGAGGGCGCACGTACTTGAAACTGTTCTGCCTTTCAGGAAGCTTGAGGCGCGGCGCTGGGACCTTTTGGTAGGGAATCAAGCTGAGCAGATGTGAGATCACGTTCAGTCGCGCCCGCCTCTTGTCGTCGCCCCGCACCACGTACCAAGGCGCTTGCTTGATGTCGGTGTGTGCGAACATTTCGTCTTTGGCCTTGGAATAATCGACCCAGTGCTCACGCGACTGGAGATCGATCTCGCTGATCTTCCAACGCCTTATCGGATCGTTGATGCGCTTCTTGAATCGACGCTCTTGCTCGTCGTCGCTGACGGAGAACCAGTACTTGATCAAAATGATCCCCGAGCGGACGATCATGCGTTCGAACTCGGGGCATGACCTCAGAAACTCTCGATACTCTTCGTCGGTGCAGAACCCCATCACCCGCTCCACACCTGCCCGGTTGTACCAACTTCGATCAAAGCAGACCATTTCGCCGGCCCCTGGAAGATGTGCCGCGTACCGTTGAAAGTACCACTGGGTTGTTTCTCGTTCGGTGGGTTTGACGAGCGCGACGACTCGACAAATGCGGGGGTTGAGACTCTGAGTAATGCGCTTGATGGCGCCGCCTTTGCCGGCCGCGTCTCTGCCCTCGAAAATGAGGACCACCTTGAGGCCCTGCGTGTTAATCCACTTCTGAAGCCGCACGAGCTCAACCTGGAAGTCCGCCATGGCTTTGTCGTAGTCGGCCCTCTTGAGCTTCGCCTTCTTAGCGGGTTTTTCGTCGGCTTCTATCTGAATCTTACTCATCGAGCACCTCGGAGCGGGACAAACATATAACACCCCTCCATGCACTTCGTGCAACCGCACGTTTTTCGCCCCGCCACCGTTGCACTCCGGCGCATTTCGGACGACTCTCGCCGCGAGGATAGCAGCGACATGTTGAACCCGAAGCTTCCACCCTACGACATCGGTGAATGGCAAAAGAAGCCGTTCCCCGAGCGCTTGAAGATGGTCTGCCAGTCGTGGGCCCTGCAGGGCTATGGAACGCCCTGGCCGATCTACCTCGTCTATGTGCTCAAGGTCGTCTTCTACGTCTGGGTGTGGAGCTTCTTCTGTTCGTTCACGGCGGGGCTCGGGGACTTGCGCGCACTTGGGTCTTGGTACTTCGAGCCGATCGCGTTTCAGAAGGCGGTGCTCTGGAGCATGGCGTTCGAAGCGATTGGCCTCGGTTGCGGGAGCGGGCCTCTGACGGGACGATACAACCCACCGATTGGGGGTGCCCTCTACTTCCTGAGGCCCGGGACGACGAAGATGCCGCTCATTCCGGGCCTGCCTTTACTCGGGGGCTCGAAGCGTTCTCTCCTCGACGTTGCGCTCTATCTCGCCTACCTCGTGACCCTGTTTCGCGCGCTCATCGCGCCAGAGCTCGGCCTCGACTTGCTGCTCGCTCCCGTCGTCATCCTCCCCATCCTCGGGCTTGCGGACAAGACGATCTTCTTGGCCTCCCGGGGAGAGCACTACTACACCGCGCTGGTCGTCTTCCTCTTCGCCGCCGATTGGATCCCCGGCTCCAAGATCGTGTGGATTGCGATTTGGATGTGGGCGGCAACCTCGAAGCTCAACCATCACTTCCCCTCGGTCGTCGCCGTGATGCAGAGCAATAGTCCTCTCACGGGGTTCGGCTCGATCCGGAAACTGTTGTTCCGAAGCTATCCCGACGACCTCCGCCCCTCCTCCCTCGCGCGTTTCATGGCCCATGCCGGCACCGCCGTGGAGCTCACCTTCCCACTGGTCCTGCTCTTTAGCGATGGAGGAACGACGACGACCATCGCCCTCGTGACGATGGCGCTTTTCCACACCTTCATCACGAGTAGCATTCCCATGGGCGTGCCCATCGAATGGAATGTGATCATGGTCTACGGCGCGTTCGTTCTGTTCGGGCACTACGCCGACGTGAGCGCTTTCTCGATCAGCTCTCCCCTCCTGATCGCATTTTTGATCTTTTCGGTGCTGCTGGTGCCGCTGTACGGCAATCTCGTGCCGTCCCAGGTCTCGTTTCTGTCCTCGATGCGGTACTACGCCGGCAACTGGGGGTACAGCGTCTGGCTGTTTCGAGGGGATAGCTCGAAGAAGCTGGACGAGCACCTGACCAAAGCTGCACCGCGAGTGCAGGACCAACTGGCGAAGCTCTACGACGAGGACACGATCACCGCGGTGATATCCAAAGTCATTGCGTTCCGCGCGATGCACCTTCAAGGCCGCGCTCTCCAACTCCTCTTGCCGAAGGCCGTCGACAACATCGACGATTACGAGTACCTCGACGGCGAGCTCGTGGCCGGCGTCGTCATTGGCTGGAACTTTGGAGAAGGTCACCTCCACAACATGCAGCTGCTCAGGGCCGTTCAGGAGCAGTGCGGGTTCGAGGAAGGCGAGCTTCGGTGCATCTTCGTCGAGTCGCAGCCCATGGGACAGCCGACGATGGCCTGGACCATCGCAGATGCCGCTACGGGCGTGATCGAAACCGGCAAGGTCAATGTGAATGACCTTCGCAAGCTTCAACCGTGGCCCGACGCGGCGAGCTGGGCTACCGCGTGCTCTAACTCTGTGGCGGGATCTTCAAGTTGAGCTTGATGACAACCTTGTCGCGAATTAAGTCGTCCGGCATGCCCGGGTACGTGATGCCGAAGTCCTGACGATCGATCGCGAACTCCGCGTTGCCTGATATTCCTCCAGCGGCGTTCTTGCTGAAGGTCGCGGGAAAGGTGATCGACTTGGTCTGCCCATGAAGCGTTAGGTCGCCCGTGATCGTATGCCCCGTGCCGCTCTTCGTGATCTTGGTTGAACGAAACTTCGCCGAGGGGTACTTCGCCACATCGAAGAAGTCCGGAGACTTCAGATGCTTGGTGAGCTTTTCGCGATCGGCGTAGAGAGATGCCGTTTCGATCGTGACCTCGAGGACGCTGTCCTCGATCGGCTCGCGGAGGTCGACTGTCCCCGCGAACTTCGTGAAACCACCGTCGTGACGCCGTGTCACCTTGGCTCCTACGAACTCGATTTTCGTGTTCTCTGGAGTGATGGGAAGCTGAGAGCCAACTTCCCCGCCGCCAGGATCGGCCGGCTTGGGCGCCTCACCCTTTTCGGCGGGGGCCTCGACGGTGGCACTCTCGACCTCTGCTCCTGGGTTCTCGCAGCCCACGGCCAAGCCGAGGGCGACGACCAACACGATAGCTCGCATAGATTAGATTCCTCCTTGCGGCATTTACACTTCGTCGACAGGCAGAGTCCAGAAATATCCGAAATTGCTAAATAAATCAGCGTTTTAGACGAACGGCCCTATTGTGCGCTATTCACTAGCGGGGTACGCGGTTGTCGCCTAGTCTTCGCGCACCTGAGGGGAAGGAGCAGCTGGAACAATGACAGCAAGAGCAATTGGCGTATTCGCTTTGGTACTCGCAATGGCGAGCCCTGCTATGGCCGGCCCGTCGAACTCGACGATCGGCGGTAAGAAACTGGAGCAGGACATGGTGCACAGCGCGGGCGTTGGCTACCCGAGCGTGCTCTACGAGTTCTGGAAAAACGGCAAGGGCAACCTTGACTGGGGCGTTGCCGGCGAGCTCGTCTACGGAGACTTCCCAGCCGCACACACCGGGCGGTTCATCAAAATCGGGCTCGGCATCGACGGCATGGTCCGCTGGCACCTCGCGACGAGGGCACATCCCAAGATCACGAACCACATCGCCATCCTGGCGAGGCCTGCCATCTTGATCTCGAGTAACCGGGCCGATACCTTCACGTTCGGCATCTCGGGTGAGGCGTTGGTCCCGGTCTCGATGGACGTTCACGAGCGAGTCAACGTCGTTGTTGGCGGCGCATTCATCATCAAGGGCTACATCAACAGCGACCTCAACAATTTCGGCGAGATCCCTCTGCTCTTTCGTTTGGGCATAGAGGTCAAGGCCAGTGACAACGTCGAGCCTTGGTTCTACTTCGACCTCGGTCCGGGCATCGGCTTCGGCGGAGGCGGAGGCGGGGACGTGGGCTTCGCGTGGCGCCTCGCCTTTGGCACCGCGTTCTGGGGCGTCATGGGCAAGAACAAGGGCGGCTCATCCTCGGGCGACGAAGAGGTCGTCGTCATTGTCGAAGAGACCGAATAGACTAACGGCAAGACACTTCGTTTCGGGGACTGTTCCTAGCTCGAAAAAGGGACAGTCCCCTTTTGTTTGTAGGCCATAGACGCGCGCGGACCAAGCGTGCATGATGGGCCCTTCGAAAAGGAGCGACTCGTGGCCGACAAAGAAACCACCAGCTTCATGCGCTCACTTTGCATGGGGCGCATCGAACAGGACGTGATCTGCCCCTTCCCGGTCATGTCCGACACTCAAAAGGAAACGCTCACGGACATTTCGGGCGCGCTCGAAGGGTTGCTCGGGCCACGCGCCGAGGACTTCCGCAAGTGGGATGTCGCGGGAGAGCTGCCCCAAGACTTCATCGATGAGCTCAAAGAGTTCGGGATGTTCGGTTTGGTCATCCCAGAAGATCACGGCGGCATGGGGCTCGGCAATATGGCCTACTCGCGCACGCTGCAAGAAGTCGCGAAATACGACGCCTCGGTGGCGGTGACGATCGGGGCGCACAGCTCAATTGGGATGCGTGGCTTGTTGCTCTTCGGCACCGACGATCAGAACGAGCGCTACATGTCGAGGCTCGCCAGCGGCGAAATGATCGCTGCCTATTGTTTGACCGAGTCCGGCGCAGGCTCCGACGCGGCAGCCCTCCAAACGACGGCGGTCAAAGAGGGGGAGCATTGGGTCCTCAACGGGAACAAGCTCTGGATCACCAATGGCGGTATCGCAGACTTCTTCACGGTGTTTGCGAAGACTCACGAAGAAGGCGGTCGCGGCAAGATGACCGCCTTCATCGTCACCAAGGACATGGAAGGCGTCAGCGTCGGTCCTCATGAAGACAAGATGGGTCTCCGCACGAACCCCACGACGACGGTTCTTCTCGATGGTGTGAGGGTACCCGGACGCAAACGTCCTCGGTGAGGTTGGCCAAGGGTTCAAGGTTGCCATGATGATCTTGAACAGCGGTCGCACGGGTCTAGGAGGAGGCTCCGTCGGCGCCATGAAGCGCCTGATCGAGCTTTGCACCAAACAAGCCAACGAGCGAAAGACGTTCGGCGAGCCGATCTCGAGCTACGGCTTGATCAAGAAGAAGGTCGGACAGATGGTGATCGACTGCTACACGTCCGAGGCGGTCGTCACCATGGTCGGCGGACTGATCGATGCGGGTTACAAAGAGTACCAGGTCGAAGCGGCCATCTCCAAGGTGTACGCGACCGAGTGTCTGTGGAAGACCGCCGACGAGGCGCTTCAGATCGCGGGCGGGAACGGATTCATGCGGGAGTATCCATACGAGCGCGTCGTCCGTGACTGCCGCATCAACCGCATCTTCGAGGGCACAAGTGAGATCTTGAGGTTGCTCATCGCGTTGACCGCAATGAACGACGTCGCGAGCCAGCTACAGGAGCTGTCCTCGACCATGAAGGACATCTTCAGCCACCCGATAAAAGGGTTCGGAGTCTTGTCGGACTACGCGCGGAAGCATGCCGCGCTACAAACCGGCATCGGCGGCGAGTCGGGCTTCGACAAGCTCAACGAGGCCATTCAGGAGCAGGGCAAGATCTTCGAAGAGGAAACGCGGTATCTCGCGCAAGCTACCGACCGGATCCTTCGAAAGCACGGCAAGGGCATCATCGGCAAGCAACTCGCGAGCCACCGCTTGGCGGAAATCATGATCGACCTGTTCGTGATGGCGTGCACCATCAGTCGGGTGCAGAGCTCGATCGACGCGAACGGAGTCGAGGGAGCAGCGCTCGAGATCGACATCTTGAGGACGTTTACGCGGGCGGCCAAGGTCCGCATCAAGCGCAACTTCCGGGAGATCGACAGTAATGACGACGAGATGGTCAAGGCCCTCGCCGACGACGCCTTCGAGGCCGAGCGCTTCCGCTGGGACACCATTTAGTGTGCGGATCTTTTCGCTTGGGGTCGGCTTACCTCCTCGTGGCGCTACGCCCGCTGCTACGCAGCCCTGCGAGGTACCGACGTACCTCTCAGTCGCTCTCTGCGGGGGCGCTCGACCCCAAACGAAAATCTCTCGCACACTACGTTTTTGGATCGGATACTAGTCTAGTCGAAGTTGAAGGATTGTTGGGAGACGGGGGCAACGCAGTCGGGATCGTCGTGCTCGATGCGGTTCACACGGGGTGATACGCGGGTTCTGGTGAGCGCCGGGCCCTCCCCCATGTCTCCCTGACGTAGCCAGTGGAGAGCCTCTTCGGGCTCGAGGAGAACCGGCATGCGGTCGTGGATGTCGATCACCTCACCTTCGGCGTCACGTGTGAGGATCACGTAGCGATCCGCTTGGCGAAGGCCCGCCATCAAGAACAGACCTCCGTCTTTTCGTCGAAAGAGGTAGGGCTGGTTGACTCGACCTTCTCGCCGCCATTCGAAAAACCCGTCGGCGGGCACCAGACATCGGCCATCGCGAAATGCATCGCGAAACATCCGAGTGCGTTCGGCCGTCTCGGCGCGAGCGTTGATCACGATACCGCCGCCGTGACGCTCCAGCCCCCAGAGTGCATCGGCCAATACGGCCCCGTCGTCGGAAAGATAGACCACGGGGTTGGGCTGTCCGGGTGCCACGTTGTACCGCGGCCGAAACTGGATTCGAGTCTCGCTAAACTCGTCGAATGGGAGACCGCGGAGCAGGGCCTCTTCGTCGGGGCACGCTAACGTGTATCGACCGCACATGTCGGATCACGACGTGGCAATCTGAATGCCGACGCCTTCGTATTCAAAGCCTTGCTCGGGGAGCCGGTAGGTCACCCAGATGTTTCGACCGTCCAAGATCACCGGCGCGCGCATCAGCTCCTTGATGCGATCGAACTCCGGGTACTGATACTCGCGCCACTCGGTGAGCAGCACGAGGGCATCCGCGCCCTTCAGCGCGTCGTATGCCTCGTCGACCAACTCGATCTTGTCTCCGAATATTTCCCTAATGTTTTCCATGGCTTCCGGGTCGTGCCCGACGATCTCGCACCCCTCGTTGATCAGAAACTCGATCGTAGTGATCGAGGGCGACTCTCGAACGTCGTCGGTGCCCGGTTTGAACGCGAGACCCCAAATCGCGATTCGCTTCCCGGCAAGGTCGTTGTCGAAGTGTCGTTTCAACTTGCGTACGACGAAGCTTCGATGCCGTACGTTGACGCGATTGGTGGCGTCCGCCAGCTCGAGCTCGATACCATGACGACGCGCCGTCGCGACCAGCGCCTTAACGTCTTTCGGGAAACACGACCCGCCATAGCCCGGACCCGCGTGGAGGAACTGTGGACCGATGCGGGGATCGCTTCCAACGCCATGACGGACGCTTTGAACGTCCGCGCCCACTTCCTCGCACAGGACTGCAAGCTCGTTCATGAACGAGATCCGCATCGCCAACATCGTATTCGCAGCGTACTTGGTCACCTCCGCGCTTTCTGGATTCATCCACACGATCTTAGTGCTCGAGAGGTTGAGCGGGTGATAGACACGATCCATCAGCTGCCTAGCGCGGTCGTGCCCGGGACGAACTCCGATCACGATTCGGTCCGGATACATGAAATCGTTGATCGCTGCGCCTTCCTTCAAGAACTCTGGATTCGAGACGACCTGGACGTCGTGCTCGGAGTCCGCGATCAGACGCTGTACCTGAGCGTTGGTTCCAACAGACACCGTGCTTTTCAAGACAATTGTGAGATCATGGGTCGCGTGTTTGACGAGCTCCTGTGCCACGCCAAACACAGCGCTCAGATCGGCTTCGCCATCGAGGGTCGGCGGAGTGCCCACGGCGATGAAGGCGAGGTCCACATCGCGAACCGCCGAAGCGAGGTCGGTCGAGAACGTCAGGCGGCCCGCTTTCACGTTTTCCTCGACTAATTCCTCGATCCCCGGCTCGTAGATGGGGATCTCATACCGCTGGAGCCGTTCGATCTTGGACGCGTCTTTGTCGACGCAAATCACGCGCTGGCCGGTCGCGGCGAAGCATGTGCCGCTGACCAGACCCACGTACCCGATGCCGATGACGCAAAGTTTCACGGCGGAGCCATAGCACCGATTCGCGCATCTCGAAAGATGCCACCCCGACGGCGAACCTGGTACAAGTACTGATTGGAGGCAGCGTTGATCCTGACCAATATCGACAGCGTGCCGGGCCGGCGCATCGTTCAACACTTCGGCCTCGTGCAGGGCAGTACCATCCGGGCCAAACACCTTGGTCGTGACTTCGCCGCGGGCCTGAAGAACATCGTCGGCGGAGAGCTCAAGGGGTACACAGAGTTGCTCCAGGAGAGCCGCGCAGAGGCGACGAACCGGATGGTCGCCGAGGCTCGGGAGCTCGGCGCGAACGCGGTGATCAACGTTCGTTTCACGACATCGTCGGTGGCTCAAGGCGCGTCGGAAATCCTGGCTTATGGCACGGCAGTGCTGGTGGAGGGACGATGAGCCGCTGGGTCGAGCTGATCATCACGCTGGGCATCCCGATCTTGCTCATTCTCTTGGGGAGGTTCGTCGGGGCGAGCATCGAACGGCGCCACTACAAGAGCATCCAGGAGCGAGAAGCTCGCTTTCGACGTCAGCCGGCGTTTTCGACCAAGCAGTCCAACACCATTGCAACGATCAGTGGCGCCCAGCTCGCGACCGGATCGGTCGTCGTCTCGGTCGATCATTTCAAACGCTTTCTGAGTGGCTTTCGAATGATCTTCGGCGGAGAGATTCGTTCGTACTCGTCCCTCATCGACCGCGCGCGCCGCGAGGCAGTTCTGCGCATGAAAGAGTCTCACCCCCACGCAGATGCGTACATCAACACGCGCCTCGAGACGTCGACGATTTCGAGCACTTCCGGAAATGAAGGCGTCGGTACCATCGAGGTGCTCGCTTACGGTACCGCCATTACTTTCGAAAGCTCTAAACCAGCCCGGTTGCCATAGCTGCGAAAGTCGACAACGATCGCCCGTCATGACCGACCGACGACCCCGCATAGTCACGGAGCGCGACGGCCACGTCATGCACATCGTGCTCGACCGCGCAGACAAGATGAACGCCTTCGACGTGCGGATGCTCCGAGAGCTCGGCGAGGCCATCACCGCATACGAGGGGGATCCTGAGCTGCGGTGCGCCGTGCTCTATGCGAACGGAGACAACTTCACGGCAGGTCTCGACCTCGCGGAGGTGGGCCCTGCCGTGCGCAGCGGCGACGCGCTGTTTCCGAAAGACAGCGTCGACCCCTTGAGTCTGCACGACCCGAAGCGAAAGAAGCCCTTGGTGATGGCGGCACAGGGCTGGTGTCTCACCATCGGCATCGAGCTTCTCTTGGCCGCCGACATTCGACTCGCCGCCGAGGGAACACGCTTCGGGCAGATCGAGATCAACCGGGGCATCTTCCCGTTCGGCGGCGCCACGATACGGCTTCCCGAGATAGCCGGCTGGGGCAACGCCATGCGGTGGCTTCTCACCGGCGATCGCTTCGATGCCGTCGAGGCCTTACGCATCGGGTTGGTTCAGGAAGTAGTGGCGCCCGACCGACTGCGCGATCGGGCCATCGAGATCGCGCAGACGGTAGCCAAACGTGCGCCACTCGGTGTTTACGCCACGATTCGATCCGCGCGTACGGCGCAACTGCAAGGCACTCAAGCCGCGGTCGACGAGCTCCTCACGATCGCACGCGAGCTCATGGATACCGAAGACGCCGAAGAAGGTGTGCGCTCGTTTGTCGAGAGACGCGAGGGCAATTTCAAGGGCCGTTAGCGTGCGGATCTTTTCGCTTGTGGCCGGCTTACCTCCTCGCTGGCGCTACGCGCCGCTGCTACGCAGCCCTGCGAGGTACATTAGTACCTCTCAGTCGCTCTCTGCGGGGGCGCTCGACCACAAACGAAAACCCCTCGCACGCTAGGCGCTTAGATCACGCGCGGCGCTTCGCGGTTGGAATCGTCTTCTTGATGTGGATCGCGCAGTGGGCTCCGACGACTTTTCGAAGCGCCGGCTCGATGACTCCTGTGCGGACGTATTCAGCGCCAACTCCAAACGCGGCGCGCCCCGTGACGCGGACGACGACCTCGTGCTCGTCCACTGCCACGAGCTCTATCGTGCTGGCATCACTTTGAAGAAGCGGACTGAGAACGTCCTCGATGACGCGCTGAACGGCTTCACGCACTCGTCGAGGATGGGAAATTGCCCCGGGAAACGCAAATCTTCAGAGTGCTATACTCCGCCGCAATCATGCAGCCCGCCCGAACGCGACTCCAGGTGGATATTCGGCGCCAGCAGCTCCTCGAGCTGGGGCTCGAGCTCTTCGCAAACCAGCCGTACGACGAGCTTTCCATCGACGAAATCGCGAGGAGAGCCGGCATCTCGAAGGGTTTGCTCTACCACTACTTTCCGAGCAAGCGGGCCTTTTACATCGCCGCCGTCACGGCCGCAGCCGACCAGCTTCTCGAAGAAACAGACATCGACAGGCACGGGGCCGGCGCGGCACCCGATCCCGAAGGGGTGCGTGAGGTGCTCCGCGCGTTTATCGGTTATGCCGCCCGGCACAGGGCCGAATACGTCTTTCTCTTGCGCAGTGGAGTCGGATTGGACCCCGAGGTGGCAGAGATCCTCGAAAGCACGCGTCAGGCTCTGGTCGATCGAATGCTGACCCGGCTGGCACGGTTCGGCGTCGTGAACAACCCGCCGACGCGTCTCCGGTTCAGAGGCTGGATCGGCTTTCTCGAGAGCTCGACTCTCGATTGGCTGCAGACACAGGAGCTCGATACGGACGCGTTTCTCGAGCTCCTCGTAGACATGGCTAGCCGCTTTCTGGCTTCGTCATTCACTTCCGCTCGATAGATGAAGCTCTCGATACTCGCTCTGGCCGTACTCCCGAGCGTAGCAACCTTTTCGGGCTGCCACGAGACTGAGCCCGTCGCGCCTCGCTCGACGCAGGGTGACGAGTCCACGGAGACCCAAGAGATCGACTGGAGCTCCCTCTCCTCAACCTCGTTGAGGAACCCCAACGACGGCTCGCTTGCCGGTGGGGTTCCCCTGCCACTCTCTGCGCCAGGGCTGCAGTTCAATCCAAGGCGGGATACGATCGCCAGGTATGCCACCGTCGAAGTGGTTCGTGCTTTGGTGAACGCCGCCCGAGCTGTCGACACGGAGCTCGGAGGGCTACCCGTCACGATCAACGACCTCAGCTACGAGAACGGGGGCCCGATCCCCCATCACGGATCGCACCAAAACGGAAGGGACGTCGATGTGTTCTTCTATCAGCTCGGCCCCGACGGAACGCCAATTGAAAGCGTCGGAGCATTCTTCGACCCGAGTGGTGTCGGAGTGGATTTTCGCGACCTGGCCGACCCCTCAGACGACGTCGAGCTGCGCCTCGACGTGCCGCGAACCTGGCGGTTCGTGCAGGCGCTGATCGAAGATGAAACCGCCAGTCTCCAGTCGATCTACCTGGCGGAGCATCTACGCTCGCTCTTGCTCGACTACGCACACAAGCACGGCGCTCCTGAATCGACCGTCGCACGGTTCGCCGAAATGACGTGCCAGGCGGTGTATCCGCACGACGACCATTTTCATTTTCGTTTCTATTGCTCCGCGGACGACATCGAGGCGGGGTGTAGGGATTCAGCCCCCCTCTACGCCTGGCGAAAAAGGGCGTTGGCCGAGGTCGGAGCACAATCGCTGCCGCTCCTTCCGAAACGTGAACGGGCGCGGGCGAAGACCGTGAGCCACGAGGAAGCGCGTCAGGCAGCCGGGCCGTTGGATTCGGAGGTCGAACGATGGTTGGACCGACGAAAAGGATGGCGCGACCCACCCCACCCTGGTCGCAGGTATTGCCAATGAAGAGCTTCGATTGGATCGCGGACCGATCTGAGCTCGACCGACTCGTCGACGATCTCGTCGACTCGGGCGCCTATGCGTTGGACACGGAATTCCACAGAGAACGAACCTACCTGCCACAACTTGCGCTGGTCCAGCTCGCGACGAAGGGTCGTCTGGCATTGGTCGATGCGCTCGCGGTCGATGTCGCCCCCCTTGGGCGCGCCTTCGAGAGCGATGCGATCTGCACCATGCATGCCGGCTCGCAGGACCTCGAGATCCTGCAACTGGCTTGCGGCGAGGTCCCCAGGCGAATCTTCGATACGCAGATCGCCGCGCTCTTTTCGGGCTACCGCACGACCTCGCTCGGAAAGCTGGTCGAAGACCTGCTGGAAGTCACGCTCGACAAGAGCGCGCAGCTGACCGACTGGACCCGCCGGCCGTTACCCGAAGCCGACCAACGGTATGCCTCATCCGACGTTGCCCACTTGCTCGACCTTCGGGACGTGCTGATCCGCCGGCTCGACGAAGAGGGGCGTCTGTCATGGGCAGAAGAGGAGATCGAACGCTTTCGCACGCGGGATCGGTCACGCCCGGATCCAGGAACGTTGTGGTGGAAGCTCCGGGGGAAGTCGAAGCTCGGCGGCAGAGCGCGCGGCGTGGCGCAGGAGCTCGCTAGCTGGCGAGAAGAGGTGGCACGACGCAAGAACCGTCCGCCACGAACCATTTTGTCGGATATGCCGTTGCTAGCGCTCGCGCAGCGGCCCGCTCGCAGCGCTGGAGACTTGCGCGGTGTGCGCAACTTCGATCCGAAGCGCTTCAAGCACACGGATGACCTGCTTGCGGCGATCCAGCGCGGCCTCGAGCTCCCCAGAGACCAGCTACGCCTGCCCCCCAGGAAGCCAGAGAATCTTCCCCAAGTCGACGGGGTGATCGCGCTTTGCATCGCGTGGCTCTCTCAACGAGCACGCGAAGAAGGCATCGACACGACCGTGCTCGGCACCCGGGACGACGTCACCGGGCTGGCGCTGAACCAAGAGTCGCGGCTCACCAAGGGCTGGCGTCAGGCGCTGGTGGGTCACGAGCTGCAATCGATCATCGACGGAACGGCTGCCCTCCGCGTAGACGGAACCCAGCTCGTGCTGGTGGATCGCACCGCATAGCGATCCGCGCTACATTGTAAGAATGACCGCTCCGAGAGGAGGAAGCATAGTTCTGATCATCGCTTCGATCGTCGTGATCGGGGCAGGGATCAAACTGTCCGCGCCTTTTTTAGTGCCGATTCTAGTGGCCGGGTTCATCGCGGCCGTCACGGCGCCAATCGTCCTGTGGCTTTGCGACCGAGGAGTGCCCCGCACGTTGGCCGTGGGCGGCGCCCTCCTGCTGGACGTGGCGGCGGGGTCGGCGTTTGGTTTTCCGCTGGCTGGCGCACTCGCAACCTTCACCGAACGCATTCCAGTTTACGCCTCGACTCTCGGAGCTCGAATGGAAGCGTTCGAAGTCTGGCTTGCTAGCCACGGCATCTACCTCGAGTCGATCTACGATTTCTCCGAGCCCACTTGGTTGGTGAACCTCGCGACGGCGATGGCCCAATCCGCGGCATCTCTCGTCTCACAGATCGTGCTCGTTCTTCTGGTCGTGGCCTTCATGCTTTTTGAGGCGACCGGGATTCGGGAAAAGCTAACGCGAATCGCATCACCGAGCCGGATCAAAGACCTTTCGGAGACGGTCCAAGAGGTCAACGCCTACTTGGTCGCCAAGACGGTGATGAGCATAATCACCGGCGTCGCAGTGTTCCTCTGGTGTTGGTCGCAGGGGCTCGACGTTCCGCTTCTTTGGGGCCTTCTTGCCGCGCTCCTCAACTTCATTCCCACCGTGGGTCAGATCATCGCGGCAGTGCCGCCATTCTGCTTGCGCTCATCCAGCTCGGCCCAGGGCCAAGCATTGGTGGTCGCGGCCGGGTTCGGAGGCATCAGCCTCGTGATCGGGGCGATCGAACCCCGTGTGATGGGGCAAGCGCTCGGCTTGTCCGCGCTGTCAGTTCTGCTGTCGATGGTCGTGTGGGGTTGGCTCCTCGGCCCGGTCGGCGCACTTCTGTCCGCACCCCTGACCATGGTGATCAAGCATTCCCTCACCCAGAGCGACGATCTCAGGTGGATCGCAGAGCTCCTAGGACCTGCCCCAAAGCCAACACGCCGGACCCCCACTGCGGCCGAAAAGAAAGACTCTCCGGACGAGCTCAGACACGCTTGAGCACTTTTTGGGCGCGCTCGGCGAAGCGACGAAGGACCTGGGTCGCTGCGGCACTCGGTGCCGCGGTTCCGGCGCCGACCGCCTCCTCGAGCCGCTCGAGTAGCGCGCGCAACTCCCGGTCGCCGCGAAGTGCGCGTCGCAGGCCGTCCTCCACCATGTCCCACATCCAGCGCACCTGTTGCTCTTGGCGCCTGCGTTGAAAGGCTCCACTTGCTTTGAGCTCGGCGCGCCGTTCTTCCGCGAGGCCCCATAGCTCTTCGAGGCCGGTCCTCTCGAGCGCGCTGCAAATCACCACAGGCGGCTCGCTCTGAGGCCGCATGAGTCGGAGCGCGCTTTGGTACGAGGCCTGTGCTTGGATCGCACGAGCCAGGTTGTCGCCATCGGCCTTATTGATCGCGAGCATATCGGCAACCTCGAGAATCCCGCGTTTGATCCCCTGCAGCTCATCCCCCGCCCCAGCGATCAGCAGCACTAAGAAAAAATCGACCATACCGGCGACGATGGCCTCGGACTGGCCCACCCCGACGGTTTCGACCAACACGACATCGAACCCCGCAGCCTCGCAGACCAGGATCGTCTCTCGGGTTTTCCTCGTGACTCCGCCCAAGGTGCCACTCGTCGGAGAGGGGCGGATGAAAGCCTTCGAGTCGCTGCTGAGGGCTGACATCCGGGTCTTGTCACCTAAGATGCTCCCGCCACTGACACTGCTGGTCGGGTCCACAGCAAGAACTGCGACGTGATGACCGCTGCCCGTCAGCGTCGTCCCAATCGCGTCGATAAAAGTGCTCTTACCTGCTCCGGGGACGCCGCTGATTCCGACACGATAGGCGCCGCCAGTGTGGGGCAGCAGCGCCTGCAGAACTTCTTGGGCGAGCTCCGCATGCTTCGTTTTCTCGCTCTCGATCAAGGTGATGGTTCGGGCGAGGATGGCGCGGTCGCCGCCGCGCACACCGTCGACATACGACTGCGCGTCGAGCAGCTTCACGACCCCTCGAGCTGCGCATCGAGTCGGTCGAGCAACTCGATCGCCGCGTCCGCAATCACGGTGCCCGGTCCGAAGATCGCCGCCGCGCCGGCCTCGCGAAGCGCGTCGTAGTCCCCTGGCGGAATCACGCCCCCAACTACAACGAGGATGTCGTCGCGGCCTAGGTCTCGAAGCGCCTGCTTGAGCTGGGGCACCAGTGTCAGGTGTCCCGCAGCCAACGAGCTCGCGCCGACGATGTGCACGTCGTTCTCGATCGCTTGCTTGGCGCTCTCTTCAGGAGTCTGGAAAAGTGGGCCGATATCCACGTCGAAGCCGAGGTCGGCGAATGCGGTTGCGATCACCTTCTGCCCGCGGTCGTGGCCGTCTTGGCCCATCTTGGCGACTAGAATACGCGGACGACGGCCGTGCTTCTCGAGGAAAGCGTCGCTTCGCGACCGCACGCGATCGATACCCTCCGCATCTTTTCCAACTTCACTTCGATACACGCCTTCAATACTCCGAATCGTCGCTTGATAGCGCCCGTACACTTTCTCGAGCGCGTCGCTGATTTCTCCTACGGTAGCCCGATGCCTCGCGGCGTCGATCGCCAGTTCGAGCAGGTTCCCATCCCCAGTTTCGGCCGACTTGGTCAGAGCCTCAAGTTTCGTCCGCAAAACCCCGTCGTCGCGCTCGCTTCGGAGCTCCTCGAGCCGTCTGATTTGAGCTTCGCGCACGGCCGTATTGTCGACTTTGAGGACCTCGAGGTGATCTTCCTGGTCGAGTCGATATTTGTTGATCCCGACGATCGTTTGCTGCCCGGAATCGATGCGCGCTTGGGTCCGCGCGGCAGCCTCTTCGATCCGGAGTTTCGGCAATCCGGCTTCGATGGCCTTCGTCATGCCCCCGAGCTCCTCGACTTCCTTGATGTGTTCCCATGCCTTGAGGGCAAGCTCGTGGGTCAAGCGCTCGACGTAGTAGCTACCGCCCCAAGGATCGATGACGCGAGTCGTCCCGCTTTCGTGCTGCAGGTAGAGCTGTGTGTTTCGAGCGATGCGAGCGCTGAAATCGGTGGGAAGGGCGATCGCTTCGTCGAGCGAATTCGTGTGCAGACTCTGGGTGTGCCCCTGAGTCGCCGCCATCGCTTCGATGCACGTACGAACGACATTGTTGTACACGTCCTGAGCGGTCAGGCTCCAACCCGAAGTCTGGCAATGGGTTCGCAGCGCCAAGCTCTTCGGATCCTGCGGCGCGAACTGCTCGATCAACTTGGACCAGAGGAGCCGCCCTGCGCGAAGCTTCGCGATCTCCATGAAGAAGTTGGTGCCCACCGCCCAGAAGAAGCTGACGCGAGGTGCGAACTGATCGATGGCCAATCCCGCTCCGAGACCCGTGCGCACGTACTCGAGACCGTCTGCCAAGGTGTACCCTAACTCCAAGTCTTGCGTCGCTCCGGCCTCCTGCATGTGGTAGCCGCTCACGCTGATGCTGTTGTAGCGCGGCATCTCGGCCGCGGTGTACTTGAAGATGTCTGCAACGATCCGCATCGACGGTGTCGGAGGGTAAATGTAGGTATTGCGGACCATGAACTCTTTTAGGATGTCGTTCTGAATCGTCCCGGTGAGTTGCTTTGGCGCGACACCCTGCTCCTCGGCGGCGACGACATACAAGGCCAGCACCGGAAGCACCGCCCCGTTCATCGTCATCGAAACGCTCATCTGATCGAGCGGAATGCCGTCGAAGAGGATGCGCATGTCTTTGATCGAGTCGATCGCGACCCCGGCCATGCCAACGTCGCCAACCACCCGCGGGTGATCCGAGTCGTAACCGCGATGGGTTGGCAGATCGAACGCGATCGACAGCCCTTTTTGCCCGGCCGCCAGGTTCCGCCGGTAGAACGCATTGCTCTGCTCAGCGGTGGAAAACCCCGAGTACTGGCGAATCGTCCAAGGCCGACGCACGTACATCGTCGAATACGGGCCACGCACGAAGGGTGGGAACCCGGGCATCGTCGTCAGCTGAGAGACGACCTCGAGATCGGCTTCGGAATACACGGGCTTTACCCCGATGCCTTCTGGTGCCTCCCACTCGCGCTCTGCTCGATCACCGACCAGCGCTTCCCAATCTCGTCTGGACGACGCTAGGTCCGGGGTAGGGGCGTCGAGCGCGATCGTGCCGAAGTCGGGCAGCTTGCTCATCGCTCCAACCCCAACGCTTCGAGAACCCGACGCATCACCTGTAGCACATCGGCCCCTACGAACACGAAGTCGCTCACGCCCGCCTCGCGAAGCTGGGACTCGCGCTCGCCGGACCGGCCCGCGACCAAGAGCAGTGGGCAGCCCGACGCCTTCAGCGAGGCCACGGCAGGCTGCAAGAGCCGTTCGTAGTCGGAGTCGCTACCACAGATGACCGCCATGCCCGCGGAGGAGTCGGCATAGGCGGCTCCGAGCGTCTCGGCGTCGTCGAACCCTTCGTTCGTGACTGAGTCGACACCCGCAGCGGCGAGAAGATTCTGCGTCCAAATGGACCGAGCACTGTGCGCGGAACTCGGTCCGATGTTCGCCAGGAATGCGGTCGGTCGCGCTCCGGCCGAGACCGCATGGCGATCGCTTCGATCCCGAAGCCGCTCCCAGGCATCCGCCTGACGCCACTGCAAGACCGGTTCCAGATAGAAGTCCGGCTGCCCGTGCCGGAGTACGGTCGCAATGCTGTATAGGTCCGCGCCAGAGAGGGTAGCGCTGATGCAGACGTCCGTGAGGTCACCCGCGTTGCGATCGTTCGTTTCTAACACGCGCGCAATCTCGATGAGCTTGCCCCTGTGCGCGCCCAAATCGAGCGAGTCGAGCGACTCTTTGAACAGTCGCTTGATCTCTTCGGCACTGACCTGCTCACGCTGGACTGCGTCTTCTTGGAGATTCGGAAACTCACTGACGCCGACCACCGGTGTTTCACGTTTGGCAATGCGTACATGGGCTTCGCCGGCAACCTTGCCGACCGAATCGATCGCCCACCCGGAGCCCAGAGCCGACACGATGCCGCCTGCCGCCTCGATGCGCTGAAATTCATCCCAGGCCGCGCGCCCTAGATCGGACGTGAGCTTCTCGACGAACCAACTTCCACCGGCCGGGTCGGCGACGGCGTCGAGGTGCGACTCTTCGCGCAAAACCACCTGCGTGTTTCGCGCCACGCGCTGCGCAAGCTCGTCAGGGGGCCCGATAGCCGCGTCGAAAGGAAGAGTAGCCACGCTCTGGGCGCCCCCAAGAACCGCAGCCGTACACTCAGCGGTAGCGCGGAGCATGTTCACCCATGGATCGCGCTGGGTCTTCGTGAAACGCGACGTCTGAGCGTGGATCTCCATCGCTCCGGCTCGAGGCTCGCCTCCAGCGGCAACGACGATTCTGGCCCAGAGCCAACGCGCCGCGCGAAGCTTGGCGATCTGGATGAAGAAGTCGCTGGAGATCGGATAGGTGAAGAGGACTTGTCGCGCGGCCGCGTCGACGCTCAGACCGGCGTCGGTTAGCTGGCGCAGGTATTCAACTCCTGTGGCGATCGACGCCGCTAGCTCTTGCACCGTGCTGGCACCGCCATCGTGATAGGGCTCACTCGACACGCAAACGGCTCGCAGAGACGGCGTGTGCTCGGAGCACCAAGCCCCGAGGTCCTGGAGCTCCGCGAGACGCGCGTGCAGGCCGCCCTCGATCCGGCCACTCGCCGCCAGCCGACCGATCGGATCCATACCGAGGCAACCGGTGAGATGATCGGCGCCGACCTTGCGACGCTCGGCAACCGCGACGAGCCCAGACGCTACCGCGAGGGCGTCCGACCCGGCTTCCAAGCACACCGAGGTCGTCCCGAGATCGACGGACTCGAACAAGGTGTCGAGATCCTCGACTGTCAGGACCCTACACCCGTAGCGGGGACCGAGCCGTACCCACAACGCCTCGACGCCTCGCTCGAGGTCCCGGCGAATCAGCTCACCGCAGACGGCAGGGCGAGGGTTGTCGTAGCCTTGCCGGATCTTCCACCCGCCAAGAGGAGCAGCACCTCGAAGAAACGGAAAGACCCCCGGGAAGCCTGTCGGCGCTACGCCATCGAGATCGTCGGCCGTGTAGAGGGGCTCGAGTGAGAGGCCCCCAGGCGTCTCCGAACGGAGGGAGTCGAATGAGCCTCCCTTGAGGTCAGCTTCGACCCTCGCGATCCACTCCGCCTTGGTAACCGGCGGAAAGACGTTTGGTTGTTCCTGAGCGTCCGACACGGCGAAAGCTAGATAGACTAGACGGCTTGGAGTCGCAAACACGCGCCTAAGACACGCGGGATTCCTGTGTGTTGCCCCCTTGAGGGCCAGCCCAGAATGCCTCGACGTCCCCGACGCGGTCTTCGAGGTCGACGTATTTGTCCTGGAGATTGACGAGCACGTACCCCACCCCTTCTTCGCGTCCAAGGCGAGTCGTGACACGAGTTAGATCGACGACGTTCGTCCCGGACGACACGACAACCAGGACGCGGTGAGCGAGGCGCGCTGCGCGACGGAGGATCGGCCCACTGAGAGGGCCATTCCACGCGAGCGCAACGGCGGTGACCTCCCCACTTGCAAGCATCGGCGGCGGGTCCGAGCGGCGACGACCGGTAACCTCATCGTCGCCGTCGCCGAGCAAACGGACCGCGGCACGCATGACCGCGTGTGATGCGGGCGCGTCCTCGGGGTCTCCATGCGCAACGCGACCGCCTTCGGATGAGGGCGACGAGCTTGCCACCGTGACGGGTCGCGTGAGCAGAACCACCTCTTCGTCGGCGTCTCTCTCGTTGGCTGACGTTGAGCCCTTGCGCGTCGGATCGAGATCCCTCGGGTGAACTACCATTCGAATAGTCGCTCGCGCCACGCCGCGCACCGATCGAGGCGTTGTCGCTTCCTCCGCGGATACGGCGGGAAGCCCGACCATGGTCTTCTTTCGGGGCGGGCGCGAGGATGACGGCTTCTTGGGCACTGGGGGGGGAGCTGAGCTCCATTTCGATTTCGGCGTGGATATCGATTCGGAAGTAGGCGGTGCAAAGCCTTGGATGGTGGGGCGAGCCGGGGGCCTGTGCGCCTTGATTGGCTGGGCCGGCGGCGCGGATGTCGTGTTCTGCGACGAAAGGCGTCTCGGTGCCGCAGTGGTGGTGGGCGTAACACGCGGCGCGCGTGCAGATGATCCTACCGGTGTAACCAGAGGCGTCGCGGAAACGTGCGCTGGCCCTTCCTCCACGTCGAGAATCGCCGCCGCAAGCCACGGCGATTCAGACAAGCGGATCGCGAGGTCACATGCGATATCGCGCTCGACTTCGGTTGCGGGAACGACCAGTGTCCGACCAGCCCCGTAGACGCCGTGGTCTTCGAACTCGTCGACGAAAGTTCCGAGCGCATCCGGTTCGCGAGGCCAGACGCTCGTCCCGAGCACGGGGCCGTTCCCCCACCACGCGACCTCCCGCGGAGCCTCCACGGCAAGTGTCCGGAGAGTGGTCCCCAGCAACACGAGCGCGAACACCAACACGACGAGAATCGGCAGCAACATGAGTATCACGAGGCTCTTCGTCGACCACCTGGCTTCCTCTGGGAGCGGCGGGATGGAGAGGATGCGAAACCCTGTCATCGGTCCGACCGCCGCGTCTTGTAGGTCAGCCGCGCGCTCGGTGAGATCCCGGAGTCGTTGGTCCGCGACCGCGAGCGCTCGTGCGACCTGTCGCGCTTCCCCTTCGGCGGGCGCCAGCGCATCGGCCTCAGCCTTTACGGACTCGATCAGTACGCGTAGTGCCGCCTCGCGTTCCCCTGCCGCGGCGAGGGCCGCTCGAGTCGTGGCCAGCTCCTTTTCGACCGCTTCGAGAGCCGGGTTCGACGCCATGGTCTGCCCGCTTCGTTCGTTCGGCTGGGCTCGTCGCTGCCTCTGAAGGCTGTTGACGCGTTGCTGGAGCGCCTGTACGCGCGGATGTTTCTCACTCAGCGTGGCGCGAGCCGTCGCCAGCTCCGCGCGGGCCTGGGCAAGCGGCGCATCGATCGGAGTCCCCACCGTCGCACTTGCCACGACTTGACGAGGGAGCTCCCGCTGTGCTTTCTCGAGCTCTCCGATCCGCGCCCGCTGGGCGGCCACCTCGACTGCCGCTTCATCAGCCTTCGAGCGAAGCGTCGCGACTCGTTCGAGGAGGCGCTCCTGATCCTGAAGCAGATGCGATTTTCCGCTCTTCTCTCGAAACGACTCGAACGCTTTGGCCGCTTCTGCTTGTCGCTCCGAGGCGTGTTCGAGCGCGAGCCGGGTCTCCGCACGAAGCGTCTCGAGCCGCTTTGCATTGAAGCTCGCTTGTCGAGCAAGGAACACATCAAGCACCGCCTGCACGAGCGCTTGCGCGTCCTCGGCCGTGCCCGCTTCGGCAACGATCCGCATCGAGCTCTCGCCGTCTAGTGTCACCTTCACCTGGGTCCCGAGTGCCTTCAAAGAGTGGTCCCAGTTCAGCCGCTCACGGACCTCACGAAGCCGACCCGGCGAAAGCGCGGTTTCGATGAAGGCACTCGCATCGCCCTTCTCCTGGTCCTCGTCGAGGAGCGAGGTCCCTTCGTAGAGAAGGTGGGCAGACGACTCGTAGGTGCGGGGAACGAAGAACGAGGCGATCAAAGCGAGCACGGCGGCGCCACCGAAGGCCCGAATCAGCACCTTGCGATGCCCGGCGAGAATCCAAACGATCCGCCGCGGCTCGACGGGAAGCCCAGGTCGTTTGCCCTTAGGGGCCACCTGTTCCTCATCTAGATCGTAAACTGCGTCGTCCAAAGCATATCCCGGTTAGAAAAGAGCATGCGGGTGGATGCCGGCCGGGGGCAAGTCGACATCCTAAACGGGACTGCTACCGTCGCGCCGATTATGCGCAAACCCCAGGAAAAGCTGATCGCTGCATGGGGGATTGTTTGGGTTTCGGCTCTGCTCGGTCGCGCGATTTGGCGCCTGACCCCATGGGCCATCGAGCCCTGGACCGAAGGCCTCATGACGACCGGCCAGCAGGGTCTCTACGTCGGCTGGCTCGTCGCCAACGCCTACCTCGAAGGCTACCGCGGCTTTCAACTGCGTTTTTCACCGCGAGTGGTGTCTCGCGCTGTCTATCTGGGCCAGAACCCTCGCCCGCTTTGGGTCGTTCTGGCGCTCCCCTTTTGCATGAGTCTCTTTCACTCGACGCGCCGACAGATGACGGTCAGCTGGAGCTTCATCGGCGCTCTGATCCTGTTGATTTGGTGGGTCAGGAGCCTCCCCCAGCCCTGGCGTGGCATTGTCGACGGCGGAGTCGTTCTTGGACTCGTGTGGGGCTTGGTCGTCATCTGGTGGCTCTTTGTGCGCTATCTCGCCGGTGCAGAGACCCCCCCTCCCGGTGATCTTGCGCTAGAAAATACTGCTCCAGGCGAGCCTGTTTTGGAATAAAAACCCGAAAAACGCAGGCTGAACGGGCTCTCAGCTCTGGTAATTCACTTTTCCAGCGGGCAAACTGGCATTCGAGGGGATTCGGGGCACACTGCGCCTCGCGAAACATGGGCAACCGAGAAGTGAAGAGGGTTAAAGGGTCCAGGCTCGTGCCGTCGGTTTGCGCGCTCGGCGCCATGTCGCTGGTATGGCTATCGGGGACCTTCGCGCTCGCAGAGCTACCCATGACCGGCGATCCGGTTCTTCGCGAAGCCCAACATGCAGAGACGCACGCGGAGCCGAGCGACGAGGATCTCGAACGCATCTCGCGCATGCCACGTCTGATTTCGCCCTCCGATTTGGAACCCAACCCTAGCGTTTCGGTGGGTTACCCGAACCGTGGGCTGCTGCGCTTCGGGATGCGGATCAACGATGAGAAGGACCTGCAGGTCAAGATCGGATCTCTCAACACGAGGCACGGCACCGGCGAGCTAGTCCGGCTGATCGAATACGCGGCACACGAAGTCGCGTTCCGTTACCCACGCTCCCGTCTCACGGTGGGCGACCTCTCTCGACCTGGCGGTGGTCGATTCGTTCCACACAAGTCGCACCAAAGCGGTCGCGACGTGGACCTCGGCTTCTATATGCTCAACCGCAAGTCGACGCCGGTGACCAATCACGTTTTCGTTCCCTTCAATGGCAAGGGGATCGGTCGGCAGTGGGGCACGATCTACAGGTTCGACGCCGCTCGCAACTGGGCGCTAATCGAATCATTGCTCAGCCACCCGACGGCCGACATCCAACACATCTTCGTGGCGAACTCCACGAAGCGTGCGCTGCTTCGGCAGGCCCTCAAGGAGCGTGCGAACCCTGAGCTCCTCATACGTGCCAAGCGCGTGATCACGCAGCCGCGTAACGGTGCTCCACACCGCAGTCACTTCCACGTGCGCATCTACTGCTCGGACGACGACCGACCGATGTGTAAGGATCGCCCGCCTTTTTACGCGTGGCACGACCGACCGACCCAGGCGCCCGCCGTGAGCACGCTTCAGCCCAACGATTCATGAGCCTGCGGGGTCACTTTTGGACCTTCGCCCCGTTTCTCCGTCACACTCTGGTCCCTGAGCGGGCACCCGAGTCGACAGAATGGGAAACGAGCCTCGAAGATAGGGCCATCGGTACCTTGAGCCTCCGCGGCCACCTGTCCCAGAGCAGGGCGTCCGATACTCTCGTCGTGATCGTGCACGGGCTCGGAGGAAGTGCGACGAGCTACTACGCGCTACAGGCGGCGCAGGCGGCCACAAGGGCGGGCCTCGACAGTTTGCGACTCAACCTTCGCGGGGCGGACCGCCGAGGCGAAGACTTTTATCACGCAGGTCTAACCGACGACCTCGAAGCCACGCTTCGTAGTAAATCACTCGAAAGCTACGATCGTATTCTACTGCTCGGGTACTCGCTTGGCGGCAATATGGTGCTCCGATATCTCGCTGGGAGTCCCGACCCCCGTGTACGGGCCGCGGCAACGATTTGCTCACCGATCGATCTCGAGAAGGGTGCGCGTGCGATCGACAAACCGCGTGGGGCTCTCTATCGACGTCACATACTGCGCGGGCTCAAGGAGATCTACCGAGAGGTCGCGGTACGGCGAACCGTCCCGCTACCCCTCCGCGAGGCCATGCGGATCGACACGATCGAGCGGTGGGACGAAGAGGTGATTTCGCCACGTCACGGGTTCGCTGGGGCGGAGGACTACTGGGCGAAAACGAGCGCGCGCAATGTCCTCGGCGAGATCGGGACCCCCACGCTTTTCGTGGCCGCTGAACGGGACCCGATGGTGCTGATCGATGCGATCCGGCCCTGGCTCGCGAATGCGACGAACCTCCGACGTGTTATCACCAAGCATGGAGGGCACGTCGGCTTTCCGCAGAAAGTGGACCTTGGCATAGGCAGCAGAGGTAGGGTCGAGGATCAAGTCATTCAATGGATGCTGGCGCCCACATGATGAGATTCGCGGCCTTCGGGGCCGTAGTCTGTGTCCTGTGTGCGAGCTGCCGCGATGACGACCCTGCGACCACCAGCCGGGACTCGAGTTGCCCCGAACTGCGCCGAGTGGAACCTCCCCTCGCAAACGTCGCGCCTGAGCACGAACAGCTCGAGTATTGGCTGACGCGCGCAGAGACGTACGGGTCGATCGATACCGCGCTCCTCGGTCCCGGAGAAGTTCGAAGGCATAGCCTTGCTCTGCGAGAGCCCATCGACGGAGAGTCGCTCGGGCAAGCCGACCTTTCGGCGCCGGTGGACGAGGCGGCGCTCATGGTCCAGGTCGACGAGCGGCTCGACTACCTCAGAGAGAAGCTCGCCGACGGCACGTTGGTCGATGCAACGGGCAAAGCGCTAGGCGCCGAAGCGCTGTCGTCGTTCGAGGCGCCGGACGGGATCGAGCTGCTGCGGCAATGGCGGTTCTCCGGAGCGCTCAAGCCGCTCCGGTGTGGACCGTACGCAGACGGGCTCTACAAGGTGCCGATCGACCCGGACTTCGATCGCAATCGATGCAGCACCATTCGCCCAGGCGAAGTCATTCAGCTTCTGGCTCGCTGGCCGAGGGGGCTGTATCTCGCTCGAACACCCTACGCCCTCGGCTGGGTGGACGAAGAGGATCTCTCGGGGCCTTTGTCCGGCGAAGCTCTCGAGGAGGAGCTCGCGACGCCTGAACCCCAGCCGTTTACCCGACGAGCCTTCCTCACCGAGGCGTTTTCGTTGTTGGGCGCCCCGTACGGTTGGGGAGGGAAGGACGGGGGCTACGATTGCTCTCGGTTTCTGCTCGAGCTCTTTGGGCGTTTTGGGATCGATCTGCCGCGGCATAGTGCACGCCAGGCACAGGCCGGCACATTCTCCATCGATGTCTCCGAAGTGCGGGACCTCAACGAGAAACGACTCTTGCTCGAAGCTGCGACGAGGCGAGGCATCACGCTTCTACAATTTCCAGGGCACATCATGCTGTACCTCGGCGCAACCGAAGAAGGGGTGCCCATGGCCATGCACGCTTTCTCGGAGTATCTGACACCGTGCGAAGGCACCGAGCTCGAAACGGTCAATCGAGTGGACCGGGTGGCGATCAGCGACCTGTCTCTCGGTGAAGGAAGCTCGCGTACCGACTTTCTGAGCCGCATTACCCGGATCACTGTGATCGGAAAAACGCCCGGGCCTGCTCTCACGGCCGACGCCGTGCGACGGCCGAGTGCGCCGATGACTCGACCTGAAGGCGCCTGCCGCGACACGCAAAGGAACGCCATCTTCCCTTCGCCGCGACGACCAAATGCAGCGCAGCCCCTTCGCTTGATCGTGACGAGCGAGCGGGATCCCGGGATCGCCTCGCTCGTGCTCTATGGCCCCGATGGGGAGCGCGTCGAGGCGGAGGAGCACGTTCTCGATGGGCCGCCTTTCAGCCGCTTCGTCGAAGTCGGACAGCCGACGCCTGGAAAGTGGACAGCGGTGTTTGGTGAAGGCGATCGGACGCTGGCGTGTCATCGATTCGTGGTCGGCGCGCGAAAACCGTGGACCACCCCACGCAAGCCCACAGCCCCGGCGTGGGCGACGACACGACAGTGGAGCAGGAGCACCGAAAATCTCTATTCGGCATTCATCGAGCAACTCTTCCGAGAGCCGATCGGCGAAGACATCACCTGGACGCGACTACAAGAGGTCATCGGTGACCCTGAGCGAAACCTGCTCTACGACTATCGGCTGCAGGGCGAAGACGCGCGGCTCTCCCTCAGACCCGACTGTGCCGACCTTCCCTACTTCTTGCGCGCGTACTTTGCTTGGAAGCTCGGGCTTCCGTTTGCGTATCGTACGTGCACCCGCGGGCGAAAAGACACGCCTCCGGTTTGCGAGCCCGTAGTCTTCAGCAATCTCGACTCGGCAGAAGCTGCAAGCGATGTCGGCGCGTTTCGCGGGTTCTTGCGGCGCATGGCCGGTGTGGTGCACTCGTCGAGCCCGCGTACACGCCCCGAAGAAGAGGAGAGCGACTTTTATCCGCTGCGCCTGAGTCGGACGGCGATCCGTCCGGGAACGATGTTCGCCGACCCGTACGGCCACGTATTGGTCGTCGCGCGCTGGAAGCCCCAGGGGGTGGTCGAGTACGGCGTGTTGATCGGTGCCGACGCCCAGCCCGACGGAACGGTGGGTCGTCGTCGCTTCTGGCGAGGTTCATTCTTGTTCACCCCCAAGACCGATCTCGTGGGCGCGGGCTTCAAGGGATGGCGTCCCGTCGTGCTCGACCCCGAGCTTCAGGCGCTCAAGATCGCCACGAACGCCGAGCTCCGAGAAGCTGGACGCGTGAAAGCGTGGTCCGACGCCCAGTACCGCGGGACCGCCGACGACTTCTACAGCGCGATGGAAGGCATGATCAATCCTCGCGCACTCGACCCAGTACGAATGCAAACGAGCCTCGTGGACGCCCTCGAGGAGTCGGTCCAGCGCCGCCTGAGCTCGGTCCAAAACGGCGAGGACTTCATGAAGTCGCAGGGCTACGCGACGATAGCGATGCCGTCCGGTGCCGCCCTGTTCTTGACGTCGGGCCCGTGGGAGGACTATTCGACTCCGTCACGAGACATGCGGCTGCTGATCAGCATCGACGCCGTCACATCCTTCGGCAGCACGGTCGCCGCGCACCCTGACCGCTTCGGGATCCGGGACACCGACCGAGATACCGTGGTCGCGCAGGTCCAGCAGGCACTCGAAGACGAGCTCGGTAACCGGACGTTCCAATACACGAGATCCGACGGCAGCGCGTGGACGCTCACCCTCGCCGACCTGGTCGACCGAACCCCGGCCATGGAGATCGCGTACAACCCCAACGACTGCGCAGAGATTCGGTGGGGCGCGCCGGAGGGGACGGAGGAGCGGGCCACGTGCAAACGCCACGCCCCCAAAGACCAACAAAGCCGCATGGCCAAGTACCAAGACTGGTTCGCAACAAGACAAAGACCCCACTAACGGGGACACGCTACCTCCCCAATCGCCCAATCGTTACGGGAACTTACGACCCACACCGCGATAACTCGATCCGGCCTCGGTTTTCGCGGTGTGGGTCGCAAGTGCCTGAAACCAAAGCGGATTTGGAGGCCTAGCGTGTCCCCGACGCGGCCGATGCGATGTGGTAGTCAGTGCGAACGGGGGCTGAGCATGAGCAAATCAATTTTCGTTCTCCTCATCATTCCTTCGATCATTGTCTGCATTGCTGGGAGTAGTTCGCCAGCGCAGGCAGCGACCCTCGATGGGGTCGTTACCACGTCGGCAGGTCAGCCGGTGAACGGCGCAATGGTGACGGTCTTCAGCGCCAACAGGATGCGTAAGGAAACGGTGTTTGCTGATGCAGACGGCCGTTATCTCATCGTTGTTGACTACGAAGGTGAGCTCACAGTCCGGGCTCGCGTGTCGAACTTCGCCGACCAAACGGAGAAAGTGTCGGTCAGCCATGCGCAGCCTCAGACCATCAACCTGACAGTCACGGCGTTCGAGTCGGATATCGATCGTTCAAACGCCCTCCCCGCGTCCGCGCATCTCACGGCGCTCCCCTGGAAGGATACTGAGGAACGCGCGCCCTTCGTGGCTCAGTGCAACTACTGCCATCAAGTTGGAAACCTGCTCACGCGTGGCAAGCGCGGTGCCGAGTCGTGGGCCCAGTCGATCGACAAAATGGAAGGCTACATGGCGATCGTGACCGACGAGCAGGTTGGGCGATTCAGCGAAGTGCTCGCCGCGGGTTTCGACGGTGAGCCCATAGACGTGGTTCAGACCTATGACGCCAGCCCCGAGCTTGCGCATGCAAAGATAAGAGAATGGCTAGTGGGAGACGGGATGTCGTTCATTCACGACGCGGACGTCGGTGAAGACGAAAAGCTCTACGGCGTCGATGAAGGTCACGATGTCGTTTGGGTGCTCGACCGAGAAACCAACGTCGTGGAGAAGTACCCTTTGCCCGAATCAGACCTTCCCGTCGGCGGTCTGTTGTCGGGCGCTGCGCTACCCATCGGCATCTTTACCGGAAAGCACGGGCCGCACAGCATGGCGCAAGCCAAAGATGGGCGCTTCTGGATTACCAACGCCCTGTCCGCAACGCTGATGTCCTTCGATCCGGAGACGAAGGCCTTCAGAGTCTACGAGATCGGCGAAGATGCGTTGTACCCGCACACCATTCGCATCGACCGCGAAGGGATCGTGTGGTTCACGATCGCGGTTTCTAATCAAGTGGGCCGCTTCGACCCTGAAACCGAAACTTTCACCCTCATACAGCTTCCGCACAACGGGTTCTGGCGCTGGGCGACCGACGCGTTCTTTCCAATGCTGCTGAGGTACTCGGCGAAAACCCCGCGGGGAGACAAGCACATCGATCTATCGCCGCACAAGACCTTCGGCGGTATCGAGTATGACGACCTCTTCAATCTCCCGTATGGGATC
>PVMK01126855.1_pt1 | contig 39616 bp, 39 predicted proteins | sample 1853481 | NCBI WGS metagenome assembly PVMK01 (sample SAMN08533507, study PRJNA380276) | Marine sediment metagenome, whole genome shotgun sequencing project.
GGGCGTTACGAGAAGCGACCAAATGAACCAGACCGATGCCTTGCGTCGAGTGCGAAATGCTAGATAGGTGACTGCACCAACGAGGGCAAAGGCGCTGAACCATTTGTACGTGACCACAGCGAACGGCCAGCCGAGCCACCAATCAGCCGCTGTGAAAAGGCAAACAGTCCCAGGCCAGATAAGGAGCAGAATCAAACTATCTTCATTCCACCTGAATGGTGCGCCGTGCTCGACTCCATTATTACTTTCCGCCCGGCGCACCTCGGGGGCGATGTTCTCTTCGACCTGCTCGTCGTAGTCTTCTGGAACGTTGGGATCGAATACGGCCACCCCCACGTCCAGCAACATGTTCTCCGGGAGCGTGGAAGCTGCTTGCTGCGGTGGCGTCATATCTACGCTACGGACCGTCTGGCTGACGCAACCACCGAGCAACAGACCGGCGAACAGCGCGATGCCGAAGGACTGCGCGACTGACTCAATACAGAATGTAGACAGGTACTTCAACGGCCAACTCCAGACTCAACCCGACTTGTAGGTGCGATATTCTTCCCACAGGGCCTCGCGAAGCTCCGGGTCGGGCTCGTTCATTGCGGCTTCCCGCAGCTGTCGCGCAACAATGTCATCATCAGATGCATCCGGGACGTCTTCAGGTACTTCGACGGCCGCCGTTGTTGCCTGGCCCCTGGGTGGCAATGGCGCTCCGACCGACCGGGGCCCGGGTAGCGTGCCGGGCTCCGGCATGCCGCCGCCGGCGCTGTTGTCGCCAAATGGAGGCTGTCCAGGTGCGCCCCCCATGGTCGTCGTGCTGCCACCCATACCTCCCATTCCATCGGAAGGACGTTCACGGGTGCCCGCCGTCTCATTGGAGCGGGCAAGGATGATCTGGCGTTCCGTAAGAATTGCGCCGTCGAAGCCTTCCAGGGCCCGGTCCAGTTCTTCATCTCCGGAACTGCCGGCGCTACCTTCCTCGCCGTCGCCCGCCTCGGCGGTTTGCTGGTCGGAACTGCCGCCTGGAATTTCGTTGCTCTGTTCCCGGTCACCCTCTTCGCCGGCACCTTTTTCACCAGCGGAGGGGTCACCTCCGGTCATCTCGCCGTCTGCGCCCGGTTCGCCATTTGCGTCACCGTCCTCACCGCGCTCCTTGCGGGCCTGCTCGAAGATGTCCTTGGCACTGGCCACACCACCGCCCGTTTGCGGGTCGAAACTCGGCTGGCCGGGGCTCGACGACTCCGAACCTTCCGAACCTTGCGGCGAACCCTCCGAGGAAGGTTGCCCCTGCGACTGGCTCGTCTGGGGCGGGGAGGGTGATCCGGGGGGACTGGGGCTGCTGGGTGAGCTCTGCGCGCTCGGTGGGCTTGGGCTACTGGGCGGGCTGGGCGAGCTTGGGCTGCTCGGTGGGCTCGAGCTGCTCGGCGGGCTGGGACTGCTGGGTGAGCTCGGGCTAGGCATCGACGGCGTGGAGGGCGGCGATTGCTGTTGTGACTGGCAACCAGCCAGTACCAGCAGGGTAGTCCCGGCGACGGCAACGCAGATAGCTCGAATCGACTTATTCATGACCCATCCTCCAAGCGCGGGTCGTACCCGGAGAGGCGCGAACGATATGGGTTTGATGGTCGATGCTCCGCCTCTCCAAGTCAACGCATGAATCTTCCGGCGGTTGACCTTCAACTGGCATCCGGCGCGGCATTCTCGCCGCTCCGGGCGGATCGCTCGGCGGACGGGCCGGCGGCCTCTGGCAAGGGGAAATACTGGAAGCGGTGCCGGTACATCAGATTGGGCGTGGAGACGGCTATACCTGCCTCGATCCGCGGGCGGAATCGCGCGTGGCGCATGGCCTTGCGCACCTTGAAATCCATCAGCTCCGGAGGCTCGGAAGTGACCGTCTTCAACTTCCGAATCTGGCCCCGTTCCGTTACGGTATAGGCCATCTCCACGAACCCCTGCGTTGGCACCGCCAGGAAGCCTGTGGGAGGCGCGGTTGGGCCGCCCGGCAGCGGAAGATACAATGGGCGTGGTTCCCCGAAATAAGACGCGAGCTGCTCCTCTGTGGCCTGGCCTTGTTCCGCCATAATCTTGTAGCCGTATTCATAGAGCGTGAAGGCGCGCGCCCACCTTTCAAACAGCAGGTTCCAATCCGCGAGTTCGAGTATGGCCACGGCGAGGTCGCGGACCGTTGCTTCCGGGTTCGCTTCCTGAATCCTCACGACCTGCTGCAGGGCACCTTCACCGTCACCGAACCTGTTGACATCCATGCCGCGCCCGCGCCGCATAGCGTGCGGTGATGGACCGGCCGAAAAACCGACTACCACACTCTGAGACGGATTCTGGTACGGAGGAAAACGCTCCAATCGATACGTTTTGGCGATTCCCTGTAACGCCGGAATGAGTCTTGTGTCCTGCATTCCGTAGGCCAGGCTCAGCGCGTGCGCTGCATACTGGTATAATCCGCGAGCCGAAAAAATGTTGTTCTGCTGGCTGTACCAGTGCGCCAGTTTGTACATGCCGGGGACCATTTCCACACTCTGCGGCCCGTAGGCGCGGAGCAACGTTTCGTAGGCATACACGTGGCGTTCGTTGGCATGTTCCACGTCGCCCGTCGCCACCCAGCTATCGGCTTCCTGGTAGATGATCGGTACCTGTTCGGTGCTGTGCAGACCGCCATTGATGCGGGCGACGTGCACCGCGCGTTGATAGGCGTCGATGGCCTCCGGATAGTCACCCTCACCATGCAGTGCCTGCCCGAGCAGGGTCAGCGGCTCGATCAGCTTCGGATCGTAACGGCCCAGGTGCTCTTCGAGCATGACCACGCTGGCGTTGACGGTTCGCACCGCATCGCCATATTCGCTGGATTCGAGCTGCAGCGCCGCGAATTTGACGAGTTCCTGGGCCTCTTCCACCGATCCTGGATCGAGAACGATGCGCACCTCGTCGTATGCCGCGACTTCTTCTTGGGCGATCTGATCATCCATCACCCAGGTTTCATCGCGGTCCTGAGCGCTCGGTCCCAACGGTTCCAGCGGGTCCGACGGGTCCAACAGTGCCAATGCTTCCCCGGGTTCTGAAGCTTCTAGTTCTGAAGATTGCGAAGACCCCAATGCGTCGACTTGTTGTTTGGTGGTGGCGCGCTGCGGCGGGGGCGTACCGAGCGGGTCGATGGGTTGCGCTCCCACCGGGGTATCCTGGCTGTGCACCGTGGCGCCGACGAAGGCCAGCACGAGGAAAATTAGACGCCGCATCAAAACTCCTGGTTCCGTGCTTAGACTACGCGAAACCGCGAGTGTTCCAACCCGGGAGTGTCCGCAGCGCCTTGATTCAAGTCAAGGGGTTGCTAGTATCCGCGCAACCCTAATTCGGCGAAATTGCAATCCGCGAATCGGAGCGTTAATCGGGCCATGTGTGAAACCGACCATGAAATCGACACAACCGGCCTGGTTTGCCCGGAGCCGCTAATGCTGGTGCGTAATCGCATTCGCGGAATGCGTACGGGCGAAGTGTTGCGCGTGCGTGCCACGGATCCCTCCACGGAACGGGACCTGGCGAATTTCTGTCGCTTCATGAACCACGAAATGCTCGATTTCGGCCGGCGCGATCACGAGTACTATTTCGTCATTCGTAAGGGTCCCCGCAAGGGTTCCCGCAAGGGTGGCTGAGGGGTCATGTACTACTTCGCGTATGGCAGCAACATGAACCCGGACCGTGTCCTGGAACGCGGGCTGGCGGTGGTCTCCGTAGCCGGTGCGGTTCTCGAGGGGGTGTCCCTAGCGTTCAACAAGCGCTCACGTGACCACACCGGCGGACACGCAAACATAGTCTACGCGCCTGCCGATCGAGTTGAGGGCGTTCTCTATGGACTGCGCGACGTCGATCAGATCCAATACATGGACCGATTCGAAAAGACGCCGGTCAACTACAGCCGCGAACGCGTGATCGTCCGGACCGCCAGCGGGGCTGAAGCTGCCTGGACCTACGTTGCAAACCGGGCGGTGATCGTCGAAGGCCTAAAACCCGCCCGAGCCTATCTGAATCACCTGCTCGCGGGACGATCCTATCTGAGCGCCGAGTACTATGCCTGGCTCGCCGGTTCGGCGTGTGTCGACGACTGAACCGGTGACCAAGCGCGAACCCGCCAAGCGCATAAGTCAGGTATTCAATGGCTTGTTCGCGGTATCAGCCTGGACCGTGATGGTAGGCGGCGGCGCTGAACCCCTGTATGTGCCCGCGTCCGGCGATCAACCGGCCCGTCTGGTGTACACGCGCAACTACGCGGCGAGCGCCCTGCATGAAGCGGCTCATTGGTGCATCGCAGGCGCGGTGCGGCGTCGCCAGGTCGATTACGGGTACCACTACGACCCACCGCCTCGAAGCACCACACAGCGCCAGCGCTTCTTCGGGCTGGAGTTGCGCTGCCAGGCCCTCGAACTTCTGTTCACGGCGGCCGCGGGCCAACCGTTCCAGGTCAGCATCGACGATCTCGACGCGCCTGAAGCGAGTGCTGCCGAGACCGGTGCTGGAGGTTTCGACGCCGAGGTACGCGCCGCGGCCGTCGCGATGCACCGCCGCGGCTTGCCGCCCCGCGCGGCGCAACTGCGTGGCGCCCTGGCCGCGGAGTTCAACTCGGCCGCGGTGGTCGCGCTTGGTTGAGCAGGTCGATGCCGTGGTGATCGGCGCGGGCGTGATCGGACTCGCATGCGCGCGGGCCCTGGCGCACGCCGGTCGGGAAGTAGTGATCCTGGAACGGCATTCGCGCATCGGTGAGGAGATCAGCAGTCGGAACTCCGAAGTCATTCACGCGGGGATCTACTACCCGCAGCGCAGCGCCAAGGCGCGCTTGTGCGTGCGCGGCAAGGAACTCCTGTACCGCTATTGCGCAGATCACCAGGTTCCACACCAACGCTGCGGAAAACTGATCGTCGCGACCAACGATTCCCAGTTGGGCGTGTTGCGCGACTATCAGCAGCGCGCCCGCATGAACGGCGCCGGCGAGTTGCGCTGGCTGGAACCCGAGGCGATTACGCGTCTGGAACCTGCAATCCGAGGTGTCGCGGGCGTGTACTCGGAAACCACCGGCATCGTCGACAGTCACGCCCTGATGGAGAGTCTGCTCGGTACGGTGGAGGAGCGCGCCGGGGCCCTGGCGCTTGGGACGAATGCGTTGCATGTGGCAAGCGCCGGCGCAGGGTTTCGCATCGAGACTGCGGATCTGGAGCTCGAGGCGAACCTCCTGGTCAATGCCACCGGACTGTCAGCGCCGACGTTCGCCGCGCAGATGGACGTCGAACACCGTGATGTGCTTCCGCGCGCGTATTTCGCCAAAGGTCACTACTACCAGCTGAGTGGCCGCTCACCGTTTTCCCACCTGGTTTATCCGATCGCCGAAGCCGGCGGATTAGGAGTGCACGTCACTCTCGATCTCGGTGGTGCGGCGCGTTTCGGGCCGGATGTGAGGTGGTGCGACAAGCCGGACTATCAGTTCGATGAGAGCACTCGCGAAGACTTCGTTTCAGCCATTCGCAGCTACTACCCCGATCTCGATGAATCGCGCCTGCACCCGGGCTATACGGGCGTACGACCGAAGATATCGCCGCCGGGCAGCAACGCTGCGGACTTTTCAATTCGAGGTCCGCTGGAACACGGAGTTGCCGGGCTGGTGCATCTGTTCGGCATTGAATCGCCTGGCCTGACCGCTTGCCTGGCAATAGCTGAGTGGGTCAGCGAGCAGTTGCTCGGGCCCCGACCCCCCAGTGCATCGCCGACAGAAGCGCCATCGTGAAGATCGGTATATTGTTCAACCCGATCGCCGGTCTCGGCGGACCTGCGGCCTTGCAAGGCAGCGACGGCGACGAAATCCAGATGCAGGCGCGCGCGCGCGGCGCGACCGAACGGGCCGCGCAGCGAATGGGCGATGCACTGAGAGCCTGTGCCGAGGTCCACTCGCAGTTGGAATTCCTTACCTGGGGCGGGCGGATGGGCGGCGCCCTGCTGGAGCAACTGGGTTTGCCGCATGACGTCCTGGGGCAGCCCGAGGCGCCCAGCAGGGCGGCAGATACCGTCGAGGCGGCGCGCCGGATGGTCGCCGCCGGCGCCGAGCTGATTCTGTTCGCCGGGGGTGACGGGACCGCCCGGGACCTGCTCGACGGCGTCGCGGATACCATCCCCGTCCTGGGGGTTCCCGCGGGCGTCAAGATGCACTCCGGCGTGTTCGCAGTGACCCCCGCCGACGCGGGCGCAGTCGTGACACGCCTGGCAGACGGCGGAATGGTAGGCATCAGCCAGGGAGAAGTGCGCGACATTGACGAAGCCGCGCTGCGCAGCGGAATCGTCGGTTCACGATACTACGGTGAACTCCGGGTACCCGTGCTCGGCGGTTTTCTTCAGCACACCAAGGCCGGTGGCCGGGAAGTCGAGTCCCTGGCGCTGGTCGAAATCGTCGAGGAGGTAGCGGCGCGTCTCGAGCGTGTTTCGCAGGAGACGAGGGTCGTGTTCGGTCCCGGCAGCAGCGTGCAGGCGATCGGCGTCCGCCTGGGCTACACGCTGTCGCTGCTCGGGTTCGATGTGTATCGGGCCGGAACCTGCATCGCCGCAAACGCCGACGCGAACACGCTGGGCCAGTTGGTTGACCCCGATACGATTCTGATCATGAGTTTCGGCCGCGACCAGGGAATTCTGTTCGGCCGTGGCAACCAGCAATTGAACCCCGAGGCGCTGCAACGAATCCCGCGCGCGCACCTGTGGATCGTTGCGACGCGCAGCAAGCTTGCATCCCTCGCCGGACGCCCATTGCGGATGGATACCGGCGATCCCGAATGCGACGCATCGTGGACCGGACTCATCGAAATCATCACCGGATTCGATGATGCGTGCCTGCACCGGATCGAAGGATCGTGAGCCTCGACGCCGCGCAAGTGACGGTGGTCGATACCGCAGCCGCGCACCTGAATCCCTCGGGCGGAGCCGCGCAACGACTGTTCCACGGCCGTGGCCACTGTTACGAGGGAGTCGAACACCTGACGGTGGACTGGTATCCGCCGTTCCTGCTCATATCGGTGTTCAGGCGCGACGTCGATCGAGCCTGGCTCGAGACCCTCGCCACAGCGCTGGCGGAGGTCGTGCCCGGGGTTAACGGAACTGTCCTGCAGCGGCGCGATGGCAGAAACACGCGCGCCGAAATCCTGAAAGGGGAGGTGCCCCAGGATTGGGTGATCGACGAGGCGGGAATGCACTATCGCGTGCATCCGTTGACCCACCAGAACATCGGTTTTTTCCTGGACATGGAACCGGCGCGACGGTGGGTGAGGGCGCGTGCTTCGGATTGCAAGGTGCTCAATCTGTTTGCCTTCACGTGTGCGTTTTCGGTCGTGGCAATCGCCGGGGGTGCCCGCGAAGTCGTCAACAACGACATGAACCGCAGCGTCTTGAACCGGGGCAGAGAAAATCACCGATTGAACGGCCACAACGAGCGGGCGGTCCGCTATGTTCCGCACAACCTCTTCAAATCCTGGTGGAAGCTGAAACAGCTGGGTCGTTACGATCTGATCATCGTCGATCCGCCCACCAACCAACGAGGTAGCTTCGTGGCCGAGAAGGACTACCCTGGCGTGATGAAGCGCCTGCCCGATCTGGCGGCACCGGGCGCGAATGTGTTGCTGTGCCTGAACTCACCGTTTCTTCCGTTCCACTTTCTGGAAGATCAGATGGCGCGGCGCTGCCCTGACTACCGGTTCATCGAGCGCATCCCACCATCGCCCGATTTCCCCGACCAACACCCGGATCAAGGACTCAAGCTCGCCGTCTTTCGCGCCCCCGGCTGATCCAGACGGATCAGGATTTCAGGATCACCAGCAACTCGACCATCGCTGCGCGGATGGCAACGGAACTGCGACTCTTCAACGCTTCGCGGATGCGATGGATCTGAGTACCCCGTTCGAGCTGAATGTACGTCGGCAGCTCCGCATCCTGATCCACGATCGCGCCGGATGCCGGGCTGACCAAGGCGGTGAAGCATCGTCCGGTGAGGGTTGCCTGGTCCAGCGCCTCCTGTCGAAGCGTGTCGGCATAGCGGATGAAATCTTCCTCGCCCAGCCAGAGCAGCGTGCTGAAGCAGGCCATGTGGCGATTGTTCGGCAAGCCGAACTCATCGATCTCCTGGGGGCCGGTCAGATCCTCGACAAACAACTGCACCGGCCGCGGAAATTGCAGGTAGAGCTGGGTCAGGGCCCCGGCCGCGTCCTTGAAAAAGTCATCGATGTGGATATCCGCCACGTTCCCGGGCTCGGCCTACTGTCGATAGGTCGACAGAAACCCAGCGATCCGCGCGATCGCGTCCGTCAGCTCCTCGACACGCGGCAGGAACACGATGCGGAAATGGTCGGTGTCCGGGCAATTGAAGCCGCTGCCTTGCACCACCAGAATCTTCTCCTGCTGCAGCAGATCCAATGCAAAACGCTCGTCATCGGTAATGTTGAAGCGCGCCCGGTCGAGCTTAGGAAACAGGTACAGGGCGCCTTTCGGCATGACACAACTGACCCCCTCGATCTGATTGAGCATGCTGTGGGCGAGGTTGCGTTGCTTGCAGAGCCGCCCGTCGGGTCCAATGAAGTCCTGAATGCTCTGGTACCCACCAAGCGCAGTCTGGATCGCATGCTGGGCCGGCACGTTGGCGCACAGTCGCATCGATGCCAGGATATCGAGCCCTTCGACGTAGTCCGTGGCCCGATGTTTGGCGCCACTGATCACCATCCAGCCGGTGCGAAATCCGGCCACGCGGTAGGTTTTCGACAAGCCGTTGAACGTCGCCACCAGCAGGTCCGGGGCCAGGCTCGCCAACGGCGTATGCTCAATGCCGTCGTAAACGATCTTGTCGTAAATCTCATCGGCGTACAGCACCAGGTCGTGCTGACGGGCAACCTCCACCAGTTCTTCCAGCAGCTCCCGGGGATACACCGCACCGGTGGGATTGTTCGGGTTGATCACCACCAGCGCCCGGGTCCGCGGCGTGATGGCCCGCTTGATGGCGTCGATGTCGGGCAACCAGCCGGCTTGTTCATCGCAGGGGTAGTGGACCGGCCGGCCACCACTGAGCGATACCGCGGCAGTCCACAGGGGATAGTCGGGCGCAGGCAGCAATACCTCGTCGCCGTCGTTCAGCAATCCCTGCATCGCCATGACGATCAGTTCGCTGACCCCGTTGCCGATATACACGTCTTCAACATCTACGTTGGCGATACCGATCTGCTGGCAGTACTGCATGACGGCTTTGCGTGCCGAATACAGTCCTTTCGACTCGCAGTAGCCCTGCGAGTCCGGCAGGTTGTGGATCACGTCGACCAGAATTTCTTCGGGGGCCTCGAAACCGAACGGTGCAGGATTGCCGATGTTGAGCTTGACGATCCGGTGGCCTTCTTCCTCCAGACGATGGGCCTCGCGCAGCACCGGACCGCGGATTTCGTAGCAGACCTCGTCCAGCTTGCTCGACTTGTTGATCGGTGCGCGCCGGGCAGGGGTCAGCCGGGCGATTTTCTCCGCCGTCTCAGAGATGTCGTCAGCACCTTGCATTAGCCACAACCCATCGTGGAAACTTGTTCCATGGTAAACCCGTCAATGGTAGCAGGAGAGCCTACAATGGGTAAGGTGACCAAAAGCGACGACGAATGGCGCGAGTCGCTGAGTGACGATGAATATCAGGTCGCGCGCGGAGGCGGTACCGAGCGGGCGTTCACGGGTCGCTACTGGGACACCAAGACGCCCGGAACCTATCAATGTGTCTGCTGCGGCGAAGCACTGTTCGACTCCGAAACCAAATACGATTCAGGCTCGGGTTGGCCGAGTTTCTACCAGCCCATCGACCCGGAGGCGGTCGCCACACGCGAGGACCGTTCCGCAATGATGGTTCGAACCGAAGTGCTGTGCGGACAATGCGATGCACATCTGGGCCACGTATTCCCGGACGGACCCGCGCCAACCGGCCTGCGATTCTGCCTCAATTCACTGTCACTGAAACTCGACGAGCGCAACGCGTAACGCGTCGCCCAACACCCAACACGACGAGGGACTAGCATGCCGAATCTCACTCGCATAAAGCTGACGCTGTCCCAGGATGCGGAACAGGTCAAGCTGAAGACCGTCGGCATCAGCTACGGTTACACGCTGTCAGTCAGTTCCGAGGAGGCCGCCGAGGCGGACGAACCCATCAGCTACCGGATCAGCGTCGACGTGCTGGGCGACGATTTGCTCAAAGACGACGAATTGGCCCTGGACGTGGATTCACATTCGGTGGTGGCAGACGAACAAGAGGTGCAACCCATCGAAATGGAACGCGCCTTCGTGGTAGGCCAGGCGTTGCTGGACGAGGACGTCGGCGACGACGAGATCAAGCTGCGCATCGTGGTTCGCGATGACACCGGCGAGCTGACCTCGGCGATGACCGACGTGATCCGAGGCCGTTTCTAAAAACCGATCGCAAGACCCTCTTTGCGATGGTCCGATGCCGCGCAGTAACCGTCATCCAGGCGGTAGATGAGTTGGGCGCCCCCGAAAACATGCTCGAACTTCTCGAAGCGCACTACGTGTCCGCGTCGCGCGAGCTCTTCCGCCACCGCCGGCGCAATGCCGTTTTCGAGGCCCACGGTGAAGTCCGGGTGCACGTGCCAGCGCGGTGCGTCACTGGCGGCCTGGGGGTTCTGCCGATGGTCGAACACCCGGTGCACCATCTGCACGTGCCCCTGGTGCTGCATGTGCCCACCCATCACGCCAAAGCTCATGCGCGGCTGACCGGATTGCGTCACGAAGCCAGGAATGATCGTGTGCAAGGGCCGCTTACGGGGCCCGACCTCGTTCACGTGCCCGGGTTCCAGCGTGAATCCCGATCCACGGTTCTGCAGCGCGATGCCCGTCTGCGGAATCACGATCCCGGAGCCGAAGCCCTGGAAGTTCGACTGGATCATGGAAACCATCATGCCGTCAGCATCCGCGGCGGTCAGATACACGGTGTCATGGCCCACGGGTAACCGGGCTGGTTCCACCGCTGCGGCACGGTGATCGATGCTCGCGGCCATCGCATCCAACACGCTGGAGGTCAACAGTTCCTCCGGTCCCACCCGCATCGCCTGCGAATCGGCGAAATGCTCGAATGATGCGCGAATCGCGATCTTCATGGCTTCCAACTGCAAATGGACACTTTCAGCGCTGTCCAACGCCAATCCCGGCAGGTCGAATCGGGCCAGAATACCCAGTGCAATCTGTGCCGCCAGTCCCTGGCCGTTGGGCGGAATTTCATGCAGCTCAACGTCCCGATAGGGTTGCGCGACGGGATCGGTCCACTCGGGTTCGTGGTTCGCCAGGTCCGCCAGACTCATCCGCCCACCATGGGCGTCCGAATGGGCCACCATCCGTTCGGCCAGGTCGCCGCGATAGAACGCTTCGCCACGACTTGCGGCGATGCGTTCGAGCGTGTCGGCAAGGTCGGGGCGGCGAAACACTTCTCCGGCGGCGGGCGCACGACCCCCGGGAAGAAAATGTCCGGCGAAATCCGGAAAGTCCGCATACCGCTGTCCCGCACGCCCCCAGAAAAAGGCGGTCTTCGGCCCGACGAGGAATCCGTCACGCGCGTACTCAATGGCGCGTTCGAACAACCGCGGAAATGGCAGCCGGCCACATCGTTCCGATAACGCAACCCAGGCACTGACCGCGCCCGGCACGGTCACGCTGCCCCACCCCAGACCTGGCATCCGCTTCAGGCCTTGGAACATCGAAGGGTTCCAGGCCTCGGGCGATCGTCCCGAAGCATTCAGACCGATGAGCCCCTGGCCGTCCCAGATGATGGCGAACGCGTCGCTGCCGACCCCGTTGCTGCACGGCTCCGTGACCGTCAGCGTGATCGCCGTGGCCAGCGCGGCATCCACGGCGTTGCCGCCCTGCCGCAGTGCATCGATGCCCGCCTGGGCGGCCAGTGGTTGAGATGTCGCCACCACGTTGCGCGCGGCAACCGGCATCCGTTGCGAGGGGTAGGGGAACTCCCAATCGATCATAAAGCTGCAGCCCTTTTAGCTGCAGCCCTTAGCAGCAGCCCTTAGATGCAGCCGCTTAATGCGGCTGTTAAGTCAGCCACGTACTCTAGCAGTTGGGAGAGCAGACAGGAGAAGATCAGACGGCTTGCTTCAACTGGTGCCGGATGTGCGTATCGATGTGCCGCAGGCAATGCAGCGTGTTCGCGCGTCCGCGCCGGTCGGGATCGTATTCGATTTCGTAGTAGCGCCGTCCGTCGGACACGCTGACGCTGCGTACCACGCCTGGCAGTTCCTCGACGCGCAGATCGTGCAGCATCAGATCAATGATCAGGTTCTCGCTGACCTTCAGTTCGACATCGGACTCGATCTGAATACCGGTCACCGAGAATTGCAGGCAGTCAGCCGAAATGGGACGACGGAACATGCCGAGCAACCCGGGTCGATGAATCTCGACCTTCAGGTTACCGCTGCAGGAGACACTGAAATGACCGGTGCTTGGCATGAGCGCTTACGGTCAACCGGACCGTTCGACGGCAGGTACCTACAAACTGAGGTGTTTAGGAGGTTAGAGAGCTAACCTGTTGAGCGCAAGACGAAAAGTGTTTCCGATTGTTTCGAGCGGCGCGTCCGGTCGCTTGCACCCTTCGCCAATAGGCTCTAAGTTCGCGCGTTCGCCGGGTGTCCCGTCCAACCGGACGGGACACTGGTTTAGTTAGGAGTTGCAATGCACATCGGAACGATTGCTGCCGAAACGCCGGACAAGATCGCCTATCAGATGGCGGATTCAGGGCAGGTTTTCACCTATCGTGACCTGAACGACGCGTCAAACCGGGCCGCCCACCTGTTCGCTTCACTGGGTCTCGCCCCCGGCGACCATGTCGCGATTCTGCTCGAGAACCACCCGCGATTCTTTCAGATCTGCTGGGCGGCACAGCGCGCCGGTCTCTACTACACGCCAATCAGCTGGCGGCTGCAGCAGGAGGAAATCGAATACATCGTCAACAACTGCGAGGCCCGGGTATTCATCACCTCCCATGATCGGCGCGAGGTGGTGGCGCCGCTGGTCGAGGCGGCCCCGGGTTTGATTGCCCGATACATGATCGGGGGTACCATCGATCACTTCGATGCCTGGGAAGACGCCGTCGCGGAGATGCCGACCACGCCGATCGATGAAGAGCTGGAAGGTCAGTCCATGCTGTATTCGTCAGGCACCACGGGTTACCCGAAGGGGATCAAGAAAGCGCTGCCGCGCGTACCCTTCGGGTCGGTGGACCCGATGCCGATCATGGCGGCGCTGTATGGCGCAACGCCCGACTCCATCTATCTTTCACCCGCGCCGCTGTATCACGCTGCACCGCTCGGATTCACCATGACCTGCATCCGCAACGGCATCCAGGTAGTCGTGATGGAACACTTCGAGGCCGAGCGCTCGCTGAGCTGCATCCAGGATTACCGCATTACGCACAGCCAATGGGTACCCACCATGTTCGTGCGCATGCTGAAGATGCCCGAGGAGGTGCGCATGCGCTATGACGTCTCGAGCCTCGAGTGCGCGATTCATGCGGCTGCGCCGTGCCCGGTGCCCGTCAAAGAGCAGATGATCGACTGGTGGGGCCCGGTCCTGTACGAGTATTACGCCGGCACCGAGGGCAACGGCTTCGTGCAGCTCAATTCCCAGGAGTGGCTCGATCACAAGGGGTCGGTGGGCCGCCCGCTGAACTGCGAACTGCACATCTGCAACGATGCCGGAGACGAGGTTCCCATTGGCGAGCCCGGGACGATCTACTTCGGCGGTGGCGGCGAGTTCGAGTACTACAAGGATCCGGAGAAAACTGCCGGCTCGAGGCATCCGAACGGCTGGTCCACCCTCGGCGACGTCGGTTATCTCGACGAAGACGGCTATCTGTATCTGACCGACCGGAAGGACTTCATGATCATTACCGGCGGCGTGAACGTTTATCCTCAGGAGACCGAGAACATCCTGATCACGCATCCAAAAGTGATGGATGTCGCCGTCATTGGCGTGCCCAACGAAGACTTCGGCGAAGAGGTCAAGGCGGTGGTGCAACCAAAGGACATGGCGGACGCGGGACCTGACCTCGCCGACGAACTGATGACGTTCTGCCGCGAACATCTGTCCCACATCAAGTGCCCGCGTTCGGTCGACTTCGACGAAGAGCTACCTCGACACCCCACGGGAAAACTCTACAAGCGTCTGTTGAAGGATCGCTACTGGCGCGATCACGAGACGAAACTACTTTAGTAGCTCTAGCAGCTCTAGCAGCGCTTATACCGACACGCTGCCAGGGTGCACCACGCTGCTAGGGTGCGCCGGCCAGCGGCAGAACCTGGCGCAGCACGCTGTGGCCCGCGCCGTTGATCAACTCCACGCTGACTTCACGCGCCTGCCAGTCGATGCTCAGCATCCCGAAGTGGCGCTCCGTCACCACCTCACCCAGCCGACCGGCGTTGGGTTCGCCGGGGAAGTCGGTCCACGGGTGGGTGAGCCCACTCGAGGTGATGTCGTACAGCACCGGCTCAACGGTCGATGTGCGGGTCAGCTCACCGATATGGCGGTCGCCGCTGATGAACAGGGCGTGGGGCGCGCGCGCCCGCACCAGGCTCAGCAGGCGCGCCTTGGCTTTCGGGTAGTCGGCCCACTTGTCCCAGCGATGCTCGCTGGCAAGTACCTGTGTCCCGGACACGATCACCGTCAGCGCGGCTGAATCGCGGCCAAGTTCTTCTTCGAGCCAGCGCCATTGGGCCGGTCCCAGAATGTCCGCGTCCGGCCCAGGGGCCTCACGATTGAAACGCACGTCGAGCAGAATCAGGTGAACCCGGTGGTCGCCCGAGCCCAACATATAACTGGTGTAAATGCCGGGCCGCGTCCAGCGCGGACTGTCTGCCGGTTCCTCGAGAAATTCCAGCAGGGCGCGACGGCTTGTCTCCTTACCGGGGAAGTCGATGCCGCCCTGGCCGGCGCCATAGTCGTGATCGTCCCACACGCCAACCACGGGGATGGTCGATCTCAGCGCCCGATAGCCGGGCTGTTCAAGCAGCAGTGCATACTTGGCTTGCAGCACCGCGTATTCGGCGCTATCGCCGTAAATGATGTCCCCCGTCCAGACCCACAGATCAGGCTCTCGATCGCGAATCACGGACCACAGCGGCTGCGGCAGGCGTTGATGGTTACAGGAGCCGAAAGCAATCCGTGTGGGCCACGCCGCCGGTTCCGAGGCGAGCCCGCTCCCAGGAAAGGCCAGCGGGGGGATCGACAAAGCGGCCCAGAGCAGGACCCACCCGCGGACCCTCACGAGCGCGCTCCGCGCAGCAGATTGGCCGGAGAGTACTGATCCGTGAGGACCCTGGCCGACACATCCCAGTCGCGCTTGCGCGACATCTGTCGCGGGTAACGATGAATCGGAATGCCATAGGGCCGCAGGGCGCTTTTCAACTGCGTAGCGCGCGCTTCGAGTTCCGATTCACTGGGCAGGGTGGCTTTCGCTGCGACGATGATCCGGTTGGAGCTGTTCCAGGTCTTGAGGTTCAGAAACGGTCCGAAGATGCTCTCGTAAGTGGTTGATTCATGGTCATAAAGTTTGCTAATTCCAAAGGTGTTGGCTGCGATCACTCCGTCGTCGGTGAGCAAGGACCGTGTCTCGGCCAGATACTCTGCCGTCATGAGATGTTCCGGAATGTAGTCCGCCGTGAAGGCATCGAGCAGGATCAGGTCGTAGCGCGCGCCGCGCAACACCGCGCGTTTGCCGTACACCCGTGCGTCCTGCACGATCACCCGCAGTCGCGGGCCGCTGACAAAGCCGAAATACTCCTGCGCCATGCGCACTACCGCGGGATCGATCTCGACGATGTCGATGTCGCTGTCCGGCAGTAGCGCGGCAAGCGCCGCCGGTAATATCCCGCCGCCCATCCCCACCACCAGAATTCGCTTGGGCTTCGGGTTCAGGAGCAGTCCCGACATCATCATGCGGGTGTAGCCGAACACCATCTTGCGCGGCTCACTACGGTCGATGCACGACTGGTTGCGCTGATTCTTGCGCAGGCTGAACTTCATGCAGAGCCGATTTCCCGTCTGGGTCATGAGAATGTTCTGATACAGGGAGTGCTCGGTGTGAATGACCCGGCCCACGGCGAATTGCGCAACGCCTGCCAGGACCAGACATAGAGCGATCTTCCAGGCGCTCATCGATCCGCGAACCAGGCCAGCGCGCTCATCGCCACCAGTGCCACGGTGAGCAGCGAGATGATCGTGTTGATTTCGAACCAGAGCACGAAGTAGAACGAAGTCGCGAGCGTGCCGAGCGCGCTGCCGAGCGTGGAGACAAAGTAGAGGCGCCCCGCGACGCTACCGGATTGATCCGCGTGTTCCACGCTCAGGCGCACCGCATACGGGCTGATCACGCCGAGAATCACCGTCGGCATCGCAAACAGCAGCGCCGCGGCAAGCAGCGAGCCGTAGCGCGGGTCCTCGACGTAGGTGAACACCAGCTGCAGTAACGGATCGGTGTAGATCGCCAGCGGGTAGAGCAGCAGCGCCGCGATCAGCAACACCAGGCCGAAACGGCGCAGGCTTGGATGCCTCAGCGACAGCCGCCCTCCCAGCAGATATCCAAACGCGAGTGCCAGCATGAACACGCTGATGATACTTCCCCACACGTAGATGCTGCCGCCAAAGTAGGGTGCCAGGATTCGCCCGCCGAGCATTTCCAGCGCCATGATGACGAAGCCGCCCGTGAAGGCGAGGACATTGATGATCATTGGCCGCATAATTCGCCTGGCCACCGCCCGCGCGTGCCGGCCAGTGCATCCCTGAGGGGATCCGGCTCTTAAGGGGTTCGGGCTGTGCAAGACTCGTAAACAAGAGGGAGGTCAGATTGTGCAGTTGGGGGTTACGTTGCGCAACATGGGCGAGCAGTCGACGCCGGCGCTCATGGTTGAGTGCGCGCAGGCCGCGGAAGCAGGGGGGCTGGAATCGATCTGGATCACCGACCATATTGCGATCCCGCCCGATGATGCGGAAGGGTCCGGCGGGCGCTACCTCGACCCGCTGATCAGCTTGAGTTGGCTCGCCGGGCAGACGCAGCAGATCCGACTGGGTACAGGCGTCATCAACCTGCCGTATCGACCGCCGCTGCCGACCGCCAAGCAGATCGCATCGTTGCAGGAACTGTCGGGCGAGCGCCTGCTGTTGGGGGTGGGTATCGGATGGATGAAACCCGAGTTTCAGGCGCTCGGCCTGAATCGACGCAACCGCGGCAAAACCAGCGACGAAACACTGGCGTTCATCCGGGCCTGTTTCGAAAACGATCTGGTCGAGGCAAATGGGCAGACCTTCCTGTTCAAACCACGCCCGCAAGCCCCACCGATTTACGTCGGCGGCAGTGCGCCGCACGCATTACAGCGGGCGGCGCGCTATGGCGACGGTTGGATGCCCATGGGGCTCAGCCCCGAGGCACTTGCCGGCCACATCCGCGACTATCGGGCGTTGACCGACGCGGCTGCCCGGCCGCCGGGCTGCGTGACGGTGCTGACCGGGCTGCCCCTGGACGATCAGGTGCGCGCCGCTGAAACCCTGGCCGGGTATGCTGAAGTAGGCGTGGAGAGGATTGTGTGCGCGGTGCGCTATGAGAATGCCATCGAGTACCGCACGGCGCTGGATGCGCTCGCGGAACTGATCTAACCGCGCAGCCCGCCCGCTGCGACCAAAATTTCCCCACTGATGTAGTCAGACTCGGGACAGCAAAACAGGTAAATCGCGTTAGCGGCGTCGGCCGGAGTGCCTGCCCGGCCAAGCGGAATCTGGGCTCGTTGCTGCTCGATCTGGGCTCGGCTCAAGCCTACCCGGTGGTCCCGGCCCTTGACCTCGATGGTGCCCGGTTGATTGTCGTAGGGCGCGGTCAGGCGGGTTTCGATATGGCCAAAGGCGACCGCGTTGACGGTCACGTTGAAGCGACCCCACTCCCGGCACAACGTCCGCGTTATTCCGATCACTGCCGCTTTCCCGGCCGAATAGGCTATTTGTGTGGGCGCTCCGAACAACCCCGAGACAGAGGAGACGTTCACCACCTTGCGACAAGGCATTGGCTCTCCGCCGGCGGCTTGTTGGCGCAACCATCGGCCGAACCCACGAAGCACCCGAAAAGGCGCCGTAGCGTGCATGTCCAGCATTGCCTCCCATTGTTCGTCGCTGTGATTGTGAATCGCGCTGTTCCAGACATAGCCGGCGTTGTTGACGATGATGTCGATGCTGCCGGTCGCATCGAGCGCCTGCTCGAGCAGCAGATCCGGCACCTGGGGATCGGTGAGATCACCGGGTGCGGCGATCCCATCGATGCTGGCCGCCACCTCGCGCGCCAGGCGCGCATCGAGGTCGTTGACCACCACCCGTGCGCCTTCCGAGGCCAGCTTTTCGGCGACTGCCCGGCCAATGCCCTGGCCGCCACCCGTTACGATCGCCGTCTTCGACGCCAGCTTATCGCTCACTTAGGTCTCCTGTCTGGCTGCAGGACACCAGTCATGCTCCTGCTGTGCCGGGGTTCGGGAACATAGTAGTTGACGACCGCGCCACCGACGATCAGAAATGCCATCGAGGTTGCGAACACCACGGGAAAACCGAAGGCGGCGGCCAGGGCCCCGCCGAGCAGCGGCCCGACGGTTCCCGCGACCTCCGAAACGGTATTGGCAACCGCGATTCGCACCGGCAGATCCGCGCGCTGGCCGAACTCCAGCGTCAGATTCATCGAAGCGTTCTGGAAGCCCTGGACTGCGGCCCCGATACCGGCGAAGACCAGGACGGTGGTGGCCATACCATCGCCGTACATCAACAGCAGAGTGGATAGGATCCACAGTCCGATGGCGCCCAGAAACGCCAGCCGGAAACCCCGCCAATCGGCCAGCGCGCCCCACACGAGATTGGATACGGTCCCACTGAGCATGAAGGCGAAGGTCATGATGCCCAGGGTCGCACCGCTGAGACCGACATCCTCGCTGGCATACAGGATGTAGAAGGGCAACGCCATACGCCCCATGGTGGCCAATGCGCGCGCCATTACGTAACGGGAGAACGCCGGATCCTCTGCCATCATGGCCGGCAGCTGGCGCAGCCGGTTGCGCAGCGAGATGTTGGGTTTAACCGCGGGCGTCTCCGGTTCGCGTATGAACAGCAACAACAGCAACCCGAAACTGGTCAGTACGAACGCGAGCAGAAACGTGTACGAATATCCGGCGGCCGCGGGCACGTCGCCGATCAGGTATTTACCTGCCACCCAGGCCACGGCCGCGGAGGTGATCCCCGCAAGGAAGTTGCGTAGTCCCGTAAGCCTGCCGCGTTTGGAAACCGGGATGACCTTGGACATCAGGAAATTGAAAATAACGCCCTGCATGCCTTGAAACAGCCCCAGCAGGGTCATGAATACAAGCAGCGCGATCAGCGCGGTGGGCGCTGGCAGCACCAGGCCGGACAGCGCCATGCACAGGACCATCAGGCGCATCGCGCCACCCGTGAGAAAACCCACGGGCAGGACCCGGCGGCGGTGCTCGATGAGGTTAGCGCCGAGCAGCGGCGTGAGGGTCATGCCGAAGGCCTGCAGGGACAGCGCGAGTCCGACCGCCAGCTCGGACCCCCCCGATAACAACATGATGTAGGCGGGTAGAAATGTGGGGGCATTGATCAGCCGGAACCCGGTCTGACCCAGCATGCCGTGCCCCAGATGAGCGAGATAGTTGCGCGTCAGGTTGCGTCGTACCTGCACGTGGAACACCCGCTCGGCCCGACGCTTTGTGTGTGAACTGGACCACGGCGTCGCGTCGTCTTGCCCCCCCGCGTCACTCATTGCGGCCTGGGGTCACAACTCACGGGGCCTCGATGCGTTCAGTTGAATCAGACTAAATTCTTTATTTTCAATCAGATAAGCCAATTCTTGCACCGATGGCACGAAACCTGAATGACTATTCGCCGGACCAGCAGTATCAGAGTCCCCTATGAGAGACATCGTCAGCCCGTATCCGGGCCAGTTCGACCAATCCCCCGACCCATTGTTCGTGGCGATTCCACGCGAAGAGATCGCGCTGGAAATGACACGCCGCGGCGAGGAAGCTGCCTTGAGCGACGTCTGTATGGCGGTTGCCGTGGTGGCGGAAGCCCTGCATTCCGTCTGGTTGGTACGCGATCGTTAACTAACGCCCGGTCCAGTTCGGTGGACGTTTCTCGGCAAACGCCTTGGGACCTTCGATGTAGTCCTGGCCCTTGACCATGGCCCGCACACTGTCGTACTTGTCGCCCATGGCAGCTTCTAAATCCGCCTCGTCCAAGCCCCTGTAAACCACGTCCTTACTCGCTCTGATCGACAGCGGCGCACACTCGCATATCAGCCCGGCCCAGCGCTTCGCGGCGTCCAGCAACTCGGCTTGCGGAACCACCTCGTTGACAAATCCGAGTTGCTGGCCTTCAGCCGCCGGCACGCGGCGGCCGGTCAGGATCATTCCCAAAGCCTGCTTGGTGCCAATCTGGCGGGGCAGGCGATGCAGCCCACCTGCCAACGCGGCCAGGCCCACCCGGGGTTCGGGTAGCGCGAACAGCGCGTTGTCCGACGCAATGATGATGTCGCAGGCCAGCGCGATCTCGAAACCACCACCCATGGCGACGCCGTTGACGGCGGCGATCACGGGCTTGCTGAGATCAAACCGGGAGGTGAGTCCGCCGAACCCTCGTGGCATCGGCACACGCTCACCTCCTTCCGCCTGATAACGCAGGTCGTTGCCGGCGCTGAACGCGCGCTCACCACGCCCGGTGATGATGGCGACCCAGGCATCCGGGTCCGCGGCAAAGTCATCGAACACCTCACCCAGTTCCGCATTGCCCGGCGGGTGCAAGGCATTCATTCGTTCCGGGCGTTCGATGGTGACGAGCGTGATGTGGCCGGCTTTTTCGACGCTGCAGAACTCGGTCATGGAGGGTCTCCTGGCATCATAAATGGGAGGTCTGATTGAACTCGCCCAGCTCCGCACGAGGAGCGAGCCGTAATTCGGTAATACTGCAATTATCAACGTGATAGTTTCGCCACGCCATCGGATTCTCGTCAAGCAGGGTCGCCAGGGCGATTCCCAGCGCGGCCCCGTGGCTGACCACGGCAACCACGCCGGAGCCCTCGTGGTCATGAATGCGCCGTAACGCGGGTACGATCCGCGCCGCGACCGCGTTGATCGAGTCACCCCCCACCGGGGCGTAATCTGCATCGTCGAAGATGCGCCGAAAGAAGTCATGTTCTTCGTGAAGCCGCTTCACCGGCAGATTCTCGAGCTGTCCGATCCCGTACTCGCGAAGACCATCATCAATCTTCACCTCCTGACCGAACGAGCGGGCCAACTCGAGCGCGGTGTCATGGCATCGCGAAAGCGGGCTGGAATAGATGGCATCAAGGGTTCCGAGCGCTTCGAGAGCTTCCGGGGCTCCGGGGGGTTCGGGGGGGGATTTGATACGCCGCCCGAGATAGTTCGCCAGGCGTCCTGCCTGACGCCGCCCGAGCGCGGTCAACGGGCTGTCCGTGGCACCATGCCAGCGTCGAATGGTGTTGGCCCGGATCTGGCCATGTCGGATGAGCAGCAGCGTGCGCGTCATTTCGTCACTCCGGGGGGCGCCGCTCCGCTGGCGCCGGACGCGGCCTCACCCGCCGCGCCTTCTGTGGCGAACCGCTTGGCCACCAGACAGCCTACCAGGTCGCCCTCCACGTTGACGGCAGTCCGGATCGTATCCAGAGGACGTTCGATCAGCAGCAGAATCCCGATGGCTTCCAACGGGATCCCCACCGCCAGCATCACCATCTGCATGCCGGCCATGGAGCCGGAGGGAACGCCGGGCGCGCCAATGGAGGCGATCATCGCCATGAGAAAAACCATCAGCGTTCCAATGGTCGATAGTTCGATACCGAACAGGTGCGCTAGAAACACCGCGGCGATCCCTTCGAATAGCGCGGTTCCGTCCATATTCATGGTGGCGCCCAGGGGCAGCACGAAGCTTGCGATCGCGGGCTCCACGTCGAGCCGCTCGCGCGCAGTCTGCATTGACACGGGCAGCGTGGCTGAACTGGATGAGGTGGTAAACGCCACCAGCAACGGCCGCGCAATGGCGGTAAGCAACCGCATCGGAGGGATACCGCCAAATACCCAGGCGAGCAACGGCAATACGATCAATCCATGCACCAGGGTGGCCCCGACAACGATCAGCGCAAACTCGAGCAGCTGCGTCAGTAGTTGCCCGGAGAACTGACCGGACAGCTCGAAGGTGATGGCGAGCACGCCAAGCGGCACCAGCGTGACGATCCAGCCGGTGAGCTTGTAGATCATGTTGGTGACTTCGGCTACGGCGTGCCGGAATGGGCTTTCCCGATCCAGCACGAACAACCCGGCCAGACCCAACAGCAACGCGTTGCTGACGATCCCGATGATGTTCAGGTTCGCCAGCGCGCTGATCGGGTTGACCAGAGCCTGGCTGAGCAGCGAGCGCGCGACGCCCAACAGCGACGGATCGTCCAGCGCAATGATCTCGACATCATGGCTCGGCGGTGCGCTCAGCATCGCGCCCTGATCGGCAAAAGGGTCCAGGGCATAGACGACGCACAATCCGATCGCGATGGCGATTGCGGTGGTGGTCAGGTAGTAGCCCAGCGTGGTCAGGCCCAGCGTCCGGAAGCGCCGGGCGTCGCCAAGACTCAGAATACCGGTAATCAGCGAGAAGAAGATCAGCGGGCCGATGATCAGCCGCAGCGCGTTCAGAAAGGTGATTTTCAACAGCACCATCAGCTCTGCCAGCCAACTGACGTCGCCGAACGACATCGCCAGCAACCAGCCGAGCAGAGCACTGGCTGCCACCACCAGCGTTAGATGCCGGGTGATCACGACGGTGGCGCAACGAGCGCGGACACCGAGCGGATCAGGCGAAGCACTCGCGCAGAAAAGCGAGGGTCGAATCCCAGGCACGCCGATCCGCGTCCGCGTTGTACACGGTGCCGAAATCGACGTCGTTTGCCTCGGGATTGGTGAATGCATGGTAGGTGTTCCCGTACGCATGCACCTGCCAGTCCGCACCGGCTTCGGTCATTTCGTTCTCGAAGGCGAGCACCTGTTCGGGCGGCACCATGGGATCGGCCTGACCGTGTAAAACCAGCACTTTCGCTTCGATCGACGCGTTTGCGATCCCCTCGGCCGGAACCAACAGACCGTGGTTGCTGATGACCCCCCGCAGCGGCGCACCTGCGCGCGCCATATCGAGAACGCAAAGGCCGCCAAAGCAGTAGCCCATGGCGGCAATCCGCTGTGAGTCGACGACGTCCATGCCCTGCGCCGCCGTCAGCGCCGCATGCAGCCGATCGCGCAATGCTGCCCGATCTTCCAGCAGCGGCTGCATCATGGCGGTGTTTTCCTCGGGACTGGAACCCAACCGCGCGCCGCCATAGATGTCCATCGCGAATCCCACGTAACCGAGGTCGGCCAGCACGCGCGCCTTATTGCACACGAACTCGTTGCGACCCGACCAGTCGGGGGCCAGCAGCACCACCGGGGCGTTGCTGGCGTCGTCGCCAAATGCGACATAGCCCATACATTCCACCGGGCCGTCGCGATACGTGATCTCTTGCGTTTGCATCTGAGTAGCCTCCCATCCTGCCCTGACAACCGCCCGGCAGGTTAGGGAGCCGGGGCCGGACCGTCAAGGTAGCGTGGCGTCGCGACCCAGGGCCCCGGGCACGCTACCATCCACCGAATGCGTTTCCGATCCGTCGACCATCGCTCGAGATCCTGCCTGTTCATCGCCCTGGCATTTACGGCTGTCGCAGGATGCGATGACCCAGGCCGCAACAGCGAGCCGCTACGCGGCCAGACGATGGGAACTCAATATCAGGTGCAAACGGCCTGCGCATCGCCACCGTCAGACCTGGCGGCCGAGATGACCGTGCTGCTCGATGACATCGAAGTGCAGATGTCGACCTATCGGCACGATTCTCTGTTGTCGCGTCTGAATCGGGCGCCCAGCGGCGAATGGCTCCAGGCCTCGAGCGAATTGCTGGACGTCCTCGAACCTGCACAGACCCTGAGCGAGCTGTCCGGCGGTGCATTCGACGTTACCGTGGGACCGCTCGTGAACCTGTGGGGCTTCGGCCCGGTCGATGCGCCTGACGCGATTCCGTCAGCGAGCGACATCGCTGCCGCGCGCAACCGGGTCGGCTACCAGCATCTGGAACTGCGCCGTCCTGCGCAGCTGCGCAAGCAACGCGAGCTGTACATCGACCTGTCGGCGATTGCCAAGGGCTATGCCGTGGACCGCATGGCGCAGTATCTACTGGCCCGCGGATGCGAGAGCTTCCTGGTCGAGATCGGTGGCGAGGTTCGGGTGCACGGGCGTAAATCCGGAGGCGCTGCGTGGCGAATCGGCGTCGAGAGCCCTGATCCGGATGCGCTGGGTGGGGTGCTGCGGGTGATTCGGACCGAACAGCTCGATGGCATTGCGATGGCGACTTCCGGGGACTATCGCAACTTCCTGGAGTTGGGTGGCCAAAGGTTCTCGCACACCATCGATCCGCGCACCGGCGTCCCTGTCGCGCACCGGCTCGCATCCGTTACCGTGCTACACGGCTCTACCCTATGGGCCGACGGATTTGCTACCCTGCTGAACGTCATGGGGCCAACCGAAGGCTTCGAGCTGGCCGAGCGTGAGCATCTCGCGGCTTTGTTCGTCGAACGCACGGACACGGGCTTTGTGGAACGCGCCACGTCCGACTTCGCCCGTTATGTCAGCCCCGCAGTCAACGGACACTGATTCATGAGTTTCGTGCTGGTCTTCATCGCCATGCTTGCCATCGTGGCCGCGATGTCCGTGGGCGTGATGTTCGGGCGGCGCCCCATCCAGGGCAGCTGCGGCGGCCTCGGGCGATTGGGCATCGATGCCGAATGTGAAATCTGCGGCGGCAGCCCCGCACGCTGCGCCGAGGCGCGGGATTCCTGAAGCGCTGTCACGCCCCTAAGTGTTCAAACCGCTGGCCATCAATCTGGGACTCCGCTACGCCGGCTCGCGGCTCAGCTTCATCTCGTTCATCAGCATCGTCGCAGTGCTCGGGCTGGTGCTCAGCGTCGCGGTGCTGCTGCTGGTGACCTCGGTCATCAACGGATTCGAACGGGAATTGAAGGAACGCGTGCTCGGCATCATGCCGCACGTTGCGGTTCGGGGTCGTGAACCAGTGGCCGAGCCGGAACGCGTGGCCGCCATACTGCGCACCGGCCCGGGCGTCACGGGGGTCGCCGCATTCGTCCAGGGTGCCGCATTGCTGGTCGCCAACGAGCGCAGTGTGGGTGTCATGCTGACCGGGATGGAACCGTCCGGGTATGCCGCGGTATCCGATCTGGCGAACTATCTGAGTGCCGGTAGCCTCGACGGCTTGCGCAGCGGCGCCTTCGGCGTGGTGGTGGGTGCCGGGGTGGCGAAGCAACTGGACATTACCATCGGCGACAGCGTGTTCACCGTCATGCCTGAGGCGAACGTGACCCTGGTTGGCATCGTCCCGCGCCGCAAACGCCTGGAGGTGCTCGGCATCATCGACACCGGCTCGGAACTCGATGCGCGCGCCGCGTATCTGCACATCGACGACGCGGCGCGTCTGTTTCGCCTCGGCGGACGGGTCGAAGGCTTGCATATCCGGATCGACGACGTGTTCGCCGCGGACGAGGTCGCCCGTTGGGCACAGGACCGGCTTGGCCGCGATCGATACTTCACCACCACCTGGAAGCGCGCCCACGGAAATCTTTATCGAGCGATCGGATTCGTGCGCGCGACCATGTTCCTGCTGGTGTCACTGCTGGTTGGCGTAGCGGCGTTCAACCTGGTTTCAGCGCTGATCATGGTGGTCAATCAGCGACGTGCCGACATCGCGGTGCTGCGCACCATGGGCAGCGACACGAGAACCATCATGGTGGCCTTCATCGTGCTTGGCAGCATGATCGGGCTGGTGGGCGTCGGCCTCGGCGTCGCCCTTGGCGTGGCGGGAAGCCTGCTGATACAGGACGGCTATCGCTGGTTCGAACAGGTCACCTCGATGAATCTCATGAATCAGTACTTCGTCAACTATCTGCCGTCGGAGCTGCGTCTGGCGGATGTGGTGCTGGTGTCCGGCACCGCGTTGCTGTTGTGTCTGCTGAGCACCCTGTATCCCGCGTGGCGAGCCGCCAGCACCGAACCGGCGGAGGTACTCAAGCATGAGTAACGAGTTTGTGCTGGAAGGACGCAACATCAGCAAATCGTTCCGCGAGGGCGAGCATGAGGTGCGGGTGCTGCAAGGGGTCGACCTGCAGGTGACAGCGGGCGAGCGTCTGGCGATTCTCGGGCGCTCCGGATCGGGCAAGAGCACACTGCTGCACGTGCTGGGCGGACTCACCGAACCGGATGAAGGCGAGGTGATCATCGCCGGAACACCCATTCGCGATGTCGGGCCCGCCGGGCGGGCACGCATTCGCAACTCCAAGCTGGGTTTCGTGTACCAGTTTCACCATCTGCTGCCGGAGTTCACGGCCCTGGAGAACGTGGCGATGCCGCTGTTGCTGGGTAGCGCCAGCGTCAAGAAGGCGTGCGCCGCCGCCACCCACATGCTGGGCGCGGTGGGCCTGGCCGAGCGCCTGGATCATCGACCGGGTCAACTCTCGGGGGGTGAGCGGCAGCGGGTCGCGATTGCCCGCGCACTGGTGGCCAATCCGGCGGTGGTTCTGGCCGACGAACCCACTGGAAATCTCGATCGGCAGAGCGCCGAGCAGGTTTTCCAGGTGATGCTCGAACTGGCCCGTCAATCCGGCACCGCGTTCGTGATCGTGACCCATGACGAATCCCTGGCAGCCGGGTTGCAACGTTGTCTGTATCTCGACGACGGGCGCTTGAGCGAGGAGGGCTCGTGAGCCTTACGGCGAGCCTCTCGCTGGCGCGCTTCACCTCGGTATGGATGGGTTGGCGGTATCTGCGGAGCCAGCGGGGTGAATACGCCGCATTCATCTCCTGGGTCTCGGTGATCGGATTGGCCCTTGGGGTCGCTGTGCTGATCGTCGTCATCAGCGTCATGAACGGTTTCGATCAGGAACTACGCTCCCGCATTCTGGGCACGGTGCCGCATGTCGTCATCCGGCCACCGGATCAGAAGGCTCAATTGCCAGAGCTCGACGCCGATGTCGGCGTGCGTGCGGCGTTCCCGTTCTTCGAAGCAGACGGCATGGTGGCCCGCAATGGCGGGGTCAACGCCGTGGCTGTCTATGGGCTCGATGCGAGCGGCATTGAAGCGCTCGACGTGCTGCGCGACAACATGCGGCAAGGCTCGTTGCAGGCCCTGGTCGACACACCCGGGAGCCTGGTCATGGGCGCGCCACTGGCTCGCTACCTGGGCTTGTTCGAAGGCGATTCGGTCAACCTGGTGCTGACGGCGCCGGCCGGCAATTCGATCAGACCGCGCATCGAGCGGTTCCGCCTCGCCGGGACCTTCGAGATCGGGGCGGAACTCGACTACGGTCTGGCGCTGATCGGCTACGCGGAAGCAAAACAGCGCGGCCTGGCCGCAACCGGGCGCTTCGGCACCCGGTTGTTGCTGGTCGATCCGCTGGTGATCGATCCAACCGTGGCGGCGTTGCGCGCGCAACTACCGCCGGGATGGCAAATCGTCGATTGGCGGGAGGATTTCGGTGAGCTGTTCAGGGCCGTTCGTCTGGAGAAGGGGATGATGTTCCTGCTGCTGCTGCTGATCGTCGCGGTCGCGGCTTTCAATATTGTTTCCGCACAAACGATGCTCGTCCATGAACGCCGTGCCGACATCGCGATCCTGCGCACGATGGGTGCTTCCAGCGGATTGATATTGAGGATGGTGCTGGTGCAGGGCCTGAGCATCGCCATCCTGGGGATCGGTTTGGGGGTCGCCCTTGGCTTAGCACTTGCCTACCGCGTCACGGAGACGGTCGCAGCACTCGAGCAGTTGTTCGGTGCCCGGCTACTCGACGCGTTCTACCTGGATGAACTGCCCGCGCGCATCATGGCCAGCGACATCGTGACGATCAGCGCAATGTCCCTGGCACTGTGCCTCGTTTCGGCACTGTTGCCGGCGCGTCGAGCGGCCGCACTGCATCCGGCTGACGCACTTCACGGGGGCTGACCGGAGTAGTCGCAGCCGTCGAAGGTGTCCGCGCCGACCTGCGTTCACGACGCACGCGCCAGCGACGAGTCACGTGCATGCGCCAGGCCAGGCGGGTCAGTACGAACCCGGTGACACCGGCCACCCAGCCACACAGCAGGGACCCGAGCAGCAACGGTTGCCAGATCTGGCCGACCTGCTGCGCGAACCACTCAAAGGTAGGCACGAACTCGTGCACGATGATTTCCCAGTCGAGCAACCAGGCGCCGAGTTTGTAGGTGAAGAAAAAAATCGGTGCAATGGTGATCGGGTTGGTAATCCAGACCAACGCGACGGACAGCGGCAGGTTGCACCCCGCAATGATGGCAATGCCACCCGCAATCAGCATCTGACCCGGGATCGGCAGGAACGCACAAAACAGTCCGGTGAACACCGCCCCGGCAACGGAACGGCGGTGCAGATGCCAGATCTCGGGATTCTGTAGGCGTTTGCCCAGCGGCCGAAGCGTGGGATGCGCACGCAGGCTGCTGGGGCTTGGAAGATACTTCCGTATGAACCGACGTGGCATAACGTTGGGCTGAGGTTACCTGTGCCGCGGGGCACACCGCTGAGCAAAAGATTATGCACGGTTCGCGGGTGAACACCATCGACGCGTGCCTGCTCGCCTGGTGCTGCGGAATAATGAGCCCGCTGATGCTGACGAATCTACCGGGCGGCGCAGTATTTCTGGTGTTGGGCGCCGGCGGGTTGCTGCTCGCGATCCGCGGCCGCGCAGTCACCGTGAACGCTGGCGGCTGGCTGCTGCTCGGCCTGTGCTACGGAGGCCTGAGCGGCCACCAGGCATTACAGCACCGGTTGCCCGGGTGTGCCGATGGGGCTGACGTCCAGATCGTGGGGCGGATCCAGACGCTGTCGCGCGCCGCTGATCTGACCCGCCTCGAGGTTGCCGTCGAGCACGCTGCCACGCCGTCACGGGGTGCGTGCGCACTGGACATCGAACGGGTTCGACTGAGCTGGCGCACCACGCCGGCACTGGTCCCGGGAGAGCGCTGGCGCCTGAATGCGCGGTTGCGGCGGCCGCGCGGTCTGCAGAATCCGTCGGGTTTCGACTACGAAGGGTGGCTGCTGGCGCGTGGTATCGATGCGACAGGCTACGTTCACGACGGCGCGCGGCTGGCACGCGCCGCACGACCGACCCAGCGCTGGCGCGAAGCCTTGCGGCGGCAACTCGAGGACGCCGACCTGCCAACCACCGACGTCATGAGCGCGCTCATTCTCGGCGACACCGGATCGATCGACCCAGAGCGCTGGCAACTCCTCAGAGAGACCGGCACGGTGCATCTGCTGATCGTGTCCGGTCTACACGTGGGGTTCGTCGCCGGACTCGGGATGATCCTCGGCCGCTGGCTGTTCAGCTGGCCGGCGTTGCTGCGATATCGACCTGCGCGCAGCTACGGCGGCCTGCTGGGCATCCTGTTCGCAACGGGCTACGCCTCGCTGGCGGGTTGGTCGTTACCGGTGCAGCGAGCTTGGCTGATGACCCTGTTGATGGCCGGCTGGCTCCAATTCGCACGGCAGGTCTCCCTGGGGCGCTGGTTCCTGCTGGCACTCAGCGCGCTGCTCAGCCTGCACCCGTTGGCGGGGCTCCTGGCCGGTTTCTGGTTGTCCTTTGGCGCCGTGGCGCTGCTGGTTGCTTTTTTTGCGCCGCGGCCCGCTCGTCGCTGGCGCTGGCAACTGCCCGCGGTGCAGTTGTTGCTACTGGTGGGAATCAGTCCGATTCTTGCAGCAAGCAACGGCCAACTCAGCGTCGTCGCACCGCTTGCGAACCTGATTGCGGTGCCGTTGGTGTCCCTGCTGGTGGTTCCCCTTGCATTGCTGGGGGCGCTGCTGTCGACGGTCCTTACTTCCATCGGCAGCGAGGTCTTGAGTTGGGTCGATGCCTTGATCCGGTTGCTGTTTGTGATTCTCGAAAGTGCCGCGCGCCTGGCCCGGCCGATCCACGTGTCCCTGGGTGGGGTGAATCGTTTTGGATGGTTGATCAACACCGGTCTGGCATTGGCCGTCGTCGCTGCATTGTGCCTGCCGCAACCACGGCTGAGCCGGATACTGCTGCTCGGTGCCCTGGGTGTTGCGCTGTCCAGCATCTCAGCACGGCCCGAACGGGGCAATTTCCAGTTGAGGATGCTCGACGTGGGCCAGGGCCTGTCGGTTCATGTACGCACGGCGAACCACGATCTGCTTTACGACGCCGGCGCGCGTTATCCCAGTGGTTTCGATCTGGGAAAGGCGGTGGTGATCCCGGCGCTGCGAGGCACGGGGACCGATCGGCTCGACGGGTTCATCATCAGCCATTCCGACAACGACCATCGCGGCGGCGCCGCATCCGTGATCGCTGCTCTGGCACCACGCTGGACCGTGGCGAGCGAGCCGGGCGACGCCCGCTGCGTGCGCGGTCAACGCTGGCAATGGGATGGCGTGAGGATGGAGATCGTGCATCCGACGCAACTCGCAAACGGCGACGGCAACGACCAATCGTGCGTACTTCTGATCAGTAGCAGCACGGCTCAAGCATTGCTGCCGGGCGATATCGAACGGCGCGGCGAAGCGAGCCTGATCGGCCGAACGGTCGGCCCGATCGATCTGCTGGCGGCGCCGCATCACGGCAGTCGCACCTCGTCGAGCCGGCCATTTCTGAAGCACCTCGGCACCCGGCTGGTGCTGGTGAGCAGCGGATACCGCAACCCGTTCGGGCATCCTCACCCCGAGGTGCTCTCACGTTACGCCCGCTACGGGATCAGGTGGTTGTCGACCGCGCAAGGCGGTGCGCTGAGTTGGAGCAGCGCAGTGCCTGGCCGCGTGGACCGCCACCGCGACGCCAGCAATGCCTACTGGCGAACCGGGCAGTAAAGACGCTAGCTTCGCTAGCGTCCACCCTCAGCATCCCCAAAACGCTAGCTCTGCCAGCGTCCTCCCTCAGCATCACAAAGACGCTAGCGTCAGCGCCTGGTGGGCAGCCGCTGGCCGGGGCTCGGCGGCTCGTATTCCGCCTCGGCGCGCTCCAGCGCACGCTGGGCGATCGTCCGCAGCAGGGGGTGCGAGAAGGTCAGCTCATCGATCCCCATGGTCCGGCCAATCCATTTCGCCTTGGAGTATCGGCCGGCCGGCGCCAACTTGGCGCGTGTCGCGTCGCTGCTGTAGCGATGAAACAGACTCAACATCGCGCGCTCCGGGGCGACCACGTCCGCTCCGCTGTCCACCTCCAGGGTATCCCTGAACCGTACATCGGCGATGTCGAGGTCACGCTCGAGAAACGCCTCCAACGCCTCCCGCCATCCATCGCCCACCCTGAGATAGGCCCCTGGAAACAACCATTTGCCGTTCTGCTGGACTACCAACAGCTTACGCTGCGGATTGACCACTACGGCCGCCTGGAAGACCTGGAAATAGTCCTCTCCGATGACCAGTTCGTCACGCTCACGAACAACGCTCTCCCAGAGGTGACGGCTGGTCCGGTTGTCGAACTTCAGTCCGAATCCTTCGTCGTCGAGCCGTGCCACTTCCATGCCGATGGTCGGGGTCGGGGTCCCCTCGGCCAGGGCACTCGACAGGACCGTGACTTTGACCTTGGAGCCCACCCGAATACCGGTGCCTCTGGCCGCCACGAACAGTCCGCTCTCGGAGATGTCACGGGCGATGCTGCGGATGGTTCCCAGCGACGGATGCTCAACCTCCACTTCGAAGGGCAAATGAATCCTGGGATGCTCGCGTTGTTCCATTGAAAATCATTGGTGGCCCGCGGGCCGATTCTACATAAGCGGTTGAAAAGCGTCACATCAGGACGCATCTACAGGGGAGACCAATATTCGACGAGAAGCCGAAAATGCGCATGGATCGCCTCACCAGTCGCCTTCAGAATGCTCTGGCCGACGCTCAGTCTCTGGCGCTGGGAAAGGACCATAATCTGATTCAGCCCGCACACTTGTTGAGTGTGCTCGTGCAGGACCAGAGCAGCTCAGCGCGGGACCTGTTGGCACAGTCGGGAGCGCGCATGGAGGTTCTGGAGCCGGCGTTGCTCGACGAAGTCGAGCGCCAGGCAACGCTGTCGACCCCCACCGGCGAGGTGAGCCTGGCGCCGGAACTTGCACGCCTGTTCGGCCTGGCCGATCGAGCAGCGCAACAACGCGGCGATCAGTTCATTTCCACGGAACTGGTGCTGCTGGCTGCCTGCGACGAGCCGGGGCCGACCGGCAAACTGCTGCGTGAACATGGCGTCGATCGCGGCAAACTCGAACAACTCATCGATGAACTAAGGCAGGGCGAGACCGTGAACGAAGCAAACGCGGAAGACAGCAGGGAAGCATTGGAGCGCTACACCGTGGACCTCACGGAACTAGCTGAACAGGGAAAGCTCGACCCCGTGATTGGCCGCGACGACGAGATTCGCCGCACCATCCAGGTATTGCAGCGCCGCACCAAGAACAATCCGGTACTCATCGGCGAGCCTGGCGTGGGCAAGACCGCCATCGTCGAAGGGTTGGCGCAGCGTATTCTCAATGGCGAAGTTGCGGAGGGACTGAAGAGCAAGCGCATCCTGGCGCTGGACATGGGCTGGCTGATTGCAGGCGCCAAGTTCCGCGGTGAGTTCGAGGAACGGCTCAAGGCCGTGCTGAACGAGTTGGCCAAGCAGGAAGGCAACATCATTCTGTTTATCGATGAACTGCACACCATGGTGGGCGCTGGCAAAGCCGAGGGCTCAATGGATGCAGGCAACATGCTCAAGCCAGCATTGGCGCGTGGAGAACTGCACTGCGTGGGCGCGACCACGCTGGACGAATACCGCCAGTACGTCGAAAAAGACGCGGCACTGGAACGTCGTTTCCAGAAGGTGCAGGTCGACGAGCCCAGCGTTGAGGACACCATCGCAATCCTGCGCGGTCTGAAGGAGCGCTACGAATTGCATCACGCGGTCGACATCACCGATCCGGCGATCGTCGCTGCTGCGAAATTGTCGCACCGCTACATCTCCGGTCGTCAGCTTCCCGACAAGGCCATCGACCTGGTCGACGAGGCTGCGAGCCTGATCCGCATGGAGATGGATTCCAAGCCCGAACCGATGGACAAACTGGAGCGCCGACTGATTCAGCTCAAGATGGAACTGGAGGCGTTGAAGAAGGAAACCGACGACGCCTCCCGGAAGCGCACCGATGCCCTGCAGGAGACCGTGCTGGAACTCGAGCGCGAATATGCCGATCTCGATGAGGTCTGGAGCGCCGAAAAAGCAGCACTCAAGGGCGAGCAGAACATCAAGGAAGAACTCGACGCCGCCCGTCTGGACTTCGAATCGGCACGGCGCGCGGGTGACCTGCAGCGCATGTCGGAACTCCAGTACGGCGCGATACCCGAACTCGAGAAGCGGCTGGGTAACGCCATTGCTGCCGAATCGTCGGACGGTGAGCAGGAGCAACGCCTGCTGCGCAACAAGGTCGGCGAAGAGGAGATCGCGGAGGTCGTCGCCAAGTGGACCGGTATCCCTGTCGCCAAGCTGCTCGAAGGCGACCGGGACAAACTTCTACATCTCGAGACGCAGTTGCACGAGCGCGTCATCGGACAGGATGAAGCTGTAACCGCCGTAGCCGACGCGGTGCGTCGTTCGCGCGCGGGCCTCGCCGATCCGAACCGACCGAACGGCTCGTTCATGTTCCTGGGCCCCACCGGCGTGGGCAAAACGGAACTCTGCAAGTCCCTTGCCGCGGTGCTGTTCGACAGTGAGGACGCGTTATTGCGGATCGATATGTCGGAGTACATGGAGAAGCATTCGGTAGCACGTCTGATCGGCGCACCGCCCGGGTACGTCGGTTACGAAGAAGGTGGCCAGTTGACGGAATCCGTCCGACGGCGTCCCTATTCGCTGATCCTGCTGGACGAGATCGAGAAGGCCCACCCCGACGTCTTCAACGTGCTGCTGCAGGTGCTGGATGACGGCCGGCTCACCGATGGGCACGGGCGAACGGTCGACTTTCGCAACACCGTACTGGTGATGACGTCCAACCTGGGTTCCGAAGAAATCAAAGCGCTCACCGAAGCAGGCAATCGTGACGGCATCAAAGACATGGTGATGGGCGTGGTGGGTCTGCACTTCCGCCCGGAATTCATCAATCGGGTCGACGACGTAGTGGTCTTCCACCCGCTCGACAAGTCCCATATGTACGGCATCGCCGAGATTCAACTGGAGCTGCTGCGTACGCGGCTCGCCGAGCAGGAGTTGCAGCTCGAAATGAGCGACGCCGCAATCGACCTGCTGGTCGAGGAGGGCTACGACCCGGTGTACGGAGCACGCCCGTTGAAGCGCGCAATTCAGCGCCAGCTCGAGAACCCCCTGGCCCAGGCATTGCTCGCCGGCCAGTACCCGGCCGGCAGCACGATCCGAATCGATGCTCAGGACGAGCATTTCGAGTTCACAGCCGAGGCTGCATGAAACTATTGTATATATATACAGTAGCGTTACAATTGCAGATAGACAGGTAGTGGGATGCCCGTGATGGCCACAGAGACACTCTCATTGTTCGGCCCGCTTGCCAGCGTCAACCCGGCGCTGGAGCAGGCGGCAGCGCGGGGCCCGCGGCCAGATCCCCAGACAGACCCACATCTTCACGCGGCCCGCAGATTGTCGAGACAGATCCGGCGAACCGTCGATGGATCACCCCAGCAGACACGCGCGGCGCACCTGATCTGCCGGCATCTGGTGGCCATGCTGCACGCGGACACGACCCATCCCAACCGCCCCAGCCACGTTGATCGATAGCGCTTGGGTGGCATGACGTAGCCCCCCGTCCTCGAGATAGAGCAGAGATAGAGCAGGGCGTGTGGTTGCTGCGTTGCGCATGGCTGGCTACCATCCGCAGCAACGTGCGCCAGGGCGATCGGCCCATGATCAAGAAATGCCTCTTTCCAGCTCGGTAGTTCCACTTGGGCGCGCGGTATGAGCGTCGCATCGCTCGCATCAGTTGCCACCCTGGCTGCTCTGCTACGCGAGCGGCGCTACGATCGCCTCCCACTGGATGAACCGGTCCCGCTGTCGCAGGTCCCGACGCCAGCGCTGTTGCTCGACCGCAACGCGTTCGAGCGCAACCTGCGCAAGATGAGTGAGCATCTCGAGTCCAAAGGGAAGGGCATCCGGCCCCACAGCAAAACCCACAAGTGCCCGCTGATTGCGCGTGCCCAGCTGGACCACGGCGCCGTCGGGGTATGCGCAGCCAAGGTTTCCGAAGCGCTGGTTCTTTGCCATGCAGGGATTGACCGCGTGCTGATCACCTCGCCGGTCACCACGATTGACAAAGCGAATCTGGTGGCCGAACTCGCGGGCGCAGCACCTGATCTGATGATCGTCGTCGACAGTGAGCTTGGCGTTGTGCAGTTGGATGCGGCGTTTGCTGGCCTGGGGGCTGACCATGAAGGAGGCTTGAACGTACTGATCGACCTGGACCCGCGCATGGGACGAACCGGCGTCCGCGAGCAGCAGGACGTCATCCGACTGGCCAACCGAATTGCCGAGAGTGAACGGCTGCGGCTTAGCGGCGTACAGCACTACGCGGGTCATGTCATGCATATTGAAGGTCACGCCGCGCGCCGCGAAGCATCCCTGAAACACTGGCAGCGTGCATCGGAGATCGTCACTTCGCTGCGCCAAAACGGCTTCGAAATCGAAGTCGTCACGGGCGGCGGAACCGGCACCTACGATATCGATTGCGACGTCGCGAGCGTCACCGACATGCAGGTCGGCAGTTACGTATTCATGGATCAGGAATATCTGAACATCGGCAGCGCCACCAGCCCGGTATACGACGACTTCGAAACCTCACTGACCGTGCTCACTACGGCGATCAGCCAACCAGCCGGCGGGGCGATCACGGTCGATGCCGGCACCAAGGGATTTGCCTCCGAGACGGTGGCTCCCACCTGCATGGACGTCGCAGGAGCAAAGTTCGTGTTCGCCGGCGATGAACACGGCATCGTGGTACTTGGCGATGGCAGTCAGCAGCCACTGCTTGGCGAAAAACTCCAGTTTGTCACGCCTCATTGCGATCCCACCGTAAACCTCTACGATCACTACTGGGTGCACCAGGATGGCGTGGTGACCGAGCTATGGCCCGTGACGGCGCGCGGATGCTCCTGGTGAGCTCTCGAAGGCCGCGCCCTACTTTTCTAGAATAATTCTACTGGTAAGCAACTGGAGGTCTACGCGGTGTTGGAGATGGTTCAAGCGGGCGGATGGTTGATGGTGCCGATACTGTTGTGTTCGGTCATTGCAGCGGCGATCTGCGTGGAACGGATCTGGACCCTTCAAATTACGCGGGTTGCGCCCCGGAACCTGCTGGCTCACGTGTGGGCGCTGGTCAAGAAGAGTGAGATCGACCCTCAGAAGCTCCGGGACATTCGGAGCGCTAGCCCGCTCGGCCAGATCTTCGCCGCGGGCATCGGCAACGCCCGGCACGGGCGCGAAATCATGAAGGAGTCGATGGAGGAAGCGGCGGATGCGGTAATGCACGAGCTGGAACGTTACCTGACGCCGCTGGGCACCATTGCTTCGATCAGCCCGTTGCTGGGATTGCTGGGTACCGTGGTCGGCATGATCAAGGTCTTCACGGTGCTGATGCTGGAAGGTGCTGGCAATGCAAACGTGTTGGCCGGGGGTATCTCCCAAGCCCTCATAACCACGGCCGCCGGTCTGGGAATCGCTATCCCGGCATTGATGTTTCATCGCTACTTTGTGCGCCGTGTCGATGACCTCGTGGTCACCATGGAGCAGGAGAGCAGCAAGCTCGTCGAGATAATGCACGGGGAGCGTGAGCTCGAACCGCGCCAATGAAATTTCGACGCAGACCGCGCAACGAGGTCAGCATCGAACTGACGCCGTTGATCGACGTGGTGTTCCTGCTGCTCATCTTCTTCATGGTGTCGACCACCTTCATTCGAGAAACTCAGCTGGAGCTGGAATTGCCCGAGGCATCGGGTGAATTGCAGCAGCCGGAGGAGCAAAGCATCGTCATAACCATCGCGGAGGATGGTACTTACGCGGTCAACGATCAGGCATTGGTCAACAGTCAACTGGCCACCCTGATGCGAGCCCTTCGCGAGCAGATCGGGGAGGGTGATGCGTCCCGACAACTGATCATCACCGCCGATGCAAACGCTACCCACCAGGCCGTGGTGCGCGCCATGGATGCCGCCGGACGACTTGGACTGACCCGCCTGTCCATTACTACCCAATCGCCCGAGGAAGCAGAAGAGCCGTGACGGGCAAGGAAGTAACGCCCGAAGATCCTGAGGGTCCCAACGGTCGCGACGATCCCCACGGTCCCAACGGAACCGACACCGCCACCAAGGCCAACGCGAGCAGTGACTGGGTCATCTACAAACGGTTGCTGCGCTACGTGTTGCCCATGTGGCCACTGTTTCTGATCGCGTTGATCGGCTTCGCCATCGGCAGTGCGACAGAGGCCTACTTCGCACGAATGTTCGGCGACGTCGTCGACGAACTCAGCAACCCGGTTCGCAGCAACTGGCTGTACTATCCGATCGCGGTGGCGATCGTGGCCGTCATCCGGGCACTCGGCGAATTCACCGGCGAGTACTTTCTGGCCCGCGTTTCGTTCCGGGTGGTCCACACGCTGCGCACCGCGCTGTTCGATCAGTTGCTGGTAATGCCCAGTGCTGTGTTCGATCACAGTGCCGGGGGTCATCTCGTCTCACGCATTACCTTCAACGTCGCGCAGGTTCGTGACACGGCAACTGATGCGTTGAAAATCGTCATCCAGGACGGTTCGAAAGTGCTCATCATGGTGGGCGCCATGCTGTTTGCGAGCTGGCAGCTCACGCTGATATTTCTGTCTATCGCGCCGCTGGTTGGGGTGGTGGTGGCGTACGCGAGTCGCCGCTTTCGGCGGATCAGCCGTAGGATTCAGAATTCCATGGGGGATGTAACCCATGTCGCATCTGAAATGGTCAACGGCTACCGCGTCGTGCGTACCTTCGGCGGCGAGGAGTACGAGCGCCGTCGTTTCTACGACTCGAGCAACTACAATCGTCGCCAACAGCTGAAGATGACCGCGACCAAGGCCTGGAGCACTCAACTGATTCAGGTCATCGTGGCCCTGTCTCTGGCGGCGCTGATTGGAATGCTGTTCCGGCCCGAGCTTGCGGGCTCCATGGGTCCCGGCGATGTCGTCTATTTCGTTGGCCTGGCGGGGTTGCTGGCACGGCCCATACGCAGGCTTTCGGAAGTCAACGCACGTCTGCAGCGGGGGCTCGCGGCGGCGGAGGATATATTCGACCAGCTCGACCTGGAACCGGAAGCCAATGCGGGTGCCCAACCAATCGAGCGGGCACAGGGTCGGATCGAGTTTCAAAACGTCTCGTTCGGCTACGTCCGTAGCGACGGCCCGGTGCTGCACGGAATCAACCTGTCCATCGCGCCCGGCCAGACGATCGCGCTGGTTGGTCGATCCGGCAGCGGCAAATCAACGCTGGCAAGCCTCCTGCCGCGCTTCTACGACGTCAGCGCCGGGCAGATACTGCTGGATGGCCGGCCGCTGAACGATTACAGGATGGCCGACCTGCGGCGTCAAATCGCACTGGTTACTCAGGATGTAGTGCTGTTCAACGACACCCTGGAACGCAACATCGCCTATGGGGCCCTCGTCGAGCGCTCGCCGGAGGAAGTCCGCAACGCCGTCGTTCGAGCCCATGCTGATGCATTCATCGACCAACTCCCGGATGGCCTCGACACAATCGTGGGCGACAACGGGCTGTTGCTGTCGGGGGGCCAGCGCCAGCGGGTCGCCATCGCTCGCGCACTGCTCAAAGACGCGCCCGTGCTGATTCTCGACGAGGCGACGTCCGCTCTGGATACGACCTCGGAGAGGTACATCCAGGCAGCGCTGGAAGAAGTGATGCGCGGACGAACCACCCTGGTGATCGCGCACCGCTTGTCGACCATCGAGAAGGCGGACGTGATCGTCGTGCTCGACAGCGGTCGCATCGTGGAACAGGGTACCCATGCGGAACTGCTGGCCCTTGGTGGGACCTACGCCTCGCTCTACCAGTCACAATTCACCGAGCCGGACGCCAGCGATGGCGAGCCGGCCCAAGCAGGCAACGGTACCCGCCCGAAATCACGCGCTACCCGGAGTCATGTCGAAGGCACCTTCAATCCGCTGGTCAACGCCTGGTACACCAACCGATTCTGGCCACGTCTGCTGTTGCCATTGGCGAAACTCTACGAAGCGTTCAACCGGCGCCAGCGCTACCGGTATCTCACCGGCGCACTCAGTCCCTGGCGCGCCCCGGTTCCGGTGATTGTCGTCGGCAACATCAACGTCGACGGCACCGGCAAGTCTTCCCTGGTGATCTGGTTGGCGGCCTGGCTGCGCGCTCGTGGTTGGCATCCTGGAATCA